>Ga0082335_1001037_pt1 | contig 63959 bp, 48 predicted proteins | sample Subgrocontami58m_FD_72375 | JGI IMG/M metagenome (GOLD analysis project Ga0082335, IMG submission 72375) | Subsurface groundwater microbial communities from S. Glens Falls, New York, USA - GMW37 contaminated, 5.8 m (SPADES assembly) (version 2) ... | reverse complement strand
GTACTTGCGGGAAAGGGAGCCGCCAAGAGCGTGGTCCAAAAGTTCGGCGGACCGCTTGTGGCTGGAGATGGAAGAGATGCCTTGGCCGAAGTTGATGAAACCTTTGGCACCCACCAAAGTAGGAATCATTGACCCGCCACCGGTTGCGGCAACCAAGCCCAGCGCGCCAACATTAGCAGCCATGTTTCGGACAAAATCGCCCAATTCGGCTTTAGGGCCGCGGGATTTGGATCGGGAAATCTTGAACCCGTGTCGGATGTTGTCGTAGAAGCGGCGCCGGATGAACCCCGGTCCGCCCGGCATGTCAGCATCATGCCCGCCAAACCATGAGTCCCATATGGCCATATTCAAGGTTACCATCAAAGAGGTTTAAAAATGCTCGCGTTTATGCGACGGCATTTGTGTGGAAAAAACAGGCCGCTGGGCTCAGCGGTACATGCGACGCGCCAGGCCGATGAAGCGCGAGTGGACTTCATGGTGACTGGCGCCGGGAATGGCCGCGCTTGTGGGGCGGATGGAGTGGATTGCGTCGTGGAATTCTTCGGCATTGCCTTGGCCGCCGTGCATCATGCGCTCGTGCACAGCATTGATTTCGCCAAGGCTATGGATGGCATCGTAGGCCTGCTTGAGACCACCTTCTTTAAAGCGTAAGTGTTTTTCGACGGCCAACTGGTTGAATTCTGACGCCACATAATTGGCCCGTTTGGAATCCATACCGGCGTGATGCAGGATGCCGCGAAGCAAGGCGGCATGCAAATGCTCGGCAACGCCTGCCGGCATGGCCGGATGGGCCAAGGTGCGGATAACGTCAACCAAAGGCGCCTCGTTTTTCCGCAACGCTTCCTCGAAATTGCCACCCAGGTGTTTTTCCCCGAATCCGAACGGGTTCAAACCGGGCAAATGGCCTTCCTGCTTGAGCGCGTCCAGTTCCCGACCAATGGATGCACGGGCTTCTTTGGACTTGAAAACGTCGCGATGGGACAACACCCGCATGAGTTCGGCGGAATGGGCCGTCTGGGGTTCGGACACCGGCGCGGCCATGGACCAACCCGTTGCGGGATTGAAATGGATTTGATGGGTGGGTCCATAGGGTTGCAAAGGGGGCATGGAACCGGGCATGAATTGGTGCAAACCCAACTGGGCCCAGTGTTCGGGGGGCAGATGAGTCAAGTGCGGGCTGAACCAGGCGTAATGGGGGGAAACGCCGGACGCGAATGCACCGGCACCGGCATGCGCTATGGGCATGCCCGGAACGCCGGGAAAGAATCCGACTTGCCCAGGATCAAAATGCTCCGGCAAACGGGCCGCACCATAAGGATGTGCCGGACCGGCAAACGGATTGTGCGCGGCCGACGGATTACCCGAAGCGGAACCATAGGGGGAAAAATAATCCGGATTCATTCCTGGAAACATAGACGGGCCGGCATGGGGGCCCAACGACGATGGATGGGGCATGCCGTACGGCATGGATGGATCGAAATGCGGTGGAAAGCCGTACGGCCCAGGCATGGCGCCATACGGCAATCCGCCGGGAAATGCGGGCCGTTGTCCTTTTTGGGAACCTGGCGCCTTGCCGGGTTTTTGCGAGCCGGGCGTATTTGCACCGGGGTCCGCCGCATGCGGCTTTTGCGGTTCGTCCCAGGCTTTGGAGTGTTTGGGGATGAGGTTGAGGACGCGGTGCCAAGGGTTGTTGGGGTTGTAGCCGTTTCGCTCCATGAGAGAGGCTTGGCTGTCGAGGTGTTTGAAAAAAGGGCGTAAGTCGCCATGCCAGTTGAATGGATTGCCTTTTGAAGGGTGGCCCAGTACTCGGGCGATTTCCTCACGGGTTTCCGCATGTTTGGCGCTGTTGACCAGTTCTTCGACAACGCGGGCCAATACAACGTGGTTTTCGGAGTATCTTCCAAAAGCGGGGAATTCCGCATCATATTTTTTGTGGCCGGGCACCAAACGGGCGGCCAGGACGTCGTTGACAAATGCCTTTGAGTTTTTCTTCCCGGAAGCGGGAGGCTCGAGGCGGATGGAATGCGTCAACTGGAAAAATGATGACGGAAGAAGGTCGAACGACTCAACAGTTGGGACTTTTGCTTGGTATTTTTTCTTGTCTTCTTTTTCTTCTCCGTTTGCGTGTCCCTCCTCGTCGTGTCCTTCTTCCGCATGCCTACCGTGCGCGTCGCCTGACATAAATAAAAATAGGAGCCAGGACGGATAAAAACCAGCCGGCAGGCTGTCATGCGGCGTCGGAAGACGATGGGCCGCATTGGGCCGAATAGAGGCTGTAATCGGCTAGGGCCACGTCGTCGCGCAGCGAGTCGGGGATGGAGGCGACGAAGTAAAGCGAATACGTGCCGCAAGGCACCAAGGCCTGGACGATGTGCAGGGGTTCACCGAAGTGTTCTTGCGGAATCAAGTATTGTAAACGGATGATTGGGCGGCCGGAGACGGAAACGGTCTGCATTGAAACCGGGTCGACTTGGAATTCTTCCACCCCGATGGATTCCAGCTCTTTGGCCGAATAGGAGTCGTTGATGACTTGGAAGACGTACGACTCGGAAAGACCCGAGGGGCCGGGAGCGAAAAACGTCACCGTCTGGCCGTCATCGGCCTGCAAAGGATAACCCAACGGATACCGTACGGAAAAACCGTGCACCGGGTCCACGTAGGTCAGCGTGAGCGGTTCGTACGTCTCAGCCAATTGGGCGGGCACGCCGGACGAGCCGGCAAGCGACGCCGGCAGCTGGATCAAATCGGTGAAGAAAAACGCGAACAGTACGGCGGCCGCGAAGAGCAGGGGAATGACGAGTTTTCGGACGTTCATCGCGATGGGCCTCCGGTGATGCCTTGCGAAAGCAAACGGCCTTCGGCCGCGTCGGCCTGCCGCAGTTTGGCCAAACCCTCCGCGTCTTTGCCTGCCCGGAATGCCGAGATGGCCTGATTCGCTAAGCTGATGACGTTGCGGCGGTCCGCGTCCGGCAGCGGGCGTTTGAACCCGTCAGAGTTCAATCGGTCGATGATGCTTTGCGCCATCTGGATCTGTACTTGCCGTGCCGTCACTTGAGGGTTGGGAGCTTCGGGTTGGTACTCATCAAACCCGGCGGCGGTCAAAGGCAGGTAGTCGATGGACAAGCCCGAAGGGATGTTGAGCCGTTGCAAGTCGGCACTGCTGACGGGCGCTTTTTCCGGCAGGAAGACGGAGTCCAACAACGCGGGGTCGATCTTGGCGTTGTCGTTGAATCCCACGACCAAGCCGTACGATTGGCGCGTACTGCTGGGCCACGAAAGAAGCCGCAGGCAGACGCCGGACTTGCCGCACAAGCTGGACACGCTCAACACGTTGCCTTCCGCGGATTGCGGATCGCACGAACCGGAAACGCCTTTGATGCAGATGCTTTCCGCCGACGGCCGCCCTTTTTCCGAGTGCACGGCGATGATGTGGCTGTTGGTCTGATCGGACGCGACTTGCACTTGCACCGGGCGGAAGTCCGTGTTGAACAGGAATGCGGATAGGAAGGCGGCAAACGCGCTGGCGCCCCGGACGAAGCGGGCCTTGGTGTCGGCGTTGAGCAATTGTCGTGCGGCTTTCTGCTGGTCGGCCAACGCCGCTTCAAAACCATCCAGTTTGGTCGGGTCGAGGTAAACGGGTTTTCCTTTGGCATCGTACAATTGCAAGTCTTCCATCTTCTTGAGCTTGGCGGCGGGAGTATTGGCGCCTCTGAGAAAACCGTTGGGCGTCAATTCGTTCAAGCTGGATTCCATGACCGTTGAGACGCCGCCAAAAGCCGGGCTGAACGGGATGCCTTGTTTTTTGAAGGCCTCGGAAAGCTGTGCAAACGGGATGTGCTTGCCATCAAAGCGTTCGATAATTTTCACGCCGACTTTCCCGCTGGCGTCAGGAAACAGTCCGGTTTTGACGATGCCATTAATGTCCGGGGCCAAATCCGCGTCAGCGCCAACGGCGGACATCAATTGAAGGTAGCGCGATTCGGCTTTGAGTTCATTAAGCAGCGCAGATTGTTGCGCCGGCGAATAGCCCGCTAATTTAGCTGTGACCGCGCTCAACGGTTCCGATTCGGCCAAGCCCAACTTGGTTCTCAATAAAGCATCGGCTTCCCTTTGTAACGGAACCAAATCATCATCCAAGAGGTTCGTCCGCAATTTATTGCTGGACCGCATCAAGAATTTCGCGCCAGGGGCGTTCTCATTTTTCACGAGAAGGAATTTCGACTCGCTAGAAGACAGTCTATCAGCCAGATAATCGGCACCGCTGCTGAAGTAGTTCAAGCCATCCAAATCGGCAATGCACCCGCTCGGTTTGCTTCCGCATCTTTTTAGAACTGCAGGCAGAATTGTGGGAGTGGATGAATCCTTGAGCACTTGCAACGTTTGTCCTCCGAATTCCGGGGACTCCAACAACGCGCCATAAACCGAACGCAAGCGCTTGGTGAGCGCATCACCGTCCAATGTTTTGTCACCGGCCAAACGCAAGTTTTCAACGAAGAATCGCCGGGCTTCAACCGGGTCTTCCTTGATAAGGTTCTTGATGATCAACTCGTACCCTTCCTGGGGATTTGATCCTTTGATTGCGGCCACGGCTTTCTTCTTCGCATCCGGGGATAGCCGCATCATGCCTTGGAAAATGGCATTCGTGAAGGCGTTGTCGCGGTTTCCGCCACCGGCTTGGTAAAACGCGCGGACGGCTTCGGCCGCGGTGCGGCGGCCCGCTTGGCCGTATAAGCCTTGGGCGGCCAACGAGTTGGTCAGCTTCTCGACGCTTTGGGCCTCAGCGTTGCCTGGAACCAAGTCGACGAGGAACTGTTTAGTCCGGATGTAGCCGCCGTAGACTTTGTTCGGGCTGGCCAATTGCCGCGTGATGAGGGTGATGGGAACGACCGGCGGCGTGGTGCTCGAATCGGGACCTGCCAAGGTTTCCAAGTAGGAGACGGCGGAGCCGCCGATGAGGCTTTGCAAAGCAAACGACCCGGCGCCGGACATGGCAGCCGAGCCAAAAGTGGTGGAGCGCAGTAGATTGACTTCGGCTTGCACGGGTTTCCAGCCGCCGAAGAACGGGTTGGCCATTTCAACTGCGCCGGCGATTACCGAGGAAGTGCAGGATTCCAGCGCGCGGCAGGACAAGGAGCTTCGGCCTTGGAATTTTTCGGATAAAGCGCCGGCGCCGCATCCGGATGCGGCCGTGATGAGGCGGTAATTGGTGAAAAACGACCGGACGCCGACCAGCAACGGTAAGCCGCCGCTGGCCGCAACAGTGGCCGGATTCGCAGCTGCTATGGATTGGAACAACGCCAGTAATGTGACAGTGGTGCCCCAACCGGCCAGGACGGGTCCGCCGGTGCGCAAACAGAAGTTGGTGTCTTCGTAAGGCACGGCAGGACACGGTCGGCTTTCGAAACCCGTCTTGAGGCAATACTTGATATCTTTAGATTTCTCGGCATCGACGCCGTACAGCGACGCGTAGGCGAATTTGACGGTGAGGGCGTCTTTATCGTTGGCCTCCGATCCGTAGGTGCCCAATACGCCTTGGCGCAAGCGGCCCACGCTGTCCAGAAGCGATGCGACTTTGCTTTTATCGCCGGAGTCGAACGCCGAGCGGGCCAAGCCGCCCACGGCGTTCAGCGTGTTGGCGGAAAAGACTTGCTTGATGGCGCCCAGGCTGCTTCCGGTGCCCAATTGGTTGCCGCTGTACGACACGGGAGTGTCGGCAGTCAGAAGCGCGGCGTTGGCCAAGTTGACGGGACACGCCTGGAGTTTGGTGATTTCCATTTCCACGCGCATGTTGTTCTTCCACTCCGAAGGCGTTGCGCCTTTGACGGCACACGCGGGGTCGAGGCGGGCGGTGACGCGGTAGATGCCGCAGCCGCTGAAGAGCACGGAACCGCTGGGGGCCGAAACGTGGACTTCCTTGATGTCGGAAAAGTACTTCGACTTGAGGACCTGAGCCAACGCCAAGGATTGCGTGAGGCTGTTGTCTTTGGATAGTTCCACGTTGGTCAACTGCAGCAGCATGGATTTGGTGAACGCCGTCTGGCCGTCGCCTTCCAGCTGGCTGCAGAACGCCTGCAAGCCGGATAGTTCGACGGCTTGCCCGTCCTTGATGAGGCGTTGGTCGATCATCTTACGGAAAAGGTCGGTGAACGAACGGATGGCTTTATCCGCCTGATCACCCGTGCAAAAGAATTTCTTGCACAACCGGAAGTCCAACACGTTGCGGGAGTTTTCCGCGTTGGCTTTTTGCTGCGCCTTCAAGTCGGCTTGCTTTTGTTCTTCGGTCTTTTGGGCGTCTGCAACCGGTTCAGGAGAAGGTGACGGCGTGGGACTGGGGTCGGCAAAAGCCAGGGTTTGAAGCGGGGCCGTGTCAAGTTTGCCTTTTTCCTTGACTGAAGCCTGGCTGGGATCAAAGAAGGGAACCGTGCGGCCGATGGGCGTGTAGGGGTAGAGGTTGCGGAGGGAGCCTGGGTCCCACACGTGGACGCTGACGATTTTTTCCAGGCGGTAGGATTCGCCGGAAAAGTCGATGGCGTATTGGCCTTGCTTTCCGGCCGATCCAAGGTTCGACACGCACGACAACAGCATGGTATCGGCCGGGCCGATCTGCGCCCCGGCTTGCAACGGGAAGCCGGCCGAGGAATCACCGACGCGCGTGCACGTCATGAGGGGGACGCCGTCGCCGCGCAGTTGCTTGACTTGGATGGGTTTTTCCTCGTTGTTGACAATGGCGAAAAACCGCGTGTGCCCGGCGTCCTTGAAGTAAAGCTTGTCCTCGCCGGAGGCGGAAATATCGGCGAGTTCCTTCGAGTCGTAGTTGACCGAGATGCCCGCGAGGTCTTCGAACTGCTTTTCTTCCTGCACGGCCTGGCAGTCCTCTTCTTTCGCGTCAAAAATCATCTTAAGCGGCATGCGGTGTTTTTCCGACACGGCTACCGGATCGCCGTTGACGTCGTTGAACGTAAAGTCGTAATGGCCCTCCATGGACGTGGGCACCTTGTTTTGCGCGATGCATTTTTCTTTGAACAACACGTCGCCCGGAAGCTTCAGTTCGAAAGTGAAGCGGCGGCAGTTGTCCTTGCCTTCCACGGATGCCTCGACGTTGATGCGTTGGCGCTTGCCATCCTGGCCTGCAAAAAACGCCTTTTCGGACGGCACCGTGGTGTCCGGCAGCTCGGCGCCGGCGATGGCCTTGAAGTAATCCGTGTGTTCGGCCGCCACGCTTTGGGCCGGCTCGGCACGTACACCCGTCAGCGTGACGCTTTGCTTGCCGTTGTTGAAAAGGCAGATTTCCTTGGTCTGTTTGAACAAATCCGGCCTCTTGTTCGAAAACGTCACGTCCAAGGTGCCGACTTTTCCATCCTTGTCCAACGCAACGTACACGTCTTCAGCACTGGTGCTGATGTCGAGGCGGCCGGAGCCTTTCTCGCATACAGGAAGGAAAGACAAAGCCGAACCCTTCGGCATAAGCAAGCCGGAAGAAAGGTACGCAGGCGGAAAGGCAGCGGTGACTTTCTGGCCATTGGGATGGATGGTCATCTTCTTGGTGCTACCCAACTGCGTCAGTGCGCCGGATTTGGAGCCCAACGATACCGGCGTGAGGACGCCGAAGTCCACGTCGTTCTGGTTTTCCCTGAAAGACGCCAGCACGCGCTCAGGCATAAAGACCAACGAGTTTTCGGCGAAAGATATTTTGGCCTCGCGCAGCGTTTCAGACACGTCTTTTCCGGCCGCGTCCTTGAGGCACGCCGTCAGCTCGAGCGAGTCGGACGTGCGGATGCTTTTTTCCTCGGCATCGGCCGCATCGCCGACGGTGAATTCGCTGTCCGCCGCAAAGACGATCTTCTTGACCGACGGGCTCTGAAAAACCTCGAGCGTGCCGCTGGAGCTGTCGGTCACGGAAAACACGATGCGGCTGGAATCATCGCACGCCGGCAATATCGCCTCATAGCCTTTCGACGTTTTTTGCACCACCGTGCCGGTAGGCAGGCTGAACGCGACGCTTGAAGGCGGCGCGTAAGTGAAGGAACATTTGGCAACGGACGCCGGATCGAAAGGAATGCGGGCTGACGCGCCCGTCAGGTACGTCAAGGCGTTGTCGCGTGCCACGCGCAGCACGGACGCGCTTTGCTGCTTGCTGATTGTCAACGCCCAGACGGCTTCGACCGCGGCCTCGTCGGTGAGCTTCAACGCGTTTCTTCCTTCTTGCGTCTTGAACGACTTGGGCGTGCCCTGCACATTCAACGCGTACGACACGGGCATGCGCAATTCAAAAGACTCCTCGATGGGCCGGCCTTTGACGGCGTTGACGCGCGAACGCGAGACGAAAAAGGACGTGCCGGCCGGAAGGGTGAGACGCAACTGCGGCAAATCGATGCCCACCGAGTCACCAAAGGCCATGCGCTCTCCGTTGGGCAATTGGATGGACTTGAGGTTCTGCAGGTTCTGTTCGGCCTGCGGCCGCGGCAAATAGTTCAACGGATTCGACTTGGGCTGCACGATCTTGCGCTCCACCGTGCCGGGCAACAAATCCAACGTGGCATCGGTAGGCAACTTGATTTCAATGGGATCCACCGGCAAAACGTTCTGCAACGCGTCGTAATTGAACGGGATGCGACGGAAAGTCACCGGCTGCAGGGGCGGCACGCGGACGCCAGATGCGGACAAGCGGACGTTGGGTTGTTGCTGCGGCGTCTGCACGCCGGAGGGTAGGATGATTTGCGCGTTGTCCAAAGTCACGATGGTCTGTCCGGCGCCGAAGGGCTGGTAGTCCGCATCCGAAGGCAATTGCAACGTGACGGCCGTCGGAAATGCGACGGTCCAGCCGCCTTCGGGCAACGGTTGCACGAAGCGGCGGTCCAACACGAACGGCGTGTTTTCCGGAACCGTGGCGTCGATGGGCGTAACCGATGCGCCAGTTCCGAACCATAGCAGTTCGCGCGTGGGCAACAACACCGAAGTGGAGCCATCCGGATTGGTCTTCATGCGCGCGTTGGCCAAAAACTCCAGTTTGATGTCGACCGGCAGGATGACTCGGTAGCCGTTGGGCGGCTGGCAGGCCAAGCGGGCCGTGGACACGTCCAAGTTGATTTGCGCCGATTTTTTGGACGACAGGCCTTGGAACGAGCCGTACACCGTCAGCGCACCGCGTTTCTGCAGGTCCGAGCTGAAGCAATCGATTTCACGCGGCAAAAACGCCTTGACAAAAAACGTATCCTGGCCTCCGGAGGCCACGGTCAAAGACGCCGGCTGCACGGACAAGCCCAACGTCTGCTCGACGTTGAACACCATCGGGTACGGACCATTGTTGGCCACCGTCATCTCGACGGAGGCACTCTTGTCCCGCGGCGGCTCCAAGTTGAACTGAAGCGAATCCGGCGACAAAGTCCAAGCCTCCGCAATGGGACTCTGTGAAGACGCCGCATCGACGCTGAACGCGACGTCCCGCGTCTCAGAAAATCCTTTCCCGGACACGCGCACGTGGATGGTGCCGCGTACCTTTTCCTTGAGTTGGCCCGCTTTTGAGGCCAATTCCAACACGCTTTCCTTGATGGCAGCCGTCAATTCAAACGACGCGGAACCGCGGGCGGGCAACAAAAGCGACGTCGTGGACGTGGATACGTCCGTGATGTCTCCACCGGCGTCCAGCGTCACACTGATGGACGCGCGCAGTTTGTCAGCCAGCTTATTGGACACCTGGATGGACGACGAAGCAGATTCCTTGGAATCCACGTTGAGCGAAACGGACGCCGGCGTCACGTCCACAGCCTGTTGCGGAGCATCAACCGAAATGGAACCTGAGAACGGCCGGAAGCCGTCCTTGGTGACTTCGAACGGAATGGGTGCAAGCGATTCGGGCTGGATTTCTTCCACGACGTATTGGCCGGCGGCGGTCGTGGATTCTTCAGCTTCGATGTCCTGCAGGGCGACGCGTGCGCCTTCCACGGCCTGGCCCAGCGAATCCTTGAGCGTGAACACGATTTTGGACGACTCCAACGCATCCACGCGGTTGGGTTTGACGGACACCACCAACGCCGGCTGCGTCGGACTGTAGACGACGACGAACGCATCCGCCTCGAACAACACCAAACGCCCGTCCGAAACGTTGATCTTAAGTGACGCATCCTGGCTTAAACGCACGGCTTGGAACGAAAACTCGGACGACGACGCGCCGGACCCGACGCGCAGTTGGGCAGAGGACCCGGAAATGACCGCCAAGCTTGAATTCGTAGTGCCGGAAAGCACTTTGAGCGCCGGCGTGCCCGGCGCGACGCCTACCACGCCATCACGCGCCAAACCAAACACGTTGACCACGAGGCTTGCTTTTTGTCCGAAAGGCAACTCCAAGGAAGGCACCTTGCGGCCGTTGAACATGAAATACCACTGCACGCATACCTGCTCCGTGCACGTGCCGGCAAAATCGATCTTGAAGCGCGCGGATTCGGACACGCCGTCCACGGGGCTTTTCAAAGTCTCAATCGACGTGAAGAACGCCGAGCGGTGCGACAGCACGACTTGCCCGCTGGATCCGGTCCTGAAGCGGGCCGTGATTTGGCGCGTGCCGTTGAACGCCGCATATTCGAACAAAAGATTGGACGCGTCGGCCACATCCAGTGCGGCTTTGGCGCTGACGGTGACAAAGCCGGACAGCTGGGAATTGCGCATGGACTTGAACGAAAAGCCGCCCACCTGGTTGAATACGACCGAACGGTTCTGGCCGTCCGGAATAGTGACGCTCTGGCCATCGTCAAAAACAATGAAATGCGTGACGTTGTCCTCGTTGACGAACCAGACCGAGCCTCCTTGCTCAACTTCGAACGACGGCAACGAAAAGCCGTCGGCACTGATGCCTACCGGCGGCACGTCGGCAACCGTAGAGACGCTCTGCACGTCACCTTTGGAGATGCGCGCACCCGTACTTTGGCCGCCCAACAAAACGGCGTCGCCGTCCAACGCGATGAAGGCGTCAGCTTTGGCAAAATCCACGCCCGGAGATACGATGGCGTAACGCGCCTCGTACTCGCTCAAGGGAGACAACGCGTTGACCTTGCGTAAAGACGCGTCGAACACGCCATCAAAACGCAGCCGCACGTTCCTTACGACCGCGTCGGACGTCAAGTCAAACGTGAACGCCGGCACGCCGGAATAGACGGACAGCGACGTCGTTTCAAGCGTGGAATACCCCGCAGCTGACACGGAAAACGCCGCGGCGTCGTTTTCCAGCACCGGCAACGAACAACTACCTTTGACGTTGGTCGTGCACGACTCATTGGACGAAATGACCCGCGCATTGGATATCGGCTGACGCAAAAAATGATCCAAAACGGATACGGACACTGAAACCGCCACCGCGTCCAACTGCAATTCGATGACCGACTCGTTCTCCACGTCGAACGACGCCGGCACGAACACGCCGGACGACTTGGACCGCACGCCGTCGCTTGCAATCGCACGCAACGGCTTCAACGGAATGTCGTCAAATACCTGCACGCCGTCCTCGCTCGTCATGCGCGCCGGAATGCCCAAGGGCCTCGATGCCGCATCATCCCAAAGCGACACCGAAACGCGTGCGGCGTCGTTACCCCGCCGGTCCGTCACGTGTACCCGCACGCGCGCCGAACGGTTGTCCGACGATTCCAAGACGACCAACTGGTCCTTCTTGACTTTGGAAACAAAAAGAGGCAAGAAGCCGGCTTTATACACCGAAACGCCTAAGCCTGACGACCACGACACGTTGAATAGCGCGACGCCCTCGTCCGGCAACTGCTCGCCGACCAATTTCGCGCCGGAATATAGCCGCACAATAGGCGAATACACCCCGTTACCCGCCGCGTCCTTGACCGTGATGCGCACGCCTGAAAACGCCGGTTGTAAAAGGCTCAACGCAATCGAAACGGTCTGATCCTGCCGCGAGACGTTCACGTCCAACGCGCCATCCTCAAAATCAGCCGCACTCACGAGAACCCGAAGCGAACTGTTCAACCCCACGCTCAACGGCGGCACCGAACCGTCGTCCGACGACTCGGCCGAACGCACCAACGCCTCGCCTTGGAACACCCGCACCGACGCGTTGCCCACGGGCTGACCACCCGGGCCTTCTTGCACCACGCGCACATGCAACCGGGCGGGCAAAACTTTCCCGATTTGTTGCGGCGTCAAGGTCACGTACTCCGTAGACTCACCGATGGAAACGCGCCGCTCATCCGACAAAAACCCATCCTGCTCGGCCTTGACCACGTACTCCGTGTTCTTAGCCACGCCAAACGAATACGACGTCTGTTCAGCCACCTTGTCCACCAAAACGCCATTGGCATCCAGCAACGTCAACGTCGGCGCATCCGCCGCCTGCACGTCCACCCGTAACTCCACGCCTTGCGCTTCTTGCAAAGAAGCCGACACGCTTTTACGCACGGTCAAACCTGCCTTGACCGTCAAATAAAAATTCGGCTCCAAAAACACAACGCTAGACGAAAACGCGTTGACGTTGACTTTGCCCACCGGCACTTTGTCAAACGTCACCTTGCCTTGCGCATCCGACGTGCCCTGCGCCTTGAACTCCTGCAAATTCGTCAACGTCACCGAAACGCCGGGCAACGACTCGCCCGCGAACGTCGTCGCGGTGATAACAACCGACCCGGTGGCCGGGGCTTGGTTCAACAAATAAAACGCGCCGCCGGCAATCAAAAGCAACGGAATGACGACCAACGCAATCGGCGGAATGCCTTTTTCCTGCAAGCCATCGGCCCACGAACGAAACGGCAAACCCTGCTCGTCAGCCCAATCCAGAAACGATTCAAACACTGCCCGTAATACCCCAGATTACGAAGGGCAAGCGGGAATAAAAAGGGTTGGCGGACATCAAAGAAAAAACGGCTACACCGTCCGATCCAAGCACACGGATGGCACGTTGGGTAAAAAATCAACGAACTGCTCCGCCCGCCCAACGCCAGAGCGGACGATGGAAAGGCACCGGCTCATCCAAAATGCCCAAAAATGACCCGACCCCGGCCACGTCAGTGGGACTTTCGAACGCAAAAAAATCTAGATATATATGTTTCTAATTTTATCGAAAGATTAAAATAGGATAAAAGTCAAGATGGAAATATGAAGAAAGCGGAGTTAGTCTGGGCCTGGCTATTGGATGACGCCTTGAAACGCATGACCGCCGGGACCCAGGCGGAACTGTCCCGGCGGTTGAACCTCTCCTTGAGTTCCGTCAATGCCGCCATCCGACCGCTCGACCGCATCGGCGCCGTAAAAATCAGACCGCGGAATTATTCCGTACAGGACCCCAAAAAAATCCTGCTGTACTGGGCAAGCCTTCGCAACCTGCAAAAAGACACGCGATACCAAACAAGGGCACTCCAAAGCCCTTCCGAAATCGAAAAAAACATGCCCGCCGGAACGGTGTTCACCGGCTATAGCGGATTCAAACTGCGCTTCAAACAAACCCCCGCGGACTACGGCGAAGTCTACGCTTACGTCGACGACGTGGATGAAGTCCAAAAACGCTTTCCGAAAAGCATTGGACCTGCCAACCTGTTCGTCATGGGCAAAGACGCGTTTCCTCACGCCCACAATACCGTAAGCGTGCCACACCTGTTCGTGGACCTTTGGAACCTACCCACCTGGTACGCCAAAGACTTCCTGAACGCGACGGAGTTGAAACTGGATGGAATTCTGGCATGAACAAACTACTCCGAATAATGACGCGAATGGAAAGGGGCGAGGCGAACGGAAGTTGCGATGGCTACCGGACGGCCATCGCTTGCAACCGTTGCGCGCCAGGGGACGACGCAAGTCCTCCGAGGACTTGCGAAGCCCACAATTCCCGAAAGGAATTGTGTGGAAACCAGCGGTGTCCCCCGGGGCGACCATGGAATTCTGGGCTGAAAACGCCACCGACGCGTCTTGGAAAAAACTCCAAGAAATCCGGAACGAATTCGACTTCACCCTCATCGGCGGATGGGCCGTCTATCTCTGGACGCACCAACACAAATCCAAAGACATCGACGTCGTCATCGACATGGACACGCTGCACCAACTCAAAAAAAGCCAAAACCTTCAAAAAAACGACCGGTTACGCAAGTACGAAATCAAGACCGACTTGTTCGACATCGACATCTACGTGGCGAACTTTTCCGAACTGACCCTGCCGGCCGAACAAATCACCCGCACGGGCCAAAATGTACACGGCTTCCGCGTCGCATCCCCGGAAACCCTGCTCGTGCTAAAACTCGGCGCCTACCATGACCGGCACGCCTCCATCAAGGGCCGGAAAGACGCCATCGACATCCTGACGCTTCTGTTGCACGCCCCCATCGATTGGAAAACCTACCGTCTTTTGATACGCCAAAACCAATTGGACCCACTGGCCGCCGACTTGAAACGACTCGTCCAAACATTCGATGCGGACGACCTCCGATACGTCGGCCTCAACACCCACACGTTCAAAAAATGGAAGAACCAATTCTTTGACGAATTCAAGAAAATCTGAAAAACAACCACCACCACCCCAAAAAAAAAAGGGAGAATCCACAGCAGCGACCCGACGACCAAAACCGCCGGCGCGACTCCTTTTTCCACAAAGCCCTCCACTCCAGTCCAAGTGCGAAACGGCCAAGGCCCTCTCAACGGCCCACAAACGAAAACGGCCAAAAACTCAACCCGCCAGGCCCCCATCCCCCGACCGCACGAAAGCCAAAAACCCGGCTTCAACCGGCCACTTGAAAAAAAATCAAAAACGACTCGATATATTCCGAGACACGCCAAAGATGCGAAAAAGACCCCGCAGGAAAAAACAAACCCGGTGACCGAACGCGGGATCCCCTAACTAAATCTTCAAATTCGACTTGACCCAAGAAAACAAACGATCCGCCTGCAAACACGCACGCATGGCATCACGTTCACTCGGCTCGTCGGCATCATATTCGACCAAATTCTTCAAACGGACGACATCCAAAAACTGCTTGATTTTGTCCTCGACGCCCGCTATCTTGGTTTGCCGGACCAACTTGACGACGTCCTCATGCCGCTGGCCAGAAGACCGAGACCCCAAATGATAGACGGTCAACGCATCGAACGACGAAATGGCGCAGTGGACCGCGTTCAACGTAGCTCCGTTCCACTCGTTTTCGCCCATGGAACGATTCATCGAGGAATGGAATTGCTCCGCCTTTCGAAAATACGTCCGAAACTTGTCTTTTTGCACCGAGCGGACGGATTCAACCATGCTCAACGCCTCTTTCAAACAGGATGACCCCGTCCTTCCTCACTTCCTTGAACAGATTCAAATCCTTTCCGAACTCATCCTCGGTGAATGCCACGACCGAAAGCGCGTTACCAAACAAATCAACCACCTTCAAAGCGGCGCGCCCAGACCACTCCACGACAAGCTCCTTATCCTTGGCGCGGCGGACGATGACCAACACGTCAATATCACTGGTAGGCCGCTCCTCTTTCCTTGCAACCGAACCGTACAAATACATCCGGACCACACGATCGGTTGGCAACGAATCCAACAAAACCTTCGTCAACTCCCCAAAAGCCAAACCGTCCAGATTCGCCAAAAAACCCGATTTCTTAACCAAAAAATGCTTCGGATTCAGCGTCAAGACGTCGCTTGACCCGACCCGGGCCCGGTGAACCAGGCCCTCCGCCTCAAACGCCTTGATCGCATGCCACGCCGCCATGGAAGAAAGGCCACACAAACGGGCCACCTCCCTTCCTGAGAACGGCTTGGTCGGAAACCTTAAAAATAGGGCGAAGACCTTGGTCCGGACCGGACTGCCAAAAAGCCCCTCCAATACACCGTGAAACTTCACACCCACACACCGTATTTTAATAAGTACGAACGTATTTATAAAAGTACACACAACGCCCCCAACATAGGACCCCTCCCCCCCGGCCACCATCGGCCTAAACGAGACCGGAATGATGGCCAAAGGCCCAAAACGAAAAAACGACATAAAATCGTCCGGCTCGGACCCAAATCGGAAAAGAAGGAAAAGCCCGATCCATCCGACCAGACCAAGGGACCCCGTCGGCCCAAGACCGGAAAAACCACGACGCCCGAAAGGCGCCCACCCGCCGGCCCCCGGAAGAAAATGACAAACCCCTCCGCCGCTCCGCCTGTCCTCCATCAAGACGACACGACGGAAAAAATCCGGCACGAGAGCCCACTCCAAGAAACGATTCGGATCCGTCACCAATGACCTCCGATTACAAAAGAAGAATTGAATAAACAATAATTATCTTTTTATATAACTTCGGTTAATTCATACAAATGCACCTTTCATTGGCAAACCAACTCAAAAAACAAGCGCATCGGAACATCGCACGCCTCCAGGACGAACTGGTCCAATTAGCATACGAACTGGAAAACGACCTGGTCCTGCACGGCGGAACCGCCATCTGGCGATGCTACGGCGGCAACCGGTTCTCCGAAGACCTGGACTTCTACGGAAACACGGACCAATTGGAAAAAGAACTGGACGGGTTGACCCGCGCACGGGGCCTCCGCATCACCAAACTCAAAAAAACGGAAAACCTCCTATTCTGCAAAATCACCGACAGCCAATGCGAAGTCCGATTGGAAGTCAACCGCTCCGTCCGAAAAAACCCCACGGCCGCCGCCTTCCGGAAACTGGACGGATCCTTCACCACCGCACTCACCCTGACGCCCGAAGAGCTCATCCTTGAAAAAACGGACGCCTACGCCAACCGGCGGCTCATCCGCGACGCATACGACTTGTTCCACTTATCATCCCTTTGCCCGGACACGCCCGACGTGCAAAAAAACATGCGGGCCTTCCTGTCCGACCCACCGTCCCCTTTGGACGAAAAAAACCTAAAAACCATCGTCTACACGGGCGCCGTGCCGACATTCGGACAAATCATCCAAGCACTCCGGCGGCGATGGGCATGAAATACATGCGGAACCTGAAAGAACAGTTCTCAAAAACCCCCACCTTCAGCATCCGCGACGTCGAATTGTTCTTTTCCCAACAAGGACTCAAACCCCCCTACGCTCGCCAGATGCTGCACCAGATGGTCCGCCGCCAACACGTACACCGCATCACACCCGGAACCTACACGTTCCACCCGGAAATGCAAATCGCAGGCAACGCATTCCAACCCTACTACTACGGCCTCCAAGACGCCTTATCGCAGCATTCTCTTTGGGACCAGGAAACCAACCCCGTCATCATCACTCCCCGCAAAGTCCGCACCGGCTTACGCCAATTCCTGGGAAACAACTACCTCGTCAGGCGGATCGACCGAAAATTGTTCTTCGGCTACGAACTGATGCCCTACGCCGACTTTTGGATCTACGTCTCCGACGTCGAGAAAACGCTCATCGACTTCGCTTACTTCAAGGAACCCCTCGACGCGCAAACGCTTGAAGAAATCAAAAAACGCCTGGAACCAAAAAAACTCGTCACCTACCTGGAAAAATGCCCGGCATGGCTCCGACAACGCGTCAACCGACGGATCCGCAAATAGACCGCCAAAAAACCCCTCGAGAAACGAAAACCACGCCAACGGCCCCCCGAAAGAAAACGCCAAACGCCGACTCTTCCGCCATCCATCAAGACGACACGACGGCAAAAGCCCAACCCGCCAGCCCCCCATCAAGACCACGCCAAGACAAAAGCCCTAACGGGTCGTCAGCCCATAGTCCAAAAAGACCACACGAAGACAAAAACCACTGCACGAGAGCCCACTCCAAGAAACGACTCGAACACGGCCTGCACCATCCGACAATACGGGGAAAAGCGGGAAAAAAAGGAAAGGCGGCCGCCAAAGAAAAAAACGTTACCCCGACGGATCCAAGCAAACGGATGGCACGTAAGGCTTGCACTCCCGGGCCAACTTGCGGTCCAACGTGACCAACACGGCCTTGGCATCCATCGCCCCCAAGACAATAGGCACGTCGCTGCGGTCGGAAATGCGGATGGACGCGAGCCGATTGCGGTTGGGAAACGCCAGCACCACGCACTTTTTACGGACATCCGAAAGAAAGTCTTCCACGTCCGCTTGCACGAACCCGCGCTCAACAAAAATGCGGCGAAGCTCTTTCAACGCATACTCATTGGTATACTTTCGCTCGGGAGACGAATAAAGAGCACGGCACTCCGGATGTCGAGTGGAAAACAAATAATAGAAAAAACCCGTGTCAAAAAAATACGTCATCCGTAGACCTCGTCAAAAACGGCCCGGCGTGCTTTGCGCAAATCCGCCAATATCTCGACCGTGGGACGGGAATCCAACCCGTATTTCTTCCGCAAACGGGCCAACACGGAATCATCGACCAACACGGCCTTGCGCACCCGCAGTTCCCCGTCCCTGACTTCGAAAACGACCGGCGTGTCCTTCCCGATGCCCAACTCGTCCCGCACCTTCTTGGGAATCGTAATCATCCCGTTGCTCGAAATACGCCCGATAAAAGACGCCATGCGCAAACACCTCAAAACCATCACTGACAATTTTAAGAATATGAGAAAATGAGAATATAAGACTATTGCCGTCCATTCATCCATCAAAGAACGGCCAGCGGGAGACTTTTACCTTAAAAGCCATTCGACCCGCCCCAAAAAAAAAGACCCCATTCGACTCCCTAACGAAAACGGCAAAGACCCAAACCGCCTGTCCAAACCAAAAAGGCCCCCCTATTTTCCGGCTCCCGAACGAAAACGGCAAGCGGCCCGCTCCGCCAAGCCATCCAAGGGCGCACCAAGGCCAAAGGCCCAACTCGACAGCCCCCCACAACGACCACACCACGACAAAAGCCCTACGGGTCGGCCCACTCCAAGAAAAGACTCAAACACACGATACTATTGCGAGGGAAAAGGGAAAAAAAGAGGCTTGAACACCAGGACCAATTAAAAGGGGATTACGGGAAAAGAAAAGCAGGCCGGACGGCCTCAGAAACCTCGAATGGCGTCGTAAATACGGGCCAACGTTTCGGCGTCGCACCACCAACCACTTTCAATGAGTCGTCCAACCAACCGTTCGGCTTCGGGTTTTGAAATCGCTTTTTTCCCAAGGGCGCGGAAAATAAAAAAAGTCGAGTAAACGACGGTAACCCCCATCGCTTTGGCCACCGTGCGTGCTACGCGGTCGTCCGTCATCAAAACCGCGTTTTTTTCGAGTGCCAACGCGATGGCAGTGGATTCCCCGGCATGCAAACCACGTTGAGCGGCCAAGACGCGGACAGGCTCCTCCACACGCACCTGACCCTGGAAAAAAGTTTCGATGATGAGTCTGCCCTCAAAATCCCCATGCAACGTTTCACGCATTACGACAGAAGTCGTGCACAATTCCAAGTCCAGCTTACCGAACAATGCATGGATGGGCGTCTTCGCCGCATGGATGATTGGCGTGGCGTCCAAGACCAGTTCCAGACGGGACATACGCGCTCAACCCCGGGACAGCCGCAATTCCTCCTGCAAATCAGGCTCGGACAGGTGGACAAACGTAATCTTCGATGCCTTGGCCAGCTCCAAAAACTCAAACGCCGAAACGCCCGCACTTTTCGCTGCGGAAAGAAAAGACAACTTTCCTTTTTCAAATTCCTCCAAAGCCTTGGACTTGCGATATGAAACAAGTCCGATCTCGAACAGTCGGCGGGCCAAATCCGATTTGGCCATATTCTCTTCAGACAAGAAATGCTCGAATTCCGAAATGGTTTTCTTCGAAGGACGGAATGAAATCGTCTCCATCGCAATCACCTGAAAAAACATGGCCGTATACATTATTAAATATTTGCATACGATTTGGAACCGGGCTTGCGATTACACACATCACCCCATAAATCCCCCCTCAACAAACAAAAACATTCAAACCGCTTGACAAAAGATGATAACCCCACAACCCCCCCGGGAATTCGTAACACGCAAACCGAGCCAGTTTTCCGAATGAACCACACACAATACATATTTAAACAAAAATGTACCATAGATAATACATGAAAAATGTTTTGAAAAAGATTATGATTGAATTTTGGGAAGACACCCAGCCATACACGGCTCGCCACAAAGTAAACCTTGAGCTGTTGACTGGGAAAACATGCCTGATTATTTGCGGCCCCCGAAGAGCCGGAAAAAGCTTCACGATGTATGAAATCCGTGACGGTCTGGACGATAAGAAAAACTCAATCTACGTCAATTTCGAGGACGACCGCCTGCAAGGATTCAAAAACGGCCAATTCGACGAAATTTTGGACGCCTACTACGAAATTCGCAAGGAACAACCCGTCCTGTTCCTGGACGAAGTCCAAAACGTGGATGGCTTCGGGCCCTACCTCCGGCGTCTTGCCGACCGCCAATACAAAGTCGTAGCCACGGGTTCCAACTCGAAACTGCTCAGCCGCGAAATCGCGCAAATACTCGGCGGCCGCTTTGTCCAACTCACGATCCTACCCTTGGACTTCAACGAATTTCTGTTGTTCAAAAAAATCACGCTGACGCCTGAAACAATCCATTCAAAGGAAAAATACGACGTACGGCGGGCGTTCGACGAATATCTCAATTACGGGGGTTTTCCCGAAGTCAGCCAACTTACGGAACCGCAAAACAAGACCAAAGTCCTCCAGACGTATTTCAACCTCGTATTCTACCAGGACATGGTCTCCAAGGAAAAACTCCAAAACGAGGAGGCGCTCCAGTTCATCCTTAAAAAAACGCGCGAAAACATCGGTAACGCATTCACCCCACGCTCCGTCTACGCCGCCGCCAAGAACGCCGGCATAGCGATCGGACCCAACACGGTCGAAAAATACCTCGCCCGCCTGGAAGACGCCTACCTCGTCCAACCCTGCCTCCCGTTCGCCAAGTCCGCAACGTCCCAACTCCGGAAAAAACGGTACTTCATCGACAACGGATACATCAAGCTTTTCGAAGTCAAGCCCGACGAAGGCCTGATGCTGGAGAACCTCATATTCACCGAATTGGTCAAAAAGGGCCATACCCCACGCTACCACCAACGAAAAAAAGAATGTGACTTCATCCTCCCGGACCACGCCATCCAAGTCACTCACGAACTGAATGAGGCCAATACCAAACGCGAAGTCGACGGCCTAATGGAAGCCATACATGCCCACGACCTCCAAAAAGGCACCATCATCACCCGCGACCAGGAAAAAACCATAAACGTGGAAGGCCAACGCATCAACGTCATCCCGGCATGGATTTGGTGCCTCCAAAATGTTGACGCACAACCCGGAAGTCCCGGAAAAGCCTGACGCCGACCGGCGCCCGGACCCAGAACGGAACGGCGAATCCTGCTCGTCCTTCATCCGAAAAAAAGACTCCAACACTGAACCTTGACCCCAAACTTACGAGGGCAAGGGAGAAAAAAAGGATGGCGGAAGAAATCAGGTGCAGGAGCCCAACGTCGATGAGGTCTGATCTCCAATTAGCTTTCGGCCCGCTTTACTTGCAATGGAAGCGCAAAAACTATTGCAATTAGTCCCCAGCTGTTGACCCGGATATCCTTGGAAGACTACCGAATTACCCCCGCCGCTATGGGGCCCGACGGTGTTACAGCCGCAAGCAATGTTGACGGGCCTCCAGGAACATCCGGAAAATTGAGTGCAGTAACCTTCGCGAACCAGCGGGTTGACCCCTGAGTTATAGGAACAGGAACGAACAGGAGCGCTAGCCTTGTACGTTCCCGTTTTACAGCACACAATGTTAGCCGCTCCTGGACAAATCGCACCCGTGCGCGTACACGTGCCTTTCGAAACGTCCGTACACGTGCCGCCGGACGTCTTGCATTGCGCATCCGTCGTCACAGGAGTATACGTGGAACCCGAACCGCCGCTTCCCCGCGGTCCATCACTCCCTCTCGGCGCTGCGCCACCGGAGCCGGTTCCGGAAGGCGGCGCCCGAGGCGGCACCGTCACGGGCTTGGGCTCGGCTTTCGGCACTTCGACCAAATCAGCAGTGATGCCATAATCGGCTTTTTCGCCCACGTTACGCAAGAGGCTTGCGATGTCTCCGAGTTTGATGGGCTGAATCGATGTCGAGCAATACTTCTTCACAGTCTTTGTCGTCCCCGAAGCCGTCTCGGTGGCGCTGAACCATTGGCGTACGAAGATGACGACGCGGACCTTGTCGTTCTTGTGCACGTAAAAACTCGCGTCTTTTCCATCCAACGCCTTGCCTGAGAGCTTCAACCACGTCGGCTTTGAGGCCGCCGCAGCAGGGGCTTTTGCAGACGCCGTGGCAAATGACAAGCCGTCCACGTAAAACGATTCGGCATCCACGTCGACAGAAATGACTGAATCGGAGAAAGGCACGCCGTCCTGCAAGGAAATCAATTCTTGCGGCGCCGTCTTGGCTTTATCCGCTCCGCCGGTCGAGGGCGTTTTAGGATCTTTCGGAGTTTTCGCATAGGCTGGAAGCTTGCCGCTGCCAGTAGACGTGATGATTTTCATCTCGTTCAGTGAAATTGAAATCGAAGCCGGTTGTTTGTCGTTGAACGCCTTGACCAGCAAATCGGCTTGACCTTTCGGCAGTTCGTCGCATGCGGCTTTATCCCAAGCCGAGTTGCCTTCCGTCGACGTGGCGAAAAAGTCTTTGTTCAGGCAATAATTCTTGTAGAGCGTGGCTTGCGAAGAAGGAACCAGTTGGGGCGACGCCGCCGGGGCATCAGGCGGAGTATTCGTTGCAAAAACCAATTCCGAATCCGATGAGAACGTTTCTGCTACCTCAATACAGCAAACTTTATTGTCAGGACAAATTTGTTTGGAAGGATTCTGCAAGGTACACTCAGACTTTGTTTTGCAACTTTCAGCAGGACAATTCGCAGTTATTCCAGGTTCAGCTTTGCCGGCAACAGAAGAAGCATCGGCTTTGGCTTCCGGCTTGACTTTGGCCGGCTGAAGGGCCATCAACGCCACCGTCACGCGCAACGCCGGCGGATTGGATGAAGCGGCCGCGGCACCGCCTGAAGGAGCTTGCAGTGGAGAGCCTGCCGGAGCGGGGGCAGTCGAGGAACCGGAAGGCGCAGCCGCGGGAGCATGGAGCTTGACGGTAAAGGCCACTTGGTCCGTGTCCGGCTTACCGGCAAACGTGCCGGGCGTGACCGCGACTTTGAAGTCGGTGCAAAGACCGTCGCCGGCCCAACCGTCTTTTTCGAGTTTCTGCTTTTGTACGGGAGTCAACGCAACGGGTCCGGCACCGGCCGCACCAGCGGGTTTTACCGGCGTGCCGTCCGGTCCCACCGCTTTGGCACACGCCGCCACGCCGACGCCTCCACAAACCAAGCACAACTTGTTGGCGTCAACCTGTTCCACATTGCATTTTTTGTCTTTCGTGAAGTCTTCCGCCGCGCCTTCGTCCAACACGTAGTTGACCAAACTGCGCGTCATCAAGCGTTGGGGTTCGCAGTCAGCGGAAGGCGACGCTTCGGGACCCGTGGAAACGGATGCCAGCGGACAACCCGTGACGGCTTTTAAAGTGGAGCCGTCTAGTTGAATCAAGGAATACGAATTTCCGGACGGGTCGTCTTGCGATGAAATCGTGACGCCTTGCTTTTCACCGGGAGGCAGGCCGTTTTCCGTCATCAAGAACTTGCCGGCCGATTTTCCAACCACAAAATCCTTCACTGCTTTGTCCGACGTGTCCGGATTCGAGAAACCCACCGGCCACTTGTTCAAATTGTACAACGTCATGCCCGAAATCGAGATGGTGGAAGGAGAGGAAGACGAAACGGAACCCACAGCCCCACTGGTGCCAAGGCCAACCGACGAAGCAAGGCGGCCCGAAGAACCCAAGGTTCCAGGGGGGGTTCCTGATACACGGAGCGGAGTGTGGTCCGCCGTAATTGAAGTTTCTTGCAAAGTGCCGTCTGGCGCGGGTTCCTCCTTGAACCAGAACATGGCACCCCATTGCGGGTTTCCCTCAATGTAGTTGCCCACAAGAGAGGAATACACTCTCACTATTACATTCCCAGACGTTTTCTTTACCAATCTTTTGGAAAAACTTTCAAATGGGCTTTGGACATACCAAACAGGAGTTGGAGTATCCGTAGAAGATTTCTGATAATTCAAGGAATATTCATATCCGCCTTTGGGTCCGGCATAGTTAGGATGATATTTAACCGTACCACTATATCCGGTGGGAAGAAGACCATCAAAAGAGTGCCCGGTTTCTCCGTTTAGAATAGAAGCGCCAACCATCGTAACGCCGGTAGGGTCGCACACGCCACCAACAGCAGTTTCCCTCAATTCGGCGGGCGGGTTGTTGAAAAAAACGATAACCGATTCTTTCACACAGGCCTGGAGTCCTGAAGTACCAACGTATTGAAGACCGGTCCGGGAAGGATTAATCGAAGCGGATTGTCCATTTGCAAGCCGAACGACGACATCATTAACGCCCTGGGTAACGGACAACTGATTTTGGGGGCCAGAACCCAACCTAGGGTGAAGCGGTATGTCGATTTGCTTATTCAAAGGCAAAAGGTAAAAATGTGGCCAAAACTCATTAGGAATTGAAATAGGTACGGGAACAACAGGAACCGAGCCAATTTGTGGGGCGGTAACGGGTAATGTGGATTCAGCAGGTTGGCGTATTGGTGAAAAAATTGTGGGGGGATTATTCACAACGACATTTCGTGGAGTTGAAACCCGACCCGAAGCCCAACTGATTAAATAGTCTAATTTTAAGTTAGGGGCTAATTGAAGGAGTTCTGAAAGAACTGCAGTTGAATCGGAGGCACTTGGCAACGCACTTCCAATTCGGACGAAACAATAACACGTAAGTTCGTTGCCGGAAGTCACGTAGGTTTGATCGCGTTTCCATAATTCATTTGTTTCCTTAGTGTATAGCAAGTTCGAATCGTAATCTAAAGCATTGGCGCAATATGAACCCGGATTAGTGGGTCGCGAATAAAAAACATCCTTACACTGCATAGGTAGATTGCCGGTAATGTAAAATGCCGTTTTATAATTAGATGAAAAATAAATTTTTGAATCCAATAAAGCGTTGAAATCTGTCGAGACAAAACTCAATTCTTTTCCAACCACCAACCCCGTCATGACGCTATCGGGTCCGGCGGCGATCAAGGCCGCGGCAATCAAGGCGGCGAATGCGAGGCCGAGTACGAGGTTTTGGGAGGCCATAGAAACACTCAGCCGGATGAATATGGAGCGCGGGAATTGGTCGGTGCGTTGGACGTGGTTAAGCCAGAAACCCAGTTTTGGAGTTTGTACGTTTTGGTGCCGGGGTCGTATTCGAGGTAGGGGTAGCCGGATTTCTTGGAGTCGGTAGTCGAGCCTTGCGGTAACGAGGAGCTGCTGGAAGTGCCGGTTGATTGGCGCCATCCAGGGCCGCCGGGGTTGGAGTTAAGCACGTCGACGCGGTCGTAGCCGGATTCATCCGTTGCGGACGACAAGTCGGCTTTGAACGTGTAGACTTTGATGCCGCCGGAGGCTCCGGCTTCCTTGATGGGCACGTTGATGACGGGTTGCAAGTCGGTCAGCACGGGTTTGCGGTTGGAGTATTGTCCGCGGTTGTAGCTGTATTGCTGCATGAGTTGGGCCTGGATGGGGTTGGAGTAAGCGTTTCCGAGTTGGCCTTGGTATTGGAAGGCGTTCAAGATGTCGGAGTTGCATCCGGCTTGCTGCCAGCCTTGTCCGAACGCCGAGCCCAAATTCTGCTGGAAGTTCGGGTCGTTGACGTAGCCGGGTTGGTAGCCTTGGCCGGGATAGAAGTTGGATTGGTATGGGTTGCCACCTGGATAGCCGGGCACTTGGCCGCCGCCCAACGCGGGGTTGATTTGTGCGCCGCCACTGATGCCGCCGCCGTACGGCGAGCCCAAGCCTCCACCATAGGGGCTGCCAGCGCCGCCGGGTATGTAGCCGCCACCGAAGCCTTGTTGGTTGTAGTAGCCGGGTTGGTTTTGTTGGTAGGGGTAGATGGGCGCGATGCCGTTTTGTTGGCATTGTTGGCGTGGTCCGGATAATGGGTCTTGTCCTTGGCGGATGCAGGCGTCGTATTGCGAGCGAAGTCCCATGTATTCGCGCATGGCGTCTTGCATGGCGCGCTGATACAGTTGTTGGTAAGCTCCGCCGTCGCCGCCGTTGAAGCCCAATGGGTCTTCATAGGCCAAGGTGTCGACGGATGCGACGTACGTCTTAGCCAAGTCGTTGAGGTCGGATTTGATTTTGGATAAGACGCCTTCGTCTTTGTCCGTGCCGATTTGCGCTGGCGTGCAGTAGTTGGCGCCGGAGCACGAGAGGGAATCCGAAGCGTCGGTGGCCACGTTGCCAATCAAATCAAATTTGGTAAGTCCAGTGGGCGCAGGTACGTGATTGACTTTGATGTCGACGAGTAACGGAAGTTTGGACAAGACGTTGGCAGATAGCGTCACGCCATTTTTGAGGGCCAACGTGGCCGTTTGGGTGGAGAGGCTTGGAATGGTTACGGGTTGAGGCAACGCAGTTCCGGAAACGGTGACGGCAAAGGATTTTCCAGGCAAGTTGTTGGCAAAGATAGCCGGTTCTTCAAACGTTGCATCCTTGTTGCCACGCGTGGTCAAGGTGCCGGAAGGCATGGCGATGAACGCATATTTGTCGGTTTCATGTGTCTGGGGGTTGACGTTGAATCGAATGTGGAACTCCGGCGCGTTGGCGACGGTTGAGGATTTAATCACGACGTCGGCCTCCGCTGCTTTTTCCGTGAGTTTGACGTGGATGCCGTTGGCGTCGGATTCGAACCCGATGCATTCGGCCGTGGGTTTGAAGGTGATGACGTAGGTGCGGACTTGCTTGGTCAAAAGACCGGCGGTGGACATGACGTCGTTGATGGCGCCGTTGTAAAAATCGAACGTGCCGGATTGCTTGCCGACTTCTTGCACGGCGTAGCAGCGCGAGCCTTCGCGGCGGACTAAAACTTCAGTAGTGGTGAACAATTGGTTTTCCACGGAAAACGCAACGGCATTGGTCGGCATAAGAGTGTAAATGTCTTTTTCACAAGAAAGCCCGTTGCCGGACGGCGTGCAGGAGCCGGGCTTCAGTACGGTCACGCCGTTTTGGGTGGCGGCCAAACGCGTAGGTGCCGAGGCGGCGGTGACTTGCTGGGGGTAAGTCGACGTCGTTTGGACGCCGAGGTAATAGCCCAAGTATTTCGAGAAGATGTTCTGGAAGTTGAAATTCGGCGCTTGGCAGACTTGCGATACCGGGATGCAGCATTGCGAGCCTTCCGTGCACGCGGCCGCGGGCGTAGGTGAAGGCGTTCCCGACGGGTTGGCCGTGCACGCCCCGGGACGGGAGGAAACGCCGACTTTTTGGGCTTCGCAACTGTTGCTGAAGGTTTGGCCGTTCGAACCGCAGACCGGGTCATAAATCGCGGGGCACACCTGGCCTTGCGAGCCGTACGGCGGAAGGCCCGTATTGTAAGGCGACGTGCCGTAAGGCGACGTGGGATTGACTTGGTACGTGGACGGGATGAAGCCGTTGGGGCAAGATTGGCCCAATGGCACACATTTTCCGCCGCGGGCCGCGCAGTCCGCGCCGGGAACGGGAGTAGGCGTGGTACCGGCTTTGACACAAATGCCGCGAGTGCCGACCAAGCCTTCAGGGATTTGTTCGACAAGGCCAGTGCAGCATTGCAGCGTGTTGCCGGGGATGACGGCGCCGAGGCTTTCACCTTCTTTGGCACAAGCAGCGGGAGTCGGCGTGGGGTTCAAGTTGCATTGCGAAGAAAGGAACGCGTCGGATACACCCAACGCCTGGCCGGACAAGGTTTGGGCGTTGAACGACAGCACGCAGTCGCCGTCCAACAAGGGCGTGAGTAGGACTTTGGTGTCTTTGCCGGGTTTGACGCGGAAGTTGGCGGTCGATCCACCGGCCGCGGTGGAAGAGGTTGACGAACTGGAGGTTGAAGACGTGGTCGACGATGTCGAGCTGGAAGACGAAGTGGATGAACTGGACGACGCGGTGCCCGACGTGGAGGTAGTCAGCACGCGCATCTTCGCACAGGCGGTGCCGGAAAATGACGCGGAGACTTTCAGTTCGGCGTTGACGCGTGAAGTCACGGTGAGCGTGGTGGGGTTCTTGCAGTCCAATTGGATGCCGGAGATGTCTTGACCAAATTCCAATGGTTCGGCCGCGGATACGGCAAGATCGATTTCGCTTTCCTGGAAGGCGTCGCGTGTGGCGACAATCGCGAATTTGCCTGGCGCGGGGGGTCGCAGTTTCTTGAATTTGTACGTGCCGTCTTTGCCTTTGTCGGGCGTTCCGTCGCCGACGACGCTGATCGGTTCGTTGGGGAAGCCGTCGAACGGTGCGCCTTGCGTTTCTTTCAAAGTCAGTTTGGCGTTGGGTACCGGGACGCCGGTGGAGGACAGCACGGTGACGGTCAATGCGTTGTCTTGGAGGGCTTCCAACGCTTTTGGACTTGCTGCGAGTTGGAACACGCCTGTGCCTTGGACTACGACGAAGCGCGACACGCTTAGGATGCTGCCGGAGGTGTCCTCAAAAGTAAAGTCGAATTTGGCGCTGGAGGTGGGCAAGCGGGCTTTGGCGAACAAAGTACCGTTGGTACGTTGGAAAAACGACAAGGGGATGTTGACGGCATTGCTTGACGGGCTGATGGGCGTCAGGGTGCCGAAGTCGTAGCCGGTCAAGTGCACGGCCGGACTGGTCTTGATGGACAAAAAGGGTGCGTCTAACGTCGTAAAGGAACGCAGGTCTAACGAGACGTTGAAGGCTTGGTCCTGGCCGATGCGCAAGCCGTCGGCCGCGCTGCCGTTGGACGACGTAAAGCGGGTGGAAATGCAGGCGCGGTCGTTGCAGTCGCTTTTGCCGTCGATGACCGGAAGCTTGACGTTGAAGGTTTGCGCATAGCAGGAATCCAAATCCGACGTTTTTTCTTGGCCGGAATAGCGCGTGTCACCGGGCTTGCGCAAGTAGACGTCGCCGGCTTTTGCGTACAGGCGGTACTGCAGGACCACTTCGTCTTTGGGCTTGGCGTGTGGCATGACAAAGACGTCGGCTTTGACCGTCTGGGCGCCGAATTGCGTGTACGACCAATCAATCCATTGGATGGGTCCGCTTTGGTCGCCCAAATCGTCGGTGCAGGACGATCCGGGGTTAAAGCGTGCACCTTTGACGATTTCGACTCCGGCCGGCTTGGAGTAGTCGCCGAACACGGCGATTGATTGCGCGGCGTCCGCCTGGGTGCCCACGCGTAAAAAGACGCCGGATTTTTGCGCGGAAGACGGCAGGTTGAACGAGACGGCGAACGAATAGATGCGGCCCTTATCCAACGTCGTGACGTTGCGGCCGTCATCGTCCAGCACGGCGTAGCTTAACACCGTCAACTGGTTGGAAAGCGAAGACGGCAAAAGGAACATCGACTTGGCGAATGTCTGGCCCGGCTCGATGGAAAATTCTTCCGACGCCAGCGTGACGAAGCCTGACGCGTTGGCGTACAGGATGATCTTGCGATTCGCCGGCACTTGGATGGAACACGCCGTCGCGTTGCTCGTCGTGCACGAGCCCACGACGCGGTTGTTCGACGGAAGCGCGGCAATGAACGTGGCGGAAAGGACGGATTGGCTGGCCGCGTTGAAGGCTTTCGCCGAGACGAAGGCCGTGGCGGGTTGCAGCGTGATGCGCAGCGATTTGGGCTCCAGCGTGATGTCCGTAATGTCGCTTGAGCCCACTTGCGCGCCGTACACGGCAGTAGCCTTGATTCGTTGCAAGGGCAGCTTGTCAAACACCGTAACGCCGTCCAACTCCGTGTCTTGCGACGGAATCCCTAAAGCGAAGCCGTCGTGCGTCAACAGGCTGACCGAAGCGCCCGAAGCCGCAATGCCGGCATCGTCGATGACCGTCACGCTCAGCGAGCCGTGGTTACCGATCAAAACCGGCAACAAGACTTGCTGCGTAAACTCGCCGCCGGTCATGACGCGGGTGATGGCTGGCAAGTAACCGGGAGCCCACACCGTGGCGTAGACGCGGGCCGTGGACGCCACGTCAAAGACGACTTTGCCTTCCTCGTCGGTGAACGTCGTGTCGTACACCGCGCGCGGCGTGCCTTGCGCCAAGTAGAGGCGGACGTGAGCTCCGGCAATCGGCAGCTTTTTGGAGTCCACCACTTGGACGGATACTTTTTCATAGTCCGTGCATGGAGGCGTCGTGCAAATCAGGGGCGGGGTCCGTGGATTCAATTGGACGAAAAAGTCGGTGGCGTCCACCGTCATCTTGGAGTCGAACGTGTGCGGCGCATAGGCGCTGGCAACCGGGTCGAACGTGGCGTAAATCGATACGCCTAAAGGAACGTTGTCAAAGCGGGCCACGCCTTGGCCGTCCGTGGAAGAATAGTCCAACGTTTCGGCGTTTTCGTCGCGGTACAACGTCACTTTTCCAGCCAGGCCTTCGCCGTCTTTGTCCAATACTTCCACGCGCACCGTGGCCCATCCGGGCTGTACGGTAGGACTGGGGGAAGGCGTCCAAGTCGGGTTCGGTTGAGAAAACAGCGTGATAGTGCAGGTGGATTGCGACGTGTAACAAGACTGGGTTTGGGTTTCGTAATCGTCGTGGGAAACCGAAAGCGACACCGTCGGAACCGAGGGCGGAACGTTGAGCGTGACGCGGCCTTGCGCATCCGTCTGGAGGACGACGAACTCGTTGGTCAACGGGTCTTGGAATCGTACTTCCGCGTTGCTCAAGGGGAACTGGTTGTCGTCGGAAACGAACAGGACCAATGAGGACGGGGAAGAGACATCCGACTCCAACGAGACGGAAAACGTCGCGGACGAGCGGCCGGACGGCACGGTGAATTCCTCCGCAAACGGCTTGAACCCCACGCGGTCCACCCGCACGGTCATTTTCTTGGAATAGGGCACGGATTCAAAATTGGCCACGCCGTTTTTCGTCGTCGCCGACAGCGCCTTGTCGCCCGCGGAGAGCTTGACTTGCACGCCGTCCAGCTTGGCCGAGTCCGGACCCGTCACGCTGACGGCGACGTTGACGGCACTGGAGCCGCCGCCGACAAAAGGCAGTTCGTTGCCGGAAAGCGACAGGGCCGCGAACAAGACGCCGCTTAACAAAAGCAGCACGCCTAGGAAGAAAATGGGCATCGAAGGCATGCCGCGGTCTTCGATGGGGTTGATGAACCACTCGTAGACTTTGATGCCGGAACTTTCCAAGCCATCCATGAAATTGTAATACGCGTCCTCAAGCCCGTGGTAAAACTCGCTTAAGCCCATACCACAAAATAGTCCTTACCCGATATATAAACGTTCTAAAAACTTGCCTCGAAAACCAAGGTGGCCCATTTGCAAAAAAAACCTATCGGGTATTGCGCGACAACAAAACGGTCCACCGGCCACGACGTGGGCAAAGCTTCAAAAACCAAGACGGAATGCCAACGTAACGAAAGCCCGCCGAAAATCAACCTGCCAAATGTAGGCAACCGCCATGAACTGGTACCAACACCTTATCGTCTCGCTTCTGAGTGCCCACTTGGCCAACTTCGCACTCGGGCAGCCGTGGACCGGGGCATTATTCGCTGCCGCGGCTTTGGGCGCGTTGCTACCCGACGTGGACCACCACAAGACGCGCATCTTCCACTTCGCCTTGGCCGGCATTTTCGCCTTGGCCTTCGCGTTCGTCTACGTTTCGCTTAGCGTGACTCTTTCGGCCAAACTCTTTGCCGCCACCGCGATCGGATTGGCCGCCGCCTTGGCGTTGTGGCTGCTTAAACCCGGCCACCGCGGAATCACGCACCACCCGGTTGCCGCGTTGGCCTTCGGCGTCCTGGTTTTCATCGTCAGCCAAAACGGGTTTGCCGCGCTCAATGGATTCGTGGCGTACGGTGCGCATTTGGTGGCGGACAAGTTGTAATGAAAAAGAACGGACCCCACGTCGCAATGCCGGCACCGAACCTATAAATATGATTAAATCAAACACAAATATGAAAAAATAGGTATTTGCTTCAAACGGAGATGGATGATATGTACGAGCATTTGAGCATCGTGGGGCAAAGGGGGCAAATCACGCTTCCTAAGGACATCCGCGATAAAGAAGGCATCCGGCCCAAGGATAAAGTCATCGTGAAAATCGAGGACGACAAAATCGTGGTGGAAAAAACCGTGAAACGAAAAGACCGAAAAACCCAACTCATCGAAGGGTACAAACAAATGTCCGTACTGGATCGGTCCACGGAAAATGATTTCGCCAGGGCATGCGATAAAGAAATGAAAACCATCCGCAAGGAACTGCAAAAAACCAACGCCTTGCTGCTCAGCCTGGTTCCGGAAATCAGAGTCAGCCGAAAAGAAATGGAAAAACTCAAGAAAATAAAAGCCGAAATGGATTCCGGCAATGCCACGGCGTATTCAAAAGACTTGTTTTAGGCAAAAACGGAGCGGATAATCCCATGTTCTCCGTGGACTTGAGCAACAACGCCTTGAAATACTTGAAAAAATCCGACGCCAAGCTCCGCCAACGCGTCCACCAACTCATCGACATCCTCAATACGGAACCCGTTCCGGTGAAACATTACGACGTGCTCAAGTTGTCCGGTTCCGACGGGTATTACCGCATCCGCATTTCCAGCCACCGCGTGAAATACTTCGTCGACTGGGACAAAAAGAAAATCCAGATTTTGGACGTCGAACGGCGCGACGAGAACACGTACGGCTGAAACTTCGTTTTCCAAAAAAAAAAACGACCCAACCAACCAAGTTTGCTGCTGAATCAAACGAATGTTCGACGTGTCCGACAGCCTACCTCCTTGGCTTACCCCAAATTGTCCTTGCGGATAAACGCATCGCCGAGATTTAAGCGAACCCACCTTGGGGCTCGCCGGAAATACCGCCGCCTTATGCCGATGATTGGCCTTCCTGAAGTCCACCGCCGCTCATGGGAACGCCGCCTTGCCCGCCCAAGTTGTCCGAGCTTAAGTAGCCTTGCGCGAAGCTGCATGAACCGCCGGTGGCAAACGACGCCATTTGAGCATACGGCCCCAGGCTTTTCATCACCGCGCTTGCCACCATGCTCTTGGCCAAATCCTGCGCCGCCGAAGAGGAAAACGGCACGCAATCCGACGACAGACCCAAATGGATGACTTGCGTGAACTGCCGGCCAAACGGGAAGGACTCGATGCAAGCTGTGTTGCACGAAAACGACGGCCAGTTGGAAAATCCAAAACAATGACGCAACCATTACCCGGGCTCCCGACCCTACTTGTCGGCCTTCGAATCAAGGGCGGATATCAAGTCAACCAAAACCGGCCTCAGCACATTCTGCGTAAAATCCTGCAATTTTTTCCGATCCAAAGGTTCCACGTAAACCGACTCGTTCAAAGCATACGCCACGGTATTCGAAAGATACTCATCCAACACCGACTTTCGGGCCTCAAAAACGTCGCCCCAGGCCTTGACGGAAACGCTTCGGGAAATCTTACTTACACACTCCGGACAAATCGTCGACTTCCGCAAGTCAACCACTTTAGACAAATGCATCAAGTCCACGATATCACGCGAACGGTTCAACTTCTCTTTGCGCGTCAAGATTGCCCGCATCTTCTCACACGCGATCTCACGCTCCGAATAACACAACGCCTCAAAAGACGAAAAATAATCCGACGCTGAATTTCCAAACAAAGAAAAAGCATCCGCCAAAATCCCTCCCGCTAATGCCACGGGATTCACAACCCGCTGACTCAAAGGAAAACCGACCAGTTCACCGAACGACACGGTAAGCTTCAGCTTCAGTTCCCCCCGTCCACCCACAGGCGGAGCCATCAGAAAATAATTCAAAATCTTACCCGAATGCGAATGACGCACCCCGCCCCGGATGGAAACCGAGTCCTCCACCCCGAAACCAAAATCTTTTTTCAGCGGCTCGATGAACTCTTTTTCCCATTGCCTCCGGTTGGACTTCTTGCTCGAAACCGGACCCACCCAGGTAAAATCCAAATCCTCCGAGAATCGAAAATGGCCGAAATAACACTTGACCAAGCAAGTCCCACCTTTGAAAACCAAATGCTTACGCGCAGATGGCTTGGCGTACAAGTACTTCAAAATAAGCGATAGCCAAACGTCCTTTTCAACAAAAGACGACTTGTCTTCGCTGAACCCGGACTTTTCAAGAATATACCGCGACAACAGCCGCACTTCATCCGAATCATACAACACGGGTTTCACCGCTCAAATGGGAACGAATAATCCGGGACATCAAGACGCGAGTGGGGTAAAGTTTCAGAAGCCTCGGATATCCATGGCAAAATTCGCGTTTAGATGGGCCTTCCAACACCTCGCTCAAAACCAGTTGCGCGTACTTCGTATCCCCATTCTTGACCCCGAAATGAAGAAAATCCAGCACCGTGCGCGACACCCCTGAATAACGCAACCCATCACGCTCAACGACACCCTCCGAAAAAGGAACGCCTCGGATGGTGGAAAAATTAAACCCCAGACCCAAAAATTTGCGTTTGGAAGGCCGCACCGGTTTTCGAGTAACGATGAAGGCCGCCGTTTGTGTCTGGACCCCTGCCAAACCATTCAGCTTCAACGCAGTATTCAAACCAAAATACCACTCTTTGCCAAATTTTTGACGGCAAGAAAGCTCAGCCAAAACCAAAGGATCCGGAACACTCCGACTTGCCAACTCATTCATATCCCGGACATAATACTGATGCCGGAACAACAACGGAACCAAGATACCGGAGCGCACCAACATCACCCGCATCACGCCGACATCGAATCCGAACTTTGAAACGACTTCCGTCAGCTCACCGGTCGTCACCTGCTTTTTCTTGCGGATGACCAGCGCCAAATGCACTTTTTCTTTTTTCGAACCCAAAAACACCATACGCCATCACGAAGTAATAGAACAACTATAAAGTATTTCTATTACTACGTATAGTTATGGGTTTCGACCGGCAAACCGAGCCAAAGAATCCTATGCCACCCAAGGTCCGACAGCATCCGTACCGCCGTCTTTAAGCCCCGCCTTGCCCGCCTAAATTGTCCTTGCCGAAATAGCCCTACGCACAAAAAGGAACAAACCCGCCGCACGACCCACAGCCAAGACGAAAAAAGTCTACGCAACGCGTGGGGCTTGAATCTCCGGCGTGTCGGACAAACCGCCCTGGCCGCCTGGATTTTCCTTGCTGAAATACCCTTGCGCGAAGCTGCACGAACCGCCCGTTGCAAACGACGCCATTTGCGCGTAAGGCCCTAAGCTTTTCATCACCGCGCTTGCCACCATGCTTTTGGCCAAATCCTGCGCCGCACTCTCCGAAAACGGTTGGGAATCCGAAGACAGACCCAATCAAAGACCAGAGCCGAAAGCATTTTATATACTTTCAAGTAAATTACTTCATGGAATCTGGATTCGTTGACCGGAAAAGCGAATTGGCTTTTTTGGAATCGCTCGGTTCAAGCAACCAGCCGAAGCTCGTATTAGTATACGGCCGCCGCCGAGTAGGCAAAACAGCCTTGCTCCAAGAATTGGCTAAACGCAAGGGCGGACTATACTTACTGGCGCGTCAGGAAAGCGAAAAAGACCAGTTAAAGTCCTTTTCAAACACCATGGCCCGGCATTTCAATGACGAAACCCTGGCCTCATCCCCACTACAAAATTACGACTCAATCTTCACCTACCTCAAACAAAACATCCAACCCGGAATCCCGGTCATTCTGGATGAATTTCCCTACATGGTAGAAGCCCAACCCGCCTTACCATCCATAATGCAGGACCATTGGGACAACCACTTCCAAAAAACACGGAGTTTTTTTATCCTGTGCGGCTCGTCCATGCGAATGATGGAAAAACTCGCCGGCTACAAGAGCCCCATCTATGGCCGGAGGACCGAACAATTGTTGCTGGGGCCCCTTACGTTCTTCGACGCCCTGGAACTCATGAATTCCAGCCCGAAGGAAAAAGCCGTGGAATATTATTCAGTCGTGGGCGGAACCCCCGCCTACCTGCAGCTGATGGACTACTCCAAAACCCTCGAACAAAACGTGGTGGACCGCCTCCTTCCCAAAACGGCCTTTTTGAACCAAGACGCCATGTTCATCCTCCGCGAAGAACTGGACGAACCCCGAAACTACTTCTCCATCCTCAAATCGCTCGCCAAAGGAAACACCCGCCTAGGCCACATCATCAACGACACCGGATTGGAACGCGGCCTCGTCGCCAAATACTTATCCGTCCTGCAAGACCTGCACGTCGTCCAGCGCGCCGTACCCATCGGGGAAAAACACGAAACCCGAAGCCGCAAAGGACTCTACGCCGTATCCGACCCGTACTTCCGGTTCTGGTTCGCTTTCGTGTTCGACAACGCGCAATACACCGAAGACTTAGGGGGCCAAAAAACATTCCGGACCCGCATCGCCCCCCTTCTGGACGCCCACGTTGGCCGCATATTCGAAGAAATCGCGCTGGAGTTCATGAAAACCAAGACGCCTTGGGGAAAAAACTACCGAATGGGCCGCTGGTGGCAGGACGAGCAGGAAATCGACATCGCCGGGTGGGACGAAACCGGTTCAGACGCCCTGCTGATGGAAGTCAAATGGTCGAAACTGGACGAAAAAAAAGCATACGCCGAACTGGACCGCTTGGAAAAAAAAGCGGACGCGTTCACCAAAGGAAAACCAAAACAACCCAGGCTAAAATTGGGCATCATCGCTAAAAAAATCGAGGGAAAAGAACGATTGCGCAAAGCCGGCTTCCTCGCATACGACCTGGACGACTTCTGAATCCCGCAAGAAAAGAAAAAATCAAGCCGGGCTTCCTTGGAATGGAATAACCGGCGCATCCGACAACCCACCTTCTTGACCCACGAAATCAAGCACCACCTTTTCCGAGCCAAAAAAACCTACGCCGCCCGAGAGGTCCAAGCCCGTCCGAACCGCCGCTTCAAGCGCCGCCTTGCCCCCCCGCCCCAATAGTCTTTACGGAAAACGCATCGCCGAGATTTAAGCGAACCCACCTTGGGCCCCGCGCTTCAGGACCCGCCTTGACCACCCCAATCGCCACTACGCAAACAACATCTGCGCAAAACGCAACAAGTCCAAAAAAATAAGGCTAGGCAACGCGTTCTTGGGACTGAATGTTCGGCGTATCAGACAAACCGCCCTGGCCGCCCAAATTATCCTTGCTGAAATAGCCTTGCGCGAAGCTGCACGAACCACCGGTGGCAAACGACGCCAACTGCGCGTAGGGCCCTAAGCTTTTCATCACCGCGCTTGCCACCATGCTTTTGACCAAATCCTGCGCCGCACTCTTCGAAAACGGCACGCACTCGGACGTCAGACCCAGATGGATGACTTGCGTGAACTGCCGTCCGGATGGGAAGGATTCGATGCAAGCGGGTTTGGAAGTGCACACCGCCTTGCAGCCCTGGAAATTGGAGGCCCGATTGAAAAAAAATTTGTTTGCCTTAGGAGTAAAGTGGATTCGTTGGCCAAATTATTTGGGGTTACCACGCGCGGCCCTGAACACGCCAGCCCATCGCTTTTCAAACGTCTCCCGCCCATCCGGGTCAAAATGCGAACCGGCGATTTCCAAGGCATCGCCAAGCAACACATCCAAACCACAGGATTCCAGTAACGAACCAAGTAGTTTCTCATCCAACTCGCAATTCTCAAAAACACCAAGGACATCACGCGCATCCTTCCAAAGCTTGGACTCGTAATGCGCGCGCCGGAAACCAACCGCAGTCTTACGCTTGAAATCCCGCCCGACCAACGCGCCAACCTTGTAGACCAACAGCAACTCCGGATCCACGATATAGGCGTCCGCATTCTTTCCAAAAGAAAAACGCCGCTTGTACTTCTCCGCCAAACTCCAAGGAATAATCAAATCCGTACCCGAAACCTGGACGTTGCGGTCCATCGAAGCCGCGTCTACGATTACGTTCACTTTTCGGCCATCTGAAGTAACCCGCGTTTTCGTGAATTCAAAATCGAATGAATCGATTTCACGATGCTCCGCATAGCCATTCGACTTAAAATATTGGGAAAGAGTCACGTGCTTGGCCGCAGAACCAGGAAATATGACATCGATATCCTTCGAACCCAAACCGCGATGGTAAGCCCACGCCGCCCAACCCCCCACAATCAACGGGACATGGCCCTGGACTTCATTGTACCACTGGATGAACTCCACCAGCTCTTTGTGCGTTTCCTCCGTAACGTCCAAACGGTAATCCGATTCCATAAAATCAAGCCCACGTCTTTTTGATCAACTGCTCCGACGCATACGCCCGTTCACTGCACAACAAATCAACCAAAGTACGGATCTTCCCGGTATACTTGACGCCCTTTTGCGAAACAATATCCGCCGAATCCGCCAAATCATCCCGGTAAACGACAACCTGAGTCAACCCCTCCGGCAACGTGGATAACTCGTTACACAACCCAACCGATCCATACACATGGAACGAAGGGTCCCGGAAATAATCATCATAAAACGAAAGGGCCGAAGAAAGACACAACACGGCCCCGTTTTCTTCGAATAATGAAAGAACCCGTTTTCGGTCCGTCTCGACCATGAAAGAGCGGATCTGCAACTCCTTCATCTGCCGGAACAACGCAAAAGACGCAAGCAATGCCGCCGGAGCTACGACATGATACCCTCCTTTTCCTTTTGCGGCAAACCCCCGCGACACCATCCAATTCACCACCGCATTGACCCGGCTAAAGGCAACGTTCGTAGCGCGATGGACCTCGATTTGCTTGAACCGCGGAGTCTCCAAGGCAAAACGGATGATTTTATAGGTTTGAGGGCTTGAAAGTTTCATATCTCCAAACAAAGATAATATCTGTAAATAGGGATATTTTAACCTTTCGCCGTAGCAACACCCACCCAGACACTAACCGCTTTTCCCGCCGCAATAGTCTTTTCGGAAAACGCATCGCCCGGATTTAAGTAACCACGCCTTGGGGCCCGCCGCTCATGGGAACGCCGCCTTGCCCGCCTAAATTGTCCGTGCTGAAATACCCCTGCGCAAAACTACAACTACCGCCGGTGGCAAACGACGCCAACTGCGCATAGGGCCCTAAGCTTTTCATCACCGCGCTGGCCACCATGCTCTTGGCCAAATCCTGCGCCGCACTCTTGGAAAACGGCTGACAATCCGAAGACAAACCCAGATGGATGACTTGCGTGAACTGCCGGCCCGACGGGAACGACTCGATGCAGGCGGGTTTTGACTCGCAGAACGCTTGGCAACCTTGGAATTTTGCCGCGTCCTCCTTTAGCTTTTTGAGCGCGTCACGCTGCTCATTAAAATCATCATATAAGTCTTGCGACGGAAGTTCTCCCGTAGTAACTGCAGCTAGTTTATCCGAAGCAGATTTGTACAAAGTCTGTGCTTCTGAAATGCCCTTCAATAGATTCTTATCCGACGCACACCAGAATCGTGCCGTCTGGGGCCACAACCCAAAAGGAATTTCGTAAATCGTGTTGCGCGTCGCATCACATTTTTGTTTCGTCGCGGCTAATTGCTCTTTGTCGCGGTCATATTGGGCGCGTTTTTCGACGATTTTGCTTTTGAATTCAGTGGCTTTCGTACGCGCAGTTTGGGTTGCGGAAAGAAGACTGACAGCCGTTGCTTTTGCCTCAACCGCCATAGTGCCTTCGTTTGGACTTGGTGCGCATGAAATTGGAGGACTTGAAGCGCCAGATGGTGCGCGACCGGTTGAAGTCGTACTGGAGGATGAACCACCCTGAGGCGTCAAAAATGAAAGCATATTGATTCGGCTTAATTTTTCATTTTGTCCGACACCATCTTCCAAACGCACTTCTTTCAATGGGGATACCGAAGTTCCACTCGGTTCGGAACCCCCCGGTGCAGGGGCGGTGGTTTGCGGACAAGACCCACCGGCTGCTTCGCATGCTTTTTTTGCCGCCGCCTGGTTTGTTGTTCCGGACTTTGCTAATGGGGTTAGGGTGGATTGAATAATTGCAAGATCAGCCGTGGCCGAAGCGGTTGCCGCCTTGGCACTGGCAGCCGATCCTGCATTGACCGGCTTAAAATCGTCATTGATGGTGGCGGCACGCAGTGCGGTTTGAATATCGGTTTTAATCAATTGAAGATTAGCCACGGTTTCCGTGTTTGCGCCAGCAGCCCCTCCTTGAACCGTCGTCACACCCACATACGCAGTCACACATGCGGCAACGCAGGCGGCGGCCGCCAAACTGCAGGAAGATCCGCATTTTGGGCAATTCGTAGATGCACTTTTTGAAGTTCCTGCCAAAGCGGCGGCACACAATTTTGCGGCATCTTGGGTTGAAGGGATTAAAGAATTGGCGGCAGATTCAATTCCTCCATTATTTGATTTGATTTGCACTGCCACTTCAGTTAACTCGTTTTTCAGTGCAGTCATCTCGTTTTCCAGTTCGATGATCTTTTTGTCCATCACCACGCATTGTGCCTTGTAGACGGGCGCAAGCGAAAAGATGGCAATCTTGGTTTGGGGCTTGATGTGTTCTTCCGAGGCCTGGTTTTGCGAGGGGAGGACGGGGTTGCGGGTGGCGACGATTTGTTTTCCGCGGGCGTGCAAGAAGCCGCACAAGAGTTGGCCGGGTGGTTTGGAGTCCGGGCTTTGGTCCAACTTCATGACTTCCGCCGTGTACTGGAAGTTGGAGCCGTCCGTCGTCGAGGCCTGCACCAACCAGACGCCGGGTTGTCCCCCGCATCCGGCGCCTTGGCGCTTGATGCTTAAAGCGTCGAAGACTTTGTCCGCGTTTTCCGTCACCTGTACGACCGTGGAGAAGACGAAGGGTTCTCCGGTTGCGGCAAAGGAAAGGATGGAAGGCAGTTGAGCGTTGGCAAAGTCGAAGCGGTTTTCAAAAGAAGCCGGTGCACCATGGGCGAATGAAAGCGTTTGAGGGGGGGCGAATGAAAGAGTGCGGGACGGAATGGTAGCGAACGACGGGTTTTCCCTCGTGCTTTCGATGGCCAAGGACAAGGCGGAGTCCGCCGGAGCGTAGGCAGACGGCAAGCCGGTTTCGAACGACGGGGCAATGCCTTCGAAGTCTAGGGCAGAAGTGGAAGACAGTTGCCAGGAGCCGAGCAATTCGATTTGGGCGGAGCGTTGCGCCGCGTTGGCGTCGTATGTAACTTGGAGGACTTTGAATTGGATGCCGAAGTTGGTGTAGGTCGCACCGGCGGCGAGCGTGGGTCCGTCCAGCGGATTGCCATTGGCTTCCAGCACGTCAATGGATGCCAAGACCGGGTTGTTGCCGGAAGCCGGCGTCACGTCGACCAACTTGATTTTCTTGCCGTTGCCCGCGGTCTTGACGTCGTTGACTTTAAATGTGACGGTGGACGCGGCACCAGTCGTGGCACTGGCCGTGGGCGTGGGCGACGCGCTGGCCGTAGCGGAAGCCGTGGCGAAGGGGGATGCCGAAGCGGTGGCCGAAGGGACGACCGTGGGAGATGCCGACGGCGAAGCGGACGGTGAAGCGGAAGCGGTGGGGCTTGGAATCGAACCGGCTTTGACGCAGGTGCCGCGCGTGCCGACGATTCCTTGGGGGATTTGGGCGACCAATCCGCTGCAACACTCAAGCGTGTTTCCAGGGATGACGGCGCCGAGGCTTTCGCCTTCTTTCGCGCAGGCAACAAGAGTCGGAGTTGGCGTAGGCGTGGTGGTGGAGCCGCTACCCAAAGTCAGGCCTTTGCTGCGTCGGAAGGCGGTGGCGGCGGCGGTTTTTTGCGCTTCGGTCTTGAAGAACTGGAGGGCTTTCAATGCGGCGGGGCCGGTGCACCAGCCTTGGGCGCAGGACAAGTAGTCGGAGGCGGTTTCGACGCGGTTTCCGACGGTTCCAATCCCATCAAAATAGGCCGGCGCGGTTTTGTACGTCCACTCGCCGATGGATTGGTCCTTGTCCAAGAGGCTTAAGGAGCCGGGGCCGGACCAGGAAATCGCGGAGGCGGATTGGGAGGCGACGCTGATGGTGCCGGATCCTCCAAGCGGCGTCAGGGAGCGGGGTCCGGCTTGTTTTTGGTTGATGACGTATAAAAGTTTGGCCGTGTTTTCGCCTTCGTCGAGTTGTTGCGGCGCGGTGCTGATGGATGTCGCGCTTTGGGCGTCGATGCGGATGGGAATCTTGATCTGGCTAGTGGGCCCGCCGCAGATAGCGGATAAGACGAGGAAGGCGGAGTCTTGTTGGAGGACGACTTGGTTGGCTTTGACGAAACTGCCGCACGCCGTGGAGTATTCTTTGGTTTGGAACGTCAACGCGGAGCGGCTGACCGAGTAGCAGTCGGATTGGCTTGATTCAAGCTTGGTGGCGATGGTGCACGACGCATCATCAATCGTAAGCGGCACGCTGTCGCGGGGATAAATGGAATCGACTTGCAGCACGATCTCGGTTACGTCGGCTTCGACTTTGCCGGTAATCGGATTGTATTTGATTCCGACGGAAGTCGTGAACGTCTGGCCGGGTAGAGTATTGTTTGTCTTGGGCACCGGCGTGGGCGTGGGACTTGCAGAAAAGTTACCGCCTCCGGAACCGGCTGAACCGGACACGATGGGCACTTTGTATTCGTAGGCGCGCGGGTAACAAGGGATGCCGTTTTCGTCGGGGGGGTCGCGAGCGGAAAGCAAGCCGCTGTTCGTGCGGGTGGCAAAGTAGAACGAGAGTTGCTGGTTGGAGCGCGCGGAAGGCTTCACGGACACCAGGAAGGACACAACGCGGACCGCGGGTTGGTTGAACTGGAGTTCGACCCACTTGTAGCCTTCGAGGCTGGATACCAAGTGGGCGGACAAGTCTTCGCAATTGGAAGAGGGTTGGTACGAAGTGCTTTTCAGCACGGCGTCGGCCGTCGTGAATTCAGTGATGGCAGCGTCGTCGGATTCCGCGGTGCTTTGGCTGCCCACGCGGAAGTAGAGGCTTTGGTTGGAAGCGGAGGCTGCGGGCGTCGCATTCAGTTCGATCACGTATTCGGCGCCGGTCTTCATTTGCGTAACGCGTTGCCCGGCGGGTGTGCGGATTTGGACGAAGTCGACTTTGGCGCCTTGCGTGGCGCTTTGCGGAATGAGGACGGCGGAAAGCGCCCGGTTTTCGCCGTCGGCTAGGACCACGTCGGCGACAAAGGGGATGAAGCCGGTTTTGGTCAGCACGATGTGGGTCTCGACTTGGGCGGGAACGGCTGCAAAAGCGGCCGAGCCGTTGACGTCCGTGGTCTTGTCGCCAAACGGTTGTCCTTGGCTGTCAACGTGGATGGCGGCATCCACCAACGCGGAGTTGTCCAATGCCGTGATGGCTTTGACGCGGAATGCCGCACGGTGGATGGTCAGTCGAATTAACGCGCGGCTGCCGCCTTGCTCGACGGTGGCGCGGACCGTGGCGTTCTGACCTCCGGATTCGGCGCGTATGTCGTATGCTGCGAGGGCCAATTCATCGAAGACGACTTTGCCTAGGGAATCGGAGGTCTGGCCGGGCGAGGCCAACTTGCCGTTTTGGAAAAGCGTCACCCGCGCGTTGGAAAGGGCGGCGCCGTATTCGTCCTGCACGGAAACGGTGAGGCTGGCCGAGGAAAACGGAGTGGCTTTCTCCAACGTGAACGCGTTGTCTTTGCCGATTTGCAAGTCGGCCGTTTTGGCGAGGTAGCCGTCGGAGTCGATGTAGACGTAGTAGGTCCCGGGTTCGGCTTTGAACTCCCAACGTTCGCCTTGGTAACTGCCCAGTTCAATCAGTGGCGCCTTGATGATGCGGGCGGAAAAATACAACGCGTTGCCTTGCGCGTCCTGTGCACGGATGACGGTATCCTTTGCCGAAGGGCAGTTCGAACCGGTACATACGGGAGGGCATTGGGTGCCTTGGCAGCCGCCATTGTTCTTGTCCAGCGTGATGACAAAACGCGTGTCGTCCGTCACGGTTTGTGGGCTCGCGGTGCCGTCGTAAAGAGGATAGTCGGTTACTTGCGCGGTGACGAAGACGATTTTGTCGATGGATTCGCTGAAGGCCGCCACGCCACCCGCGGTGTCGATTTCACCTGACAGCGTGCCGTCCGACTCATAGAGGCGTACGTGGCCGTCCAAAGGCAAGCCCGAAGTGGAGTTGAGCACGACGCTGACGGCGCCAAACTCAGAAAATTCAGTCGGGTTTTCCGGCTCTGGACATCCATCGCATAGAGGTGGTTCTACACAACCATCGCACGGCAGCGGAGTCGGTTCTTCGAAGATAGAACCCAACGGCTCCAAATAGACGCGGGCTTCCCCGCCGTCGCGGACGGCCAGTGTTTCGGTCTTGTAGCCTTCCGAGCTTACGCGTAGGTTCAACAGCGGCGCTTTGGACAGGACGACTTCGCCTTGGGCGTCGGTGGTTTTCTGTCCGCTGTCCTGGTCCGAAACATACAACACCTGCGCGCCTTCCACGGGCGCTTCAGTCTCCGCGTTCAACACGATAACAGTCAAAACCGAATAATCAACCGTCCCGGGGTCCGGAACGTCTTCCGTGCCAGGCGGCGTCGTCTTCATCTCAGCTTTAAGAGTCTTTTGGCTGGCCGGCGATTTGAGGTTGATGGTTTTGAAACCGGTTTTGCTCAACCGCACCGTCACGGCCGCGGCCGGGATGTTTTCCAACGTGAGTTTGCCGTTTTGGGTCGATCCGGTGGCAACCACGGCGTCTTGGTAAAGCACTTGGATGCTGACGTTATCAAGAGGCTGGCTGCCGGACATTACGGTGAGCGAAAGACTGCGCGCGCCCAATTCACCGGATCCAGTGAGCACCAAGAGGCCGGCGACGGCCAAGGCCACGAAGAGCAGCAGGAAGACGGGAAGCGACGGGATGCCGTGCGACTCGATGGGCGTCACGAACGCGTCCATAAATGGAATGCCTTTTTCCTGCAGGCCTTCGGCAAAGGCATAGTAGGCGTCTTCCAACGAATCGTACGCGGCCTTGACCGAGTCCAGAATCCCCATGTATTGGCTTCGGACTTGCCGGATAAAAAGGTTGCCAGACGCGACGGCTCAACGAAGAAACCGGTGGGAAACCGCACACGAAAAAAAGGAAGTCGTAAAAAAGGAAAAAATGAAAAAAATGGAAGGAAAAAAAAACAATAAAACAAAAAAAAACCAAATGAGTGCCGGAAACAAAAAAAAAGGAAAAACGACGCAGGCAGCAAAGAAAACGGGTTTCAAAAAAAAGTCGGAATGACGGGGTCAGAGGCAAAGCAAGACGCCTTCGTTTTCCGTTTCCATTGCCTTCGGTTTTTTTACCATTGGCCTAGCTTGTTTTTTTCCCCGTTCGCCTTCTTTTTTTTACAGTATTTCCATTGCCTTCGATTCGTTTTTTCCAAGCGGCTTTTTTGTGCTTTTTCCAACACCACCGGATTTACGCGCCGCATTACGCCGTGTATTCTTCCTCGAACCGGACGGTCTTGACGCCGTCGACCACGGCGAAGGCTTGCTCCATGAAACGGAACTTCTTGAGCACGACGTCCGCGGCCATGTCCCGCTTGAGCGCCAATTTTACCGTCACCGCGCCGTCCAACAACTTGGCATCGGCGTCCAACAGCTTCTTGGCCAAAGCCTTGGCTTTGTCGTCGGCCAAGCGGTACACTTTCGTGACCGTGAACGCGTACTCGACGGGTTTTCCCGCCAATTCGGAGTTGAAATCCACGCGCACGCGTCCGCCGTCCACGCTTTGCACTTTCGCCGGCCGGCCGTCCATCTCCAACACCAAGCCAGGAAACGGATCAATCTTCTGCTCGCGAAACGCCGCCAACGGCACCAACCGCACCAAATCCGGATTGCGCGGGCCGAAGGCTTTCTCCGCTGGCAACTGGACCGTCACGCTTTTTCCTTCCTCCGCAGCCTGCAAGGCCTCATCCAGTCCTGAAATCACTTGACCTTTGCCCACGGCCACCAACACGGGGCCGTACGTCGCCTTTTCGTTGAAAACCCCGGCCGCCTTGGCGGCGTCCGCCGACGTGGTGTCAAACAATTGTCCTTCGCTTTTCGCGGAATACTCCAACTCGACCAAATCGTTTTTCTGAACAGCCATACCCTAAAATCACCCAATACGGAAACGTCACTCACTGCGATTCGAATCCGACGCGTTGAAAGCCGGAACCGCCAACGGAGTCGAAGCATTTGAAACCGAGGCAACCGCCGAACCATTCAACCTGCCCGAAGCGTTGGCCGTCGCGTTCGCGGACGCGTCCCCATCGCCCAAAATAGTTACAGCCGTTTGCTCAAACGCGCGCGACAACCACAACGCGAGCACATCCGCCTCCGGCTGCTGGGCTGAGACGGAAACGAACTGGTTATCGTTCACTACGATGGAAATCGACACGTTTACTGCATCGCCTACTTTCAACGCCGGCGAGACGAACGCCTGGAAACCCGGCACGCCTTGGCTCGAAAAAAACGCGTCCAACTGCCGCGACGAAATGGCCTCCTCACCCGACGACGTGTTCACATAGACTTGTGAAGGCAAATCCACTCCGGCCGAACGGAACAGCGGCGAAGCACAACGTTCAGCCACCAACGACTCGGCTGCAAGCAATGCAGAGTCATTCGAATCGAATTGCAGCGCCAACACGGTCGACGAGGCGAACAACGCCGCCCGCACGCCCGGAATGGACTTCAATTCGCGATCCAGTCCCGTCGACGCGTCACAAACCGCCAACGCCGAATAACCCAACTGGCTCACGCGGCCCGACACGTTCACGACCGCCGAAAACGAAACCGGCGCCGGCGTCGCCGAAGCGGCCGGGTCGGACGAACTGGCGTTGGACAGACCCAGGAAAATCGTCTCGCCAACGAACACGGCAATCAACAACAACGCACCGTACTTGAGCAACTGATCCCGCGAAACCATAGCGACGACAAACCCCGGAAAAACGCCTTGCGACCCCCCGCAACCATGCGAGGGACTAAGGCCGACAAAAACGCGAAGTCCAAAGCGCCGGCTTTTGACCGGCGGGATAAAACGTGCGTTACGACAATTCTTTGGAAAAAACCCTATAAAAAGACTCGTCTGACGCCCCTTTGCAACGGCTTGAAAAAAAAAAGAAAGCCGGCCCGTCAATTCGGGCAGGCATCCACCAGCGTCAACATCACGGCCGGACCCAACGTCCGACGGTATTGCCCACTGCCCGGCAGCGTCGTATAATCCAACAGCGCCATTTCGACATCGTAATGGGCATCATAACACCGCATGAGAACGGCATACTTGAAAAACGGGCCTTTCTCCCCCGAGTCCAACGACACGTTTTTGGCCACGCCGCTGGCACCGTTAATCGCCACCACCGTGTCAAACGCACCAAAAGAACGCCCCTTGGAAGGACGGATGAAAATAGTATACTGGTAACCCGACGTTGTCTGGTCAACCACCCACACATCCGAGGAACTCACGTATACCTTGCGCGAGTCATTGAACGCCCGCTGCGTCGCGACATTGAATTCGGCCGCAAATTCGACCAGCGTTGGAATACCCGTGGCAACCGAAGGCGCCGGCGTCGACGACGGCAACTCCGACGGCTTGGCCGATGCAATGTACGGAATCCGGGGCGTCGGCGTCACGACATCCGACGAAGGCGAAGCGTCAGCCGTCGCAACAGCCTCCACCGTAGGCAGCACCGTAGTCGAAGGCGACGGCGTGGAAGAAGGCGATGCTTGCGGCTGGGTACACCCGGCCAAAACCAAGCCGAACAACAACAGGAAAACGAAGCGATTCACGACCATCCCTAAAACACCCATCCACAATGAATCAAAGCGAAAATAAAAACAGGTAGCGTATGAGTTAAAGTAGCTTAATTTTACCATCTTTACCTCTAAAAAACCCGAATTTATCACCCACTTCTCACAAAAATCGAATTAAATTGGCGATTTTACCTCGTAGAACTGTACGAATTAAGCTACCTCAAGTAGAACAATACCTAAAAACAAGACGCCGCCGGCACGAACCCACGAGCGCACGCTAGACGGGGAAAAAAACCGGATAGAACGAAGAAAAAATAAAAAAGAGAAAAAAAAGAGGAAAGAGGGCCGAAGCCCCCTTCAACGATCTTAGCGGCCTTGCAGGCTGTCCGCATTCTGCGACAACCAGGCAATCAAGCTGTTGGCAGCCGACGTCGTGTCCGAAGCCGTGTAGCCGTAGACCAGGATCTTGTCACCCTGGACCTTGACCACCGGTTCATCAGACGACGAGGCAGCCGGAGCACCCGAGAGCGCCGAAGCGGCGACCTGGTTGACCAGCGGACCACCGACCACGATCAGCGGCTGGGCACCAGCCGAGCCATCCGTCACGACCAGCGGAGAGCTGGACGTGTCCAACGGCGTGACCACGAAGGCCTGCTCCTGCGACGGCGACAAACCATCGACACCGGAAATGGCTCCACCCGAACCGCCAGAAGAGCCGGCAGCCGTGATGGCCTTGACCATGACCTTGTAGCCGTTTGAGTCCAATGCCGTTTCACCAGCCTTGAAGTCAGTCGTAGCCTTGTTGGCCGCCGTGTCCGTACCCGCCGTCGACAACGTCGAAAGCGCATGCGCCAACGTCGTCGCGTACTTGATTTCCGCGCCCGTCAAGCTCAACGCATCCAGCTTGCTGCCACGCGGCGAGACAAATTTGACTTCGTTGTTCGAGTCCGGCGTGTTGACGCCTGTCGCATATCTCGACACCGTCGGAGTGGCGGCGTTATAGAAGTACCCGCCCGTAGCCGTACCGGTTTCCAACGACAAGTGCGGGTTCGCCGAACTGACTTGGCTGACACGCAGCGAGAACGCACCCAGGATAGAGTCCTCCGTGTTCAAATACTCGGGAACAAAGATGGCGTGGCGCGTGCCCGTCATGTCACCCGTCTGCAAACCGCCCACGTCGAAGCGCAGGTATACGAAGTTCGGTCCGTAGTTGTACTTGACGGAGTTGTTCGTCGCGAACGACGTCACGCCCGTGGATTGACCCGGCGAAATCGTGCCGTTCCAGTTGATCATCTGCAGGATACCCAAATTCGTGGCACCCGTACAGCTGGCATTCAGACTGGACGCCAAAACCGTGACGTTGAAGTTACCATTGGTAACCGCAAAACCAGCAGTCGTAGGCGTACCCGTAATCGCACCCGCACTCGGAGCGGCAACCGACAAGTCCAAGCTGGTCAACAACAGTCCAGTCGCAGGAAACGCCGAAGCGTTTACAGGCAGGTTGCAAGCGGCGCTACCGGCCGTCATGTTCCACACCGTAATACCCGTACCCGTCGTCAAACCCAGATTCGTAATCGTGTTGGCGTACGTCACGTTACCGTTCGCAAACTGCGTGCTGTAATACGGCACGAAGTTCGACGTGGTCGGGTCACGGTAGAAAACCGTTCCCGTGGCACCGGAACCAGCGGCCACGTAGTCCGTAATATAGTAGAACGACTTGGCGCTCGTAGCGGACGTCGGCGAATCGCTGAAGTCAAACGGCGAAGTCAAATCGGACTGGACCAACACGTAGCTCAAGTCCACCGTGGCGGTGTCCGTGGCGCTCGTTTGGAAGCTCTGCGAACCCGTCGAGAACCGCAACGTGTCGTAGGTGACATCGGCCAAGCCATTGAACGTGAACTTCATCAAGGCAGGCTTGTCCAAGAAGTTCAGTCCGTCTCCCTTGTTCAGGTCGGACGAGACCGAGCGCGTCAATTGCACACGGGATAACGAGTGACCATAGGACGTACCACCGCCCACGAGGTTCACGCGCCAGTTCGTGTTGTCCGTGCTGACCGAGGTCGCTTGCTGCAAGGCCAGTTTGTCGGAAAAGACGCTGACTTGCGCGTAGCTGGTCTGACCCAGACCGGCGAAGACCGTGAAGACGCGGATGACGATTCCGTTCTTGTTGTATTCGCCATCTTGCTGCAGCGTCGTCGTGTCAATCACTTTGCCGTTGGCATCGCTGACTTCGAACGAGACGGACAACAGTTGCGCCGTACCCGTCGGGACGGCCGAGATGTCTTTCAGCTTGGCCGAAATGCCGTTAGGGGAGGTGACCGTGTCGCCGATTTGCATGAATTCCTTGTAGGAGACTTCCTTGCCCAACGTCAGGACGGATGTAGCGCCCAAAGCGACGTTGTTGTCGAAGTTATCCATGCCGACGATAATCCAGTCCGTGCCCAACAGTTTGACTTTGACGCGGTGCTTGGTCGTCTTGTACGTGTCCGAGCAGGTGGAGTCATCGGGCGTGAATTCCGTACAAACCTGGATGGGGTTCGTGAAGATGGCTTCGTACGCCACCTGCGGGTTGCGGGCCTTGACCGTCTTGGTCGAGGCGTCGTACTGCGTGCGGGCGTAGACGTAGTAGCGTTCTTCTTCCGTGTACGATTTGGACACTTGCGAATCCGTAATCGTGCCTTTGAAGGCCAAAGCGGATTCCGAAGCGGTTACTTTGCGTCCGCCACTGGTGAACGGCGAGGTCGTGCCCAGGATGGTCGTCGTGCCGGTCAAGTCGTTGACGCGGTCGTCCGTCGTATTCGAGTCCAAAAAGCCTTCGACATAGGTCTTCATCTGGTAGGCCACGTTCGGGTTGACGCCCGGCGTCGTGATTTCCAAAGAGACTTTGTCATCTGTGGAAGTCGTGGCAGCCGTACCGCCCGAGCAGGACAGCAGGTCCGCGCCCAAGACGGTGATGTCCGTGGACGTATAGGCCAAGTTGCCGATCATGGCGGCAATGTTAGCCGCTGCGACGGCGTCCGAGGCTTGGGCCTGGGAGCCGACGACGATTTTCAGGTTTGGAGCACCGTTTGAGAAAAACGGGAAGTTGCTCAATCCGCTGGAGTCCACTTGGACGGCACCTGCAAAAGCAGCGCCCAGCAATGCCGCACCGGCCGCAGCCGTTGCGATTTTCTTAACGTTCAGACTTTTCACGGAACCACCTCGACGAACGGAGTTCGTCTTAGATACGAAAACATCTCAAGCCAGGGCATTGCGGACGCATTTAATTTCCCAAACACCGGGAACAACGAACCGTCCGTAAAACCTACCTTGAGCGGAATACCTTATCGAAATTCGCTTTTTAAACCTTTCCAAAACCCTACGTTGCTTGACGAAAGGCCCTCGGACAAGGTTAGAGGGTGAAAATAGGGTAGAAAATCCGTCAAACGACGAAATGAAAGGACCGACCCATCCACGACAAAACACCCTTTCCGCCGAAACCGAGGTAACAGTCGGACATGATGTTGAATTTGACGATATATAATATAGGGAGAGGACCGCTTTGGAGACCCTATTTGTTACTACCAACAAGTTTATAAATAATGAAAGAGAATAACATATATCGAGGTGCAAGGAAGACTTGCGTCTTGCTAGACCACAAAGCGCGACAGTGGAATCGCAATAACTTCGCGCGTTATTGGAGCAGGCGAAAACACATATGGCGCATGAATTCAACTCGCAACAAATCAAGCAAGTGGTCGCGGCCAACAAGGCCAAGTTTACCGGCGAGCACGGGCATGGTCCGAAGGAGTATGACCAGACGACCATGTTCATTCCGGTGGCCACGGAAGGAAAAGCCGTCATCAACGTGCAGAACCGTCAGAATTTCCTGACGACGGGCATTTCGAACTGGCGGTTGTACCACTTCTACCGCGCGGCGGCCATCATGGGCGCCTTGGCGGCGGTTTGGTTGTTGTTCACAAACGCGTACTTGAGCGCGGCCGCCGGCATGGCGTCGGCGTGGAGTTACGGCGAGTTCCTGAAGAAGGATTTCATGGTGAACCACATCTACAAGACGCGTTACTTGCTGGAAAGCACGTAGGCGGCCGGAAAACAAGGCAAATCAAAAGCAGGAAAAAAACGGAACCGAAAAACCAAAAATCTGACGGCAAGAATGCCTAAAGAAAAGGATCGAACATGACTGGACATGGACCCGTGGACCCGCGTGACGCGCTCTTGCACGACATCGAGAGCACGGCCACGCCGGCGCACCACGCGGCGGAAGACGTCGAACACGGCATGCACGAGATGCATGAACAACACGAAGGTGGCTCAAGCGTCAAGGAACACCCGCCGCACGTGTCGTACATGCCCATGGAAGTGGAGCGGACGGTCCCGCCCAGCTTGCGTCAGTTCACGCGGTGGGAGTACTTGTCCGAGTACGTCGAGTGGTGGCGCCAGGGCGTCACCTCAAAAGTGCAGGCCGTATTGTTCGCGGCATTGGGCCTCTTGACGCTACAGACCTTCCCGCCGGGGGCGTTGTTGATGTTCGCGTTGGCCGGTCGCCACCTGGACTTGGCCTGGATGTACGATTTCATCGCCAAGCGGTTCGGCCAATCCCGTACCTTGACGCTGGTCGACTAGACGGAAACCGAAACCCGTTCATTTTTTTTTCCAAAAAAATAGAAGCAAAAACCAAAACGAAAAAAGAGAAAAAACAGGGAAAAAAGCAAACCGGAAATCCCGGCATAAACACAACGTCGCAAAATCGGGAAAAAAAGGCAAAAAAAACAAACCCTTGAAAAAACGTAAAACGTGAAAAAATGGCTGAAGAAATTTACGAGGAAAAGGACGCGCCGTGGGAGACCCACTTGATGTCCTTCTTGGAAGACATGGGCTTGGTCAAGATTTTGGACGGCCCGTCGGACTTCAAGACGGGCATGTTCGACCACGGCTTCATCCTGCCGGACTGGATCATCAACGCCATCGTCGTCTTGACGGTCCTGTACTGGCTCTTCACGGTGAAATAGGATCATGGTCAATACCGATTATTCCAGTTCGCAATTGGTCGAGTACGTCCAGACCGTCGGCGCAAAGTCAATCGAGGGCGGAAAAAACCCCGCTGACGCGCACGGGCACGATGCGGCACGGCAAATGCACCACATGTACGTGCCCATGAAACAGAAAGGGCACATGATGGAAGGCGGCAAGAAAGTGCCGGTGCACAACTTGCACGTCTACACGCGTGCCCAGTTCCTCTCGAGTTTGGTGGACAGCGGATTCCGCACCGGCGCGTTGGGCACGGCGTACCGGTCGTACTTCTGGGCCGTCGTGTACTTCGTGCTGACGGTCCTTTCATACGGGTTCAACTTGTACGTGGCGGCCGTGTTCGCGTACATGGCCGGCATACATTGGTCGCGCCGTCTGATCGAACCGCCGTGGTCCATCACGTGGTTCAAAGGAAAGGCGTTGTACCACGCGAAGTAGGAAGAAACCATTTTTCCTTTTTTTTTTATTTTTCAGACAAAAAAAACCCGAAAAACGGGGAAAAAAAGAAAAACCGCAGATCGGAAAAAAACGCGAAAGGAAACAACAGAAAAAGAGCGAAGAAACCGAAAAAAGGCGGAAAAAAGAACAATCAAAAAAACGCAACAACAACGAAAAAATAAACAAAAACCAATAAAAAAGAACAATCAAAAAAAAAGGAAAAAAAACTAGATCGAGCCCGTAATAAAAGGTGTAAAAAGATGAGTTCGGAAATCCAGCACAATCCCGGCGTCGTCGTGTCCATGGGCATCACGGAAAGCAAGGTGCCCATGCTGCGGGCCACCACGCGGTGGGACTACATCTCGCGCTTTTTGGCCGTCTGGAAAGAATACGTGCGGTTCCAGATCTACTACGGCGTGCTGCTCATCCTGGGCGTGTACTTGATGTTCGTCCAACCCATCTTAGGCGCCTTGGCGCTTTCGGGCGCGGTGTACTTCTACCAGCTCAAGGAATTCCGGAAAGAACGCACCTTGCGCTCGAAACGTACCGTCATCATCGGGCACTGACGCCAAAAGCCAAACGGCGGACGTGGGAAAAAAACGGCACGGGTAAGAAGGGAAAAAAAACGGTAAGGGAAAAGGCGGCAAAAAAAACGCCGCGTTGCCTTTCTTTCCGTCTCCAACTCCGTCTTCCATTTTTTAGTTCAACACCATTTTTTTCCACGCTGCGCGGGTTCTAAGTCCGGCGGCGTCGCCTCTTTTTCTTTTATTTTTCCTCACCAGCGAAGCCTCGCCCGACGTGGGCGCAAACGCCAAGTCCGCAAGCGTTAAAAGCCCAAAACCTCACGGTAAGACGTATGCAGATTGAACGGCTGGAAAAACGGTTGCAGTGTCAAGTGCGCGCCAGGGCCAGCAAGCGCATCATCAATAACTAGTTTTCAGATGCCCGGGTAGCTCAGCCGGTAGAGCGGCTGACTGTTACGATTTTTGAGCCGAAGATTTTTTTCGCGCCCAATAATCCACGGAAATCAGCAGGTCGTCGGTTCGAGTCCGACCTCGGGCGCTCTTATTTTTTCAAAAACATCAACGCGGGAAAAGTGGAATCGATGGACGTCAAAAAAGAACTGGAAAAAGTCGCGGCGGCCCAGCGCGTGCCCCTGACGCCGGAAGAGTCCGAAACGTTCAGCCGCCAGCTCGAAACCGTCTTGCAAGCGTTCGACCGGTTGGACCAAGTGGACACGGAAGGCATCGCTCCGTCGTACCATCCCGTCCCGATTCCGGCCCAGTTACGGCCCGACGTGCCGGAGCCGTGCACCGCGCCGACGCAGAACGCCCGCCGCACCGAGAAAGGCTACTTGCGCGGGCCCCGGATGATGAAGACGGCATGAGCGACGCGTCACCCATATTGGAAAAAGTCCGCCGTGCCGACGAGCGGTATTCCTGCATGGCCCACATCCCCGACGCGTTGTCGGAGGCGGAGGCCGGCCCGCTTTGCGGCGTTTTCATCGGCGCCAAGGACAATTTGTGCGTGGCCGGCATGCCGGCGGCCGCAGGCTCAACAATACTGGAAGGGTACGTTCCGCCGTTTACGGCCACAGCCGTAACCCGTCTGCAGCAAGCCGGTGCGACCGTGATTGGAAAAACCGTGATGGATGCGTTCGGTTTCGGGACTTTCAACGTCAATACGTACAAAGTGGCGAAGAACCCGGATGACCCGACGCGCTCAGCCGGCGGATCGTCCGGCGGAAGCGCGGCGCTGACGAGCGCCACGGGGATTCCGTGCGTGGCGGAGTCCACAGGCGGCAGCATCAGCGCGCCGGCCGCGTTCTGCGGCGTAGTGGGCGTGACGCCGACGTACGGAAAAGTCAGCCGCTACGGTCTCATCGATTACGCAAGCTCTTTGGATAAAATCGGCACTATGGCGACCACCGTAAAGCAGGCGTTCGGTCTTTTGGACGTCATGTCAGGCCCGGACCCGCGGGATTTCACGTGCCTGCACCCGGAGGCCGAAAAAAAGCCGGTGAAAAAAGTGGCGCTGGTGCGCGAGCTTTTGGAAAAAGCGGATCCAGGAGTCCAACAGCGCGTCTTTCTTTCCGTCGAAAAATTGAAGGAAGACGGCATCGTCGTGGACGAAATCCGGCTGGACCACACGGAAAACGCGCTATACGCGTACTACATTTTGGCCATGGCCGAGGCGTCCACGAACGTAGCCAAATACGTGGGATTGCGCTACGGCCAGCAGCCCGCTCCGATCGAGTCCGAAACGTATACGGAGTATTTCACCCGCGTGCGGGGCCTTTTCGGGCCAGAGGAAAAACGCCGCATCCTGCTGGGTTCGTTCGCCCGCACCGCCGGGTACCGCGGGAAATACTACGACAAGGCCTGCCGCGTACGCACGTCGGTCATCCAGGAATTCAAAGCCGCGTTTTCCAAGTACGACGCGTTGTTGACGCCGTCGATGCCGACGGTCGCGCCGCGTTTTTCCGACATCGAGAAATTGATGCCGATGGAGCATTACGCCATGGACGCGTGTACCGTGCCTGCGAATTTGGCCGGGCTTCCGCACGCCAGCATCCCGATCGGCACGTCGGACGGCATGCCTGTCGGGCTGCAGATTATCGGCGACCACTTCCAGGAAGGAATCGTCGAGCACTACAGCCAAATGGTCGAAAACCACGCATCGGAAAAGTAGGCGGACACTAAAAGGCGAATCCATAAAAAAAAAACAAAGAAAAAAACGCAATCGGCAAACAAAACCCAGTTCAAAAGAAAACAACGCTAAAGCGTCAAGTGGGGAAAAAAAAGCAGCCCCCCCCCAAAAAAAAAGAAAGCCTAAAATGTCAAGTGAAAAAAAAATGATCTCTGAAAAAGACGCCGCAAACGGGCCATCCGCGCCGTCGATGGTTCCAGCTGACGCCATGCAAAACCAGGACGGACTCAAAATCGGCCTCGAGACGCACGTCACCTTGGACACGCAGACCGGGTTGTTCTGCGGCTGTCCCTCGAAAATTCCACGCGATGCGTTGCCCAACCAATACACGTGCGAGACGTGCCTGGGCCTTCCGGGTTCCAAGCCGCGACTCAACCAAAAAGCCGTGGAGTTGGCCGTTCGGGCCGCGCAGGTGTTGGACTTTCGCATCAACCCCAACAGCGTGTTTGCCCGCAAGACGTACTACTACCCCGACTTGGCGAAAAACTTCCAAATCACGCAGTACGACCAACCCTTGGCGCTGAAAGGCCACCTTGACATCCAAACCGGCAACGAAGGCAACGTGGAAGGCAAAAAAAAATGGAAAAAAGTGGAGCTTACACGGCTTCATATCGAGGAGGACCCGGCGCAGATCGTGTACCCGCACGGCAACATGGCCAACAGCACCTACACCTTGCTGGACTACAACCGCTCCGGCTCGCCCTTGCTTGAAATCGTGACGGAACCCTGCATCAAGAGTCCCGCCGAGGCCAAAGCATACCTGGAAGAGTTGTTCAGGCTCTTGGCCTACCTCGGCATCATCGACAGCAAAGCCGAACGCGTGATGAAGACGGACGCCAACATTTCAATCGCGGGCGGCGAGCGGGTCGAAATCAAGAACATCACGTCGTTTGCAGCGGTGGAAAAGGCGTTGCAGTCCGAATACTTCCGCCAGAAAAAAATGCGGCAATCGGGAAAACCCATCGAGCGGCAGACCCGGCTGTATTCGGAAGAGACCGACACGACCTTGTTGATGCGGACCAAGGAGCAGGAAGAGGATTACGGCTACATCGTCGAACCCGACTTGCCGCCCTTGACGCTAACGCACGATTACATCGAATCGGTCCGCGCCGCGACCAAGGAATTACCCCACGTGGCCCTGGCCCGCATCGGAAAAACGGTGCCGGCACAGTTCGCGCCCGTCTTGATCTACCAAAACCTCCTGCCGTATTTCGAATCAAGCCGTACTGCGGACAAAAACCTCCTGGCGCGCTGGACGTGCGGCTACTTGTTGAAAGCGATGAATTACAACGGCATCGACGCGCCGCAAAAAGCCTTACCCATCGCGGAACTGGACGCGCTGTTGTCCGCCATCCAAAACGGAAAAATCACGGAACGCGCCGCGATGGAATACATCAAGACGATGGTGACAGAGAAAAAAACGCTGCAACAAGTCTTGGACAAGGAAAAAAATGCGGGCGCAGGCAACGCCAATGGAAGCCAGGACGTTGAGGTCCTCATCCGCAAAATCCTTTCCGAAAACCCCAAAGCCGTGGAAGAATACCGCGCCGGAAAAGCCAAGTCCCTCGAATTCCTCGTCGGCCAATTCCTGCGGCAGAACCTCGACCTACACCCTAATGACGTGCGCGAAAAGATGAAGAAACAAATCGGGCCCTAAGTCACCGACGTCCCAAAACGAGGCTGAAAACGATTTTGTGGGCGCAGGTGCATCAACTTGCGGAAACCAAGCTTTTGACCAAGTCGGGCGCAGCAAGCGATAACCCCGCATACAGGAAAATCACGGCAATAACGGCGATAAAAAAGGCAATCCCGAACAGGGCAATCGTGCGGGCCGTGCTGAATCCGTGGATTTCCCGGTACGCCACGAATTGATACGCCAAGCTGAGGTAATTCGTAACGTTGAGGTCTTTCGTTTTGAGGAGTGCGTAAACAAATACGAGCGGGACTTCGACCAGTAGCAACGGGACGACAATCAAAGACGTCACATACAAATGGGTCTTGTAATCGCATTTGCTCCCGAGAAGAACGGCGATTTCGTAGGTCACGAACGTCGAAACAAATAAGACTCCGAATACCAGCAAAATGCCGAAAACGGAGCCAACGGCCAAACCGACTAAAAAAAACGGCCCTTCGGAAGACGATTGCGGCTCAAATAGGACATTGGCCATGAAATTGGCAAAAAACAACAAGAAAATGGCGATGGCCAACGGCACAAGGGCCGAACGCCAGGATGCCTTGGACTTCTGTTCGGCAAACGTTTCTTTCGGATGAAGCAACACCCGCTTCCAAAGATCGAAATCCAAAAGAGGCATGGACCAATAAACGAAAGCGACTTTTTAAACACGCGGTCCAAACGGCTTTGTTGAAAGTCTAGCGGAAAGAAAAAAAGCGGTTGGACGAAAACAAAAAAAAGAAAAGCGAATCAGGCGGCACAACGGCAAAGCGACTTTTTCTCATTTTTTTGCATTTATTTCGTTTTTTTTCACGTCGCCTTTTTGCTTTTCCGACACAACCGGTTCAAACCGCACCCCCTCGTTTTTGGGCTGATTTATTGATTGGGCGGATAACCGCTGATCGCAAAAAAACCCACGAAAAATGGGGTTGGCGGATGGAATCATCTATGCCACAGCCCGAAAACATAGTCTTGAATTGCTGAGCGCCGACCACGATTTCAAAGGCCTTGAAAACGCCATCGTCATCGACTGATTGCCACTGCATCCGAAAAAGATGGAACCCACCCAGAACCATCAAACCCAAAACCCTTAAAACCCCTTTTTGTCACCACCGGAGGGTAGTATGGGATTTGTCGATGGTTTTTCGGATTGGAGCGACGAGAGCCTCTGGCTTTTGGGCCTCGCCTTGGCCACGCTTGTCTTTCTGACCATGGGAGCCGCCGGCACCGGAACGGGCGCGTCGTTCCAGGCTTGGGGCGCGTTTTTGGACGTGTTCAAAGCCGTCATCGGCATCCAAGTCGTCTTTGGCATCCTCGGCCTCATCTTCAGCCTGCTGCCGTTGATCGTCATCGTACTGCTTGGGCTTTTCGGCGTGAATCTGTTCAACAAACTCATCGGTCCCATAGAGTTGTCCGAAACGATGGCTGCCATCACCGGCGGAACCAGCCTACAGACGATCGCCGTCTTTGCCGCCATCGTGCTGTTGTTGCTGTGACATGGAAAGAAGGGGTTTGACACGCTCGAAAAAAAAACGCGGTTGCGTCCGCAAAAACCCTTAAAAACCTCCGACCCATAATTATAGTCAGGCACGAATTTTTTGCCCGTTTCAAGGTCTAGAGTCCTCCAGTCATGTGCGTCCGAGGCGAAAAACGCCATGGAAACCCGGATGAACGGGAGGACTTGAAAACCCGTAGGTAAAAAAGGGATTAAATGACGCCGAAGAAACCCGAATCCGAACAGGAAGCGCTCATCCGCTCGCTTGCCAAAAAGACGGACGAGCACGAATTCTACACCCCCATCCCCAAGAACTACGAATTCGGAAAAACAAAATACGTCTTTGTCACCGGCTCCGTCATTTCCGGCGTGGGCAAAGGCATCTTCTCCGCGTCGTTAGCCAAATTGCTCAAGGACCAAGGCTTGCACGTGGAGGCCATGAAGTTCGACGGCTACCTCAATGTCGACGCCGGCACCTTGAATCCGTACCGCCACGGCGAGGTATTCGTGCTGGACGACGGCACGGAATGCGACATGGATTTGGGAACGTACGAACGCTTCTTGGACCAAGACATCTCGAAAGACAACTATTTGACGGCCGGAAAACTCTTCTCGCAAATCATCGCCAAAGAACGCGCCGGGAGTTATTTGGGCCGCGACGTCCAGTTTGTCCCGCACGTGACGGGCGAAATCAAGGCCTTCATCCGCCACCTCGCGCTCAAAACGGAAGCCGACGTCGTGGTCATCGAAGTGGGCGGAACGGCCGGCGACATCGAAAGCGCGTACTTCCTGGAAGCCTTGCGCGAATTGGCGTACGAAGAAGGCGCCGGCAACAGCTGCTTCGTCAACGTCACCTACATCCTCAAGCCCTCCTCGTTGGGCGAGCACAAAAGCAAAGCGGCCCAACTGGGCATGCGCACCTTGATGAGTTTAGGCATCCAACCGCAATTGATCGTCTGCCGCTCGAAAGAGCCCATTCCTGAAAAAATCCGCGAAAAACTATCCATCTTTTCCAACGTGCCACTGGACCGCGTCATCGGATTGGAAGACCTCGAAAGCATCTACCAAGTCCCCTTGCGTCTGAAGGAAACCAAAGCCGACGAAATCGTCACCGACATCTTGCAACTCAAAGGCAAGCTCAAAACGCAGGAAAAAGCCTTGGCGCTGTGGGAAGACTTCGAAAAGAAGATGCGCGAGCCGAAAGCGGAACTCAACGTGGCCATCACCGGCAAATACACAGGCTTGCACGACGCCTACGCATCCATCCTCAACGCGTTGGAGCACGCAGGCGAGGCCAATCGCGCGCGAGTCTTCGTGCACTGGGTCGACACGGCCAAGATTGAAACGCAAAAAGACGCTGCCTCTGCCCTCAAAGGAATGGACGGCGTCATCGTGCCCGGCGGCTTTGGCGCCCGCGGCGTTGAAGGCAAAATCGAATGCGTCCGGTACTGCCGCGAAAACAACGTCCCTTACTTCGGGCTGTGTTATGGATTCCAGATGGCCGTCATCGAATACGCCCGCAACGTATGCGGAATCACCGGGGCGCACACCACGGAAGTGCAAGCCGATTGCAAAGACGACGTCATCGACATCCTGCCCGAACAGAAGGAAAAAGAAGGGCTTGGGGGCAACATGCGCCTAGGCGGGCACAAAGTCGACATCAAAAAAGGCACGATGGCGGAGAAACTGTACGGCGACACAACAACGCACGAGCGGTTCCGCCACCGCTACGAATGCAACCCCAAATACATCGAAACCCTCGAAAAGCACGGCCTGGTGTTTTCCGGCAAAGCGCCGCACCACCCCATCATGCAAATCCTCGAACTTCCACAACATCCGTTCTTCGTGGGCGTCCAATTCCACCCCGAATTCACCTCCCGCCCCCTGCGTCCGCAACCGTTATTCAAAGGTTTCGTGGCGGCCGCATTGGCCCAAAAAAACAAGACAAAATAGCCGGTGGAAGGCAAAAACAAATAAAGCCCAGCGGAGCAAAGCCAAACAATCCAACCAATCCCGCCTGCTGCGCCCCAATTTTTTCCAAAGACAAACTTTTTTAAGCTCAACAATGCATCAAAAAGTCATCAAATTATAATAAAAAGTGATTTAAATGAAGCAGATGCAAATCATGCACCACGCACCCACCTTGGCCACGATTTTGATGGTGGAAAAAGCATTGATAGAATCCGAACAAAGCGCCGTGACGTTGGCTGAACTCAAACGCGCGTTGCCCAAGCAAGTCAACCATCACACGCTCAAGACGATTTTAGCCTACCTGGAGGAAAGCAACAAGATCGTCTACAGTGGCAAGGGCATCACGTGGATACATGAAATCAACCCAAGCCTTAAGAAGGCCATTTCCCGCGGACTTGAATTGTGAAGACCGTCCGCGTCATCCTTTCGCCGGAAGCCGAAGAAACATATCGAAACGTTCAGCAGCAGGCGGAAAAATCAAAACCGGCGCGTTCATTGTCCAACGCTATCCAAAGCAAGGCGGACGCCATCAAAGCCAACTCCCATTACGGAGACCCCATCGCCAAGCCGTTGATTCCAGCGGAATACAAAACGAAATACGGCATCACCAATTTGTTCCGCGTAAAGCTGCCACAATTCTGGCGCATGCGTTACCACCTCACCAATGCCGATACGCCGGATGAAGTCATCGCTTTGGTCGTCGACATCATCGACCATCCCACGTACGACAAGAAATTCGGATATCGCGGCAATTAGAACGTATTTTTACCCCCCCCCCAAAAAAAAAACATACGCACTCCATGAAACTAAAAAACAAAGTCGTCCTGATTACCGGTAGCTCGCGCGGCATCGGCGCGGCGTGTTTGAAGAAATAAATGATAAACGTATCGGACCCATCAGCGTCGTCGCCTGGGTCGCCGGGATTTGATTTTCGGACGCCGACGACGCGACGCGCCATCCTCCACGCGATCGGGGATTTTTTCGGTTTCCGGCAAGGTAGCCGTCCGATCGGCAAGGACTAGAACGTCCGGCTTACGCAACGGAATTTTCGACTCCAACATCCGCCGTTTTTCTTCCGCTTTGCGCGCAGCCTTTACCAAAGCAAATCCCTCCATGGCCTTGAGTAAAAACGGACTCTTGATTTTTCTAGTTCGTACATAGGTATCCAGCTGGTTGCACGTTTTTTCCATCGTCTTCCAGACCAAGCTCCGTGCGGCGTGACGCGGGGCTGCATCCGAAACATGTTCAGTCAACACATCCACTGGAAAGGAGGGCGCGATGTGTTGGGCATAAGCGTGGACGGCCTTCACCAGTGCCTTGCGCGATTCTTCGCCATCCGTGGCCAACACGTGCAATTCATGGGGCAAATCCTGACGTGCATTTAAAGCATGATACAATCGTTCCGGCAGCAGATGATTCATGGGACCGTATTCACCCGAGGCAGTGATAACGCGATATCGGGGGCGAAGCAACTGGATGGTGCGCTCGGAATCCAAACCCAACCTTCCCGATAAATCGCGGACGTTCCGAAGGGCAGCGTTAGTCTGCTCGAAACCCGGCTTGACACCGACCATTCCGGCCGTCGTGCGGGACCACCATTCCCGCAGGTTTGGAAAAAGTTTGGCGCTCCAATGCTTGCGAAACCGGGAAAGCATGACACGAAAAGGAACAAAGAGGCATTAAATTCCCACCGGCCACTTCGTCCAACGATTTTTATCTTCCTGCAGGCACGGATTTTTCCCATGCTCATCCTACGTTCCCACTACACCGCGGACTTAGTGCCGGCATTGCAGGCCGAAGGCCGCCAAATCCTGCTTTCCAAAGGCGAAACCATCAACCTCGCCTTGTCGCCGGAGGTCTACTGCCTAGGGTATACGCGGGAAGGCACGCGCCATGCATGTCCGAAAAAAGCCACTGGAAAAAAACAGTGTTCGTTTTGCAGCAAGGAAGACGACTTCCTAGTCTGCCTGCGGTGCGACGGCGCCACCTGCCTCCAGTTCACGGATGGTTTGAAGAACGATTGCTTTGGCAAGGATTACTGCGTGTACCTGGCGTCATTCGGCCAACAAGTCAAAGCCGGAGTCAGCAAAACGGAACGAGTGCAAAAACGCTGGGTCGAACAAGGCGCCGACTACGCCGCACGGGTGTTCGGCAACCTCAACGGACAGGACGCGCGCGTCATCGAGTCGGCCCTGGTGCGCGGCGGTCTTTTGGCGCGCCTCACATTGGGCCAAAAAATGGAGTTGCCGGCACCCGATGGAGCGGTCATCGACGACGAGATGCAGAGCGATTCGTTCCGCCGTGTGGCGGGTTCATTTGCCAAAAACGCGGTTGACGCCCCCCAGGTGGAAAGCATGCAGGCCCATTATCCGGGCATCAGCGCAGCCAAGCCAACCGATTACCTGCAAGGCACCGTCCTTGGCGCCAAAGGCCCGGTTTTATTCTTGGAGCAAAACGGAGCGCCCCGCGTCTTCGGGTTGGGCAACGCCGTGGGGCGCAAAATCTTGACGCACACGTTGGCGGCGTTTGCCTGAAACGCAAAACAGGCTTTATTAATTTTGGGCGACTTACACAAAGCGATGAACGTCTTGGTGGTTTACGAAGGTACAGCCGTGAAGCCGTTGGCCGAGGCCATCGCGCAAGGCGCCCAGGAGTTGAAGGCGGCGGTGGCCGTCAAGACCACGGCGGAAAAGCCTTCTTTTGCAGGTTTTGACTTCATTTTTGCCGGAGGCATGCTGCACAACGGCTTTTCAATCCAGAAGTACCTCGAAGTAAAAGACGTTTCCAAGACCAAATTGGCGCTTTTCTGCGTCAAGAAAGGCGCCGGCAACCTCGATTTGGCCGTCCAGACGCTGCAAGGCAAAGGGGCGCAAGTGGAGAAAAACTCGTTTTCCGCCCTATTGGACGGACCGCTGGCTTTTGCCGGAATGGGTAAATTGAAAGAAGCCGACTTGATCCGCGCCCGCGGTTTTGGCGAGCGCACGCTGAACGTGGCGTTCGACTTGCGCATCGGAA
>Ga0082335_1001036_pt1 | contig 64004 bp, 66 predicted proteins | sample Subgrocontami58m_FD_72375 | JGI IMG/M metagenome (GOLD analysis project Ga0082335, IMG submission 72375) | Subsurface groundwater microbial communities from S. Glens Falls, New York, USA - GMW37 contaminated, 5.8 m (SPADES assembly) (version 2) ... | reverse complement strand
GCGGGGGGCCGCACGTCTGTATCTGTGTGTTCTTCTCCGCGGCCCCAGGGCGGGGGCGGGCGTGGAGTGCGCGGGGGGGGGGGGGGGGGCTGCCGGCGCATGCCCCCCACCCCGACCCTCCCCCTTGCAGGGGGAGGGAGTCGATAGTCAGCGCGGCATTGCTCTGAGAACTCGGCGGGGTCTCTTCACCAGCTAAGCGATGATGTCGGGGGTGAGCTGGTCTTCGATGAAGCTGATGCGGTCGCGCAAGTAGAGCTTGCGCTTCTTCAGGCGCTGAACCTGCAAGATGTCGGACCCGGGCGAATCCTGCAGCGCCGCGATGGCGGCGTCGAGGTCACGATGCTCCTGCAGGAGCCGCGCCAATTGCGCGCGGAGCTCGCGTTCTTCCTCGTCGGTCATGGCTGCCTGACGCTCCGGCCGGTATAGTTATGCTCCCGGCCGCAAAATCCTGATTATTATAGCTTTTTTGCCCGGATGCTTCAAGCCGCGCGGTAACGATGTCACGCGGTTTTGCGGGGATTTGCCGCAGTGCACACAAGATCAGTCCTTCGATTTGGGCCCCCGCTGATGTACTATATTTGCGTCGGGCAAAAGGAGACATCCCCTATGTCCATTTCAACGCATCTTGCGGAATTGGAACAGCGCCACCGGGCGCTGGAGGACGAAATATCTGAGGCGCTCAACCATCCGTCCAGCGACGGATTGCTGATCGCGGAACTGAAGCGCCGCAAGTTGCTGGTGAAGGATGAAATCGCGCGTTTGCGCCAGGATGTTGGCGTTAGCCTACATTAGCGCGCGGTGATTTTTTCGAAGTGGTTCACGGTTGAGCCGCCGGCTCTCCGCAGGGGGGCCGGTGTTTTGTTTTCGTGGCCGAAATGAGGAGTTATTTCGCCATTCTATTTTTCGTCATCACCGGGCCGCGCCGAAGGCGCGTGACCCGGTGATCTCGCTTAGGTTGGCAAGACAGTGCCATCTGAATCGGGATGGCCGGGACATGCCCGGCCATGACGATTGAAAAAAGGCACTCACACCTCCTTCGTCATTTCGCGCAGCTTTCCTCCACCTCGACATTCGGACAATTTTGTCCGATGATACATAGGTTCCGGAAATTTCGATATGCGGTCTTACTCTTATCGCGCGCAATTCGAGCGGGGTACGCGGCGCGGCTATATCGTGACTTTCCCGGATGTGCCGGAGGCGATCACGCAGGGGCGCAACATGGCTGACGCGCGCGCCATGGCCGAGGAAGCGCTCGGTCTCGTGCTGCTGACTTACCTGGAGCGCGGAGTGCCGTTGCCGAAGCCGCGCGCCAGAGGCCGCAAGCTGGTTGAGATTGCGGTTGCGCCGGACGTGGCCGCCAAGCTGGCCGTCCTGGAGGCGTTCAAAGCCGCCGGCATCAGCAAATCCGAATTGGCCCGCCGCATCGGCAAAGATGAAAAAGAAGTGCGCCGCATCCTCGATCCCAAACACCCAACCAAGCTGCCGGCGCTGACGGCCGCTCTGCGCGCGCTCGGCAAACGGCTGGTGGTGGGGGTGATGGAGGCGGAGGCGGCTTAACAATGCGCCGTCACCCTGAGGTGCGAGCGAAGCGAGCCTCGAAGGGTCGCGGCCCGAACGCTGCCCGTCATCCTTCGAGGCCCGCGCTTCGCGCGGGCACCTCAGGATGACGGTTCACATCATGCGCGTGCTGGAACTCACACCCCCTTCGCCATCTCCCTTAATTTGAATTTCTGAATCTTGCCCGTGCTGGTCTTCGGAATTTCCGTGAACACCACATGGCGCGGGCATTTGTAGCCCGCGAGATTCTGCTTGCACCAGGCGATCAGGTCCTCGGCGCTCGCGCTGGCGCCCGGCCGAAGCTCGATAAAGGCGCAGGGCGTCTCGCCCCATTTCTCATCCGGCTTGGCCACCACGGCGGCGGTGGCCACCGCCGGGTGCTTGTAGAGCGCGTCCTCCACCTCGATGGAGGAAATATTCTCGCCGCCCGAGATGATAATGTCCTTGGAGCGGTCCTTGAGCTGGATATAGCCGTCCGGGTGCATGACGCCCAAGTCACCGGAATGAAACCAGCCGTCTTTGAATGCCTTGTCGCTCGCCGCCTGATTTTTCAGATAACCTTTCATCACGATATTGCCGCGGAACATCACTTCGCCCAGCGTCTGCCCGTCGCGCGGCACGGGGATCATCGTCTCCGGGTCCATGACCTCCAGCGCTTCCAGCGGCAGGTAGCGCACGCCTTGGCGCGCCTTCTTTGTCGCCTGTCCGCGGCTATCGAGTTGGTCCCATTGCGCGTGCCACTCGTTGACGGTGGCGGGACCGTAGGTTTCAGTGAGCCCGTACAGGTGCGTGACGTTGAACCCGGCTTCCTTCATCGCCGCCAGCACCGCCTCCGGCGGCGGCGCTGCCGCGGTGAAGAACTCCACCTTGTGCGAGATCTGTTTCTTCTCCTCCGCGGGTGCATTGAGCAGCGTCGACATCACGATCGGTGCGCCGCACAGATGCGTCACCTTATGCATCGCAATCGCGTCGTACATTGCTTTGGCGCGCACTTGGCGAAGGCAGACATGCGTCCCTGCGATCACCGACATCGACCAGGGAAAGCACCAGCCGTTGCAGTGGAACATGGGCAGCGTCCATAGATAGACCGAATGCTTGGCCATGCTGCCGGTGAGAATGTTGCCGATCGCGAGCAGGTAAGCGCCGCGGTGGTGGTAGACGACACCCTTGGGATCGCCCGTGGTTCCGGAGGTGTAGTTGAGACTGATGGCATCCCATTCGTTCTCCGGCATCTTCCAGGCGAATGTGGGATCACCATCCTTGAGAAAATCCTCGTATTCGATCGATCCCAGCCGCGCGCCCTCGCCGGTAAATTCCGGGTCGTCATAGTCAATCACCAGCGGCTTCACCTTGGCGCGCGACAGCGCGTCCTTCACCACCTTGGAATATTCGCGGTCGGTGATCAGCACCTTGGCCTCGGCATGGTCGAGGGTGAAGCCGACGATGGCGGCGTCGAGCCGCGTATTGATGGCGTTGAGCACCGCCCCGGTCATCGGCACGCCGTAGTGCGCCTCCAGCATGGCCGGGCTGTTGGCCAGCACGGTGGAGACGGTGTCGCCGCGCTTGATGCCGCGCTTGGCGAGCGCGGAGGCGAGCCGCCGTGAACGGCTATAGAAGTCGGCATAGCTGATGCGCCGCGGCCCGTGAATGATCGCGGGATGCGCGGGAAACACCGCCGCCGCCCGTTCCAGGAACGACAGCGGCGTCAGCGGCTGGAAATTTGCCGGGTTCTGGTCGAGACCGATGTCGTAGGGCGTCGTGGCCATAGTGTTCTCCCGCGTCGCAACCTAGCGAAGGAGATGGCCAGCGATCAATCAGCGATTGATTGGCGCCCGGCCGGGGACAAAGAAAAGCCGGCCGCGCGGATGAGGGGGGTTCGGCTTGTCCGCGCGGCCGGTGCTGGTGCGTAGCGCCTGTGGGGGATGTACCCGCACCACAATCAGCCGTCGCTATGGAGCAGCCGGCATGTCAGCAACTTTATGCCGGGGCGCGATTCGCGCCTATCCGGAGGTTTACTTAAGCAGCGGGCTATCCTTAATGATTTTCACCGGTCGGCGCGAAAATCGGAGCTTGCATGCCGTCCGCGTCACTCGTTTTCTTCGCGCTCGCTCTTGCCGCCGATCTTTTTTAGCTTGGCGAATACGGAGTCCACGGTCATCTCTTCCGGTTTGGCAGCTTCGGCCCTCTTTGCGCGCTGTCGGTTATGGGAGGAAGAGCGGAAAACATTTGCTCGTAGGGAGCTTTTCTGAGTTTGACCCGAAGCGGTCATCAACCGCTCATCTCCTCGGTTCCACAATCACGCCGTGGGCTGCTGCCGGTTCCGAAGACACCGCGTTAGGTGTTTTGATGGAACCGGCAGCAGCCCACGGCCGCGTTGTGCTTTGGTGCGTGACTACTTGAGTGTCACTGCCTTGATGTCAGCATCGACGCCGATCCCGAGCATCAGCGGGAACGACACGTGATGGAAACGGGTCGTTACGTTATCGTCATGGATGGCAAAGCCCACCGGATATTTGCCGCCGACCTTCATGATCTTGTCGTCGGCGGGATGTCCGGTATCGAGCTTGCGCCGCCACACCAGCGTATAGGTGCCGTCCTTCCAGGTGCCATAGGCGGCGTCGTTGTCGGCGGCCGAACCCTTGGCGTCGGCCCGGCTGAGCAGGCGGCCGGGCAGGATGTCACCCTCTTTCCAACCGGCATTCGGATCGAAAGCCACGGCATTCGTCTCTTTGACGATCGCACCGGGCTTCGCCGGATTTCCGATGTCCTCGGCGCGCAGCGCCTTGGCCCCGGCCTTGGCCGCGTCGAACATGTAGAGCGGCGTCATCGTGGTGCGGTTGACGTTCCAGGAGAAAGGGTCCTTGCCTTCATCGGGATTGCGGTACTCGAGCACGTAACCGTCGTCTGCCATTCCAACGGCCGCCGAGCGGTTCACGCGCCACTGCATGAGATCGAGAAAGGCGCCTTCCGACTTGAGCTTGGCGATCTCTTCCTTCGACTTGGTCTTGTCCCAGCTCGCCGCGGGATCGGTGCGCGTCGAGGCCAGATATTTGCGGATGTCGGATTGCTTCAGCCCCGCATCGCCTAGCAGAGGATGCTTCTTCACCGCATCGCCGACGACCTGATTGCGGGTGTCGCGCATGCCATCATGGCAAGTCAACCAGCAGCCTTGCTGAGCAAACAAAGGCACCTTGCCGTCATCAAGCATAATTGCGAAGCGATCCTCGTAGAGCGCAGGTTGTGTGCCCGCCCGCACCGCTTTGTCATTGCGGTCGTGGCCGTACCATTTCCATTCCTTGCCGTCGAAGCGCACGTAATCGTGCATGCGCCCTTCGCGGTTCAGGTTCGACTTCCATTGAAAGCGAAGATAGACGTACTCGGCGTCGTGCGCGGCCTGCACGGCGACACCGATAGAGCCATTCTTGCCGGCAATCGGCGCCGGCTCGATGCTGCCGCCTTTGACAATCTTTTCACCGCGGGTCTTCTCGCTGCCCGCGTGGCAGGTGAGACACGCCATTCCCGCCTCGACCTGCTTGGCGCCCGCGTGGCCAGGGCTGACCAGCCAATCGTAGGTCGACTGCCCCGGATAGAACAACGTGATCGACTTTTCTGGAATTTTTGGCCAGTCGATGCTTTTTGGGTCGGCGGCAAAAGCTGGACTCGCCAGACCAGCCGCAAGGCAAATCATCGCGGCATGGCTGATTGCGGTTCGCATCGTGACACTCCTTCGCATCTCGCGTGTTTCATGGGACTGTGGGGGCGAAACAAATTGTACGCTTGGAAGCGTCACAATCCGCGACAAGAGCGTATTCCGCAGCGTGTTCCGCTTACAGGCGCTTTTTTATTCATAGACAATTTGGGTGAAGCGGCATTGATCGAAATCAATCGAAATCAATCGAAATCAATGGCCACGGCGCGCCAATGAGCTCGCGTTCGGGCTTGTCACAGCGGCAAAGCAGAGACCCTTTTGAACGTTTGCCGAGCGCTCTAATTTATTAAAATTGCAAGCGCACCGTTTGACAGCCGCTTCCAGTTCCAAAGCAGACTTTGGCAAGTCATCTACGGGCGTGTGTTTACGAGTTCACGCCCCAGCAGAGATTTGCTCAACAAAAAGCTGACGGGTATCGATACGCCAGGGCCAGCCGGCTGCCCGCCGTCACTCGTTCCCGCCCTCGCTTTTGCCGCCGATCTTTTTCAGCTTGGCAAATACGGAGTCCACGGTCATCTCTTCCGGCTTGGCGGCTTCGGCTTCGGCCTCCTTGCGCGCGGTGGTTTCCGCCGCAGGCAACAGGGTTGCGCTCTGTGGCGCTTCCGGCTCGGCTGGCTTGTCCTTGGAGGCGCGGGCCACTTCGAGATCGAGGTCGATCTGCGAGCACAGCCCGAGCGTGACGGGGTCGAGCGGGCTCAAGCTTGCCGCGTTCCAATGGGTGCGCTCGCGGATGGCCTGAATGGTCGACTTGGTCGTCCCCACCAGCCGCATGATGGCGGCGTCCTTCAGCTCCGGATGGTTGCGTACCAGCCAGAGGATGGCGTTGGGCCGGTCCTGGCGGCGCGACACCGGCGTATAGCGCGGGCCCTTCTTGCCGTGCTTCGGGTCCGGCAGATTCACCTTCGAATGGGCGAGCTGGATGCGATAATTCGGGTCGGCCTCCGCTTTGCTGATCTCTTCGCGGGTCAACTGCTGGGTCTGCAGCGGGTCGAGACCCTTGATGCCCTGGGCGGCGTCGCCGTCGGCGATGGCTTTCACCTCAAGCGGATGCAATTTGCAGAAATCGGCGATCTGGTCGAAGGACAGGGCGGTGTTTTCCACCAGCCACACGGCGGTCGCCTTCGGCATCAGGGGTACGTTTATCACGGCAAATCTCCTTTGCGCTCCGCCCGCCCTTGCGGGCGAAGCCTCAAGTCATCAGCGATGACAAGGAAGTAGCCGGAATATAGGCAATTTCTTGCTCCTTCGCAATGCCGAAACGATGCGGCCTAAACTTGACAGGCGGCCGGCCGGCGCTCATGTCCGGGCGGCCGGAAAGTGCCGCCATGGCTATGCGAGACGCATCAATGACCGCCGCTGACGCAGCCGCAACCAGCCGCAAGCCGCCCCTGCGGGTGCTGCTGTGCTCGCCGCGCGGATTTTGCGCGGGCGTGGTGCGCGCCATCGATTCGGTGGAGCGTGCGCTCGCCCTTTATGGGCCGCCGGTCTATGTGCGCCACGAGATCGTGCACAATCGCTATGTGGTCGAGGGCCTGCGCGCCAAGGGCGCCGTCTTCGTCGAGGAACTCGACGAAATCCCCGACACCGACGCCCCGGTGATCTTTTCCGCCCATGGTGTGCCGCGCTCGGTGCCGGAAGAGGCCAAGCGGCGGAATTTTCTCGCGCTCGACGCCACCTGTCCATTGGTTACCAAGGTGCATCGCGAGGCGGAAATCCATCTGCGCCGCGGGCGCGAGATTCTGCTCATCGGCCACGCCGGCCATCCGGAAGTGGTCGGCACCCTGGGCCAGCTTCCGGATGGCGCGGCCACCTTGATTGAGACGCTGGCCGACGCGGAAGCCTTCAGCCCGCGCGATCCCGAACACCTCGCCTATGTGACGCAGACCACGCTGTCGGTCGACGACACCGCCGAGATCGTTGAGCGGCTCAAAGCGCGCTTCCCGCAGATCGTCGGTCCGCACAAGGAGGACATCTGCTACGCCACCACCAACCGCCAGGAGGCGGTGAAGCGCGTGGCGCCGCAGGTCGATGCGATGATCGTGGTGGGCGCGCCGAATTCCTCCAATTCGCTGCGGCTGAAGGAAGTGGCCGAGCGCTCAGGCTGCGCGCGCGCCGCGCTGGTGCAGCGCGCTGGCGACATCGATTGGGCGATGTTCGGCAACATTGCCAGCCTCGGCATCACCGCCGGGGCCTCGGCGCCGGAAATCCTCGTGGAGGAAATCATCGGCGCCTTTGCCGGGCGCTATTCCGTCAGCGTGGAAACCGTATCGGCGGCCGAGGAGGACGTTTTCTTTCCGCTGCCGCGGGGGCTGCGCCAGAACGAGGCGGCGGAGTAGATCGCAGTGGCTGTCTACACCGACGTTGCGGCGGAAGAACTGGCGGCGTTTCTCGCCGCCTATGACGTGGGCGAGTTGCTCTCCTACAAAGGTATCGCCGAGGGCGTGGAGAATTCCAATTTCCTCGTCCATACCGGCGCCGGCCATTTCATCCTGACGCTGTATGAAAAGCGCGTGGCCGCGGGCGACGTGCCGTTCTTCCTGGCGCTGATGGAGCATCTGGCCAAGCGCGGGCTGACCTGCCCGCTGCCGGTGAAGAACCGCGCCGGCAATGCCCTCGGCAAGCTCGCCGGTCGCCCCGCCGCCCTGGTCACCTTCCTCGACGGCATGTGGATCCGGCGTCCCAGCGCCGGCCATTGCGCCGCGCTCGGCGAGGCGCTCGCCAAACTGCATCTCGCCGGCGACGATTTTCCGTTCAAACGCACCAATGCCTTGTCGGTCGACGGCTGGCGCGCACTCCATGCCGCCTGCGCCGCGCGCGCGGACGAGGTGCAGCCGGGCCTCGCCGCGGCCATGGCCAAGGAGCTGGCGCATCTGGAGAAGGCGTGGCCGCGCGACCTGCCGCAGGGCGTCATCCACGCCGATCTCTTCCCCGATAATGTGTTCTTTCTCGGCGACAAGCTGTCGGGCCTGATCGACTTCTATTTCGCCTGCATCGACACGCTCGCCTATGACGTCGCCATTTGCCTCAACGCCTGGTGCTTCGAGTCCGACCATTCCTACAACGTCACCAAGGGGCGCGAATTGCTCCAGGCCTATGCCAAGACGCGGGCGCTATCGGCCGCCGAGCGCGAGGCGCTGCCGCTGCTCTGCCGCGGTGCTGCGCTGCGCTTTCTGCTCACCCGGCTCGAAGTCTGGCTCGATGTGCCGCCGGGCGCGCTGGTGCGGCCCAAGGATCCAATGGAATACGTGCGCAAGCTGCGCTTCCACCAGGCGGTCAAAAGCGTGCGCGACTACGGGATCGACGGCTAAGTGATGAAGCGCCTGCCGCGAACTCAGAGAACTCCCTCTCCCCGTGGGGGAGAGGGTTGGGGTGAGGGGGTTCGGACCTATCGTGGCGCTGTAACCCCTCACCCGCCACGCCTTCGCCCTTCGGGCTACGGCGGGCGACCTCTCCCTATGGGAGAGGTGAAATATGCGAGACACTTTGCATGACCACGCTGCGCGTCATCATCCACACCGACGGCGCCTGCTCCGGCAATCCCGGTCCCGGCGGCTGGGGCGCCATCCTGGCTTTTGGCGATCATGAGAAGGAGCTCAAGGGCGGCGAGGCGGCCACCACCAACAACCGCATGGAACTGATGGCCGCGATCTCGGCGCTGGAGGCCCTGAAATTCCCCTGCGTGGTCGAGCTGCACACCGACAGCGAATACCTGCGCAAAGGCATCACCGAATGGATCAACAAATGGAAGCGCAACGGCTGGCGCACCGCCGGCAAGAGCCCGGTGAAGAACGTCGATCTCTGGCAGCGCCTGGACGAGGCGCTCAAGCATCATCAGGTGCGCTGGCACTGGGTCAAGGGCCATGCCGGCCATGCCATGAACGAGCGGGCGGACCAGCTCGCGCGCGACGCCATCGTGGCGATCAGGGCAGGGGCGATGGGAGCGTTGGACCGGAAGCCCTAATTGTCATCCCGGACGGCCCGAAGAGCCGATCCGGGACCCAAATCTGTACTATCGTGAAACATGGGTCCCGGCTCTCGTGCTTCCGCACTCGGCCGGGATGACAAAAAAATCAAATCTGCTTCAACAGCACGTCCCCGCTCGACACTTCGAATTTGCCCGGCTCCTCGACATTGACCTTCTTCACCACGCCGTTCTCGATCAGCATGGAGTAGCGCCGCGAGCGCGTGCCCATGCCGTAGCCTGACATGTCGGCTGCAAGGTCGATCGCCTTGGCGAATTCCGCGTTGCCGTCGCCAAGGAACTCCACCTTGTCCGCGCCGGACGCCTTCTTCCACGCATCCAGCACGAAGGCGTCATTCACCGCCGTGACGGCGACGGTGTCCACGCCCTTTTTCTTCAGCGCGTCCGCGTTCTGCACGATGGTGGGCATGTGCTGCTTGTGGCAGGTGCCGGTAAAGGCGCCGGGCACCGCAAACAGCGCGACCTTCTTTCCCTTGAAGATTTCGTCGGTGGTTTTCCAAGCGGCTCCTTCGGGCGTGGTCACTCGGAATTTGACGTTGGGCAGCCGATCGCCGACCTTGATGGGCATGATGTGATCCTCTCGCGTTCTTGGAAGCATCCGGGGGTGTAGTCCCCCTTAAGGTAGCGCGCCCAACAAATTAGTCGAGACCGGTCGTGACTTCGATCGCTTGCTCGCCCGCAACCAATGTCAACGTGAGCCGCGCGCCCAGGATGCTGGCGCCGGGCGGCACCCCGTCCACGTCGAAGGCGAAGCGGCGCGCCCGGCCGGTTGCGTCGCCCACGGGCTGCGGCAGGGGGAGGGACCATCGGGGTGTCGGACCCTCGGCGAACAGATCGACGTTTGCGCTCTCAGGCGCGGTCACGTCCACGATCACCCGCCGCCGTTCCCCTGAGGTTTTGAGATGTGCGGCGCGGATCGCCAGGGGACCCTCGCCGCCGGGCGCCACTGGTTTTGGTACCTGCGCCTCCGCCGCCGCAAGCGCGGTTTCTTTGCTCGTGGGCCCGGCGGTCAGCAGAAGCTCCGCCTTGCCCTCAGCCGGAACGCATATTTTTTCGCATACGCCGTAGTTGATTTTGACGCGGAGCGTGACCGGCTTGGCCGGATCCTGTGCTACAATATGGACCGGGAAGATCACGCCGCCCAGGTATCCGATGGAATTGCCGCCGGCCCCGTCGGGAAAGCGCCGCGGCGCCGGCCACAGCACCGTGGCCGATTTAACGTTCTCCGAGCCGCTGAGATCGAATTTCGGTGGGAGCCCGGAGTCCCCGGCATAGCGCCAATAGGTTTTCCAGCCCGGGTCGAGTTGCATCTCGATCCCCGCCCGCAGGGTGACTGCGTCGCCGTTCCGCGATGTCAAACCGGCGATCAGGCGCAGGGCTGAACGGGTATCTTTGTCCCAGGCGGAGACGTCTTCACCGCGGCTCTGGACGGTGGCGCCAAGTATGATGGCGAGCGACAACGGCGCTGCCCATCGCAAGAGGTGAAATCGTGTCGTCATTGTCGCTTGAGTTTAAGCATAACTTCGGATTCGCGCCACTGTTTTTCGTCGTGAATAAAGCATGAATCACCGCGGGTGAAGACATGGATTCGCCCGTTTTTGGTTCAAGCTGGTGCCTTGATGAAAACTGCGGCAGGCTGAACTTTATCATCCCAGCTTCGTTTCCAAACATGACGGGATCGGGTAACCTTTCTTCATGCGATTACCAAGGAATGTAGCGGACAAGAACTCGGAGGGCGGCTATCTGGACGGCCAGATGCTGATCGCGATGCCGGCGATGCACGACGAGCGCTTCGCCCGCAGCGTCATCTATGTCTGCGCGCATTCGTCCGAGGGGGCGATGGGCATCGTGGTCAACCACCCCGTCACGAACATCAACTTTCCGGATCTCCTGGTGAAGCTCGACGTCATCCCGGCTGCGGACCGTATCCAGCTGCCGCCGCAGGCCGGAGCGGTGAAGGTGCTCAAGGGCGGCCCGGTGGAGACCGAGCGCGGCTTCGTGCTGCACTCCAGCGACTTCTTCATGGACAATTCGACGCTGCCGATCAACGACGGCATCTTTCTCACCTGGACGCTCGACATCCTCAAGGCGATCGCGCGCGGCAACGGCCCCGCCAACGCCATTCTCGCGCTCGGCTATGCCGGCTGGGGCGCAGGCCAGCTGGAAAACGAGATTCAGCAGAATGGATGGCTGCATTGCGCCGCCGACCCGGAGCTGATCTTCGGCGGCGACACCGACCGGAAATACGAAAAGGCGCTGCGCAAGATCGGCGTCGGCCTCGGCATGCTGTCGAGCGAAGTGGGGCACGCATAATTTGCTCTCGCCGTCACCCTGAGGTGCGAGCGACCGCAGGTCGCGAGCCTCGAAGGGCATCGATCTCGGGTTTACTCGAGACCGACATTCAAAGTGCCCAAGTCGGTTAAAAACCGACTTGGGTGGCTGCCATCTTTCGAGGGCCGCTGCGCGGCCACCTCAGGATGACGGGGTCAGTTCACCGCGCCACCTCAAACCGATCCTCGGACAGCAACTCCGTCGCCTCGTCCGCCGTCATCGGCTCGCCGAAGACATAGCCTTGCGCGTATTCGCAGCCAAGCTGGTAAAGCTCCACCGCATCGGAGTCGGTCTCCGCGCCTTCCGCCACCACTTCCATGCCGAGATCATGCGCCAGCGCGATGATCGAGCGCAGGATCACCGGCCGCGTCCCCCTCGCCGTCATGCGCACGAAGGACTTGTCGATTTTGATGGTGTCAAAGGGGAAACGCTGCAAATAGGCGAGCGAGGAATGGCCGGTGCCGAAATCGTCGAGCGCCAGGCCCGCGCCGTGCTCGCGGATGCGCGTCAATATCTGCGCGGCATGCTCCGGATTTTCCATCACCAGCGATTCGGTCAGCTCGAGCTTGAGTGTGCCGCGCGCGACGCCCGAGCGGCCCAGCACCGTGCGCAGGTCATGAATGAGATCATGGCGCAACAGTTGGCGCGACGACACGTTGACGCTCACGAATATGGGATCGCGCGCCCGCCCGCCGCGCTGCCAGATGCTGAGCTGGCGGGCGGCCTGTTCCAGCGCAAACAGGCCGAGATCGACGATGAGCCCGATTTCCTCGGCGATGGTGATGAATTCCGCCGGCGACATGCGCCCCATTTTCGGATGATCCCAACGCGCCAGCGCCTCGAAACCGGCGATGGAGCGATCTTCGAGCCGGATGATTGGCTGGTAAAGGAGGGTGATCTCGTCGCGCTCCAGCGCGCGCCGCAGATCGGACTCCAGCGTCAGGCGGTCGGTCTTGCGCGCGCGCATGGCCGGCTTGAACACTTCGATGCGGTCGCCGCCGATGCGCTTGGCGTGATACATGGCGAGCTCGGCGTCTTTGAGCACTTCATCGGTGCGATGCGGTTGGTCGTCGGCCAGCGCGATCCCGATTGAAGCGGTGAGAAAAATCTCCCGTTCGTTGAAGGCGATCGGCGCGCGCAGCGCGCGGCGCAGCGTCTCCGCGAAGGCGATGATGCGGGTGGACTCCCGCTCCGACAGCAGGATCAAGGCGAACTGATCGCCGGAGGTACGCGCCAGCGTATCCTGCGGTTTCAGCAGGCGCCCAAGCCGCCGCGCCAGCGTGAGCAGGATCGAATCCCCGACCGCGATGCCGACCGAGTCGTTGACCTGCTTGAAGCGGTCGAGGTCCACCATCATCACTGTCGGACGAATATTTGTGTCCGCGCGAGCAAAGCCTAACACTGCCTCTAACCTGTCAAGGAACAATTCGCGGTTGGGCAGGCCGGTGAGGTTGTCATGCACGGCGTCGTGCAGCAGGCGTTCTTCCGCGTTCTTGAATTCGGTGACGTCGGTGAGCGTGCCGACCAGGCGCACCACTTCGCCGTCGGACCCCACCACCGGCCGCGCCTTCAGCGCGAACCACAGATAGTGGCCGTCCGGCGAGCGCAGGCGGAAGTCCTGCACCAGCCGCCCGCGGCGCTGCTCCACCACGCCGTCAAGCGAGGCGCGGAAACGGTCGCGGTCGGAGGGATGCAGCACGTCGAGCCAGCGCGCCGCCGGGCCTTCCAGCGTGCCGCGCTTGAGCCCGAGCAGCTGCTCGGTTTCCGGGCTGGTGAAAACCTTGTCGGCGGAGACGTCCCAATCCCAGATCATATCGCCCGCGCCGGTCAGCGCCAGCGCGCGGCGCTCGACATCGGAAACGATGCCGTGGGTGATGCCGCCGGAAAAGGCGTGCTGCATCACCGTGAACCCGATCAGCATCACGATAAGCACGAGGCCGCCCAGCAGCGCCGGGCCGACGATGTCGTTGGTCATGGTGCCGGTGACCGTCAGCCCGGCCGCGAAGACCCACACCACGAGCAGAAACCAGGTGGGGATGAGCAGCACCGCGCGGTCGAAGCCGTGCGTCGACAAATAGATGACCAGGCCGAATCCCAACACCGCGATGGCGGCGAGCGAAAGCCGCGCGATGCCGGAAGCGACGGCCGCGTCGAACAACGCCAGCGCCACTAGCGCGCCGAGAAAAACCAGCCAGGCGAACGTGATATGCGCGTAGCGGACGTGCCAGCGGTTGAGGTTGAGATAAGCGAAGAGGAATACCAGCAGCGTCGCCGCCAGGATCGCTTCGCCGGACGCGCGCCAGATGCGCTCCGTGCCGGCGGACAGATCGAATACCTTGCCCCAGAAGCTGAAATCGATGCCGATATAGACCAGCACCGCCCAGCCGAGCGCCGCGGCGGCGGGGAACATGATGCTCCCCTTGACCACGAACAGGATGGTGAGAAACAGCGCGAGCAGACCGGCAATGCCGAGCACGATGCCGTGATAGAGCGTGAGGCTGTTGATCTTGTCCTTGTAGGCGTCGGGCTGCCACAGATAGAGCTGTGGCAGCTTGTCGGTGCGCAGCTCCGCGACGAAGGTCAGCACCGCGCCGGGATCGAGCGTGATGCGGAAAACGTCGGCGGTGGGGCTATCCTGCCGCTCGGGCGGCTCGCCGCTGCTGAGGATATAGACGATGCGGGAGAGGCCGAGATCCGGCAGCAGCAGGCCGGACCCGACCATGCGGTAATGCGGCGCCACGATCAGGCGGTCAAGCTGCTCGTCACTGGAATTGGCCAGCGCGAAGACCACCCAATTGGTGCTGCCTTCGCGCGCCGGCACCTGGATGCGGCGCACGATGCCGTCGGGACCGGGCGCCGCCGATACCGTGATGCGGTCCACCTCGGTCTTGTGCCGTTCCATGGCGCCCGTGAGATTGATGGCGGCGGCGTCGGGACGGACGTTGATCGCCTCGACGGCCTGGGCGCTGGATGCGCCGATCAGGAGGGCGATGAGGATTGCCACCGGGCTAGCGGCGCGCAGGAAACGCAAACTTGGATCTCCCCTGCCGGCAGACCTGTTGTTCTCGTTCGCGATGTCTCGCGCCCCGGACCGGGCTCCGGCGAAGGCGCATAAGCTAGCCGACATTACGCCGATTTCGCGGCTGCCGCTCGCTCTTCGTGGCGCCGGCCAAAGCCGCCGCGCGCTCGTGCGGGAGCAAAGATTCAAAAGCCAAATCAAAGGGTCAGGACGATCTTGCCGATGTGCGCGCTGGATTCCATGCGCGCATGGGCCGCCGCCGCCTGGGCGAGGGGGAAAGTGCTGTCGATGACCGGCTTCACGCGGCCCTTTGCCAAGAGCGGCAGCACCTTGGCTTCGAGGGCGCGGGCGATGGCCGCCTTGTCCTCGATCGAGCGCGAACGCAGCGTCGAGCCGGTGTGATGCAGGCGCTTGAGCATGATGCGGCGGAAATCCACGGTGGCGCGGGGCGAGCCCTGGAAGGCGATCTGCACGATGCGGCCTTCCACGGCGGCGGCTTCGTAATTGCGCTCGATATAGTCGCCGCCCACCATGTCGAGAATAACATCCGCCCCCTTGCCGCCGGTTGCGGCCTTGGTGGCGGCGACGAAGTCTTCGCTCTTATAGTTAATCGCCAGATCGGCGCCGAGCTTGCGGGCGGCCTCGCATTTCTCCGGCGATCCCGCGGTGGTGATGACTTTCGCGCCGAAGGCCTTGGCAAGCTGGATCGCCGTGGTGCCGATCCCCGACGTGCCGCCATGCACCAGCAGCGTCTCGCCGCTTTTGAGCGCGCCGCGCTCGAACACGTTGTGCCAGACGGTGAAGAAAGTTTCCGGCGCCGCCGCCGCCTCGACCAGCGACAGCTTAGCCGGCGCCGGCAGCGCGTGGCCTTCATGCGCGAGGCAATATTCCGCATAGCCGCCGCCCACCACCAGCGCCATCACCTTGTCGCCGATTTTCCATCGCTTGGCATCGGGCCCCAACGCGGCGACTTCGCCGGCGATTTCGAGACCCGGAATATCCGGTGCGCCCTTTGGCGGCGGATAGAGACCCTGACGCTGCATCACGTCCGGGCGGTTGACGCCCGCGGCCGCGACCTTGACCAGGATTTCGCCTGGGCCGGGCGTCGGCACCGGACGCTCTTCCGGAACCAAGACTTCGGGGCCGCCCGGTGCGCGGATGGCGATGGCGGTCATGCGTGAAGGAAGGGAGGGCATCCGGTTTCTTTAGTCGGCTCGACCGCATATGACAATCGCGGTCCCCGCAGCTAAATTGCGGTCCTGCGCGCGGAGGCGGCGATGCCAGCGATCGACGACGACGACCGGCCGAAGAAAAAAATCACCCACGAAATCGGGCAGGAACTGGCGCTGTTGTCGGTCGGGGAGCTGGCCGAGCGCATCACGCTGCTGCAGGACGAAATCGCGCGGCTGGAGGCGGCGGCGGCCAAGAAAAACGTCTCCCGCAATGTCGCCGATCAGTTTTTCAAGAAGTAAGGCGCCTGCGGCGCAAAGTGCGGCAGCACAAGCGGATTTCGCCCCTCCGTCGCTGCGGCGCCGGCGGGCGGCGAAAAAGATGCAATTGGGCCGCCACGCTTAACCTGTCGTTAAGCTTTCTCGTTCATTACTGGCATTGTCCACTTCGTGGACATTGAGTGGCTCCTGTCCACTCTGTTTGACGCCTCCCTGTTATCACCTTCGAGCCGCCGGCAACGGCGGCTCTTTTTTTGCCTGTCCCATTTCGGTGCACTGCGGTATTCCGGCCCGCCCGCGGCAACTATGTCGTCAGCTTCCCCCGCCGGGTGCTGGACAGCGCGGCCCTGCCCGGGCCATGCTGGCTGCACGTGAGCGTACAGGTGGGTGAGGCGTAAAAAATGTTCGATAAAACCGCGCATGAAGCGGGACCGGTTTCCTTTGGCGAAAGGCTGGCCAATTCCGACATTTTTTCCGCGCTGTTCCGCGACGGCATGGCGCTGGTGGAAGAGACGGCGAGCTACCTGGATGGTCCCGGCCGTCAGGAATCCAAGCGGTTGGACCGCGCGGCGGCGCTGGCCTATGCCACCGAGAGCATGCGGCTGACCACGCGGCTGATGCAGGTGGCATCCTGGCTGCTGCTGCACCGCGCGGTGAAGGAGGGCGAAATGTCGCTCGCCCAGGCCAACAAGGAAAAGACCAAGGTGAAGCTGTCCGCAGGCCGGCCCAGCGACGAGCAGGCCTTCAAGCTGCTGCCCGCGAAGCTGCGCGATCTGATCGAACGCTCGGCCAAGCTTGAGCTCAAGGTGCGGCGTCTCGATGCCACCATCCATGCCCCCGCCGCGCCGGCGGCGCAGGCCAACGGCAATCCCGTGGAGCGCCAGCTCGGCCTGCTCAAGGCCGCCTTCGAGCGGGACGCGGTCTGATCACATTGTCATCCCGGACGGCCGCAGGCCGATCCGGGACCCACGTTTAGGGCATGGGTCCCGGCTCTCGTGCTTCGCACTCGGCCGGGATGACAGATTGAGAATTCCCACGAGGGGAGAGGGTAAGAAAAAGAAAACCCCCGCTTGCGCGGGGTTTTTGATTCAAGCGGCGGAGGGCTTACTTCTTGCTGCCAATTCCCGCGAATTTCTTCTGGAAGCGCGAGAGCCGCCCGCCGCGGTCCACCAGATGCTGGCCGCCGCCGGTCCATGCCGGGTGCGATTTCGGGTCGATGTCGAGATGCAGCGTATCGCCCTCCTTGCCCCAGGTGCTGCGGGTGGTGAATTCAGTACCGTCGGTCATCAGGACCTTGACGGTGTGATAATCGGGATGCGTATCGGACTTCATGGCTTAAATTCCTGCGCGGGCGAAGCCGCGCTGTTACTGTCGTGTTGCGCTGAGATTTGGCGGCTCTATAGCCCAGGCCTGCCGCTAAAACAAGCCGTGCTCTTGGCCGGATTGCCAACCCCCGCGCGGCCGGGGCATGGTCGCGCCGGGGGCGGCGGCTTGAAGGGCTTCGTGACGCGATGAATGATGCCGGAGGTGGCGAAAAGCGCGGCCCCGAGGGTTCCGAGCCCGCGGCGTCACGCCGGCTTAAACCTCTGGCATTGCTGCTGCCGTATGTGGGCCGCTACCGGGGCAGGGCGCTCGCCGCGCTCGCCGCCCTCACCGTCGCCGCATTGGCGACGCTGGCGGTACCGCTCGCCGTGCGGCGGATGATCGATGTCGGCTTTTCCGCCGAGAATACCTCGCTGATCGACAATTATTTCACCGTTATGATCGCGGTCGTCGCCGTGCTCGCGCTTGCCAGCGCCACGCGCTTCTATCTGGTGACCACGCTGGGCGAGCGCATCGTCGCCGACCTGCGCAACGATGTTTTCGCGCATCTGACCGCGCTGTCGTCCGCCTTTTTCGATTCTGCCAGGACCGGCGAGATGGTCTCTCGCCTCACCGCCGATACCACGCAGATCAAATCCGCGGTCGGCGCTTCCGTGTCGATCGCGCTGCGCAACCTCGTGCTTTTCGCAGGCGCGGCCGCGATGATGGTGGTGACGAGCCCGCGGCTGTCGGGCTTCGTGCTCGCCGTTATCCCTGTGATTGTGCTGCCGCTGGTCGCTTTCGGCCGCGCCGTGCGCCGCCGCTCGCGCGCGGCGCAGGACACGCTGGCCGACGCCTCCGCCTATGCCGCCGAGCTGATCGGCGCGGTGCGCGTGTTGCAGGCCTTCACCAACGAGCGCCTCGCGCGCGCGCGTTTCGGCGCCGCGGTGGAGCGCGCCTATGCGGCGGCGCAAGAGTCCACCCGCGCGCGCGCCTTCCTCACCGCCTTCGCCATCTTCCTGGTCTTCACCAGCGTCGTCGTCGTGCTCTGGGTGGGCGCGCAGGACGTGCTCACCGGCGGCATGACCGCGGGCCGGCTCGGCCAATTCCTGCTCTATGCCGTGCTTGCCGCCAGCGCGCTCGGCGAGCTTTCCCAGGTCTGGGGTGAGATCACCCAGGCCGCCGGCGCGGCGGAACGCCTGTTCGAGATTCTGGCGATCAAGCCGGCGGTGGAGGCGCCGGCGCGCCCTGTGCCCCTGCCGTCGCCCGCGCGCGGCGAGGTTGGATTCGACAATGTGCGCTTCACCTATCCGGCGCGAAAGGACGCGGCCGTTCTCGACGGCGTGTCATTCCAGGTGCGGCCCGGCGAGAAACTCGCCATCGTCGGTCCCTCGGGCGCCGGCAAAAGCACGATCTTTCATCTGATCCTTCGCTTCTACGACCCGGACTCGGGCAAAGTGACGTTCGACGGCGTGCGCATCGCCGATGCCGATCCGGCCGAGCTGCGCCGGCGCATTGCGCTGGTGCCGCAGGAGACCGCGATCTTCGCCGCCTCCGTGCGCGAGAACATCCGTTTTGGCCGGCCGGAGGCGGCGGATGCCGACGTCGAGCGGGCGGGGGAACTCGCGCTGGCCGCGGAATTCATCGAGCGCATGCCCCAGGGCTATGACACCCAGGTTGGCGAGCGCGGCATCACTTTGTCTGGTGGCCAGCGCCAGCGCATCGCCATCGCCCGCGCCATTTTGCGCGACGCGCCGCTGCTGCTGCTCGACGAGGCCACCTCGTCACTCGACGCCGAGAGCGAGACCCTGGTGCAGGCCGCGCTGGAGCGGCTGATGCAAAAACGCACCACGCTGGTGATCGCGCATCGGCTCGCCACCGTGCTCTCCTGCGACCGCATCCTGGTGATGGACCGCGGCCGCATCGTGGAGCAGGGGACGCACGAAACCCTCGCTGCGGCGGACGGGCTCTATGCGCGGCTGGCCAAGCTGCAATTCCAAAACGTGTGACCGGTGCCTAACGCAAATCCGCCACCGGCGTGTCCAAATTCAGCCACCACCCGCCCCAACGGTAGCCATAGACCAGTGTGAGCGTTTGCCCCACGATTCCAAGGGAGGGGTTCATGCGCTGGTCATCGCTCGCTGCTGTCTTCGTGTCGCCTTTTATGATGTTGGCGCTCCCCGGCTTCGGTGGCGCGCAGTCGTCTGATGGGATTCGTATCTCCGGACCCATCGTGAACGAGAATCTGGCTGTCTATTTTATCCACGGCACATCCGCAGCCGGCAAGGTCCCGCTGACGCTTGAGGAGGCCTTGGCCAAAGGTCTGGTGCAGGTACGGGAGACGGGCTCGGTCAACCAGATCGAGATCGAGAATCTTGGGCTTGATGAGGTTTTCATTCAGTCCGGCGACATCGTGAAGGGCGGCCGCCAGGATCGCGTGCTGATGGTCAGTCTGGTGCTGCCGCCAAAGTCAGGGCCCATGCCGATTGCTTCCTTCTGCGTGGAACAGGGGCGGTGGTCGGCACGCGGTGCTGAAGATTCAAAGAATTTTTCGACCGCGTCCGCTTCCGTGCCTTCACGCGAGATGAAGCTGGCGATGAAGGCGCCTCTGGCAAAGTCGGCCGATCTCGGCGGGCATCCGTCCAGCTCTGCTCCTATGGTTGAAACCAGCGTACGCCAGTATGCGGTTTGGGAAGGCGTGCGTCAGACGCAGGAAAAACTGGCCAGCAGCCTTGGCGCATCGGTGAGGTCGGCAGAGTCGGCGTCAAGCTTGCAGCTCGCGCTCGAGAGCGAGAAGCTGACCGCGGCGCGGCAATCCTACGTTAAGGCGCTCAAGGCAGCGGGCGAGGCATCCGACGACATTGTTGGCTATGTCTTCGCCGTCAACGGCAAGCTCAACAGCGCCGATGTCTATCCTTCCAATGGCTTGTTCCGCAAAATGTGGGGGAAGCTTTTGAACGCCAGCGTGATCGAGGCTATTGGCCAGAAAGATCAACCGTCGGGCGAGCTGCCTTCGATCGAGGCGGTGACCGCCTTTCTTGCCGCTGCGGAGAGTGGAGCCAAAACCGAGAAATCGCTCACTGCCGGCATGCGCACTGTGACGCGCGATGCCGACAAGGTTTATCTCTTTGAAGCGGCGCAGCCGAGCGGCTGGGTACATCGGAATTATCTGGCGAAGTAAACGGCGGGAAGCCGCGTCTAAGGCCGCCATTTCATCCAGTAAGTCAGGCGGCCAGACACATTCTTGTCTTCGCCCGTAATGACGAAGCCATGTTTTTCGTAGAAGCAAACGGCCCGCGCATTGTCCTGGTTGACCTGGAGATCGAGGCCGCGCGGCGACAGCCGCTTGGCTTCCGCGACCAGCGCTTCTCCGGTGCCGGAGCCCCAGGCTTCCGGCGCCACCACGATCTGGTCGAGATAGAGCGTGCGCGGGTCCACCGTGACAAAGCCGGTCATGACGCCTGCGCTCTCGACCACGACGATCTGCGCCTGCGGCACCAGCTCGGTGCGCCAGCGCTCGCGCCACCATTCCAGCCGCGTGTTGAAATCGATCGCCGGATAGGCCAGTTGCCAGGTCCGCAGCCACAGCGCGATCGCCGCGTCTTCGTCGGCGGCGGTGTAAGGGCGAAGTGTGGGGGAAGAGGGCATGATGTTTGGCTTAGCTCTCTCTCTCTTCACCTCTCCCATAGGGAGAGGTCGGATCGCGGAGCGATCCGGGTGAGGGGTTATAGCCTATCGAGAGTCACTTGCCCCCTCACCCCAACCCTCTCCCCCAAGGGGAGAGGGAGCGCGCCATGCTCGTGGCGCCGTCAAAGGTTGAACCGAAAAGCCGCAGCAATAATCAGCCGCTATCTTTCCGTCAGCTTCAGTTCGATACGGCGGTTGCGGCTATAGGCGGCCTCGTTGGCGGCGGTGTCGAGCGGCTGGAATTCGCCGAAGCCGGCGGCAACCAGCCGCTGCGGAGAGACGCCCTTGCTGATGAGATATTGCACCACCGAGATCGCGCGCGCCGCGGAAAGCTCCCAGTTGGAACGGAATTGCGGCGTCGAGATCGGCCGCACGTCGGTATGCCCGTCCACCCGCATCACCCAGGCGATGTCCTGCGGGATCTGCTTTTCCAGCTCCAGCAACGCGCCGGCCACGGTATCAAGCTCCGCCATGCCCTCCGGCTTCAGCGTTGCCTGGCTGGCGTCGAAAAAAACTTCCGACTGAAAGACGAAGCGGTCGCCGACAACGCGCACGTCGGGCCGGTTGCCGAGGATCGTTCGCAGCCGCCCGAAGAAATCCGAGCGGTAACGCGAGAGTTCCTGCACGCGCTGCGCCAGCGCCAGGTTGAGCCGCTGCCCCAGCTCGGCGAGCTTGGTCTGGGATTCCTTGTCCCGCGTTTCCGAAACCTCCAGCGCCTGTTCGAGCGCGGTGAGCTGGCGCCGCAGCGCCGCGATCTGCTGATTGAGCGCCTCGACCTGCGCCAGCGCGCGCACGGAAAGCTGCTTTTGGGCGTCGAGCTCGCTCGACAATTGGGTGACTTGGCCCTGCGCTGCCGCCGCTCCGCTGGCGGCCTCGGCCATTCCCTTCAAGCGGTCGCGTTCGCTCTCGGTCGAAGCGAGGCCCGCGCGCAACTGCGCGATCTGCTGCTCGAGATCCAGCGAACCTGCTTTTTCCAGCGACAGCAGATTGGTGAGCTGCGCGATCTGGGCGTTGAGGCGTTGCAGCGCCGTGTCCTTACCGGTCACTTCCTGCGCCAGGTAGAACTGCACGACCACGAAAACCGAAAGCAGGAAGATGACGCTGAGCACCAGCGTGGACAGGGCATCGACGAAGCCCGGCCAGTAATTCATCCCCCCGTCGCTGCGAGCTCTGCGCGCGAGTGTCATGGCGGCCTACTTGTGCACGTTTTCGCGCACCAGCAATTCCAGCAGCCGGCGGATGTCGCGGTTTTGCTCCGCCTGGGATTCCACCCAGTCGCGGATCATCTGCTGCTCCGTGCGCATATGGTGCACGAGTCCCTGGATCGCCTCGGCGAGATTGGCCATGGCGGCGGTCGCGGCCTTGCCTGATCCGGTCTCGGCGACGGCATCGCGCAGCCGCTCGATTGCGCTGCGGACCTCGCCCGAGCCTTGCGCGGCGCCCGGTTCGCTCGACAAGTCGTGGACCGTGGTTGAGAGCCAATCTTCCAGGTCGATGTAAAAACGGTTCTGCGCCTGGCTCGATTGCAGGTCGAGAAAGCCGAGGACGAGGGAGCCGGCAAGACCAAAGAGAGATGATGAAAAGGCAATGCCCATTCCGGTCAACGGAGCGGCCAGACCTTCCTTCAAGGAATCGAACACCGAGCCCGCTTCGCCGCCGACGTTGAGTCCTTCGATCACCTTGCCGACCGACCCGACCGTCTCGATCAATCCCCAGAAGGTTCCCAATAGGCCGAGGAAGACGAGCACGCCGGTCATATAACGCGAAAGGTCGCGCGCCTCGTCAAGCCGCGTGGCGATGGAATCGAGAATGCCGCGCATCAATTGCGACGACATGGCCATGCGCCCGACCCGGTCTCCGAGGATCGAGGCCATGGGCGCCAGCAGCACCGGCGGGCGATCCACCGCCAGCCCCGGATCGGCGATGCGGAAGCTGTTGACCCAGGCGACCTCCGGATAGAGCCGGAGCACTTGGCGGAACGCCAGCACGATGCCGATGAGCAAGACGCCGCAGATCACGGCGTTGAGGCCGGGGTTGGCTAGGAAGGCGTTCCAGATTTGCCTGTACAGCACGATCACAAGCAACGAGCACAAGATTAAAAATACCAGCATCCGCACCACGAAGATGCGCGGAGAGGAAAGCTTCAATAAATCAATGTCCTGGACCGTGCTTGTCATGCGGATGCCGTAGGTTGAGCCTCACTATGGCATAGGTAGGGCGAAAGGAAATAACACGGTTGGCGAGATGACGCCAAAAACCCGCCGAATCGACGCGAATTGCCGCAGGATCAAACGTTTGCGGGAAAGATTATCCGGCGCTCTGCAACAAGCTTAACAACTCGCGATGTATCGTCTCGTTGCCGGCTATGATGTCGCCCTTCGCGAACATGGCGTCCGATCCATCGAGGTCGGTCACGAAACCGCCGGCCTCGCGCACCAGCAGGATCCCCGCGGCCATGTCCCAGGGCGAAAGGTTGTGCTCCCAATAGCCGTCGAAGCGTCCGGCGGCGACCCAGGCGAGATCAAGCGCGGCTGATCCGAAGCGGCGCAATCCCGCCACATGTTCCTGCACCGCCGTAAGTTCCCTGCGGCTGAGTTCAAGATCGCCGCGGCCGATATGCGGCAGCCCGCAGGTGATGACGCTATCGGCAAGCCGGCGGCGTCCGGCCACCCGCAGCCGCGTGTCGTTGAGGAATGTGCCCTTGCCGCGCTCGGCGAGAAATAATTCGTCATTCGCCGGGTTGTAGATCAGCCCTGCGATGATGACCCCTTCGCGCTCCAGCGCAATGGAGATGGCGAATTGCGGGATGCCGTGCAGGAAATTCGTGGTGCCGTCGAGCGGATCGACGATCCACAGATGCGTGCTGTCGCTGCCTTCGGTGCGGCCGCCTTCCTCGCCGAGGAAGCCGTAGCCCGGCCGCGCTTTGGCCAGTTCCTCGCGCAGGATTTCCTCGGCCTTGCGGTCCGCGGCGGTGACGAAATTGCCGGGTCCCTTGAGCGAGACCTGGAGATGCTCCACCTCGCCGAAGTCGCGCTTAAGCGAGCGCGCCGCCTTGCGGGCGGCGGCAATCATGACGTTCATGAGGGCGGAGTGGAGCATGATAGTCGGTGACTACGTGTATCCTATACATCGAATTGGAACACGATGTAATGAACTTGCATTGGCGGTTTCAGGGCCTGCTCGCATCGGTCGGATGGCAGCGACAGGAGTTCTGCGATCAATAACGAACGAATCAAGGGCCAGCGAGCGGATTTGTTCCATATCGCGCGATTAGGTCTGCGCGCATCGATTGTATCCAGTTGGGCGCCCGCGGACCGGTCGCAAGATTGTTTTCTTCGAAGGGATCGCGATCAAGGTCGAACGCAAGTTCAAGATTGTGTTCGGGCATGATCGCAAACTTTCGCGACCGAGTTCTAATGCCAACGCATCGGAACGGAGCGGCCTTATATTCGTAGTAAAACCGGGCCCTTTCTGAATTCGACATGCCCAAGTTAGTCCCATCCATCCCGTCGGTGGGCCGCCCGGCCGCAGCAAGAATGGTTGGAGCGACGTCGATATTCAGCGCAAAATCCAACGATATGCCGTGTCGGCCTTTTTGACCCGCGGGAAACCGCACGAGGAGCGGAATCCTGATCGATTCCTCGAAGATCAACCATTTGCCTGGAAAACCGTGTTCCCCTAAAAAGTAGCCGTTATCCGAAAGGAAGATCACCAAGGTGTCGTTATGGATGTCCTTGGCCTCCAGCGCTTTCAATATCCTGCCGACCGCCTCGTCCATTCCGGCGATCAAGCCGTAATAGCCGCGCGCAAACGCTTCGAACAACTCGTCTGACGATACCTGCTCCTCAAACAGCTTGGCCGAGTAAGATTCTCTCAGTGAGGGAGGGAGTCGATCGAGATATGTCCGCGCGTAGGTCGGTGGGCGCGGCATTCGAATTCTGGCGAAGAAATCGCGCCACTTTGGTTCGGCCGGGACCGGGTCAAGGCCCGGTTGGGCATGCGGCGCCCAGAATCCGACGGTCAAGCAGAACGGTTGAGCCTTGCTCTGCTTTTCAATGAATTGGATCGCAAGGTCAGCCTGGTGAACCGTTAAGTGCTGACTACCGCGCCTAGTCTCATAATACGAACCTTGATGCATGAAGCCATCAAAAAACTCGAACCTGTCGTGTGGTAGTGGACCCCCGAGCCCCCACTTCCCGACATAGCCAGTCCGATATTCCAAACTTTGCAATTGGCCGTGGTAGCTGGTCTTCCATTGGTCTTCTGTGAGCGATGTTTTAAAATCCCAATTCTTGTGACGCGAGGCATATTGACCAAGCATTATACTGGCACGACTTGTCGCACATACCGCAGTCGTCACGAAACCATTCGCGCAATAAAGCGACTTCTCGGCAAGGCGGTCGAGGTTGGGGGTATGTGAAATTCGCGAGCCTGCGACGCCCAAGAAATCATTCCGCATGTCATCAGCGATGAGAACTACGACATTGCAAGGTCGTCTCGCTGTGCTTGCCTGGGTCGGTTCGGCCCTGGTGGTTGACGGGATGGCAGCGGCTGTCGCAGACGCCACCATTCCGGCAATTGTGTCCCGTCGAGTTAATTTTGTCATGACAATGTTTTGACAGATCGTTATGGCCAGTTAAATTGGTTACGACAGGCCGCGTCAAGGGCGCGAGGCGGCGAGGGCGTCAAGCCAGGGCTTGGCCGCCTTCTGCGCCGCGGTGCGCTGTTCCGGCTTCAGCTTGGATACGAAATCGTCGAGCCAGGGATCGCCATTGCCGCCCGCCTTGGCGATGAGATGCCATTTGGCCGCCTCCACGGGATCGGCCGGGCGGCCCATGCCGCGGGCCAGAATATGCGCCAGCCGGTTCTGCGAGATCGGGCTGCCCCTGCGCGCCGACTTCAGGAACAGTTCGGTCGCCGCCGCTTCGTCCTTGGCGATGCCGGTGCCGTTGAACAGCGCGATGGCGTATTCGACTTCCGCATCCATATTGCCGGCGTTCGCGGCCGCGCCCAGCCAGCGCGCCGCCTCGCGCAGATCTTTTTCCACGCCGCGGCCTTCCTTGTAGATCGTGCCGAGCGCGTATTGTGCTTCCGGATTGCCGGCCTCGGCTGCGGCGCGGAATAATTCGGCCGCGCGGCCGAAATCCTGGGGAAATTGCTGGCCTTCGAGATAGAGCAGGCCGAGATCATAGGCCGACGCCGGATGTCCGAGCTTGGCCGCGGCCGTGAAAAGCTTGACCGCCTCGTCGCGGTTGCGCGGCCCGCCGCGTCCGGCGATGCGGAAAAGCGCGAGCTGAAACATGGCTTCGCGATCGCCGCGGTCGGCGGCGAGCTTGTACCATTCGGCGGCCTTCTTCTCATCCAGCGGCACGCCGAGACCCTGGGCATAGAGCTCGGCAAGCAGCGTCATCGACTTGGGATCGCCATTGCTTTCGACCCGGCGCTTCGCCTCGGCGAAAGCGGTGAGATATTGCCCGCGCTGATAAGCAGCATAGGCGAGATCAGACTCGGGTCCGGGCTGCGCAGGAGCGGCCGGAGGTCTCGGTGCGGGCTTGGCCGGCTTTGATGTCTGCGCTTGCGCCGGCATGGCCAGTGCCGCGGCCAGGAGCGCCGCAAGCAAGAGACGGATTTTTCGCTCGGCGCTCATCTGACCATTTCCGCCGGCGCGAGCCGTCCCGCTGCATCCGCGATCGCGACGGCGGGCCCGCGCGGGTCGCTCCAGATGCAGTCGCCGACGGCGACGAAATCCGCGCCCGCCTGCGCCAGCGCGCCGATGTCCTCCAGGCGCGCGGCGAAGGCAACGCAGGGCGGCTGAAAAACTTCCGCCCACCACGCCACTCGTTCTTCGATCGCTTCCAAGCTCGGACGCTCGCCATTGAGGTCCGGCTCGCCGAACAAGACATAGTCGGCGTCGGCTTCCGCCGCCAGCATGGCGTCGTGGCGGGTAGTCATGCCGCCGGCTCCGGCGATGCGATCCGGCTTCAACCGCTCGACCGCGCCCTGGAAGGCGTGGATGCCGGTCAGATGCGCGCCGTCGGCGCCGGAACGGCCCACGAGGTCCACATGCCCGTCGAGCACCAAAGCGGTGCCGGTGCGCTGAACGGCAGGGGCCAGTTTCTTGATCCGGCCGACCAGTTCGGACTCGCCGCCCGGCGCCAGCCGCAGCAGCACGGCCGCAATGTCGGCTGCCGCCAGCACGAGTTCAAGCGCGCGCGTAAAAGCTGCCGCGTCCCCGACCGGCGGCGTGACGAGATAGAGGCGGGGAGTGACGCGCGCCGGTTCGGTCTGTGGGCGAGAAGCCATGACGCCCGCATGATACCGCAATCGGGCGGCAATTTGGCTATGCTCGGGGGTAATACGCGACTTGCTGTGCATCAAGGGAAACGGGTCGTGAGAATTATAGCAAAATCCATCGGCTTGGCGGCCTTGGGCGCGCTTTATGTCTGCGGCGGTGCAGCGGATAGCCTTGCCGGCGGCGCACTGGACGAGGTTGCGATTTTCTCAATACGCGACCCGAACGCCTCGTTCATTGATCTTCAGGCGCGACGCGCGGAGCTTGGCGCGGCGGGAGTGGCGGCGCTGCGCGCGCTGCTTCCGCCGGCCGCGGGTTGCGAATCCGCGAACCGTCCGGTTCCGCCGCGCGGCCGCATGAAGTTGCCGGGCCGCTATCTCAGTGGGAGCCATGGCGCTGTCGATCCGGCATATACCGCGGCCGAAAAGCTCTATGTCAAAATGTGGGACGCGGTCAGCCGTGCGGCATCGCGCTATGCCGCGTTTGGCGAGCCCGAAGACGCAATATGCGTGCTCAACATCCTGGACGATTGGGCGGGCGCCGGGGCGTTGCTCGATTATTCAGCGAAAGAGTCGCAGCAAGCTTGGTTCGTTGCGGAATGGTCCGGCGCAGCGGCGGGGTTGGCCCTCTCTGTCGTCCGCTCGGAACCAGGTTTGCCGCTGGAACAATTGCGGCGGGTTGTCGGCTGGCTCGGCCGGGTTGCGCATAAGCAGATTTCCGAGCCGACCGGCCCGACCTCCTGTTGCAACAACCACGCCGCTTGGCGCGGGCTGATGGCCGCCGCTATCGGTGTCGTCGCAAAGGACGACAGTCTTTTCCGCTACGGTGTTGGGCGCTACCTCGACACCCTGGAGCAGATCACGGCGGACGGATCGCTGCCGCTGGAAATGGCGCGCCACGAATCGGCGCTGCATTACCAGAGTTTTACGCTTCTCCCGATGGTCGGCATTGCCGAACTGGCGCAACGCCAGGGTTACGATTTGTATGCGCGGCAGAGCCGCTCAGGCCGGACGATCCATGATGCCGTGCGCTTTCTGCTCGACGCGCTGGATGATCCGGCGCTCGTTGAGCGCCATGCGGGCGTCCGCCAAGACCTCAAATCGTTCAAAGCCGGCGGCAGAAATCTTGCTTGGATGGAGGCCTACCGGCGGCGCTTTCCCTCGCCGCGTTTTGAACGCTGGCTGACGACTGCGCCCTTCGAACCGCTGCTTGGCGGCGCCTCGCGCGTCTACTGGCGGACGCTGCCGTAGCCCTACGCCGCTTTCTTCTCCAGATCCTTTTTCCATTTTCCCAGCGCGGCGAGGCCGTTCATCTCGGCGCGGTGAGCGAAGGCGCGCTGCGCCGCGGCGACGTTGGCGCTCTTGCCGGCCCAGGTCTTCTGCACCGGCGCCTGCAGCGCGCGGCCATAGGAGAAAGTGAGTTTCCACGGCAGCCCGCCGATCTTGTTCATGGCGTCGAGATGCGCGGTGGCCTCCTCATCAGACTGGCCGCCGGAGAGGAAGGCGATGCCGGGCACGGCGGCGGGAACGCAGATCTTCAGCACCGTGATGGTTTTCTCGGCGACTTCCTCGACCGAGGCGCGCTTGCCGCTCTTCTTGCCCGGCACGACCATGTTGGGCTTGAGCACCATGCCTTCGAGTTGCACATGAGCGTCGAACAGCTCGTTGAAGGTCGTCTTCAACACCTGTTCGGTCACCTCGAAACAACGGTCAATGTCGTGGCCGCCGTCCATCAGCACTTCCGGCTCGACGATGGGCACGAGGCCTTCCTGCTGGCAGAGCGCGGCATAGCGCGCGAGCGCATGGGCGTTGGCCTTGATGCAATTGCGGGTTGGGATGCCTTGGCCGATGTCGATCACCGCGCGCCATTTGGCGAATTTGGCGCCGAGCTTGCGGTATTCCGCCAGCCGCTCGCCGAGGCCGTCGAGGCCTTCGGTGATGACCTCGCCGGGGCAGAAGGGCAGGGGCTTAATGCCCTTGTCCACCTTGATCCCCGGCAGCGAGCCGGTCTGCTCGATCACCTTGACCAGCGGCATGCCGTCCTTCGCCTTCTGCCGGATGGTTTCGTCGTAGAGGATAACGCCGGAGATATGTTTCGACATCGCCTCAGTCGAGCGGAACATCAGCTCGCGATAATCACGGCGGTTGTCTTCCGTGCATTCGGTGCCAATGGCGTCAAAGCGCTTCTTGATAGTGCCGGAGGATTCATCCGCGGCCAGAATGCCCTTGCCCGGCGCCACCATGGCCTGGGCGATCTTGTTCAGTTCTGCGAGATTCATCGGACTTGCCTCCTCCGGGACTTCAAAATTGTTCCGGGTGATCCCGGGTCAGCAGCGCATCATTGCATACTGCGCTGCGCCCGGAATGACGCCGAACGGGTGTTCGGCGTCATTTTACCCTCAATGCCTCCACCCCCGGCAAGGGCTTGCCTTCCATCCATTCCAGGAAGGCGCCGCCGGCGGTGGAAACATACGTGAAGCGGTCCGTCACCCCCGAGGCATTCAGCGCCGCCACCGTGTCCCCGCCGCCGGCAACTGATACGAGCTTCCCGGCGGCGGTAAGCTCTGCGGCGGCTTCCGCCACCTCGATGGTGCCGGTGTCGAAGGGCTCCAACTCGAAGGCGCCGAACGGGCCGTTCCACACCAGCGTCTTGCTGCGCGCGAGCACGGAGACCGCCTGCTCGATGCTGCGCGGGCCGATGTCGAGGATCATGTCGTCCGGCGCCACATCGGCCACGTCCACGGTGCGCGAAGGCGCGTGCGCCTCGAATTTCCGCGCCACCACGGCGTCCACCGGCAGCACGATCTCGCGATTTTGCTTCTTCGCCTTGGCCAGGATTTCTTTTGCGGTGGGGACGAGGTCGCGCTCGACAAGGGATTTCCCAATGGGTTTGCCGAGCGCAAGTAAAAACGTATTCGCCATGGCGCCGCCGATAATCAGCGTATCGACCTTGGCGAGAAGGTTGCCGAGCAGATCGAGCTTGCTGGAAATCTTCGCGCCGCCGACAATGGCCACGACCGGCCGCTTGGGGTTCTCCAGCGCCTTCGACAAGGCTTCCAATTCCGCCTGCATGGCGCGGCCGGCATAGGCGGGAAGCTTGTGCGCCAGCCCTTCCGTCGAGGCATGCGCCCGGTGCGCCACCGAGAAAGCGTCGTTGACATAGATGTCACCCAGCTTCGCCAGCCGCGCGACGAAGACCGGGTCATTCTTCTCTTCCCCAGGATGGAAGCGCGTGTTCTCAAGGCAGAGAATGTCGCCCGGCTTCATCGCGTTCACCGCCGCCTCCGCCTGCGGGCCGATGCAATCGTCAATGAAAACGACCGGCCGCCCGATGACATCCGCCAGCTTGGCGGCGACCGGCTTCAGCGAGTCCCTGGCATCGCGTTTCTTCGGCCGGCCGAAATGCGAGAGCAGGATTACTTTGCCGTCCTTTTCGGAAATCTCGCGGATTGTCGGCGCCACCCGCTCAAGGCGTGTGACATCGGTGACCTTGCCGTTCTCCATCGGAATATTGAGATCGACGCGCAGCAGCACGCGCTTGCCGTTCACATCCACGTCGTCGAGGGTGCGGAATTGAGGCATGGTCAGGCTCTTGTCCCGGGCGCAGCGCAGCACGAAGTGGCGCGCTGCAGACCCGGGACCCACGTTTTATCTGGGTCCCGGATCAGCGGTGCACCGCTGACGCGCTGCACCGCATCCGGGACACGAGGCTTCAAATCAACTTCCCCATCGCCACGGCAACGTCCGCCATGCGGTTGGAGAAGCCCCATTCGTTGTCGTACCAGGCCATCACCCGCACAAACGTGCCGTCCATCACCTTGGTCTGGTCCATGTGGAAGATGGACGAATGCGGGTCGTGGTTGAAATCCGACGAGACATTGGGCTGGTCGGTGTAGCCGAGGATGCCTTTGAGCTGCTGCTCGGCGGCGCGCTTGATCGCGCCGTTGATCTCGTCTTTCGAGGTCGCGCGCTTGGCGATGAACTTGAAATCCACCACCGAAACATTCGGCGTCGGCACGCGGATGGCCACGCCGTCGAGCTTGCCCGCCAGTTCCGGCAGCACGAGGCCGACCGCTTTCGCCGCGCCGGTCGAGGTCGGGATCATGTTGAGCGCCGCCGCGCGCGCGCGATAGAGATCCTTGTGCATGGTGTCGAGCGTGGGCTGGTCGCCGGTGTAGGAGTGGATGGTGGTCATGAAGCCCTTGTCGATGCCGATAGCGTCGTTGAGCACCTTGGCCACCGGCGCCAGGCAATTGGTCGTGCACGAGGCGTTGGAGATCACCTTGTGGTCCTTGGTCAGCTTGTCGTGGTTGACGCCAAAGACCACCGTGAGGTCCACGCCGTCGGCCGGCGCGGAGATGATGACGCGCTTGGCGCCCGCCGTGAGATGCGCAGAAGCTTTTTCTTTCGTGGTGAAAAGGCCGGTGCATTCCATGGCGATGTCGATGCCGAGCTCTTTCCACGGCAGCGTCGCCGGGTCCTTGATCGCTGTCACCTTGATCGGCCCGGTGCCGCAATCGATGCTGTCGCCCTTCACCGTTACTTCGCCGGGAAAGCGCCCATGCACGGAGTCGAAACGCAAGAGGTGCGCGTTGGTCTCCACCGGGCCGAGATCGTTGATCGCCACGACCTGGATGTCCTTGCGCTTGGCCTCGACGATGGCGCGCAGGATATTGCGGCCGATGCGGCCGAAGCCGTTGATGGCGACACGGACGGTCATTGCTCCTGCTCCCCGTATTCTTGCCTCGTCATGGCCGGGCTTGTCCCGGCCATCCCGATCAGAAAGGCACCGAGCCCACCTAAGTGGGATGCCCGGCACAAAGTTTACACTCGGGCCCGCCGAAGGCGGGACCCGTGTGCCGGGCATGACGCCATTCTGATATCAATGCCGGCCTAATTTGGCGAGGGCCGCCTCGGCGACCTTCTCAGGCGTAATGCCGAAATGCTTATAAAGGTCCTTGGCGGGCGCGCTGCCGCCGAATCCGGTCATGCCGACGAAAGCACCGTCGCTGCCGATGATCTGATCCCAGCCCTGGCGCACGGCGGCCTCGACGCCGATCCGCACCGGCGCCGTGCCGATGACAAGCTCGCGATAATCGTCCGGCGCGGCGAAGAACAATTCGAAGCAAGGCACCGACACCACGCGGGCGGAAACACCCTTCTCGGCGAGCAGCTTGCGCGCCGCCACCGCGATCGGCACTTCCGATCCCGAGGCGAAGAGCGAAACCTGGGCTTTGCCGTCGGCCGGCGCGATCTCATAGGCGCCGCGGGCGCAACGGTTGTCGTTGTCGACGCCAAGCCGTAGCTGCGGCAGGTTCTGCCGCGTCAGCGCCAGCACGCTCGGGCTCGCGCGCGCTTCCAGCGCCAGCTGCCAGCATTCCACCGTCTCGACCGCGTCGCAGGGGCGGAACACCAAAAGGTTCGGCATGGCGCGCAGCGCCGCGAGATGTTCGACCGGCTGATGCGTGGGGCCGTCTTCGCCAAGGCCGATGGAGTCGTGCGTCATCACATGGATGACCCGCTCGCCCATCAGTGCGGCCAGCCGGATCGCCGGCCGGCAATAGTCGGAGAACACCAGGAACGTCCCGGAATAGGGAACGATACCCCCATGCAGCGCCATGCCGTTCATGGCGGAAGCCATGCCGTGCTCGCGCACGCCGTAGTGGATGAAGCGGCCGCCGTAATCGGCGGCGGATAGCACCTTCATGCTCTTGGTCTTGGTATTGTTGGAGCCCGTCAGGTCGGCCGAGCCGCCCACCATCTCCGGCAGGGCAGGCACCAGACTTTCCAGCGCGAATTCGGAAGCCGCGCGCGTGGCGATTTCCTTCGGCGCGGCGGCGAGCTGCTGCTTCACGGCGTGCACGGCCGCAGCCAGCTTGTCGCGCGCGATATCGCCACGGGCGCGCCGCTCGAACTCGCCGCGCTTTGCCGCATCAAGCGCGCCGAGGCGCTTCTTCCAGGCCGCATGCGCGTCCTGCGATCGCTTGCCCGCCTTGCGCCACAGCTCGCGGATGTCGGCGGGAATTTCGAAGGCGGGGTGCGTCCAGCCCAGCATGTCGCGCGCGCCGGCGATTTCGTCCGCGCCAAGCGGGGAGCCGTGGCACTTTTCCGTGCCGGCCTTGGTCGGCGCACCGAAACCTATTTTTGTCCGGCACGCGATCAGCACCGGCCAGTCGGACGCCTGCGCTTTTTCAATCGCCGCCGCGATGGCCGCAGGATCATGTCCGTCGATCCGGCTTGCCGCCCATCCCGCCGCTTCGAACCGCTTCACCTGGTCGACGCTGTCGGCGAGCGACAGCGGCCCGTCGATGGAAATGCCGTTGTCGTCGAACAGCACGATCAGCCGGTGGAGCTTCAGGTGCCCGGCCAGCGCGATCGCCTCCTGGCTGATGCCTTCCATCAGGTCGCCGTCGGAGGCGAGCACATAGGTGCGGTGATCGACGATGTCGCTGAATTCCGCCGCCAGATGTCGCTCGGCAATCGCCATGCCCACGGCATTCGCCAATCCCTGGCCGAGCGGGCCGGTGGTGGTCTCCACGCCGGGGGTGACGAAATTCTCCGGGTGCCCCGGCGTAAGCGAGCCGAGCTGGCGGAAGCGCTTGATCTCCTCGATGCTCATCCCCTCGTAGCCGAGCAGATGCAGCAGCGCATAGATCAGCATCGAGCCGTGCCCGGCCGACAGCACGAAGCGGTCGCGGTCCGGCCAGCGCGGATCGGCGGGATTGAATTTCAGGAAGCGCGTGAACAGCACGGTGGCGACATCGGCCGCCCCCATGGGCAGGCCCGGATGTCCGGATTTCGCCTGCTCCACCGCGTCCATGGCCAGCGCCCGGATGGCATTGGCCATGCGGTCGTGCTCGGCGCGCGCCGCATTGGGCGTCCCGGCGTCGCGGCCTTGCCGCGAAGAGGGCGCGGCCGCGGCTGCCGGCGAGGGTTTTGCGATCATGGGAAGGCCTGTCCTATCCGCGTGGGATAGCACGTGAAAAAGGCGAGTCAAACCAACGCGCTGCCGCTCGGGAGCGCCATGCACAGGCCTGAGGATAAGCACCCGCGCAAATCACAGCGGGAGATTGACGCCGTGATGCGGCAGCACGTAAGCTTCCCGATCTAAACGATTGCCGATGAAAGAGATTCCAAGCCCCATCGGCGCGAGAGAGCGGCAACCGGGGGGTGGCCCATGGCGGACACGAGTGCGCTTGATGCGGCGACCAGGCGTCTCACGCTCGCGCTCGATGCGCTCGAAGCCGCGGTAGAACACCGCCGCGAGGTCGACCGCGATGGTCAATCGCTGGGCGCGCAGCTGCACGCGCTCGGCGCCGACCGCGCGCGGCTCGTGGCTGAGTTGGACCAGGCGGCCGCGCGCTCGCGCGAAATCGAAGGCACCAACCGTGAAATCGCGCGCCGCATCGATGTCGCCATCGACGGCATCCGGTCGGTGCTCGACGCCAACGGCAGTTGAAACGGGGCTTCGCGATGGCGCAAGTGAACGTCACCATCAATGCGCGGCAATACCGCATGGCCTGCGAGGACGGGCAGGAGCAGCATCTGCTCAAGCTCGCCGAGGACCTCGATCAGCGCATCGCGCAGTTGCGCAAGAGTTTCGGCGAGATCGGCGACACGCGGCTGACCGTGATGGCCGCGCTCACCGTCGCCGACGAACTGGCGGAAGCCGGAAAGCGCATCCGCCGCCTGGAGGAGGAGCTTGCCGCCCTGCAGGACGCGCGCGTGGTCGCCGCCGACCGCGCCCAGGCCACGCAGGCCGCTTTGGTCGCTGCCTTCAACTCCGCCGCCGCGCGCATCGAGAGCCTCACCAAGAGCCTCAACCAGGGCCTCGGCGGCGAAATCGCCATGGGGTGACTACTTCTCCCTCTCCCCTGTGGGGAGAGGGTCGGGGTGAGGGGGTTCGGACCTATCATTGAGGCTGTAACCCCTCACCCGCGCCACCGAACTCGGGCCTGCCCGAGTTCGGCTCGTTAAAATGCCGAAGTCGGATAAATCCGACTTCGGTGGCGCGACCTCTCCCCGTGGGAGAGGTGAAGAGACATAGGTGGCATCCGCCTTCGTGCCGCACTACATTCCCCGGGCGGGGCTGCGGGGTGCGACGGAGTACATTCCCCGGGGCCTTACGATCTCGAAGGGAGCTGTCCCTGGCCGGGACCCTGGTTCCGGTCATATGGCGCCCACCTACTTATGTAGGTTCCCGGGATCACACCTCCGGCGGCTTCGCGGCTCCGCACTTTCGCACGTCGTTGTATTCGTTCGTCATGCCCGGCCTTGTGCCGGGCATCCACGTCTTGAACACTATGCAACGTAAGACGTGGATGGCCGGGACGAGCCCGGCCATGACGGAGAAAGCACTTGGCTGATCCCCTAGACAAAGCCTCACTCCGCCAGCAAGCCATCGCCCTTCGCGATGCCATACCTGCTGCCGAGCGCCAGGCGGCGGCGGAGGCAATCGCCGCCCGGCCTTTCCCCATCGACGTTCCACCCGGCGCTGTTGTCTCGGGCTTCTTTCCCCTGGGCAGCGAGATCAGCCCCATGCCGTTGCTGAAGCGGCTAGCGGATAAAGGCGCAAAACTCGCGCTGCCGGTGATCGCCGGGCGCGGCAAGCCGCTGATCATGCGCGCCTGGGATTTCGGCGATGCGCTCGACAGCGGCGTCTGGGGCCTGCGCCAGCCGAAGCCGGAAGCGCCGGAAGTTAATCCCGACATTTTGCTCGTGCCGCTGCTCGCCTTCGACCGCAGCGGCTACCGCATCGGTTACGGCGCGGGCTATTACGACATGACCATCGCTCGCCTGCGCGGGATCAAATCCATTACCGCCATCGGCATCGCTTTCGCCACCCAGGAAATCCCGAAAGTCCCCGCAACGGACCGCGACGCCCGCCTCGATCTTGTGCTAACCGAGCGCGAGATCATTGATTGTCGTAGGGCGTAATCGCATGCGCATTCTTTTCATCGGCGACATCGTCGGCCGCAGCGGGCGCAACGCCGTGACCGAACGGTTGCCCGGCCTGGTCGCCGCGTGGAAGCTCGATCTTGTCGCGCTGAACGGCGAGAACGCCGCCGGCGGTTTCGGCATCACCGAGGTCATCTATCAGGACCTGCTCGACCTGGGCGTTGACGCCATCACGCTCGGCAACCATGCCTGGGATCAGCGCGAGGCGCTGGTCTTCATCGAGCGCGCCCCGTACTTGATCCGCCCGATCAATTATCCGCCCGGCACGCCCGGGCGCGGCGCCGCCATGATCGAGGCCAAAAACGGCGCGCGCGTCTTGGTCATCAACGCCATGGGCCGCATCTTCATGGACCCGCTCGACGATCCCTTCGCCGCGGTCGAGCGCGAATTGTCCGCCTGCGCGCTGAAGTCCGGCGCCGACGCCATTGTCATCGACATGCATTGCGAGGCGACCAGCGAAAAGCAGTCCATGGGCTATTTCGCCGACGGCCGCGTCAGTCTTGTCGTCGGTACGCATACCCACGCGCCCACCGCTGACCACCGCATCCTGCCCGGCGGCACGGCCTTTATTTCCGACGTGGGCATGACCGGGAATTATGATTCCGTCATCGGCATGAACAAGGACGAACCGCTCAGCCGTTTCCTGCGGCGCATCCCTTCCGCCAAATTCGAGCCGGCCACCGGACCGGCGACGCTCTGCGCCATCGCGGTGGAGACCGACGACGCCACCGGGCTTGCCACCCGCGTCGCCCCCGTCCGCCTCGGCGGCATATTGGAAGAAGCGCGGCCGGGATTCTGGGAATAACTTTCACTGTCATTCCGGGTCCGGCGCTTTGCGCCGTCCCGGAATGATGGTCACTTTATTTCCAAAACTGACCATCTTATAAACGGCCCGCAATCCTCACATCGCAGTTGAGACCCATGGCCGGACATTCCCAGTTCAAGAACATCATGCACCGCAAGGGGAAGCAGGATAAGGCGCGCGCCCAGCTCTTCTCCAAGCTTGGCCGCGAAATCACGGTCGCCGCCAAGTTGGGCATGCCTGACCCCGCCTTTAATCCGCGCCTGCGCGCCGCCATCATCGCCGCCAAGGCGCAGAGCATGCCGCGCGACAATATCGAGCGGGCGATCAAGAAGAGCCAGGGCGGCGATGCCGACAGTTACGAGGAAATCCGCTACGAAGGCTACGGGCCGGGCGGCGTCGCGGTGATCGTCGAGGTGCTCACCGACAACCGTAACCGGGCGGCCTCCGACGTCCGTTCCACTTTCACCAAGAGAGGCGGCAATTTCGCCGAGACCGGCGCGGTGTCGTTCATGTTCAGCCGGCTGGGCATCATTGAATTCGACGCCAAGGTCGCAAGCCCCGACCAGATGTTCGAAGCGGCGATCGAAGCGGGCGCCGAGGACGTCAATTCCACCGCTAGTGGCCATGAAATCTACACCACGCAGGATTCCCTGCGCGAGGTTGCCAAGGCGCTGGAGGCGAAGTTCGGCGAGCCGCGCAAGGCGGCGCTGACCTGGAAGCCGCAGAACATCATCCCGGTGGACGACGAAAAAGGCGAACAGCTTTTCGGGCTGATCGAAGCGCTGGAAGAGCTGGACGACGTGCAGAACGTCTACGCCAATTTCGAAGTGTCCGAGGCACTGGTGACCAGGATGAGCGCGTGACCACAGCCGTCATCCTGAGGCGCGAGCGAAGCGAGCCTCGAAGGATGACGGCGCCGCCACCCTTCGAGGCTCGGGGCTAACGCCCCTCGCACCTCAGGGTGACGGGGTGCGGCTGAGGTCCCCCATCCGCCCCGCCCTAGGCGCGCCGCGGCCGGCGGGTTATCACAATCCCATGCTGCGCCGCCCGATTCGCATCCTGGGAATCGATCCGGGGCTCCGCCGCACCGGCTGGGGCGTCGTCGAGATCGACGGCAACCGGCTGACTTTCATTAGCTGCGGCTCCATCGACACCAACGATAAGGCGGACTTGGCCTTGCGGCTTCTGGCCATCCACGACGGCCTCTTCCGCGTGGTCGCGGAATTCGCGCCCGACGAGGCGGCGGTGGAGGCCACCTTCGTCAACAAGGATGCCACCGCGACGCTCAAGCTCGGCCAGGCGCGCGGCATCGCCATGCTGGTGCCGGCGCGGGCGAGCGTGCCGGTTTCCGAATACGCCCCCAACCTGGTGAAAAAGACCATCGTCGGCGCGGGCCATTGCGAGAAGTCGCAAATCCGCATGATGATCGGCGTGCTGTTGCCCAAGGCCGACCCGCAGAGCGAGGACGCCGCCGACGCGCTCGCCATCGCGATCACCCACGCGCATCATCGCACGAGCATCACACTCAAGGCGGTGGCGCGATGATCGGCAAGCTCAGGGGCATCATCGACACCTACGGCGAGGATTTCATCATCGTTGACGTCGGTGGCGTCGGCTATCTGGTGCATTGCTCCGCGCGCACGCTGCAAGCGCTCCCCGCGCTGGGCGAGGCGGTGACGCTCGCGATCGAAACCCATGTGCGCGAGGACCAGATCAAACTGTTCGGCTTCCTCTCCGACATCGAGCGCGAATGGTTCCGGCTCTTGCAGACCGTGCAGGGCGTCGGCACCAAGGTGGCGCTCGCGATCTTGGGCACGCTCAAGCCCGCCGACCTCGCCTCCGCCATCGCGCTGCGCGATAAGGCGGCGATCACGCGCGCACCGGGCGTCGGCCCGAAAGTGGCCGAGCGCATCGTCACCGAACTCAAGGACAAGGCGCCGGCCTATACGTCCATCGATCCGGCAGTGATGCGCCTTTCGGGTGCGCTGGACGAAAGCCGTGCGCCGCGGCCGATCACGGATGCCGTCTCCGCGCTGGTCAATCTCGGCTATGGTCAGCCGCAGGCCGCCGCCGCCATCGCCGCCGCCGCGCGCAGCGCGGGCGAGGGGGCTGAGACAAAGCATTTGATCCGGTTGGGATTGAGGGAATTGGGTAAGTGAGCACGACCCCCCGCCGCCTCGTAACTGCCGAGCGCCGCGAGGATGACCTCGCGGATGTCTCATTACGTCCGCAGCGGTTGTCGGAATTCGTCGGCCAGCAGCAGGCGCGCTCCAATCTCGAAGTCTTCATCAAGGCGGCGCGCGCGCGCAGCGAGGCGCTCGACCATGTGCTGTTCGTCGGCCCGCCGGGCTTGGGCAAGACCACGCTGGCGCAGATCGTCGCGCGTGAACTGGGCGTGAATTTCCGCGCCACCTCCGGCCCGGTGATCGCCAAGGCCGGCGACCTCGCCGCGCTGCTCACCAATCTGGAAGAGCGTGACGTGCTCTTCATTGACGAAATCCACCGGCTCAGTCCGCAGGTGGAGGAAATCCTCTATCCCGCCATGGAGGATTTCCAGCTCGACCTCATCATCGGCGAAGGCCCCGCCGCGCGCTCGGTGAAGATCGACCTGTCGAAGTTCACGCTCGTCGGCGCGACCACGCGCGCGGGACTGCTCACCAATCCGCTGCGCGACCGCTTCGGCATCCCGGTGCGGCTGAACTTCTATTCCGAGGCCGAGCTGGAGCAGATCGTCAATCGCGGCGCGCGCGTGCTTGGCATCGGCATGACGCCGGACGGCGCCAACGAGATTGCGCGCCGTGCGCGCGGCACGCCCCGCATCGCCGGCCGGCTGCTGCGCCGCGTGCGTGACTTCGCTCATGTGGCGGGCAGCGACAAGATCGACCGCGCCGCCGCCGACCGCGCCTTGGGTGAACTCGAAGTGGATGCCGCCGGTTGCGACGCCATGGACCGGCGCTATCTCACCACCATCGCCTTGAACTATGGCGGCGGCCCGGTGGGCGTGGAGACCATGGCTGCGGCGCTGTCAGAGCCGCGCGACGCCATCGAGGACATCATCGAGCCGTTTCTCATTCAGCGCGGCTTCATCCAGCGCACGCCGCGCGGGCGGCTATTGACCAGCCACGCGTTTAAGCATCTCGGTCTCGCCGAACCCGCGCGCGACCCGGCGCAGTTTGGATTGTTCGGGCAGGGGGAAGAGGATGAGTAGCAGTCGTCATGCCCGGCCTTGTGCCGGGCATCCCGCTTAGGTGAGTATTGTGCCTGCCTAAGCGAGATGGCCGGGACAAGCCCGGCCATGACTGTTTAGGCCCTCAGTGACTCTTGATCCAATCCGCGATGGTTTTCACCACGCTGACCTCGATGCCGAAATAGCCATGCTGCGCCTTCGCGTCGCAAGGCCCTGACACCGGCGCGCTGCCGCCGGTGAAAATCTTGTGCTCCTTGGCCCGCGATCCGCTGAGCGCGGCGATAAGCTTGGCGCCGGCTGCCGGGCTGCCGGGACTGCATTCGCAGCCGTCGTCTTTATGTGACACGACGAGAACGGGCACGCTGATGGAGCCAAGCGCGGCGTCGTAGACCGACTTGCCGCAATGGGCTGCGCCGAGTTGCGTCATCGTCGAGGTGAGGACAATGCCGCGCGGCGGCGCGGCTCCCCGGCTCAGACGCGCTCCCACATTCGCTGTCGACAGCGTGCCCGCGCTCGTGCCAATGACCCAGACAGGTACGCCGCCGCTGCGGGTTTTCACGTCGGCGATCACCTTGCCGATGTCGTCGGCATGCTGCTGTGAGAGGCGGATATCCCCTTTCATTCCGCTCTGCCGGTCCGACGCGGCATCGAGCGCGGCGACATAGAGTCCTTCGCGCGCGAACAGCCCGCGCGAGCGGACGAGGAAATTCCCTCCGAGATCGCTGCCGATCGCGCCTCCGGCGTCCAATCGGAGTGCGCCGTTTCCGCCGGCAAGCAGGATGACCGCGGCTTTTGGCTGGCCCTCGCTGGTGACCCCGAGATAGCGCATGGTCACGCCGGGCCGCACCGCGACGGTGACGGCTTCCGTCTTCAGCGCTCCTTGTTGCGCCAGCGCGGAAAAAGCAAGCGGGAGCGCGAACAGCGGCGCGATCAGTGCGGCAGAGAGGCTCATGCGCATGGCGTTCTCCCCAAGGAAGGCCTGCCGATGCGAAAGACTGCGCTTCGGCAGGGAAACACGCAATAGCTTGACGGCAGGCGTTCCAGATGTCCCGTTTGTCCCATTCAGCTAAGGTGAGGCTATGAGCGAACATTCTTTGGCCGGCGCAATCCGCGGCGGCCGCCATATCCTGCCGGTGCGGGTCTATTACGAGGACACGGATTTTTCCGGCATGGTCTATCACGCCAGCTATCTGCGCTTCATGGAGCGCGGGCGCACGGATTATCTGCGGCTGCTTGGCGCCGATCAGCGCGCGCTATTCGAGCAGACGGAAAAAGAGGCGCCGGGCTTTGCCTTCGTCGTGCGCTCGATGGCCATCGAGTTCCTCAAGCCCGCGGTCATGAACGATGTGCTGGAGATCGTCACCGAGCCCGAGGAGGTGAAGGGCGCCTCCATCGCGCTGAAGCAACAGGTCACGCGCGGGCGCGATACGCTGGTCGAAGCCAAGGTGCGGGTCGCCTTCGTTTCCGGCGGCCGCGCCCGGCCGATCCCGAAGGCGCTGCGGCTGGCCATGCGCGGGGATTAAAGCGCAATCCGGCGAAGTGGGAACCGGTTCGCCGCAAGATTGCGCGATAAACTAAGGAATCTAGGGTCTGACCCGATTCAATCTAATCGGATCAGACTCTAGAATGGCACCCGTCGCACGTCATTTTGATCGGGCCGTTTGGGATAGGGGAGGCTCTCACCCCGCCTTCTTGTGTGCCTCGACATAGCGCCGCAGCACCGCGTTGATGCGGGTCTGATAGCCGCGGCCCTGCGCGCGGAAAAACGCGAGCACGTCCTCGTCGAGCTTGATAGAGATCGGCTCCTTGCGCGGGAGATTTTCCACCCCCTGCCAGAAATCCTCATCGAGCGGCGGATGGTCCTTCTCCGCTGCGGCGATTTTTTCGATCTGAGCTTCGGTCAGACGATTGAGCCGGGCGCGGTCGGTCTTGTCCTTCACCGGGTGAAAGCTGCCGTCTGTCTGCCGCTGCAACAAGGTGCCGTCGGCGAGCCGCGTGAATGAGATAGCGTTAGCGTCGCGCATAGCGTTCACGCTCCTTCCTGTTGGCGGGCCACGCGGTGATGAGCCAAGTCACCGGCCCGCGCATGGTGTGGACGACCGTAAAGATATGTCCGAGCACCAGCCCGATCGTGATATGCCGCTCTTTGCCGTAATCAAAACGCCTGTCCGGATAATCGAGCCGTCGGCTGTCTGCGAAGACCTCTGCCATTGCCAGAAGGTCAAAGAAGCGTTCCGACAAAATAGAAGCGCGCTTGCCGGCGTCACAGCCGAATACACGTTCCATCTGGTGTAATATATACTAAAATATATACTTTAGGCAAGGGAGCGAATGCAAACGGGCGCGAACCCGGCTGCACGAGGAGGTTCCCGCGTAACCCGTTCTTAACCACACGTGGCGCTGTCTAAAGCCGGTAAAATGCTGGCTTTAGCGCCCTAGTTTGGACACGTTTCGCGGTGATTTCGTAGCCTCCGGTGGGGAAGGTCTTTGGCCTTCGCGAAATGGCGGGTTTTTCGGCGGAAACGCGGTTGCGCCGCCGCCAGTCCTGCCCTTTTTGACCCAGGCAGCGATGCGCCGTCCCGTGCTGGGCCGGGGGAGCCGATAGCCGAAAGGACGAGCTCATGAATCCTGCCGACATCGCGCAGTCGGCCCTGCCGCTTACTTCCGACGTATCGCTCTTAAGCCTGTTCTGGCAGGCCCATTGGGTCGTGAAATCGGTCATGATCGGGCTGTTGCTATGCTCGGTCTGGGTCTGGGCGATCGCTATCGACAAGCTGCTGCTGTTCACGCGCATCAAGAAGGCCGCCGACCGCTTCGAGCAGGCATTCTGGTCGGGCCAGTCGCTGGAAGAGCTTTACCGCACGCTGTCGTCCAAGCCGACGCATTCGATGGCCGCGTTGTTCGTCGCCGCCATGCGCGAGTGGAAGCGCAGCTTCGAGAGTCAGAGTAAAAGCTTTGCCGGCTTGCAGATGCGCATCGAGAAGGTCATGGACGTGACCATCGCCCGCGAAATCGAACGGTTGGAGCGCCGCCTGCTGGTGCTTGCCACGGTGGGCTCCGCCGGCCCCTTCGTTGGCCTGTTCGGCACCGTATGGGGCATCATGACCAGCTTCCAATCCATCGCCGCGTCGAAGAATACCTCGCTCGCCGTGGTGGCCCCGGGCATCGCGGAAGCTCTGTTCGCGACCGCAATCGGCCTTGTTGCCGCCATTCCGGCGACGATTTTCTACAACAAGTTCTCGTCCGAGGTGAACAAGCAGGCCCAGCGTCTGGAGGGGTTCGCCGACGAATTCGCCGCGATCCTGTCGCGGCAGATCGACGAACGTTTGTGAGGGGTCGCCGATGGCGATGAACGGGATCGCGACCAGCGGGCACCGGCGCCGGCGCCGCCACGGCGTCATGAGCGAGATCAACGTTACGCCCATGGTGGACGTGATGCTGGTGCTGCTCATCATCTTCATGGTCTCCGCGCCGCTGCTCACCGTCGGCGTGCCCATCGATCTGCCGCAATCGAAGGCTACGAGTCTTGACCAGGACAAGCAGCCGCTCACCGTGTCGGTCAATGTGCAGGGCCGGGTGTTTTTGCAGGATACGGAAGTTGACGTCGAGGGGCTGGTGGCGAAGCTCAAGGCCATCACCGAAGCCCGCGGCGGCTTCGACGAGCGCATCTATGTGCGCGGCGACCGCAAGGTCGACTACGGCACGGTGATGCGGGTGATGGGACGGCTGTCCGCCGCCGGCTTCCGCCGGGTTGCGCTGGTCACCGAGGTCGAGCAAGGTTCGTAAACGGCTGAATGCGATGAAGGGTGGGATAACCATATCACTGGTGGGACATGGCGCCGTGCTGCTGTGGGCGCTCGTCTCCTTCGCCAGCCCGCTCGATCTCAAGCCGGCGGAATCCATGCCGGTCGATCTCATCACCGCCGATGAATTCACCAAGCTGACGGCCGGCGCCAAGGAAGCGCCCAAGCGGGAAACGCCGAAGCCGGTCGCCGAGAAGATCGGCGGGGAAAAGCCGGTCGAAGATCCCAACGCCAAGGTCGTCGAGAAAAAACAGGTCGTGGCCGCGGCGGAATCCAAGTCCATGCCGGAGCCGAAGCCGAAGCCGCCGGAGCCGAAACCGGCCGCCGCGCCGCCTGAGCCCAAGAGCGAAGCCAAAGCCCCGGACAAGAAAGACCCGGAGCAGAAGGTCGATCCCATCGCCGAGGCCTTGAAGAAGGACGAAGCGAAGAAGCCCGAGAAGAAGGCGGAGACCAAGCCCGAGCCGGTCAAGAAGCCCGCGCCGCAACAGCCGAAATTCGATCCGAGAAAAGTCGCCGCGCTGCTCGATAAGCGCGATTCCCAGCGCGTTGCCGCGACCGGTGCGACGTTAAACCCCGCCGCCTCGCTCGGCGCGCCATCCGGCACTGCGGCGCGGCTTTCGCAGATCGAGCTGGACGCCTTGCGCGCGCGCCTGATGTCACTGTGGAATCCACCCGCCGGTGCAAGAAATCCCGACGAGCTGATCGTCCATGTGCGCGTGCAGCTTGGGCGGGACGGCATGATCGTCGGCGATCCGCGTGTTCTCAACAACGGAAACAGCATTCTGTTTCAAGCCGCGCGCGATAGCGCGGTACGCGCGATTTTCCGCGGCCAGCCCTACGACATGCTGTCGCCGGGTACCTATGACCAATGGAAGGAAATCGACGTCACCTTCGATCCTCGCGACCTCGGGCGGAGCTGAGCGCATTCAACCATTTCCTCACATGACGAATCGCATGACCGACAGTTGCTTGACGACCGCGCAGCCGAGTTTGAGCCGCCGCCGCCTGCTGATGCTCGGCACGGGTGCGACGGCAGCCGCGCTTGCCGGCTTGCCGCCGCGCCAGGCCGCGGCGGCGCTCAAGCTCGACATCACAGAGGGCAATGTGCAGCCGGTGCCGATTGCGATTGCGCCTTTCATTCCGGCAACGCCCGGCGATACCGACGTGGCCGGCGAGGTCACTCAGGTCATCACCGCGAATCTGCGGCGTAGCGGCCTCTTCGCCCCTATCGATCCCGCCGCCTATATCGAAAAAATCACCGACATCGACGTCCTGCCGCGTTTCGACGATTGGCGCGTCATCAACGCCCAAGCGCTGGTGACCGGGCGCGTCAGGCGGGAGGCCGGCCGCATCAAGGCGGATTTCCGGCTTTGGGACGTCTTCGCCGGCCAGCACCTCACCGCCCAGCAATACAACACCACCGTCGAGAACACGCGGCGGGTGGGGCACATCATCTCGGACGCGGTCTACACGCGCATCACCGGCGACGGGGGTTATTTCGACAGCCGCGTGGTCTTTGTTGATGAAACCGGCCCGAAGGACCGCCGCGTCAAGCGGCTCGCCATCATGGACCAGGACGGCGCCAATGTGCGCTATCTCACCCGCGGCGACGATCTCGTGCTCACGCCCCGCTTCAGTCCGACGAATCAGGAGATTACCTATATGTCCTACGGATCCGCCGAGCCGCGGGTCGTTCTGCTCAATATTGAAACCAACCAGCGCGAGGTTGTCGGCAATTTCCCCGGCATGACCTTCGCGCCGCGTTTTACCCCCGACGGCCAGCGCGTCATCATGAGCCTGCAACAGGGCGGCAATTCCAACCTGTTCGTCATGGATCTGCGTTCGAAAGCCACCACGCGGCTGACCGAGACACCGGCCATCGACACGGCGCCCTGCTATTCGCCCGAAGGCACGCGCATCTGCTTCGAATCCGATCGCGGCGGTTCGCAGCAGATCTATGTCATGAGCGGTCAAGGCGGGCCCGCGCAGCGCATCAGCTTCGGCGAAGGCTCGTATTCGACTCCGGTGTGGTCGCCGCGCGGCGATTACATCGCTTTCACCAAACTGGGCGGCGGAAAATTCGCCATCGGCATCATGAAGCCGGACGGCTCGGGCGAGCGTATTCTGACCGAGGGATTCCACAACGAAGGTCCGACCTTCTGCCCGAACGGCCGCGTCATCATGTTCTTCCGCGATTCCGGCGGCAGCGGCGGGCCGTCGCTGTTTACGGTCGACGTCACCGGCCGCAACGAACAGCGCGTGCCGACGCCCTCATTCGCCTCGGACCCGGCGTGGTCGCCGCTGCTGACTTAAATCGCGGCCACCGCGAAGTCTTCACCACGGATTAACCATTCCAAAGGGTTTCAGCGGGTCGTAGGATTTTCACCGGCCAACGCAAGACCCCATCAAGGTTGATGGAACGTTCGTTTAACGAACGCCGGTTAGATACGACGCTGGTCCGGCAACGACGCGAACACGGAGGCACCGGCATGATGATTCGTATTTTCGGCCGCGCGAAATTCGCAGCCTTCCTGGTGGCGGCGCTCGCTGTTGCGGGCTGCGCCAGCAAGCCTGCGGAGCAAGAACAAGCCGGCGTAGCCGGCGCGGCCACTCCGGGCAGCCAGCAGGATTTCGTGGTCAACGTGGGCGACCGCGTGTTCTTCGAAACCGACTCCACGGAGCTTACGCCGCAGGCGCGGGAGACCTTGGACAAGCAGGCGCAATGGCTGCAACTCTACAATCACTATGCCTTCACTATCGAAGGTCATGCGGATGAGCGCGGCACGCGCGAATACAACATCGCCCTTGGCGCCCGCCGCGCCCAGGCTGTGCGCGACTATCTCAGCGCCCGCGCTATCCAGCCGTCGCGCATGCGCACGATCTCCTACGGCAAGGAGCGGCCGGTCGCGGTCTGCGATAATATTTCCTGTTGGTCGCAGAACCGCCGCGCGGTCACGGTGCTCAACGCCGGCTCGACCTGATCCTTCGAGGATTCGGCCACTGCATATAGACCTCGTCATGCCCGGCACACGGGTCCCGCCTTTGGCGGGCCCGAGTGTAAACCTTGTGCCGGGCATCTCGCTTAGGAGGGCAGTGCACTCCTGATCGGGATGGCCGGGCAAAAGGCGCGCGAAGCGACGCCGTCTTCGACGGCTATGCCCGGCCATGACGGTAAAGGGGCGAAGTCACAATTTGAACGCAGCTTTGCTTATGCTACTGGACAGCCGGGACGTGAATAGCTTTCGCTCATGATCTACTTGTCTGCTCATTCCCTGAGAGCGGCGCTGCTCGCCGCTCCCGCATGCATCCTCGTAAGCACCGCCTCCGCCCAGGAGACGGCGCGCCCGCCTGGATTCCTCGACAATCTTTTCGGCGGAAATTCCTCGCAGCAACCGGCGGCCCCGCCCGCCCAGGCGACCGCGGCCGACCTGGCCGTGCGGCTGGAACGCCTGGAAGCCCACGTCCGCCAGCTCACCGGCGCCATCGAGCAGCTTCAGTTCCGCAATCAGCAGCTCGAGCAGCAGCTTCAGCGCATGCAGGCAGGCGCGGCGCCGGCCGACGCCAATGTCGCGAGGAGCGCTGCGCAGGCGCGCCCGTTGCCGCCCGGTCCGCCCGCGCCGACGACTCCCGCCGTGCCCGGGCGGCGCCCGGACGTTTTTGATCCGGCGCAAAATCCAAACGCGCCCGGCGCGCCGCAGACGCTCGGATCCAAGCCGGCGGCCGCCGCATCTGATCCCGGTTTCCAGGCGCCGATCGGCGCTCCCGGCGGACGCGCGGCCGGCGCGCCGCTCGATCTGTCCACGCTCTCGGGTGTGGCATCGGGCGATCCGGGACTGCTGCCGCCGCCGCCGCGCAATCCCAACGCCACCGGCGCGCAGATGGCCGCCGTTGCGCCGCCCTCGCAGACCCCGAAGGACGAGTTCGACCTCGCCTATGGCTATGTCAAGCACAAGGACTATGCCTTGGCGGAAGATGGCTTGCGCGGCTTCTTGCGCAAATATCCCAGCGACGGCCTGGCTGCCGAGGCGCAATACTGGCTCGGCGAAAGTCTTTATCAGCGCCAGCGCTACCGGGACGCCGCCGAGTCCTTCCTTGTGGTCACGACCAAATACGAGACCAATCCCAGGGCGCCGGAGGCGCTGCTGCGGTTGGGGCAGTCGCTCGCCGCGCTCGGCGAAAAGGAGACGGCCTGCGCTGCCTGGGGCGAGATCGGGCGCAAATATTCTCGCGCCCCCGCGGGCGTGAAGCGTGTCGTCACGGCGGAACAGAAGCGTGTCCGCTGCTGAGGCGGCGGGCCGCCCGCAACCGCTCTCGGCGGCCGAAGCCAAAGCATTATTTGCCGGCCTGGCTTGCGCACCTGCGCTCGTTCTCGCAATTTCCGGCGGCCCGGACTCAACCGCGTTGCTGCTGTTGGCGGCGCGCTGGCGGGCGGGACGCAAGCGCGGGCCAGAGCTTCTCGCCGTCACCATCGATCATGGCTTGCGAGCGGAGTCCGCTGCCGAAGCGAAGCAGGTCGCGCGCCTGGCGCGGCGGCTTGGCGTTGCCCATCGCATCCTGCGCTGGAGCGGGAAGAAGCCGAAGACCGGGCTGCAGGAGAAAGCGCGGCAGGCGCGCTATGGTTTTCTGGCCGAAGCCGCGATTGAGGCCGGCGCGTCGCATCTGCTCACCGCCCATACGCTGGACGATCAGGCCGAGACCGTGCTGATGCGCTTGTTGCGCGGCAGCGGTCCCGCCGGCCTCGGCGGCATGGCGCGCGAAGTACCTCTCCCCACGTTCCTTCCTTTACCTCTCCCCAGCGGGGAGAGGTCGACGCGCGAAGCGCGTCGGGTGAGGGGGGGCCGGCGGTACGAAGCAGCTACCGGCGGTGCCCCCTCACCCCAACCCTCTCCCCCCTGGGGAGAGGGAGCAGGCCAGTGCGCGGGGCAGATGAAGATCATTCTCCTCCGCCCCTTCCTCGACGTGCCCAAGGCGCGCCTGATCGCCACCCTGCGCGCGGCCAAGATTCCGTTTGCCGATGATCCCTCCAATGCCGATCCCCGCTTCACCCGGGTGCGCCTGCGCGCGCTGTTGCCGGCGCTGGCGAAGGAGGGGCTCGGCGCGCACAGGCTGGCGCTGCTGGCGCGGCGGTTACGCCGAGCCGAAGCCGCGCTCGCCGTGGCCGTCGATAAGGCGGCCGCTGAGCTCTCGCCGCACCCGTGGTCGGATACCGCCGCGGTTGAGTTGGAGGCACGCGGCTTTGCCGCCTTGCCGGCTGAACTGGGCCTGCGGCTGCTCGGCCGCGCCGTGGCCCGCGTCGGGAACGAGGGGACGGTGGAACTGGCCAAGCTTGAAGCGCTTTACGCCGACCTGACGGAGAAAAGGCCGGGCCGTGGGCGCTTTCGCCGCACGCTGGCCGGCGCCATGGTCGCCCTGACCCCGGATCGGCTTGTCGTGGAGCGGGCGCCCGTGCGCCGCCGCGCTAGCGGCGCCTTAACCACGCGCCGACGAGACCGTCACAAAGGGAGTAAATTACGCTAAAATGGGCAGGAATCGGGCTGGCTGCCTTGGCAGAAAGGGGCCTGATACCTACCTTGTCTAAGGGATGGGCCTGAAAACGCCACGAGCTTTACGCAGATCGTTCGGCCGGTACGCGTTCATGAAGGACTTGGGATGAATCCTAACCTCCGCAATTTTGCCCTCTGGGTTATTATCGTCCTGCTGCTGCTGGCGCTGTTCACGCTGTTCCAGAACCCTGGCCAGCGCACGACATCCCAGGACATCTCCTTCTCGCAATTGCTCAACGAGGTCGATCAGGGCCGCGTGCGCGACGTGCTGATCCAGGGCCCGGACATTCACGGCACCTTTACCGACGGCCGCAGCTTCCAGACCTATGCGCCGAATGATCCCTCGTTGATCCAGCGCCTCTACGGCAAGGGCGTGTCCATCACCGCGCGTTCGCAGAGCGACAACGTGCCGTGGTTCGTGTCGCTGCTCGTGTCGTGGCTGCCTTTCATCGCGCTGATCGGCGTGTGGATATTTCTCTCCCGCCAGATGCAGGGCGCCGGCGGCAAGGCGCTCGGCTTCGGCAAGTCGCGCGCCAAGCTGCTCACCGAAGCGCATGGCCGCGTGACCTTCGAGGACGTGGCGGGCGTCGACGAGGCCAAGCAGGATTTGCAGGAGATCGTCGAATTCCTGCGTGATCCGGGAAAATTCCAGCGGCTGGGCGGACGCATTCCGCGCGGCGTGCTGCTGGTCGGCCCTCCCGGCACCGGCAAGACGCTGCTTGCCCGCGCCATCGCCGGCGAGGCGAATGTGCCTTTCTTCACCATTTCCGGTTCCGACTTCGTCGAGATGTTCGTCGGCGTCGGCGCCTCGCGCGTGCGCGACATGTTTGAGCAGGCGAAGAAGAACGCGCCCTGCATCATCTTCATCGATGAAATCGACGCGGTCGGTCGCCATCGCGGCGCCGGTCTCGGCGGCGGCAATGACGAGCGCGAGCAGACGCTCAATCAGTTGCTGGTCGAGATGGACGGCTTCGAGACGAATGAGGGAATCATCCTGATTGCCGCCACCAACCGGCCCGACGTGCTCGATCCTGCCTTGCTGCGTCCCGGTCGCTTCGACCGCCAAGTCATCGTGCCGAACCCGGACGTGGTCGGCCGCGAGCAGATCCTCAAGGTGCATGTGCGCAAGGTGCCGCTGGCGCCCGACGTCAACCTGAAGACCACCGCGCGCGGCACGCCCGGATTCTCCGGCGCCGATCTCGCCAATCTCATCAACGAGGCGGCCTTGATGGCGGCGCGGCGCAACAAGCGCATGGTCACGCAGGCTGAGTTCGAGGACGCCAAGGACAAGGTGATGATGGGCGCCGAACGCAAGTCGCTGGTGATGACCGAGGAAGAGAAGATGCTGACCGCCTATCACGAGGGCGGCCACGCCATTGTCGCGCTCAACGTCAAGGCCACCGATCCGGTGCACAAGGCCACCATCATCCCGCGCGGCCGCGCGCTCGGCATGGTCATGCAATTGCCGGAACGCGACAAGCTCTCCATGAGCCGCGAGCAGATGACCTCGCGTCTGGCCATCATGATGGGCGGGCGCGTGGCGGAGGAGCTGGTGTTCGGCAATGACAAGGTGACGTCCGGCGCCGCCTCCGACATCGAGCAGGCGACCAAGCTTGCGCGCATGATGGTGACGCGCTGGGGTCTGTCCGCGGAACTTGGCACCGTGGCCTATGGCGAAAACCAGGAGGAAGTGTTCCTCGGCTATTCGGTCGCGCGCACGCAGAACATCTCGGAAGAGACCAGCCGCAAGATCGACGCGGAAATCCGCCGCCTGGTCGAAGCGGGCTACGCCGAGGCCGAGCAGATTTTGACCGACAAGCGTCCTGAACTGGAAATCCTGGCCAAGGGCTTGCTCGAGTTCGAAACGCTCTCGGGCGATGAGATCAAGGACTTGCTCGTCGGCAAGCGCCCGGTGCGTGAATCCGTGATCGAGCCGCTCACCCCGCGCGCCTCTGCCGTGCCTCCCGCCGGCAAGGGCCGCCCGCGGCCAGAGCCCGGTGCCGGTCCGCTGGAGCCGCAGCCGCAGGCTTGAAATCAACGTCGAATTGAGTGAAGGCGCCGCTGGCAACGACGGGCGCCATGATCCGGCGAATTGCGCTGGATCAAAGTTTGCAGCTGCCTGCTAGGCTCTTATGTGCACGTCCGGGAGGGCCAATCATGGCAAACACCATCAGTCTCAACAAAACGGGCCTGGTGCTCGGCGCGGTGCTCGGGCTGTACCACCTTTCATGGGCCATTCTTGTTGTGCTCGGCTGGGCACAGCCGGTGATCGATTTTGTCTTGTGGCTGCACTTCATCAAGCCATTTATTACGGTTGAAGCCTTCAGCTTCGGCCGCGCCGTCGGCTTGGTGGTGGTTACTGCGCTCATCGGCTACGTGATCGGTTGGGTATTTGCCCTGCTGTGGAACTGGGCGCAACGATAGATAGCCGGTGGACGGCCAGCTCTGAGCGTGCCGCGCTCTTTCCTGCAAAACCGTGTCCCCCAAGCCCGCGCCGGGCGCGAAACAACGCATCTCCGCCGTGCCGCCTGCAAGGGCCGCCCGGCCGGAGCCGCACCGGTTCCCTGGAACCGCAGCCGTAGGCTTGAAAGCACTTCCATGCAGCTTAAATTTGCGCCAGTGCTGCCCGGCGCTTTTGCTCATCCAAGGAGTTTTCCATGACGCAACTGCCCCATGTGCTCAAGCGCATCCGGCTCAACTTGGCCCGCTCGAAGGAATTTCCCCAGGGCTCCCCGCGGCATGGCTACGAATTCGTCGCGCCGCTGGACGACAACGGGCACATTGATCCGAAGCTGTGGCATCAGCATCGCGAACATTGCCGCGTCCGGCGCTTTTGGGGGCGCGAGCCCGACGAGATCGGCCGGCTTGTGCATAAGCCGGGCGGTCCGGAACATGGCCGCTGGGTCTTCGACTATGACGAAACCGCGGAAGAGGACGACGAGGCAGGCTATCGCTTTGGCGCTCATGCCTTCGTGCCGGGAGAATATGTCTCCATCCGCGACGAGGATGGCGAGATGCACACCTTCCAGGTAGCCTCCGTCCAGCCCGCCGCCTGAGCGCAGGCTCATCATCTCATGAGAACAAATACAGGTCTGGCCTTTGTGGGCGCCATACTATTGGCAACCGCATGTGCAAATCGCGTCTCTGCGGCGCCCTTGGTGACGGAGACCGTCGAATATTTTGACGTTTCCGGGTTCACTCCGCTGGAAATCCGCGCGGAACTGAGACGGCTTGGTCCCACGGGTGCAGACGGCCGGCGCTATGACGGCTTTACTAAATGGCTTGTTAACTGGAAGTTCAATTACAAGAACGTTTCCCAAGGTTGTGCGATCGCAGGCGTAACAACGACCGTCAAAGCGACTATCTTCTTTCCCCGGCTCAAGACGGACACCGCGACCCCCGTTCCCGTAAAGCAGGCCTTCGCCGGCTTTCTCGAAAAGCTAATGCTGCACGAGAAAGGGCATGTCCAAAATGCAATCGATATCGCCAAACGGATCGAAGATGGCATCCGCGCCTTGCCCGCACAGTCCGACTGCGCCACGCTTGGAAGATCGGCCAACACGCTGGGCGACTCCCTCATCAAGGAAGCAAACCGGATGGACCTGGAATACGACGCGCGCACCAATCACGGCGCGACGCAGGGTGTCCGGTTTCCTTAAGCCGCTGTTCACCGCGGCGCTTGCCGCGCCTGCATGAATCGTGGTTCACATCTTTTGGACCGCGAGTTCCCGCATGGCCTACCGCCGCACCGAAAAGGTTGAGCGCCGCCTTACCGCCCGCCGCGACGCCATCCTCGCCGCCGCGCGCGCCGCAGCCGCCGAAGGGGGCATGGCCGCGGTACACATCGCCCCCGTGGCCGAGCGCGCCGGCATCGCCGCCGGTACCGTCTACCGCTACTTCCCCGCCAAGACCGATCTGGTGGCCGCGCTTGTGGCTGCCGTCTCCGAGCAGGAGCTTGCCGCCATGCGCCGCGCCGCCGACGCGGCGCCCGGGCCGCTCTCGGCACTGGTTGCCGCCATCGCAACCTTTGCGGCGCGTATGCTGCGCGGGCGGCGGCTCACCTGGGCCATGCTCGGCGAAGCCGTTGAGGCCGACATCGACGCCGCGCGCCTCGCCTTTCGCCGGTCGCTCGCCGCGGAATTGGAGGCGCGCATCGGCGCTGCGGCCGCTGGCGGCCACTTGCCCGAGCAGGACGCTTCGCTCTCAGCGCCGGCCCTCCTGGGCGCGCTGATCGAAGGCCTCATCGGCCCGCTCGCGCCCAAAAGCAGCGACGGCGATCCCGCAAAAACGCGGACGGCGGTGCAGACTGTTACACTGCTGGCGCTGCGCGCGCTCGGCGTCGTCGATGCCCGCGCCCGCGGTCTCGTGGTGCAAACGTCACTTAACGAAACCGGGGCGTAAGGCGTGCTGTAGCCCCGTGTCGATGAGAGTGAAATAGCCGCCGCGCGGATCAGTGCGACATCAGCGTCGGCACCGTCATCGTCTTCAGCACGCCGCGCGTGGTGCCGCCGAGGATGAATTCGCGCAGGCGTGAGTGGCCGTAGCCGCCCATCACCAGCATGTTCGCGCCGCTCTGCGCTGCATGGCCCAGGATGGCAGCCGACACCCGCAGATTTCCCTGGACGACGCGCTTGACCTGCACATTGATGCCGTGCCGGGTAAGGTGTTTGCCGATTTCGGCCGCCGGCCCCTCGGCGGTGTTGGCGGCCTCGTTGCCGACGGTGATGACATCCACAACCTTGGCGCGCTTGAGGAACGGCATGGCGTCGGCCGTGGCGCGCGCCGCCGTGCGCCCGCCGTTCCAGCAGACGACGATGCGATCGAACTTCGGCCCGCCGCCGTGGTCAAAGGGCACAACGATCACCGGCCGTCCGGACCCGAACAAAGCGCCTTCCACCACCAGCTCCTCCGGTCCGACCCGGTTCCGCTCCGATTGCCCGACAACCGAGAGGTCGAAATGGCGTGCGATCTCGCCGAAAGTGTCGGCGGCGCCGGCGAGCGAAGCGGCCACCATGCGTGACTCGTGCAGCATCCCCTTGGCGGCCGCTTCAAACTGGGCGACGGCCGCTTTTGCCGCCTTCTCGTTTTCCTCCCGCTGCTCCTCGATCACCGATTCCGGGATGCCGCCTCCCACGATGGCCGGAAGCACCGGTTCATAGGCAAAGGCGACGCCGGCCAGGTGCGCGCCGAAAGTTTCGGCAAGCGAGATGGCGTAACGGGCGGCGGCATCGTGCGCGGCGCCGACCATGAGATTGACCACGATGTCCTTCGGCATGACTCCGACCCCGCTTCCGAATGCAGCTACTTGATCTTACCGTCCGGACCGAATTGCTTCAAATAGGCCCAGAGATTGCCGATCTCTTTGTCGCTTTTGATGCCGGCAAAAAACATCTTGGTGCCGGGCATCTTGGCCAACGGGTTCTTGATGTAGTCCCGGAACGCCTCTTCGCTCCAGACCAGGCCGGAATTCCTGTTGGCTTCGGAATAATTGTAGCCCGGCACCGCACCTGCTTTCCGCCCCTCAAGGCCGTTGAGCGCGGGACCGGCCTTATTGGTGGCGCCTTCGCTCACCGAATGGCAGGGAAAGCACTTCTTGAATGACTGTTCGCCCGCTGCCAGGTCCTGCGCCGGCACGGTTTGGGTCAAAGCCGCAAGGGTGGCGGCGGTCACCGGCAATAAAGCCCGCATGGCTGTCTCTCCGGTAAAAATCGAATAGGGTGGTCTGCCAGCACCTATGTCAACGCGAAACTCATCCCTTCGTTGCAAGCCGCGGGTTTGGAGAGCGGGTCGATGCCGTTGAAAATGCCCGAGGCTGACGCCGCCATTTTGGCCAGGCGCAAGCGCATCGTGGCCGCCCTGCGCGCCATCGTGCCCGGCGAAGGCGTGATCGCCGCCGAGCGGGAGATGCGCCCCTACGAGTCCGACGGGCTTACCGCCTACCGCCAGCTCCCCATGGTCGTCGTGCTGCCGGAGACGGCCACCCAGGTCGCCGAGGTGCTGCGCTATTGTCATGAGGAAGGCATCAAGGTGGTGCCGCGTGGCGCGGGCACGTCGCTTTCCGGCGGCGCGCTGCCGCTGGCCGACGGCGTGCTGCTCGGCATGGCGAAGTTCAACCGCATCCGCGAGATCGACTACGACAACCGCGTCGCCGTGGTCGAATCCGGCGTCACCAATCTCGCCATCAGCGAGGCGGTGGCGGACGCGGGCTTCTATTACGCGCCCGACCCGTCCTCGCAGATCGCCTGCACCATCGGCGGCAACGTGGCGGAGAATTCCGGCGGCGTGCATTGCCTGAAATACGGCATGACCACCAATAATCTGCTCGGCTGCGAGCTGGTGCTGATCACCGGCGAGGTCGTGCGGCTGGGCGGCAAGCATCTCGATGCTGGCGGCTATGACCTGCTCGGCGTCGTCACCGGCTCGGAGGGGCTGCTCGGCGTCGTCACCGAGGTAACGGTGCGGTTGCTGCGCAAGCCGGAAACCGCCCGCGCGCTGCTGCTCGGCTTCGCCACGTCGGAGGACGCAGGCAAGTGCGTCAGCAGAATCATCGGCGCCGGCATCATCCCCAGCGGCATGGAAATGATGGATGCTCCTGCCATCCACGCCGTGGAGGAATTCGTCCACGCCGGCTATCCGCTCGATGTCGAGGCGCTGCTGATCGTCGAGTTGGACGGGCCGCAGGCCGAGGTCGACCATCTCTGCGCGCGCGTGGAGACAATCGCCAAGGAATGCCGCGCGGTCACCTGCCAGGTCTCGGCATCGGAGGAGGAGCGGCTGTTGTTCTGGTCGGGACGCAAGGCGGCATTCGGAGCAATGGGACGCATTTCACCGGATTACTTCTGCATGGATGGGACCATCCCGCGCGCCAAGCTGCCGCTGGTGCTCAAGCGCATGCGCAAAATGTCGCAGAAATACGCCCTGCGCGTCGCCAACGTGTTTCATGCCGGCGACGGCAATCTGCACCCGCTCATCCTCTACGACGCCAACCAGCCGGGCGAGCTTGAGCGCGCCGAGGCGTTTGGCGCGGATATCCTCAAGCTTTGCGTCGAGGTCGGCGGCGTGCTCACCGGCGAGCACGGCGTCGGCGTCGAGAAGCGCGACCTGATGCCCGTCATGTTCAGCGAGATCGACCTCAATCAGCAGCAGCGGCTCAAATGCGCCTTCGACGGCAAGGGGCTGCTCAATCCCGGCAAGGTCTTCCCGACGCTGCACCGCTGCGCCGAGCTTGGGCGCATTCATATCAGCGGCGGCAAAGTTCCGTTCCCGGACATTCCGAGGTTTTAAGCGGATGCCGCGCGACAATGTCTCTCTCGGCCTCATGCTGAGGAGCATCGCGAAGCGATGCGTCTCGAAGCATGGGCTGCCCATCCTTCGAGACGGGCGCTTTCGCGCCCTCCTCAGGATGAGGCCGATCGACAAGACCGAGAGCCTATGACCGACACGCTCAAACCCCGTGACGCCAAGGAGGTCGAGGACGACCTGCGCTGGGCGCTTGACGGGGACAAGGCGTTGGAGATCGTCGGCGCCGGCAGCAAGCGCGCCATCGGCCGCCCGAGCCAGACCGACTTCACGCTCGACCTTTCCAGCCTTACTGGTGTCACCCTGTATGAGCCGGAGGAACTGGTGCTGACCGCGCGCGCGGGAACCCCCATTGCGGAGATCGAGGCGCTGGTGGCCTCCAAGGGCCAGCAGCTCGCCTTCGAGCCGATGGATTACGGGCCAGTCCTGGGCGGAGCGGCCGGGCAGGGGACGATCGGCGGCGTGCTGGCGGCGAACCTCTCCGGCCCCCGCCGCGTCAAGGCGGGTGCGGCGCGCGACCATTTCCTCGGATTTACGGCGGTGTCTGGCCGTGGCGAGACCTTCAAATCCGGCGGCCGGGTGGTGAAGAATGTCACCGGCTATGACCTGTGCAAGCTGATGGCCGGGTCATGGGGAACGCTCGCCGCTTTGACCGAGGTGACGATCAAGACCCTGCCCAAGGCAGAGACCGAGGAAACTTTACTCGTGCTCGGCCTCAGTGACGCCGCCGCCATCGAGGCCATGGCCGCGGCCATGGGATCCTCCTGCGACGTGTCCGGCGCGGCGCATTTGCCGCCCCCGGTGGCGCTGCGCGTCCCCGGCCATATCCACCGCACCGCTATCACGGCGTTCCGTCTTGAAGGCGTCGCGCCGTCCGTCACCCATCGCCAGATCGCGCTGGAATCGCTGATGCGGCGCTATGGCGAGCTCGACCTGATGGGTGAAACCGAATCCCAGGCCTTGTGGCAGGCGGTGCGCGACGTGCGCCCTTTTGCCTCCACCGGGGCGGCCGAGCGCCCGCTCTGGCGCATCTCGACCACGCCCAGCCAAGGCGCGCAGGTCGCCGCCGCCGTCACCGAGGCGGCAGGGGCGCAGGTGTTTTACGATTGGGCCGGCGGGCTGATCTGGATCGAGGCGCTGCCCTCCACCGATGCCGGGGCTGCGCTCGTGCATCGCGCTGCTGCCGCCGCGGGCGGGCACGCAACTTTGATTCGCGCCCCCGCCGCCGTGCGCGCCGCCGTCGATGTCTTCCAGCCGCAGGATCGCGGCCTTGCCGCGTTGACGAAACGCGTGAAGGAGAGCTTCGATCCCAAGGGCGTGCTCAATCCCGGACGCCTGTGGGCGGGTGTGTGAATGTTCTCTAGTCATGCCACATCAATCGCTGTCGTCCCCGCGAAGGCGGGGACCCATACGCCGTGCACTCTCGATAGACTGCGGAGTATGGGTCCCGGCCCTCGCTGTGCTCGGCCGGGACGACAGGCTGGCTTGTAAGACCAATGCAAACCTCCTTCACCCTCGCCCAGCTGGCCGATTCGCAGATGGCGGAATCAGAAAAAATTCTCCGCGCCTGCGTGCATTGCGGCTTTTGCACCGCCACCTGCCCGACCTATGTGCTGCTCGGCGACGAGCTCGATTCTCCGCGCGGACGCATCTACCTGATGAAAGAGATGCTGGAGAACGACCAGCCCGCCACGCCCGAGGTCGTCAAACACATCGACCGGTGCCTGTCGTGCCTGGGCTGCATGACCACCTGCCCCTCGGGGGTGCATTACATGCACCTGGTCGACCACGCCCGCGCCCATATCGAAAAGACCTACCGGCGGCCGCTGATCGACCGGCTGCTGCGCGACGTATTGGCCTGGGTGCTGCCGGACCCGGAGCGTTTCCGCCACGCCCTCGGATTGGCCTTGGTCTTCCGGCCCTTTGCCCCCCTGTTCTCGCTGCTCGGCCTGAAGCCTATTGCCGCCATGCTGCAGCTGGCGCCCGCGCGGGTGCCGCCGCAGCCGCCCGCGAACGGGCGGCGAGTCTTTCCGGCGCAGGGGCACCGCCGCGCGCGCGTCGCCCTGCTCACCGGCTGCGTCAATCCGATTCTGGCGCCCTCCATCAATGAGGCGGCCATCCGCCTCCTGAATCGCCACGGCGTCGAGGTGGTGCTGGCGGAAGGGGAGGGCTGCTGCGGCTCGCTGGTGCATCACCTTGGCCGCGAGCAGGAGGCGCTCAATTCCGCCCGCGCCAACATCGACGCCTGGATGCGCGAGAGTGAAAGGGAGGGGCTCGACGCCATTCTCATCACCACGTCGGGCTGCGGAACTACCGTGAAAGACTACAGTTTCATGCTGCGAACCGATTCGGCCTACGCTGCAAAAGCCGCCAAGATTTCCGCGCTTGCCATGGACATCTCGGAATATTTATCCACGCTCAAGCTGCCGCGCTCCGTCGCGCCGCGCGGTCCGGTCGTCGCTTATCATTCTGCGTGCGCCTTGCAACACGGACAGAAAATCACGCGCGAGCCGAAAGATTTGCTTTCCAAGTGCGGCTTCGTGGTCAAAGATGTGCCGGAGGGACATTTGTGCTGCGGCTCCGCCGGGACCTACAACATTCTGCAGCCGCAGCTGGCGACGAGGTTGCGTAATCGCAAGATCGCGAATATCGAGATGCTGAGGCCTGACGTGATCGCCGCCGGCAATATCGGCTGCATCACGCAGATCGCGGCGGGCACGGGCATCCCGGTGGTGCATACGGTCGAGCTGCTCGATTGGGCGACCGGGGGGCCCGCCCCCGGAGGGTTGCAGTGGGATTGGATCACGGCCGCGCCGGGACAATTGGCTGGCCGCGATCCGAAGCGGAGTTCGGCCGCGGCCGCCTCGGCGGGCGAAAGGCTCGTCAAAGTGGAGCGAAGCGCCGAAACGTAACGTCAACAGGAGGATAATCATGGCGAAAGCGACCAAGAAGCGGAAAACCAAGAGCAAAGCCCGGAAGGCCAAGAAGGCTCCGGCGCGGAAGAAAGCGGCACGCCGCTCCAGCGCCAAGAAGACCGGCAAGGCTAAGCGCGGCGCCGCCAAGAAGCGCGCCGCTCCGAAGAAGAAGGCGGCGGCCCGCAAGGCAGCAGCCCCCAAGCGGCCTGCGCCGAAGCCGGCGCCCATGGCCGGCACGGAATCGTCGACGAGCTTCGGCTCGATGCTCGGCAGCATGGGCATGCCCTTCGGCAGCAGCGGTTCCGAAGGAGGAAATGACGGCAACAAAGGATAAGATCGATGGAGAAATCGGGCGGCAAGCGCAAGGCGCGTCCCCGCAAGGGGCGAGCCAAGCGCGCCGCCGGCACGAAGGCCAAATCGGCAAAAGCGTCGCATCGCCAAGCTAAAGCCCCCAGCAGGCGCAAATCCTCAAAGGGCAAGGCTGCGCCGAAGTCCAGCGCGGCCCGCAGACCCCGGGCTTCCCCGCCGGCGGCAAAACGGACAGGCCGAAATTCCCGCCCGGGCGCCGGCCCGGGCATTCGCGCCGCGGTCAAGCCGCCGCCGCCGCGCCCTGCCAAGGGACGCACGCGGCACCGCGCGCGCGCCACGGCTCTACCGCGCCCGACCACGCCTTCAACTGCCACGCAGCGCCGCGGCGGCGGCGCGCGGAATGGCGCCCGTTTCCGGCGTCCGCCCATAGCAAGCAGCCTGGTGGCGGGCGTCGTCATCAATGCCCGCCGCGTGCCGCGCGCCGAAGAAATCCTCACCCCGCCTGCGCTCGCCTTCCTTGCCGAATTGCACCGCAAATTCGACGCCAAGCGCACGGCGCTGCTGGCCGCCCGGACCGAACGTCAGAAGCGTTTTAATGCCAGCGAGCTGCCGGATTTCCTCACCGCCACGAAACATATCCGCGAGAGCGATTGGCAAGTCGCGCCGATTCCGCCCGACCTGCTCGACCGCCGGGTCGAGATCACCGGTCCGGTCGACCGCAAGATGATCGTCAACGCGCTCAATTCCGGCGCGACGCATTACATGGCGGATTTCGAGGATGCCAATTCGCCCACCTGGGCTAACAACATCGCCGGCCAGGTCAATCTGAAGGATTTATGGGCCGGCCGCATCGGCTTCACCGATCCGGGAAGCGGCAAGCGCTATGAGGTGGGTCCGAAGCCTGCGGTGCTGATCGTGCGCCCGCGCGGCTGGCACCTGCCCGAGGCGCATGTGCTGATCGACGGCGCTCCCATCTCCGGCGCGCTGTTCGATTTCGGCCTGTATTTCTTCCACAATGCCAAGGCGCAGATCGCCAAGGGTACTGGCCCTTATTTCTACCTGCCCAAGCTCGAAAGCCACCGCGAAGCGCGCCTGTGGAACGAGGTCTTTGTCTTTGCTCAGGAAAAGCTCGGCATCCCCAAAGGCACGATCAAGGCCACCGTGCTGATCGAAACGCTGCCCGCCGCCTTCGAGATGGACGAGATCCTGTGGGAATTGCGCGACCACATCGCCGGAATGAATGCCGGCCGCTGGGACTTCATCTTCTCCTTCATCAAGACCTTCGCGAAGAATCCCAACTACGTGCTGCCTGACCGCGGCCAGGTCGTGATGGGAGAAGCCTTTCTCGGCGGCTATGCCGCGCTGTTGGTGCGCACCTGCCACCGCCGCGGCGCCTTCGCCATGGGCGGCATGGCGGCGCAAATTCCGGTGAAGGGCGATCCCAAAGCCAACGAGCAGGCCTTCGCCAAGGTGCGTGCCGACAAGGAGCGCGAGGTGCGCGACGGCTATGACGGCACCTGGGTGGCGCATCCCGATCTGGTGCCGGTCGCCAAGGAAGTTTTCGACCGCATGATGCCGCAGCCGAACCAGGTCTCCCGCATGCGCCTGCATGTGCGCGTGCTCGCCGAGGACCTTTTGAAAATTCACGCAGGCACCAAGACTGAGGAAGGCTTCCGCCTCAATATCCGCGTCGGCGTGCAATACATCGAGGCTTGGCTGCGCGGCCGCGGCGCGGTGCCGATCTACAATCTGATGGAGGACGCCGCCACGGCGGAAATTTCCCGCGCGCAAATTTGGCAATGGATCAAATATGGCGCCGTGCTGGAAAACGGAGTGAAGGTCACGCCGGAATTTTTCGAGCGAGCGCTCGGCGAGGAGATGCGGCGCGTGCAGCAGGAAATCGGCTCTGACGCCTATGCCGAAGGCCGTTTCCCCGAGGCGATCAAGCTGTTCCGCTCCATTTCGCGGGCCGACGAGTTCGTCGATTTCCTCACGCTGCCGGCCTACCGGCTGATCTTCTGAGCAGAACCGGTCACGCCCGGTTGCCGGAATTCTGATTTGCCTCCCATACCTCGTACAATGCCAGCGCGGCGATCAGTGTGCCGACGATCACGAAGTTCGCTGTCGCTGCCGGATGACCAGTGCCTAGCATCCAGGGAGAGGCCGCGAGCCATGCGCCGAGCGCGACGTTAATCCATTCCTCCCAGACGCGGAAATAGGACAACGTCACCACCTCGGTCAGCACGACCAGGACGCCGACGATGACGGCGTTCCGGGTTGCTATCAGGTCGTCTTCAAACAGAAGCACCCAAGGCGACAGCAGCAGCCAGATACCCAGCGCCCAATCGCACCAATCTTCCCATTGCTTTGGAGGGGTGAATGTCACGGCAGCCATGATCGCTCTCCTGCATTGGTAGCTTCACGGCCGCCTGCTCGGCTCGATCTGTCCAACCTAAGCCGCTTCCGAGGCGGCACAATGCCGGCCTGCGTCTCTTAAAACGAAGCGCAACACTTCACCACCTTCATCCCAGCCGCAACAGCTTTGTGACTTTTTTGTCACAGTCCTCCACTTTCGCGTTTACCAACCTTGATTCGCCCAAAAAGGCAGCAATTGCCGCCGCTTTCACCTTGCTGCGGGCCGTCGCCTCATGCCTAAATTTTCCCGAAATTCAGGCAAGGCGCGACTGTTGATCGCGCTGGGGTGTCAAATCGCGCTGGGGCGTCAAGAAGAGGGGACTTAAAATGAGGAAAGTTGTTGTGTCAGTAGCGGCGCTTGTCGCTTGCGCGGCGTCGGCGCTTGCCGCCGATATGCCCGCCAAGGGGGCGAAGAAAGCCGCCGCGCCTGTTGTGGTGAGCCCATGGGACATCGCCTTCGGCGGTGCGCTCATGTCCGACTATAATTTCCGCGGCATTTCGCAAACCGACCGCGGGCCAGGCGCGACGGCTTATTTCGAGCCGCGCTACAACGTCAATCCGAATTGGCAGCTTTATGCTGGTATCGCCGGCTCAACCGTTGATCTGCCGACCGATCCGAGCGCCGAAATCGATCTCTATGCCGGCGTCCGTCCCACTCTCGGACCGCTCGCACTCGATCTCGGGTTTATCTACTACTACTATCCGAATGAATCGCAGCACGCGACAGGCGTAGCCGGCGCTACTTTCCCATCATTCCCGAACGGCAATGCCACGCTGGCCAACACGGATTACTGGGAGGTCTACGCCAAGCCCACCTGGACGGTGAATGATGTGTTCGCGCTCGGCGGCAATCTTTATTACACCCCGAGCTGGCTGAATACAGGTGCCAAGGGTGTTTATGCATCGGCCACTGCCAAGCTGACGGCTCCGGCCAAGATGTTTGCTCCGAATTGGGGTGCTTACCTGTCCGGTGAGTTTGGCCACCAGGCGTTGGGCACAACTAATTTTGTGCCGCTCGTGTTGGTGAACAACGCCGGCACAGGCGGCATCCAGCTTCCGGACTACAACTACTGGAACCTTGGCGTCGGCTTCACCTACAAGGTGTTGACGCTTGACCTGCGCTATCACGACACCAATTTGTCGAAGGCCGAGTGCAATGCCTTGAGCGGCGATCCGACCGCAACGGCGACAGCGGGAGTGATAATCAACAACTTCACCACCACCGCTGCGTCCAACTGGTGTAACTCGACCTTCGTTGCCAAGCTCAGCTTCGATACGAGCCTCGCGGCGTTCAAATAGACCCGGCATTTATGGTCATGCTTGGGGCGGTTGCTCTACGGAGCAGCCGCCCTTTTTTTATTCAGCCGCGGGTTCGAGCGCGGTTTCGCGCACGCGATAGCGGTCGCCCGCGCGCGTCAGCGTGAGCCGGCGGCGATGGAAGGCG
>Ga0082335_1001035_pt1 | contig 64014 bp, 55 predicted proteins | sample Subgrocontami58m_FD_72375 | JGI IMG/M metagenome (GOLD analysis project Ga0082335, IMG submission 72375) | Subsurface groundwater microbial communities from S. Glens Falls, New York, USA - GMW37 contaminated, 5.8 m (SPADES assembly) (version 2) ... | reverse complement strand
GCAGAGTCATGCCGCCGGCAACTCCCGGAGGCGGAGTCTGATCATTCTGTCCTAGATTAGCGTCAAGAGTATTTATTTGAGGATTTGCCGGCAGAACCACTTGAGCGCCGTTATCTAAATTGCCCAATACAATATCAGCCTTAGGCGCTATAGCAGCTGTTCCTGTTGGGCCGTTCCCGGCTGTCTGCGTATCTATGCCACGCGGTGCCTGCATTGAAAGTGTGCCACTTTCAATGTTAAGATAAAAATTAGCTGGCTTCTTACTGGCTAAAGATTTAATTTCAATGCCCTGTTCTGTCATGCCCCTGCCTTGAGAAGCGCCTACGAAAATATGAAGTGTCCCGGCGTATGGATTGCTGCCTAAAATAGGCAGGACATTAGTGCTTAAATCGTTGGCCACTTTGCTAGATGCGCTGATAAACTTGGCGCCTTGAGCAGAGACATTGAAATTCTCGTCTGCAAATCCTTGGGCCTTGAAGAATCCTACTATAGATGTTGCTTGATGTTCAGTTGCTCCGAGACTAAAAACATATTCCCTGACATCATTTAAAGTTAACCCTGTCAAATCCGGAGCTTGTAATCCTGTCTTATCGCCTAATTCATATCTAATCTGCTGTTTGCCCAAAGTGGTAAAGCCGCTTGCACCTAAGATACCCTGTGACTCTAATGCCGTTATATCTCTGGTAGCTTGAGCAGCATAATTATGTCCGCTGCGTATTGTTTTTTCAATCTCAGCCTTAGGTGAATTTAACAGGTTTAACAAAGTTGGCATCCCGCCTACTCTATTAGCCAAGCTGGTCAAGCTAACTATATTTCCGCCATCAAAAGATTCCTCGGCCCACTCAATCTGGCCGGAACGCGTGCTATAAGCTTGTATGCCCTGCTCTGAAGCTAAATTAAAATCTGTTGGCAGCGCGGCAACGCCTAACCCTGAAAGCGCGACTCTAAACGGCGCGCCAAAAATAAATTCTCTGACTTGCTCTTCCATTAACAGAGATTCTGCCATATTGACAGGCTTTAACGCCCAGTTAAGTACTCTGCTGGACACGCCCCTTCCGGAAAGCGATGGGAAGAATTTATCTCCCATGCCTTTTTCGCCTAAACCTTCTCCCATGAATTCCTGTAACGGGCCCATCACCGGCACCCTAACTAAACCTTCTCTGAGTAATGGTGAAATGAAATATAAGGCAGGCCCGAATGTGAGCGATACCTGCGCGCCCTGAATCGCGAACTCTGAAGCCTGATACAATTTATAATCACTTAAGCTCATACCCTCAAAAAGAGCCAACGCCTTTTCATATTCGGATTTTACATAAGGATCCTTTGCCTGCTGTATCTGATCCTTAAGAGATCCTTCCTGCATTATCTTCTGCGCTAATAAATATGGCGGCCGGTTATTTTTCGTATACTCTTTGCCGTCAATGGTAATCTTGCCGTCCGGCATCTTGCTGACAAATGCCTGCCAGTAGACATCGGTGTCATCAAGGTTAAAAGCGGCTTTAATCGGCTGCCAGGCTGCGCCCTTTTGGGAATCCAGAGCATCTAAGATGTAAGGCATGGTTGCCATACCTATAACTATCGGGCTTGCTGACTGAAGAGCTCTTTGTGTAACCCTGGCTGCCAGAGCTAAAGGCTTAACTTCAAATACGTCTTTCTTAAGGAATTGCGCGTAGGCAGGCAAGCTCGGGCCTAAGATGCCCAGGCCAATCAGGGCTAAGCTGGTTATCTGATGAATTTTTGTAAATGTAGAGTCTTTTGCTGGATCGACCACGCCTAAGCTTGTCAATAATGGGCCGCTGGCTCCAACTACACCTGCAAGTCCCCAATATTGCCAGGCATTTATTGCTTTCAAGCCTGTAAGAGGCGCCTTAGAATCCTTAAAATAAGCTGAGAGCATGGGTTCTTTTCCGTGCTCCCATACCCGCTTCAAGGCTGCTCCTTTATTTCTTCCTAACGCGTATAATAAAGAGCCGCCCATAATTGTTGATACGGCTATATTGATTGTCTTTCGAATATCCGTAGACCAATTATCCAATGGGCCTTTGGCAATAGTATTAGCAATTAATAAAGTAGGCATGCCGACCATAAACGGCCATTTTGCCGAGCCTAATGCGCTAACGCCGCGGGATGACCCTCTTTCTCCGCTCCTATATCCGGCAATAAACATAAATCCGGCAGCCACGAGGAAATTGGTGTAGGTTAATTTGTCGCTCTTTGAAAGTTTTATGCCCAACGATTCGCTATTATTTACAAGTGCTATAGCTGCGGCAGCCGCCGGAACAACTAAAGCGGTCCGCTTGAGTAAACCTTGGAAATAATTTTTAGCTTGGGCTTTTTCTAATATCTGCGCTGCGCTGGATGGCATTACCTGCTTAGTAAGAGAACGCTGGGCTAAAACAGTTGCTCCTGAACCAATAACAAAATCAACTAACGGGTTATCTGTCCAGGTGTTCCATAGCGCGCCATTGTTTCCTTGCCTATAAAATATCCTGCTGGTCGCGCCGCTTAAAACTGAAGCTGTCCCAGCCAGGGTTCCATACATTAACGCCGGATTATTTTGGAAAAACTTGGCTACTTCAAATCCGGGTTTGCCAAATTTAATACCAAATAGTTTCAAAGGAGTGGCGATTGCCGGCCCTGACTTCGGACTAGAGCGCAATAACTTTCCGAAATTCATAGCCGCAGAGAATAATGCTGTTGTGCTGATTACATCGTATGCTAACTGGCTGCCGGAATGATTTTGCAGGCTGCCTTTAATATATCCTAATGTAGCGCCGCCGGCTATGATTCCAGACTGTATTGCCAAGCTTCTTGCCAGCGGATTCTTTATGGCATTAACCGCCTTGTTGACCCGGCCTAAAGCCCCTGCTGGTATGCTGCCGAATACAAAAGAAGCTGTTAAAGCGTCTTTCATAAAGGTATCTCTATTTTGACCAGCGCTGATAAAACTGTCTCTTAAAGCAGGAAGTAATTGAGTGGAGTCGCCTCCGCTTGTGATAACTTTTGCCATTGCAGGAAGGAGGATCATGCCTGCCATATATTCAGGCGCCTTAGCGAATCTGTTCCCGATGAAATTCCTAGTGTTATAAGCAATGCGTTCTACTCTGGAAGCTGTGGCCGGTAAAGCTGCTTTACCTTTTATCGCTCCGCCTGTAGTAATAAGCGCCATTGCTGTTCCTAAAAGTTCTTCTCCGGCAATCAGTAACTCATCTCCAGTGCCGATGCCTAATCTATTCTGGGCAATATCTTGCTGCGTTTGATTAAATGAATTGATAAGGCCTTTACCGGTATCGTATATCCAGCCCGGAATACTCGTCCCGCCGTGCCAGGCTACATCGCGAGGCAAACTCTTGACTACGAATGAAGGTATGATGGATAATGTCCCTAAAACGCCAGCAGATAAATGCTCAAAACCGCCAATGCCGTATTCCCTCAAAGAAGACGCCAGGCCTTCTTTTTCTCCCACGCTGTTGTTATATAATTTGTAGCTGTCTGAGGCTATCTGTTTGATTTGGGATAATTGCTGTTCTGATTGACTGTTCCAATGAGTTACCTCGGCAATATTTGCAAAAACTATAGTCCGTGAATAAGCTCCGGCCATATAGAAATCCCTTAAAACTCCGGGTAAATCCTTGGCAAATTCTAAATTATATTCTAGCCTGTCAGCGATGTCCTCTGGATCAAGGCTAAACATTGGAGGTCTATCAGCGCTAAACGAACCTTCGCTAAGCGCAGCAACAAAACTCGGGGAGTCGACTATTGATTCCGGATCTTTAATCCCGAAAGATTTAAAAGCCAAAATAGTTTCAGCTCTCTTCAGGTTATAACGGTCAAACTGCATTGGGCTATAATACATAATATCATTTTTGTCTTTACCCAAAGCAGCTATGCTGCCGTCGTTAAACCTGAAGAAACCTACATCTTCTTTATTGCTAAACCTGTTGTCAAAGATCTGCCTGTCAGAATCAAAACGCAAATCTTTTTTCTCTAGGGATAATCTCTCTGCTTTAACTATATTCAGGTAACCTGTGCCTTCTTGATAGGTTGTCTTCTGCCCATCAAAATAATACGCGCCTCCGGTTATGGCCATGCTATTGCTCAAAAGAAGCTGCGTGTCATTAGGGTCTGATGTATCTATATTTTGGCTGGGCTCACCGTTAAAGACAAAATATCTGGCGTCTTTTCCTGACCAATTATCTAAAAATGCCTCTAATTTAGCAGTGTTAGCGCCTCCGTGGACTTCAACGTAAGTAGGCAATACATTAACCGACGAATATGCCGCATTAGAGAAAGGCGTCACGAGGAGAGTTTCCCTGGCTAATTCAGCAGTACCCAGGGTGATAGGGGTTCCTTGCTTCACATAAGGATTGGTGCTAAAACCAAAATCCTTCGGATAGAATGCATCAATTATATTTTGCGCGTCATTGCGAGGCAGGTTCTTTAGAGTAGGAAGTTCAGAATCATCGTTTGTTTGCGCAGCATCAGAAACTATCGCTGGTATAGCCACTTCGAAACGGGAATCTTTACTCGCGTTATTATTAAAAGTAAAACTGAGGGAATTTAAATTGGAATCATACGCTACATCGCTAAAATCTAATTTTACGTTGCGTTTGTATATGTCTTGCGTACCATAAAGCCCGGAAACTGCCAGAATATGATCAGTGCCTAATGCAGCTGATTTCCCCAAAACTGGAGTGAATGTATTATATCTGCTACCGGCTGCGTCCTCTTTTACTTCTGCCTTCCACCAGCCTTGATTTCCATAAACTAAACCAAAGATCGGCTGGCCAGGCTCAATACCCTGTTCTAATTTCTGTTCAACAATGCCAAATTCATTAGCATATACCGACCTGAACTGGCTGTCTTGTTTTACCAGAGCTATGGTCTTCCCGTTGGAATCTTGCGTAAAATCAACCCCTGAACCTCTGCTCCATTCTCTTAAAATCCCGTTGCCCCAGCCAAAATATGCGCCGAAATCTCCCACCTTATAGCTGCTAAGGTTAAATATTGATCCTTGAATGTCAAGCAAAGGTACGGCTAGCTTATCAGTTGAATATTCAGCAAACCACTGCTCTTCCGGGCCGGAGTAAACATTGCCCTGAGAATATCCTAATTTATTTATTGTAGCCGTAGCATCCTGTCTTGTATTAGGCGAAGGCGCTACGGGTGATTTGGCCTCGCTCAACATTTCACTGCTGGCATCAGGAGTAAGAGGAGCAGACAACCACGGGAACGGAGTATTTTCTTTTATGTAAGGAGTTGTGCCGCCTTTGTCAGTCAATTTATCAACCACTGCAACATCATACCTGGCTAAAATCTTTTCGTCAGCTCCTATGCCGATACCGGGTTGAAGTTGGGCGGATGTAATTTCTCCAGCCTCATTTTCATTGGTCAATAAATTGATAAATAGGGGCTTTCCTAAATCTAATTTTGATATACCGGCAATTTCCCGGCCTAATTCCAAAACTTCTGCTCTTTGTATATTCTTGCCATTTAATATATTGTCCACCTGGCTAATTAAATTAACGAGTGAATTATCCGATAAGCCGGGGAAGATATCTTTTAGGGCAAATCTTAAGTTGTCTTGTTGTTCAGGATGCGCCTTTGCGTAATCGTTTACTTGGGTAAGCAAGCCTTCAGTAATATAGAGCGCCTTTGAGTATTCCGAGACAAAAAGCCAGTGGTTATAAACTACGTAATCTTTAGCGTATTGCGCCTTACCTCCGGCAACCTTAAAATTCTCCAACTTCTTATTGCCTATATCAAAAGACATAATGTCTTGTGTCCGGTTATCAACCCAGAACTTTCTTGATTCCTCTAAACCCTGTTGCCCTAATTCGTAAAAACCAATGTGGAAAGTGCTGGGGCCTTTAGTTTCCGGCAACAATAACATCTTGGTCCCTGGCCCGATATCATTTGCAAATAATTTCCTATCAAGCTTGAAATTATTATTATCAGCAAGTTTTAGGCCCGGCTCTTTTAATTCTCTTTGCCAATCTTGGCGAGAGATTACTTCACTCACTGACCTGGGCGAACTATTAGCCAATGCCGCGATAGTTGACGTATCAAGGCGAATGCCGAATTCAGTATCGCCGGTATTCGGGTCAATATTCAATACCCTCTGTATCAAGCCTATATCCCATTGCCCGAGTTTTTCAGAAGCAGTATAGGCATTTAAATTGTTCCCGAACTCTAATTTATTGATAGGCCCGTTAGCTACCAAGCCATAAAATGGTATACCTTTAACTATAGTGTTGCCATTTTTAGATTCATATTTTACTTCTGTCTTTGCCGCAGTCTCTGCAACTACAGAACGCATATTTCTCTCTAAAGTTTGCGCCTGGGTCTCTTGGCTTCCGGCCCTTTGGTTCATAATAGATTTGAAATCCCAAAGCGCAACGCCGATACCTTCACCTTTCAAAGTATAAGCATTCTTTACTGAGTCGATTTGGTCAAAACCTAAACCCAAAGTGCCTGCCTCTATGGTATCCCTATCTCCCACCAGGCCTGACGCTAACCTGCCTTTAGCTTGGGAAACATCTTCTAGGAAAAATACCCTGTTATCAGCGCTGATAGAATTGCCAAATGTAGTATTGACGTTAAACCATCCTAAATTATTTAATTCACCTACTGATTTAACGATTAATTTACCATCCGGTCCATAGCCTCTGCTGATTAAAGAAAGTCCTGGCGTGTCAGTGCTATTATAAAAGCCTTTGCCGGTAGTCATAAGGCCGCCGCGCTCTGCGCCGCCGAAAACTAATTTGCCTTCAAAGCGTTCTGGCCTGTATATTTCGATTGTCTTAACCGTACTGTCGGATTGATATGATTCTGTTCCAGGTGTAATAAAGGTAGGCTGATTAATTGTTCCTTCAATAGTTGCGCCCTGGCCATAGTTCTTATGCAGTTTCTGTCCGGCATTAACATATTCCATTGTCCCTTGCGCTAAAACGCTGCTCAAGCCCTCTTGCGAAGAAACCTTCAAACGAGTTAAGGACGCGAATGGAGAAATATCCATATCCTGGGCGCCAGACATTTCTTTTTCGCCTGTCTCAAAATCAGAAGTAAAGCTTGCGACTTGTCCTTGGTTATAATCAGTAGCCTGAATTAAACCCAAGGAACGATCTGGATTAACATTGGCAAATTCTGGAGAAATATAGAAACTTCCGGTTGCCTTAGTTGCCAGGTGATAGGTATTATCATCCGGGTTAAGCCTTATCGCCGCCGAATCAAATCCGGCTTGCCTCATTGGCGCTAAGCCTTGTTTTGTAACCTCAGTCGTATACACATTACCAAAAGTCTTAACTCCGGGCATTGCTACATCAGAAGTGAAATATATATTTTCAATTCTGCTAAGCTTAGCCTCTAAGGCGCTGGCATCTTTACCTGCGGCTTGCGTCTTCTGGATTTCGCTCGTAAGTTCTTGTCTCTGCCGGCTCAAGGAATCTCTGTTACCAGAACCGGAAACATCATAGGCTCTTTCTTGAACCTCAAGAGCTAGGCCTCTAGATAAACGCAGAGGGGTATCGCCGTCAGGAGTCAAATAAGGCACTACTTTATCAATTTCGTTGAACGAAACCAAGCCAGAAGTAAGGGTCAGTACGCTATTACTGCCAGCAACAGCATCAACATTGCCTTCATTCAAAGATATAACCGGCACAAGAACATTGGGTTTAGCCGCGTTGAACGATTTGCTGGGATCAATAAACTTTCCGTCTGCCCTGTAAGTAATGGCCCCCTGGCTAAGGCCAGCATCTTTATTTGGCGTTACCCAATAGCCATTATCAACCGCGGTTCCCGAGCCTTCATAATTAACTACGGCGCCCACGGTAATTGCCGGCGTATTATTAATTATAGCTATTCTATTATCCGCTGTTTTAAATTCTGACTCGAGCCTTACAACTTTATCCGGATGGCTTTCATAATAATTAGCGTATTCCTGATGGTTTGCGAAATATTTTCCGGTTTCAGGATTGATTGTTTTCTGCCACCAGGTCGTCTCGCCCATATATGCTGAGCCCTGGAATGGCATATTCAAATTAGCTATCTTAGCCGGAGCTGTTTCCTTAACGTTGATTATATCGCCGGACCTGACTAATCTATTGGTTATGTCGACGCCCCAACTCTTAAATTGATTCTGTAAATTATTATTGGCATAACCCGCCCAACCCGTAAAATTAGTGCCAAAATTATTGTCTACATAAAGGCTTGCGGAAATATCAGCAGGCTTAATCCCGTCAGCTTGACGAGGTTGTGGTACTAAACTTCCATCTGCAAAAAGCGCTGCCTGCTCAACTGCTCCTGTGCGCGAACGCTCGGATAAATAAACGCCTTTTAAATCGCTGTTTGGCCCGACAGCATAATTTTTATTCGCCTCAATGGCAAAACTTGATAGACGGGAATTCATCGCGTCAACCTTAAAGTAATCCTGTTGCGCGATATTTTCCCCGTCAAATTGAGAACCGCGCATAATCTGGGTAGTTATGGAATTATCCTTGCCAAAACTCAATCCCTCTCTGTTAACATATAGAGCCCCCTGCCAACCTTTGTCCGCGCTCGGGCTCTGGGTAAAATACAACGGGATAGTGGAATAATTACTCTGGCTATCTTTAGCTAAAATTTTCAAGGTGCTGTTTATAACATTGTTGTTAGCAAGAGTGCCTCCCAGGAATCCGGCTTCATCAAAAGCGCCAATAACTGCCTGGCTTGCGCCTTGTTTCTTTAGTTCATCCTTTATTAAACCCTTATCAATAATTCTATTATTTACATCAGGGAAGCTTGCTAGGTAATTTTTCTGTGCAAAGACCTTGATATCTTGAGTATTTACAGGAGCGCTTTTAACGGAGGTGAAGGTCGGATCTAATTTTATTACGCCGCCGAAAGGCAACGTTGCCAGTGGCCCAGAAACAGCCTGGGCTTCTTGTGTTTTATGATAAGTCGCGCGTTCTGCTGTTTCAAAACCTCGTAACGTTGGCAGGTAGGCGCTGTCTATATCGTAAGTTCTACCTGTCTCTCTGGTAGTTAAATTTATATTAGAATATTCTAAAAGCCCGGCATCATTCCTGCCAACGCCGGATGCGCTTTGCTTATCAATAACCAAAGGATTTTGATACTTGGCAGCCATCAAGGTTCTTGCCGGAGCAAAATCTACTCCTTGCTCATTTACAATCACATTGCCGCCGGCAGTGAAACCGGAAAGTTTAATCTCGCCTAAATCTGCTTGCCTGGAAGTTTGGATTAAGTCCTGCGGAATAGTATGCAGTGCAGAACTGCCTTTGTTGACAAAAGAATTGCTTAACATACTTTCCGGAGCAACAGCTAAATCAAAAGGAACGATAGAGCCTTTTTCTATACGCCAACCTAAGTCATTCCCCATACCCTTGATACTTCCTGCTAAAATACGCGGTTGTAAAGCCGGGCTTTCTGCGCCGCCTGCCTGCTCTTGATATTGGAATCCTAACTCTTTATCAAATTTTACTACAACTTGAGGCATGCCTTTATCTAACCATGTCCCAAGAACCGAACCGCGGATATCTTTACCAGCGTACAGCCCGGGTTTATAATTCTGCATACCTGCTATTCCTAAAAATGCAATGAGTTGCGGCCCGTTATCTTTATCCCTCAAATCAAATATAGCCCAGGCCGGCATCCTGATATTCGCAGCGTCGCTGCCCATAACCTGGCTGGTGTATTGCTGGGCCTTTGCCTCAAATAATTCGGGATCTCTTCCCGGCATACTCTGTTTTACTTCTGACTTCACTAATTGTCCAGGGTCGAAAGCAGGAGTCCAGATGCCTAACTTGTCAGCTGTCCAGCCGAATAAGCCGCGGTCATAAGTCGATTCTTTGATGTAAGTATTATCTGCGACTTTTATCGGAGCTGAATATCCCGTTTCCCATTTATTGCCGGGGATTATCGGCGATTTATCCTTATCTAAAAATGCATAAACGCTGGAATCTATCTTGTAATCGCTGGTAGCATTTGTGTTGGATCCGGTTAAAGACGTAACCTGAATTGTGCCGCTTTCTGCCTGAGGCGCCAGAGAACCTATCAGCATATCCTTATAATATAGCTGGCCGTCTTTTTGAATAATCTGATCTTTAGGGATATCCGGGAAATAAGTTTCGTATATATTATCAAGCACAGGCTGGGCAATAGCTACTGAACCACCGGTGTTTACTTTATCTTTAGTATCATAATTAGGTAAGAGTTCTAGCTGGCGGCCCACATACCCTAAGCCTTTAATAACATAAGGCGTGGTTTTAATAACCGTGTCACTAAGATTGCGGGATGCGGCTGAGTGTAAAACAGAGGCTTGATAATTAGCCATAGAAGTTAACATATCAGGCAGGAAATTCTGTTTACGCCAATCATTTTGGCTATAATCAGTATCGGGATACAATTCTTTAAGGTTTATATTCTTGAATTCGCCGTTAAGGGCGTAATTAGTTTCATTGATATAATTATAAGCCGACATGGCAAAATTATCCAAGCCGGTAAATGACCAAAGTTTCTGGTTATATAAGGCAAGCATACTGTTGGCAGTTGCTTCGGGGTTAGCCAGGTTAAGATTGCCCTTGCTATCCAAGGCTCCGCCGAAAGTGTTCATATTAAACATTGTAATACTGAAGTTATTTTTCATGCTGTCAAGGATATTCTTGTTATAAAAAATACCGTCGGCTACTGCATTCAAGCCATTAGTAACTACATATTCCATGGCAGCAAACTGCAACTGGCTTAATTGATGATCAGGATTACGTCTATTGTAAGACTCGCGCAGGCTTTCCAGGCCATAACTGCTGAGGCCGTCTATTAAAGCAGTCCCACCAATTAACTTAACTGCCTGCCAAGTACTTAGTTTATCTTTTTTATCCGAGTCTAAATACCTGTCAAATCCGCCAGCTACAGCATAACCTAATATCTGGCTATACTGGGATTTCAAGCCAAGTTGGTTAGCTAAAGTGTCCACTCCGACCTGGATACCTATTCCTATAAGATTATTAAAGTAGGCATTGGTAAATTCACCTTTCATGCCCAGCCAGAATTGTTCAAAGAAATTAAATTGGCTGCCGGTAATCGAATTAAGCGCAACTTGATTCGGCATAAGCGGTCCGACAAAATCCTTGCCCACAAATTGCACGTCGGATAATTTTACGCCGTCCGGAAGAGTCACGTAATATAACCTGGTATCCCAACCCATACTGGCCTTAATTCCTGACCACAAAGGAGTAGATAAAGCCGAAGAGCCAAAAGACGCCAAGGCAGCCCTTGAATTAGGCCCTAAGAAATCCACGCCTTCTAACGCGTGTGTTAAGCCGATTTGAATGCCTGCCTGTATTGAGCTCTGGCCTAACCTGTCCAGGAATGCAAGGCCTCCCGGGCCATTCTTATTCATAGAAAAGCCGCCGATAGTGCTTCCCGTAACCATGCCGAAGAATTGAGCCCAATCCGGATTAGCGCCTAAGTCCACTGCAACATTTGTTGCTAATGTGCTTATCTGTGAAATAGCTAAACTATTTATGATGCTGCTGCTACCCGGCAAAGCAAGGCCAATCAAGCTAATGCCTATACTAAGGAACTGATCTGTCAGGCTTAACTTAGGCAACTCTATCGGCTTAATATAGCTAAAATCTACTGCGCCGAAAACCTTGCCTGCCAGTTCATCGCTGATATCGACGAGATAATTAGAACCCTTAACCTGATTCAAGAATAAACCAAAGCCGCTAAAGCGGTTAAAGAATTCTTGCGGCTTAAGAGTAAACGGCCCTTGTTTATCCAATAAGATTACTTCATCATTAGCGGCTTGGACAACTAAAACAAAATGGTTGGCGTCGATGTGGGCAATAAAAGGAATGTTGTTTTGCACAGCCTCGATGGTTTCCTCCCGTAAGGCTGCATAACGCATAGTCGGCTCAATGGTTTTTGCAGTTAACCCTAAGCTAAGCAAAGAGTTACTTATCCTGGGCTCGACTATCAGGCTGTTCTGGTCTATGTTACCTAATAATATATCAATAAATATAGACCGGCCAGCCAAGGATTCTTGCGATACCGGTTTATCTGCAAGCCGCATCAATAACTCTAATGCATAAGGACCGCAAGGAATAAAATCATTAGGCAGTTTTAAAATTTCTTGATATATTTGTCCAACATCTTTATGTGTTAGATTGTTAATCTTAGGCTGGACATTTACTCCATTAGACAACTTAACAGTACCTATAATATGATTAGCAAGAGGAGCTAGGTCTCTCTGAATTAGCTGGGCAACAATTTGCTTAGAGCGATCCCCTCTGAACCATAAGACGCGAGGGTCATACTCAATAGCCCAGGCAGCTTGTTCAGGCAAGAAAACAGCCACCACTAACAATGCAACTGCCCGTATCCAGGTCTTAAATTTACTCTGGAACACAGGCTCTTGCTGCAATTGCCCAGCGTCCTGGCTATTTAACTCCTGCTCCAAGTTGTCTATAAACTCTCTGTCGTCCATATTCCCTCTACAAAACTTTTACAATACATTTTTAAAGAAGTTAAAATCAGGGTAAATTTTTTTTGACGCCAAACCCCCGTATTATTAACTTTTTTAAACATACCGCGCCTCTTTAGAAATTCTTCCCTATATTCAAGAACTGTATAGCTACCGGCCCGCCGATAATAATGAAAATCGAGGGCAAAATGAAAAATATCAAAGGAATCAATAATTTTAACGGCGCAGTGCGCGCAAGGCGTTCACCCCTTCTGAACCTGACATTGCGTGCATCATCAGAAAGAATAGCCAATGCCTCGGAAACAGGCGTTCCCATCCTATCCGCTTGCACCAGCGTGCGCACAAAAGAATTAATATCCGGCAAATCAACTCTCTTTGCCAAGTCCTTAAGCGCGTCTCTCCTGGGCCGGCCCATCTTTATTTCATACATTACCGTTGATAACTCCTCTACCAGAGGATTCGGGTCGGATTTCTCTATTAGCCAACGCACCGCCAACATAAAGTCAAGGCCGCCGGACACGCATAGAGACAAAATGTCTATAGTCTCTGGCAGGGCCTTTATGATCATGCGTTTGCGTATAGCTAATTTGTGGCGCAGCCATAAATCCGGCATAAAGAAACCTAATATTGCCAGGCCCGCCATCCATACCAAATCCACTCTGAGGGCAATAATGTAAAATATCAACGGCATTATAACCATGAATAATTCTTTCACCGCTAAAAATTCGATCATAGTAAGCACAACCTTCGCGCTGGAAAGCCTCTCTTCAATTCCGGAACGGCTGTACTGCGGAAGCAGCTTCTCGTTTATCGGAGCAAGTAATGTTAAAAATCCCAGTAACTTAGAGCGCTCCTGTTTACGTTTCCTGAGCGCCTCTCTATATTCGGGAGGCTCAAAATCAAGCACCAGCCGTACCCTGGGTTCGAATGAAGGCGTAAGTATGCTTAAGCCCAGCATAAACCCCGAGGCAAAAGCGCTGAAATATATAATGTAAAAAGTCAACGAATCCATTTATGCCTCCACGCGGCTGAATATCTTGATAAGCACTATACCTATAGTCTGCAATACCGCGGCAATACCTAACATCATCCTGCCCTGTTCGGTCTTAATCATATCCTGCATCATGGTCGGGTTGGTCTTATAAATAAATATTACGAACACAAACGGCAATATCGAAAGCAGGAAACCCTGTGCCCTGCCCATTATCGTCATAGTGCGTACGGTTTCGTTCACGTTCATTTTAGAGCGGATCGTGCCTACTAATCTGGAGAATACCTCTGGCAAATTACCGCCGGTTTCCCTTGCCACAAGAATCGCCGTATTCATAAGGTTTAAATCTTCGCCCGGCATCCTTTTGGTCAGGCGCGATAAGGATTCCTCCAAAGACACCCCCATCTTATTTTCCTTGATAATCATGGAAAACTCCTGCGAAATCGGAGCCGGCATTTCATCGACCATGGTCTCGATCGCCTGCAATAAGCTTAAACCGCCCTTTAAACAACTCGAAAGTATCATTATCGCGTCGGGAAGCTGGGAATTAAATTTCCTGTAACGGGCATCCTGTAGTTGTTTTATGCGCATTGCAGGGAAAACCAAGCCGCCGACGGCAAATATGAAAAATCCCAGGAAATTATGAAACAGTATCAGGCCGACGATTCCGGCTACTACCGGAGATAATGTGTAATAAATAGTCAATTTTTTTATATTAACGTTTATAAACATCTGCTCCAGCCGTTCGCTGGATTTACGAATATTCTTATCCTGCCAGGCATCAAACTGCCTCTTAAGAAGCGGAGCGACAAACTGGAAAATAATCCAGATAGTCGATACAATCAATATGAACATAATTAATTGAATAAGCATTAGATTCCTCCGCACTTTCTATCTACAATGCATTTAGTACCGCACTGGTTAATCAAATTAAAGGCTTCCGGGGTCAGCTTACACATTGCCTGGCCTGTGAAGCAGGCCTCTCCCATCGGGCCCAATACAGCCACGTAACAATCATGGTTGCATTGGTAAATACACATATTATCAGTAAAAGTTACGTTGGTTTTGTGCGTTCCATAAGGCTCATATTGCCGGCCATGGCTAAACGTATCTACTGTTTCCTTTATCCTGCCGTTTATTGACTGCTGCACTATTGGATACATTGTAACCATGCCTGCCAATATGGCTATAGATAACAATATCGCCTCCAGAGTAGAGACTCCTCTGCGACAATTACCCTGGATATTCACGACTTTTTCTTTATGGCTATATTGTTTTGTTTTATTCATTGCTAACCTCTTACCTTAAGGGCAAGTCCCGCAGAACGCCGGGCTTTCCCATCTCACGCTGGTGATATTATTATCATACTCTTCTACGCCGTAATGAGCCCGGCTGTGCGCCCGCAGCCCATATTCGCAAAGAAAACATCCCACCTGTTGCTCTGACGTATCCGGATCTAATAAGTTTAACTCCTTCCAGTTGTTTATAGCTGAATTTCTCATAAATGCCGGTTCATTGGCTTCTACATCTTTCCTGCCTGTGCGCATTGTCCACCAGGGCATTTTTGCTTTACCGGCAAAATTTACTTCTCTGCCCTGGTCATAGCGCCAGACCCAAACATCTATATTAGGATTCGAACCCAGGGTTACATGCTGGCAAACTTCCTGTTTTATCCCCAGCCAGCTTGAATCGCTGGTCATGTAACTGCTGGGCGTAGAAAAAGTTCCGGTTTCTGCCATTATCAAATGCCAGCCATCAGCATCCTTCCAGGCATATATTGCCCTGTGCCTCATAGCTCCGATATCGTTTTTTAATTGGTTATAAGCCTGTTCCATCTCTGGTAATAGCGCCTCTATTTCCCAGTAAAGCCCGCCTGCGGCTTGATTATTAGGGTCGCCTAAAATATTTAAGGCCCGCTGGATTTTAGCGTCAAAAAGCGTAGTCGTCGGGCTAGGCCCTAAACTGCCGTGCTCTGTATTAAATGCCGCTCTGCAAGCTCTCTGACAAACAAAATTGCAATTTATCCCGCCGTAAGCCGGATTAAAAGTAGACTGGCAGCCAGGTGTACCCCAGTAACAAATAAGAGGCTGGCTCATTGGCAAGCAAAAATCAGCACAGCTTCTGCGCTCATCAGCCGTCACGGAAAAAGCCGGATGCCTAAACCAATATTCCTGGTTATAGCAAGTTGAATAACAACCCCAATTCACCCTGCCCTGCTCATTAGCGCAGTCCCAATTATTGCCTGGATTTAGCTGCGACGAAGGCCGGCTGCACTTAGTCCTATCCGGCCCCATGCAACACTCTTCTGTCAAAGGTTCATAAGCGCCGCCTACTACCTCTGTATAAGCGCGGTCATAGGAAATATCTGTTTCAAATTTCATTAAGCCCGCGAGCTTTTCGCAAGCCGGATTAACCAGTGTACAATTAGTAGAAGGGGGTATAGGAGGCACTGCGCTGGGATCACCGGATAACACATTACAAATCTCGCCACTACACATATTATAGCAGTCCTGGATTAAAGCCTGTTGCGGAGGTAAGACACTCTGTAATAAACCTCTCCAAATTATTATCTGCTCCTGCCAGCTTTTCAATTTAGTGTACCAGCTTATTTTTTTATGCCCTGTCCAACCCGGCAGGTTCACGGCATCTTCTGCGGTATTGTAAGGGTTCAACATATAATCTAATACAAATTCCGGAGTATAACTCTCGGCCTTGCCTTTTAAAAGCTGGACTGACTCAACGCCTTCAACAAATTCATCCATTTCTCTTATTAAATTTTTTACCCTGTCGCAAGGCTCGGTAAAATTGAGATTTGCGGGATTAAAACCGCTTACGCTGCATTGCCCTTCCATATATAGCCCATTGTAAGTGTATGTCCTCTGGGAGTGCCCTGAGCCCCAACGCCCGCAATGGTAAGAGAAGAAAGAATTATCCTGGCACAAGTTATTTGTGTCCTCTACTATCGTAGAATGAACAGCATCTCTGATTAGTTCTATGCTTGTCAACGCATCCGGATTCCCCGGGTCTTCCGGGCTAAATAAGGCAGCCGGCATAGGGGCTGGCCGGATAAACCCTAGATAATAAAAACGAATCAGGATATTCTCCAATAAAGGAATGAATTCATCGTTTAAATATGGATGGAAGTCAAAATTAGCATCCGTTAAATTAAGCGATCCGTCTCCTGAACCTATCGGCCTGTTTGCGTCAACATATACATGCCCGCCGTCAATGCGGTTAAGTAATGCGCCTAATGGCCCTATCTCTGCACACTCGCTGGGAACCCCAGCTGCCTGATTAGCCAGGCAATTCCATGTAGTCAATGATGTTATAAAATTACTCTTAAGAAAAGCTACCCTGCGGTTATCCCAATCCTGGACTGCAGATATCTGGTCGTTTGTCAGAGTATCCTGGTCTAAATCATTTTCATCAAGCACTGTGTTAGGGTCATTGGACAAGCCAAAAATCGCAGTCTGAAGTATTTTGGTAGTTATCTGGTCAGTATAAGACATGCCCGTAAGTTCGGTATTTGTCGAACCGCCGATAGCGTTACGGATTACATTAACCCCGCTGGCAAATGCTCCCAGGGGAATCAAAGGAGAGGCAGCGCCGAATGAAGCAATGGTTAACACTACGGCCACTATTATATTTACAATGTTCAGGATATTAATACTTGTCTCACACCTGTCCATTTGAAAATTATTATATTGATAAACCACATAGGCATAAGACCCCAGATAAGACGCTCCTAATAGCGCCGCAGCATCAGCAGCGTTATTCAAGCCGGTCTGGGCGCTGCTAATAAGCCCTACGTTATAGGTGACCGCCATAAACACAAAGACTACGGCAAGCAGCAAAATGAATAAAACCGCCACCTGGCCCTGCGGCCTTTTTAAACGCATCTGCTGATATTGGGTAAATAGGCTATTTTTCATGGCTTAATGCGCCCCTTGAAAAATATTTAAAGTTTGCGGTGTATGGTTAAATACGCCCGGAGTCATAAAAGAACCCGCCGACATACGCGATTGCTGGTAATACTGCTGCCTATTGGCCATCATGGAATTAAGCCATACAAATATCTGTAAGGTGCCCAGTATAAAAATAAATGCAATAATAATCGCCGCGGCAGTCTCAATGCTCACCTGCCCCCTGCTCCGGAAAGAATCAAAGCCTAATTTTTGACTAAGAATAATTTTAATCATTGTTAGTTCCCCATTCCTCTTCGGTGCTTGTCTCAAAGTCGGTCCTGACGGTTCTCTCGAGCGCAGCCCCTCCGGGATTATTCAATAGAAGGCCGCGGCTGATTGTTTCCTTGGAATAAATATCAGAAGTGCTCTTTACTACTCCCGGCTCTAGCCAATTGTCTTGATTGCTGCTTGATGCCGTAACCTGCATATTGCGAATATAGCCGGGCTGAATCCCTTGCGGTTTGGCGCCGGCATTTTCGTCCCGGCTGTCATAAGTCAAATCAATAACGCCTTCCTGCCGGTCAAAAACCCGCAACCTGTTAACATAATATTTATAGACTTTGTAAGTATGACTGCCGTCATCAACAGTAGTATTTTGATCTATCCAGGCAATATCGCCGCTGTTTAGCGGCAGGACAATTTCGGCTTTGCCGTCATTGTCTACATCGGCTTCTCCGGAAGAACCTATGTCCAGGTCTTTATTTGCCTTGTCAAGTATTGTGTTTACATAATGTCCATCCTCTGGATGGCCTGCATACCCTGGATCCCGACAATTCGGATCCGTGGAGGTTGCGCACTCGGGCTCTCTTACATTCACATCACCCATATCCAAACTTATATCTTGCCACTCCCAGGAACCGCTAGACGGATATATATCAGTCGAATTCTGGCAATCCATGCCGTTACAAACAGGTTCGTTTTGTTTCAACTTTCTCACCATGTCGGTTGGTAATAAGCTCATTTCTTTATAACCTGCAGTTAACACCTGCCCCTCTTCATTAGAGCCTTCAATTGGCAGGTTATTGACCTGCATTACCAGCCTTGGCCGGTCATCTTTCATTTTTCCTGTACCTTCATCCAATCCGTATTCTAACCTACCTTGTAATTTATTTGACCATAATACCCCGGCACTGGCACTTACCGGATAGTGCTGGGGAATACTTAAATTATCCTGGGGGTCAGGATAAGCGCGGTCATTTAGAAGCATTACGCTGCCTTGCTGCGCGTGTTCACCCGCTGAAGCTGCCTGGTCCAAAGCCTGGCGGAATACCCGCATATTATGCTCTTGCTGATAGTTAAAATTAAGGCCGTATTGTATGAGCATAGCTAAAGTAAATAAAAACAGCGAAGAAAAAACCGCCAGCTCAACCAGGGCCTGGCCCTTTTTCGCGTTTACTTTTTCTTTTATGCTCATAATTTGCGGTATCATGTTCATCCGCCTTTAATTTTTAGCGCATTATTGCGCTATCTTTGGTGCGCTGTGTGTCGTCTCGAAATACATTGGTAGTAGTTATCTGCCTGCCGAATTCTTTTCCGCCGATATCAACAGTATCATATGCCACATTAGTCACCATATTGCGGTTAACAGCGAGTGTTTCCTGGCTCATGTATTTTCCGCTGTAATCATACCGGTCTCCAATTGCCGAGGCATTTTCGCGTATGTGCCCCTGCACGCTCCTGCGCACATAATTAGACATAAATATAACTGCAATCGCAATCACTCCCAATAAAATACTATATTCAACCAGAAAACTGGCGTTGGTTTTTATAATCTTTAAGTTTGGCTTTTTTTTATTCTGTTCTTTCATATTAAACTCCAATAAAAACTATTCAAGTGGCGTCTCTGCCCTTGTTACGCATGCCGGATCCTTAGGGTCGCATGCGCCGCCACCACCACCGCCGCCACCACCACCGCCGCCACCACCACCGCCGCCGTTATCGCTTACACCCGTAATGCTATATATATACTCCCTGTTTGAAGATATTAGGGCGTTTGTTGTCTCGCCTTTATAAGCAAACTCTGTGTCACCGGCCAATCCTTTGCGGCTTAAACCTGCGGTGTTACTGGTCTGAATAGAAGAGCTTATTTCTCCGCCCTGAAGCGGATCATAGCTCTGAGTATATTCCGGGTCTCCGAACTGTTGCGCAGTATCATAAAGCATGGCATTAAATCTGCCTTTCACCAAAAGTTGCATAGAGACAACTGCTGCCGCTACCACGGCTAAAAGAATAGCGTATTCGCTTAACGATTGGCCGCGTGATTTCCTAAGAAAATTATATTTAATTAACATAATAAACTCTCCTCTACCAAGTCGGACTGGCAGGACAAGCTCCGCATTCGCCGCGGGAATGAGGCCCATTGCCACAGCCCGGGCAATAACAACAACTCACATTTGCAGCGCTTGTGGTGCTGCAACTTGCACCGCTGCAGCTATTATTATTAATAGTTATACCCAACTGTCTCCAGCCGCTGCTGCCGTCTGGCCAGGGGTTAAGATAAATATTAATCGTCCTGCAGGCACTATTACACTGGCCGCTGCTTATACATAATCCCAGCTTGTTGCAAAAATCACTATAAACTAGGCATAGACGGCAACCGCGATTCCACCAATTATATGCCCAGCAGGAAAGAAACTTGGCAGCTGTAGCTGTAATCAAGGCGCTACCGCTGCCGCAATCATACACAGTCTGGCCGTTAATATTAGTCATCTTTGCTGTCCAGGACATTGGTATAGTAGCAAGGTCCGATGTATAGCCTTTATTGGGCGTGACTGCCTTATTCAGCTGGTCCTCGACTTGTTTGAATTTTGCGCTGACTCCTCGGCGCATATATATCTGCATGCCGCCAAAAGCCACTGCCACCGCCAGAAAAATAAGCAGAAATTCGCTTAAGTGCTGGCCCTTTCTGCCAAAACTTAAGAGGTTGATTCTTTTCTTCGGCCTGGCTTCTAAACTCTTATTAATACGCATAGTCATCCTTGATTTAAAAGGTATTTGTCGCTTTATTTATGGCATTGCCTAATCTGTTCAAGGATCCCTCTACCGACGGCTTTATAACTGTCCTGGCTGCCGTTACCACAACCGCGATAATCACCGCCAGGACCACTAAATATTCTAATGTGCTTTGCGCTTTATTTTTCATGGCTTCCTTAATGACTCGACAACCAGCCATAACTATGGCCGCATTCATCACCATAACAAACCTCAACTCTCTCAATGCCTATTCCTACTAGCCCATACGTACAGCGTTGCGCGCAGCATGATCTTTCTGTCGGAGGATTTACGCCGCATATTCCGCCATAAAAACCGTAGGCATAGTCATTTAGGCAATCTGACAATACTCCACTCTTACTACTATTGCCGCTACAACCGGAAAGAGTAATACCGTTGCTTGTGTTAAAACCAGTGCAGCGATACATGCAACTATTGGCATAATTAGTAACGCAGTTATTCACGTTGGCCATACAATCTTTGTAACATACATCGCCTTCGCTAGGCAAATCTTCTGCTAATATAAAAGACCCGTTGCTGCTAACTTGCGCAGCAACGCCGCCTGCCAGCATTAAGTTTCCCTGGCGCAGCTGCGAAAAACCATCGCGTTGCGCACAAGTTCCGCAAGAATTGCAACAATAGGTGTTCTGAGCAGAGTAACCACAAGCTGTTCTGCCTTCTCCTACGCATTGACTATATACAACATTATTGCAAATAAGCAATTTATCACTGTCACAGCCAGCTAGGCATTCAGAGTGAACCTTGTTGTCGCAATTACTTTTGCAGGTTGAGCATTCACTCGCGCAATAGGATGTGTTTCGTTCCCAGCTTAAGCAAGGATTAGTGCCACATCTGCGACCGTTCTGGCACCAAGCGTAGGGAGCCGGAGCACAGGCATTGCCATTACAAACATCATTACAGCAGGCCCCGCCGACGCAATGATCAGCAGCGCAAGGGTCATTGTTGTAATATGAACTCGCCTGGTTACAGCAGCGGCCGGCGCCAGAGCAAGGATTATCAGTACATGGGTCGCTGGTACAACAGGCAGTTGCATTATAATATGGGCTAGCCGGATTGCAGCAATTGCCAGCGCCAGCGCAAGGATCAGCAACGCAAGGGTCTGAACTATAATTAGGGCTGGACTGATTGCAGCAGCGGCCGGCATTAGAACAAGCATTGTCAAGGCAAGGATCTGCTTCATAATTAGGGCTGGCCCGATTGCAGCAGCGGCCGGCGTCAGCGCAAGGATAACCACTGCAGGGATCGCTGCTACACTGGCCTTTTAGTTTATACCTTCCCTCCAAAGACGCGATGTTAGAATTCACTGTGCGTTGGAAATAAATCGACATCCCCACAACAGCAGCGCTTATGGCTGCAATTAAGAGTGCGTATTCTGCGATTGACTGGGCTTTATTTTTCCTTACTCTTATAGGCATTGCTGCCTCCTATAAATTTAATTTATTTGCGATTGGGCATCTTCCGATTGCGGCAACGGCCCAGGTTCCGGCGCAGGGCTAGCAGCAACACAAGCTGAATTACCCGTAATGGTTAAAATTATTCTTCGAGGCTCCTGTCCCGGGGGAGTTAGCGTATAACTCTGATTTACCGAACCAGAAGTAAGTGTAAAAGAAGTGCCGGGAAACCACTCTAAAATATCTAAACAACTAACAGTGCCGCCATAGTTGTTATACCATGATGCGCAGGTGGCTGCGGGAACTAATGATTCATCGTCAAAGGAATATCCTGCACGGGTGTGGCCTCCTAGGCCAACGTAACATCCAGTCATTGTCATGCGCGCCCTGGCCTTATTAAATACCGCACCACCCTGGTCCCTGATGGTATTAAGATAACTTTTACCCGGGCCGGATAAAGTAATAGCTGCGCCTATAATAACCGAAATAAATATTAAAATTATGAAATATTCCATTACACTTTGGCCTTTTACGCCGCAAGTGCAAAAATTATCGTTTTTAAAAATGCCTTTACCCGTCTCAAATAAGTTTTTAAAAGTCGTTAGTAAGTTAGCAAAAAAAAGCCTCCCATTAATATTGAAAGGTTGGTGCTTCTCTTTCTTCTTATTATGTTGGAAGGTCATCATGTCTGCCTCTTTAGTTATTTTACCGTTTCTCTCCTGCCTTGGGAGGATTTAATTCGCCTCCCAAGGCAGAAAAAAGAATCTAACAGCTTACCTGAACTGCCAAGGTTCCTGAGACGGCAGCGTTTCGTTTCCTGTCCTGGTGGTCATATCGTTGTAGCTTGTTGTCAGGTTTGCTTCGTTTGCAGCTGTTCTTACGACTGTTTCAATTGTGTTGCTCTGACGGTTTGTCAGATAGTTCATCGAACCCCATACTGAATATTGGTCTCCGATATCATCTGCGGCTGATCTCAAACGACCTTGCAAGCCGCGGCGCACGTATCCCTGCATAAATATAATCGCAACGATAATAGCTGCCAAAATCAGAGAATATTCTAAAAGGCTCTGGCCTTTTTTAGTCCTTAAATAACGCATCATTATTAATTCACCTCCTAAACAATTTTTATAAAAATAATTATAGATTTAAGTTACGGGGTATAATTTACGCTACCCGTTCTATTGGTAATTTCGCCGCCTACGATCTCTCTAAGTATCTCATTGTTAGCCGTCCTTGACTCTCTTATCGGACTGGTCCTAACTGTCGTACTGGTGCTAGGCACCGGCGGTTCATACTGATTTGTAGTCAGCCATGTCGGCCAAACTAAACCGGCATTGGTTGCTATAGTATTTGCATTACCAACGGCATCATGAATCCTAGCTTTTAACGACCTGCTGACCCATGTCTGCATGCCGATTACCGCTGCAATCACTATACCAATCAGGATTGCGTATTCTGCGGTACTTTGCGCTTTTTTATTTCTTAATAATTTAATCATTTCTAGGTTCACCCCCCTTAATTTAAAAATAATATGATCGGTAAAAAAGTTATGATATTTGGGCTAAGGTAACATATTGGTAGCTACGACTGAATTAGCCCTGTTCCCAGCACGGTTATATATGGCCTGGACATTGTTCTTGAAAAGAGTCGTCGCGACTACTACGATTATGGCTATTACTACCGCGACTATGACCAGATATTCCAACGTGCTTTGCCCTGCTTTACTTTTCAACTTCATTTTCCCTCACCTCCTTCTTTTTAGTTTTTAAAAACTTATTAAAAGTTATAAATAATTAGGGATAATAAAAAAGCCGTACGTTTGATACGGCTTTCGGTAACCCGGTTGATTATTCTTCATCATAATCCCGTGGCTTTGCGTTTTCCAGATCATAAGGAAAATGCCTTTTCGTTTCCGTAAATTTGCTTTAAAGTTGCCTTATTTTTGACACTTAAAATATATCACATTGGCTACTGTTTTGTCAAGAAAAAAAACAGGCCAAAAGGAAACGCTTTCCTAGACGGGAAAATTGAAAAAATAGGGGTGCAAAAAATATGCAAAATTAATGGGCTTTTGGAAGCAGAATAAGGCGCTTATTTTTGAAGCTCACATTATCCTCATTAAACCTGCGGCAGGCATAGGTCAAATCCTGCAAAAATGCGTAATTTTGGGGGTAAAAGACAGATACGGCTATAAACTTTCCTGATTCAGCTATCCTGCCTGGCAGGTTAAAAACCCTGGCTTTCATCTCGGATAAGCCTATAGATTTTTGATATTCCAGAGGAAAATAACGCACTTGACAAAGCGTATTAAGATACTCTAATAAATGTCCTAGCAATCCGGAGAAGCTTAATTTTTGCTGAGGCAATGCTATACGTAAACTATTGCTATCAATATACTTATAATCTTTTGCCAGTTGAGGATATTTCATTAATTCTATTTTCTTTAGCATATCCTCAAAAGCCTCTTCCAAGCTTGGCCAGCGCTTTAAATAAATATTTGCCACCTCTTGGTTATCTTTTTCATCAACCGGAATATTTGTAAATAGAGATAAACGCGGTTGCTTGGATAAATTTTTCAATGAAATCATTCTTATTTTAAACTGCTCTGTACCAATGAGTTGGGATAAATCTATCTCGCTTGATTCCAGGATGAATTCTTCGTCTAGATATCCCAGCTTCTCTTTCGTGGTCAAGCTTGCCTGGCCGCTGAAACGTAAATCTCCCATTTGCCAGGGTAGGGCTGCAAACACAAAATCCCTTCTTCTCGACGGTATTTTGTCGATCCGGCCAATCTCTGTTGAGTTTGAATTTAATAAACTTACAGACCGGATGTTGTTGCCCGCGCAGTTTGACCAACTTGTTAGAAAGGCAGCCAGGTCCCTGGTTATGGGCTGATAGGGCTTGGAACTCAAGAGGACAAGGGGTTCATTGTTGAATAAAATATCCCTCAAAATTGCCTCGGTTTTTATTATGGGCATACTGTATAATTGGACCCCTTTTGGCGTTGGCCAGATCAAATGAAATCCCGGGTCTATAAAAAATGGTTCGCCTTTCTTAATGTGAAAAGCCAAAGAAGTCACATAATCTATGCCTAATTCTATGCCCCGTATTATACCTGGCACAATACCCAGGGATTCTATGTTATCTAAGTACTTGATAATGCTAGACTTAGACAATTTATGCCCGTCAGAAACTATGTGCCACAAACCAGAGCCGGTATATAAATTCAGTTTATCTAATCCTTCTGATAAAAAAATCGGCCGATATAGGGCTAGATTATTCTTATATTCCAAAATTTTTGAATTTGATTTAGGCAGGGCGTTGCGGCTGAATTGCCTTAAAATAACTGACAAGGATAACTGCTCATCTATGCCCTTCAAGAAAAAAGCTCCGGCAGAATCAATATCATAGATTACCCCGCTTTCTCCTTGTTTTTTGGGCCGGCCAACACGTTCGCTTAAACCTCTGATTTTAAGCAGGGAATTAATAGACGATTTTGAAACGCTCTTGCCAAAGCGTTCTTTGACTTTCAAGCTTAAGGATCTACAGCTAGAGGTCGGATTAATCCGCTTCTCATTTATGACATAGTTTTCGATTTCCTTAGTTAAAATGAATTTTTTGGCCATTTTACAATTTATGTAATGTATTGGACATATTATATATTTCTAAACTAATTATAACAACATGTTATGAATTGTCAAGATTTTTATTAAAAATCGATATGGACAATTATTTTAAGTAGTTTTAGTAACTTTTAACATGTATTAGTCATTATAATTGTCCATTGAATCCTGATTTGCCTACACTATTTACTACTGATAATCCTGGTAACAATCTGACATTACAGTTATGCTAATTTTGGCGATTTCTTTTGGCTAAATTAAGCTGTTTTTTTATGACTTTGGCCTTACCAGGGCAGGCTAAACAAACCCCGCCAGAAACCAGGATTTATCATATATTATAAGACAATTTGGTCAAACTGGCAATATCTGAGTAGGCTACTATCTTACCCCTTGGCAACTTTATTGATTTAGTGAAAAAAGGAGGTTAAATAACCCTTAAGAATTTTAGGTCTTTTTGTGAGAGAAAATCGGTTTTAAAAGGCCGAGGACTGTCCGAGCCCCACATATTATGCGGGGCGAGTTCCGCAGGCCCCGATTTTCTTGATTCAAAAAGCCGACCCCTAAACCTGAGCGAAGTCGAATGGTTTAGGGGTAAAATTCTTAGGGTGCCTTTTTTCTTGGCTACTTCTTTTTGGGCATGCAAAAAGAAGTAGCACTTAGGGGTCTTAGGGGAACGAAGTCGTCCCCTAACAATTGGCATGAACGAAACGCCTTCAAATTTATCTAATAGTAATGTATAATTAGCTAAACAGGGGGGTGTGATGAAAAGTTGGTTCTTAGCTGCTACTATACTTTTGTTGTTATTACAGCCTGGCTTTTGCCAGGATAAAGGCCAGCCTGACCGTTCTAATGCAACCTTGCCTAATAAAATCACTGTAAGTACAGAGCTGGCTAAATACAGCCAAACAGAGGTTATCAAGGTCTCGCTTTTTAACGGCCTAAAACGAAGCGTGTTTTCTCATGCCGGCGGGCCAGCTTCATTATTTTCAATTAATAAAATCGAGCGCAAAAACCAGAGTGGCACCTGGGATAAATTAACTGCCCAGTGCCAATACCCAAACTGTGTGTTTGATTTAGATGCTCCCGTGGAAATAAAACCCGGGACAACGGCTATGTTCGGCTGGAAACCCTTGGAATACCCTGAAGGTAAGGAAGAGGCTGTTTTGCTAAAACCAGGGGTCTACAGGCTTCTGATGAATTATCAGTTTAGGCCGGGCAAAACTACAGAAAACTGGAATTGGATAACAACCTATTCAAATGAATTTACTATCACTGGTGGAGGAAACAATCCTCCAGCTAAAACAGGCAATAATTATTAGGGGGAATTGGCAATGATGAGGCTGCTGAACAAAGTTAATTTATTTTTTGTTTTATGTTTTTTTACAGCCCTAAACCCGGCTTTTGGCAAAGAGCCGGATAGGGCAATTGCGATTAGCTTAAAAGCAAATAGACAGCTTTATGGGCTAAACGACAGCGTGCGCGTCAGCGTAAAAATAAAGAATACATCGCTGGAAAAATTGGAATTGGAAACCCTGCCATCCTTTACAATAAGCTCAATGACGACCTTTGCGTTCTGGGTACCTGTAGGCCTTAAGCAGGCTGATGTCGGCTTTGATACCGGTCTTAGCTCTAACCTTAAGCTAAAGCCAGGGGAAGAAAAAAGCTTTAAATACGACCTCTCGGCCTTAAAATGGAACGAACTACATTCCATCCTTAAAACGCCCTTAAGGCTAAACTTTCTGGTGAGCCCGGGTGAATATCGTTTAAGTTTTTCTCTGGCGATAATCAAGCGGCCAAGCCCGAAAACCATAGAAGTCCTAAAGACATTTGATTCTAACTACGCGCCTATAATATTCGAAGGCCAGGCTCAGGATTTTTCAGGCATTAAAGGCTATTTGACAGGGCTTACAGATAAAGAAATTGAAGAGTATTTTAAAGACTGTGTTGCAAAAAACAGGGTATTCATCTATACTGGCGGCCCGGGTAATGCGCCGTTATTGAATTTGCCGCGGGAAACGCATGCAGCTATTGAAGAATTTCTGATAACCAACAAAGTGCACACTATTAGCGTTGGCTGCACCGGAGGGGCTAAAGAAGCTTATAAATTTAACAAACTTATGCTGGATTATCTGATCAGAAAGTTAGAGCAAAAGAATTAAAAAATAGGCGGGACAGGTTAGGCTATCTGCAGTTCTATATAATCGCCGACATCAGTACGGCTGGCATCTATAGTGCCCGGAGGAAGTTCTATGGTTATACTGCCGGTAAAAGGACAATCTACAAGCCTAAACGGTGTTACGGCTTTTTTTACCTTCACAACAGTATGCTGGTAATTAAGGAATATTACATCTATCGGGAAATTCATAAAGAATGTGTGTATCGATCCGCACTCCGCAATAATAAGGCCTTCGCCTTTGGCAATTCCCGCCCTTCCCAACAACCCCTTAATCCGGCTCATAAATGAAGTAGCTATGGTCGCGTTATCCGCAAGAACACTTCCTTTAGAATGGTTGATTACTTTCATAGCGATTAACCCTCCTTATGCCGGCTTCTTAAAAATGCTCTTAGGTAAATCAATGCCCCTTATCCTTAATTCTTCGTAGAAAGTCGGGATGTATCCGGTGGGCATAAAATCGCCGATAATTTTGTTGTCTTTTGGGTCTATGCCTGATTGCCTGAACAAAAATACGTCCTGAAGTCCTACGTGGTTTTCATCCTTCATGCCGCTAATCTCAGTAACTTGTACTATTTTACGCGATCCGTCGGAAAGCCTGGACATATGCACAATGACATCGATTGCCGAAGCAATCATTTCTTTAATGGCGCGCACGGGTAACTCTATCCCGCTCATAAGGATCATGGAATCAATCCTGGACAAGGCGTCAAAAGTAGAGTTAGCGTGAATTGTTGTCAGCGATCCGTCATGGCCGGTATTCATTGCCTGAAGCATGTCCAGCGTCTCAATGCCGCGGCATTCGCCTATAATTATACGGTCAGGCCGCATCCTTAATGAATTGCGGAACAGGTCGCTTATAGATACGGCGCCCCTGCCTTCGATGTTCGGCGGCCGGGCCTCGAGCCTGCCCCAATGCTCCTGATGCAGCTTAAGTTCCGCGGCATCCTCAATCGTAAGTATACGCTCATTATCAGGGATAAAAGAAGACAATACATTTAACAAGGTGGTTTTCCCGCTGCCGGTACCCCCGGAAACAACAATATTTCTGCGGCTGATTACACAAGCCCTTAAAAATTGCGACATTTCCTCATTAAGGCTGCCGAATCGAATCAGATCTTCCGCGGTATAGCGTTCGCGGCTGAACTTACGGATTGTAAGCATCGGGCCGCTCAAAGACAAAGGCGGAATGATAGCATTAACACGCGAGCCGTCGGGAAGGCGTGCGTCGACCATTGGTATTGACTCATCAATATGCCTACCTAAAGGCGAGATAATCCTTTCAATAATAGAGCGCACCTGGGCATTTGAAACGAACTTCTTGCTGGTAAGCTCTAATTTTCCTTTACGCTCGACATACACCTCGTCCTTATTGTTGACCATGATGTCCGTCACTTCCGAATCCTTCAAGAGGTCTTCCAGTGGCCCCAGGCCAAAAGCCTCGTCGAGGATTTCCCGGACAAGTTCTTTGCGCACCTCCATGGAAGATATCAGCACGCCGCTTTCCTCAGTCAAGAGATTGGCAATCAACTGCTCAGCCTTATGGCGGAATTCTTTTGCCTTATCGGGATTATTCCTCAAAACATTTACGTCCACCTGTTTTAGGGACATGTCTTCTACGAGGCGAACGTGTATGCGTTTCTTGAGCTTAACTATTTCGTCATCTTCTTCTCTTGTCTCGGCTTCCGGGCCGATCTCTCTTACGCCTTCGGCAATGCCGAACTGTTTCCAGAAATCTGCGGTGCGGGGAAAGTCAGCGTCTAATTTTGTGCGCAGCTGGCTTAATTCCTGGTGCTCGATAAAATATTCCGGATGCTCCAGAAGCTTGCTGGCTATGGCTATTATCGCCTCGCTTATTTTACTGCGCGGGTTATCAATGACTACGGGGTTGCCTTTGTTTAAGGATAAACCGACAGTGCGGCCCTCTGAAGGGATCAGGCCTAAGAGTTCGCAGGGAAGAGCGAGCTTTACTTCCTGCCAGCTGACTGCGCCCTTACTTTCAGCCCTGTTCAATACAACGCCGACCATTCTTAGGGGAAAATGTAAAGACTGCAAAACATCGAGACCCCACTTTGTCTGATAAACGCTCAAAACATCCGGGGTAACCATCTGGATGATAAGATTTGACTGATTAAACAAGGATATTAGAATATCGCTAAAGCCCTTTCCTCCGTCGACAACTATATATTCATACTGCTTGGCAAGGATTGTTAAGGCACTTGCTATAATCTCAGGGGTAATGGCGCTGGAGTGCCTCATGTGCAATATTGCCGGAATAAAATCAAGGCCGCAGGTGTGCCGGCTCATAACTCCTTCAAGATTTATTTCTGCCTCGGGGCTCTTAAGCTTTGACGCGATATCCAGGATTGCTTTCTTGGGCGGCAGGTTAAGCATCCTGGCCATATCTTGTCCGGCATGCAAATCCAAATCAACCAGGGCGCATTTTTTTCCCGCCCGGCTTAAGGCTACGGCAAGATTTACAGAAAAGAATGTCTTGCCGACTCCGCCTTTTGTGCTGAATATAGCTATTGTCTTAGCAGGCATATTTATATTCCTATTCTAAAAAACTATCTTTAATTAAAATTGCGCTGGGCTCTTAAAACTTATGCTGGCTAACCGCGTCGACAAATAAAAAAACGAACAAGCGAATCATTTAATCTTAATTCATCTGGAACACTACAGGCACTTCAACCCATAGGTCGCTGGATTGTATTGAGGCGGGGAAAGGAGGATAGGGAGAAAGATTTTTGGCGACGGAATACGCCGTATCGTCAAAAAGCTGATACCCGGAGCTACTCGCAACATCAACCTCAGACAGGCTGCCGTCGGATTTAATGTGCAGCTTCAGGTTCACCTTGCCTTCCCAGCCTGCATCTTTTGCCTGAGGCGGGTAATATATAGACTCAGAGATTTTCTTCTGCACCTCGTTTACGTATTTAAGAATAGGGTCTTCCGGTTCGACTTTAGATACTGCCGGCAGCAGAGCCTTTTCCTGAGTCTTCTCAAGGGCAGCTTGTTTGTTCGGCCGGATGATTTCAGGCGTAAGAGAAATAACTAATTCCGTATCGCCGGTTACAAAATTTTTAGAACGAAACAGCGCCCCCAGTATAGGCAGGTCTGATAAACCGGGGAACTTATTTATCGTCGTAGTATCTTTATTTTTAATGAGCCCGGCGATAAAAACCGTCTGGCCCTGGCGCAGCATCAATTCCGTATCCAAACTGCGGGTTGAAAATGCCGGGGCATTCACGGTAGTCGTCGTAACTCCTCTTGCGCTATCTATTTCGCTGACTTCTGTATGTATTTTAGCGGTAATATTGTCATCGCTTGTCACTCTGGGCTGGATTTTCAATGTTATGCCGTAATCGCGGTAATCAACTCCGGTGCTTACCGACGTGCTTGTAGATGACGTCGTAACTATCGGAAGTTGGCCTCCCACCAGGAACTCTGCTTCTTTGCCGCTTAAACATACTAGTTTTGGACGCGAAAGTACGCGCCCCTTTCCGCGGCTCATCAAAAGTTCTATCTTGGCTGCCAAGACTTCCCTGGTCCATTGTGAAAGCCGGAAAATTTCGCTTCCTGTCCCGGTAACAGTCGGCGGAGTGCCGCTGCCTGACTTGAAAGTCGTGCCTTCATTAAAACTTATCGATTGGTTCCAATCTACGCCCAGGAAATCCGTGTAATCCTTGGAAAGCTCCAATATCTGGACATCAACCTGGATTAAGACATCCTCTTCAACCTTAATCAAGTTGATTATCTTGTCGTTAAAAGGCGCGAGAAGCAACTTAAAGTTTTCTTCCTGTTCCGGGCGAACGCGGCCTAAAATAACCAGTTTGCCTTCAGTCGGGCTTATGCGAGTAACCACCTCTTTCAAACCAAGCTGGTCTATCAGTAATTGGTCAACGCGAGCCTTTAAATAATCCAGGTTCTCGGATACGATCTTGATGTTTATGGTTCTTTGCCCTAGCTTATCCCATATTGTCAGAATAGTGTTTCCTGCAACCTTGCCTATCAAAATCAATTCCTTATTACTAACGGTCTCGATATCTGCGATACTGGGGTCAGCCACGGAAACCCTGCGGGGGTCAACAACGCCAATAGAGGCGATCTCTCCCTTAACCAAATATACCTCATCTTCCCACTGGCTGATAGTAGCACTCTTAGAAAAAGGCGCTAGGAATAAAAAAGAAAGCAATAATATGCCGATTAAGACTGTTCTTTTTTTCATTTTTTGGACGCTCTCTTTATTAAAATATGCTGCAAATTTTAATCTAGTGACTTTACTTCTTTCTCGTTGCCGCGGTAAATTTCTACTGTCGGAGAAGCTTTCTTCTCCGGAGCTTCTGCTTTTGCATCTTTCTGTTCACCCATCTGCATGCCTGACTGTTGCAAGATCTGCTGCCATAATACATCGGCAGTAACCGGCGGTATGGGCTGGATTTGCGTCTCTAAGGGCGGGCGCAGAATCAAGCGCAGCTTTCCAAAATCATGGGCAAAACTTAATAATTCCACCTGTTGGGGAGTAAGGGCGAAGGTAATTGTGCCGCCGCCGCCTACCCTGCCCTTGTCAGCCTGGGCTTCAACCGGCGTAATCTGCCTGCCGACTGCAAGGACCATTATATTCTGTAAAAGTGCGACCGATACATTCTGCGTTATACTTGATGCGCCGACTTGTTGCGTAAAAGGGAAAATTCCCATTATATCAACATAATCATTGGGCCGGATCATGCCGCCGGCAGCAGAAACTTCATCTATGTCGATAGTAAAAGAGCGTTTTCCGGCCGGTATTTTCATCGCCAGGCTGCCTGACGAAACTGCTTGCTCGGGCTGCTTTTCGCGGTTCAGATCCAGGGCGCTGGCTGCGGACATAAGCTTGCTTTCGGAAACCTGTTCTCCTGCAACTATGTCGGCAATTGCGACCTGTCCGACTACTCTAGAAATACTACCGGTCGTACGCGGCTGCAAAGCTGCTTCTCTAACATTCGCCACCTGAACCATGTTTTGGGTTAACTTGGTACCTCGAGGGATACTGCTTGTTGCCACAACCACTGCCACTTCTTTACCTAACTCGCGATTTTTTTCCGCCTCAATGGTTTTCCTCTCTTTAGCCAGATACATATTTACCAATATGAGAGTAAAGGCTCCCAGGGCTAAAGCCACAATCAAGCTAATGACATTTTTACTGAACGGTAGTTTCATTATCTCAATAACTCCTCATGTATTTCGATATTACTCTTGGACCTTAAATCGCGCTCAAGCTCTATAAGCCGCTGGCTCTGTTTATAATTTAAAAGTTCCTGTTTTACCTGGTCATAAACATCGGAAAGAGGCCTTACGTCTCCGCCTTTTTTATCGTCGACTTTGACTATGAAATAACCTTCGGGGGTCCCGAATACGTTGGAAATATCGCCTTTCTTAAGTGAGAAAACTACCTCATCAAAACGGTCGTTCTTCCTGGCGCCTTTCTTTATCCAGCCTAAATCGCCGCCTCTGCGGGCCGAGGCAGCTTTTGAATTCTGTTGTGCGAGGCTGGAAAAATCAGTGCCCTGAAGAAGCTGGATCATGACTTGTTTCGCGGCGTCGAGGTTAGCGACCACGATTTCGGAAGCCTTTACCTCATCCGCGATCCGGTAATTGTTCTTTGCCAGGTCATAATAACTTTCAACCTCTTTATTGTCGACATTGACCTCGCCTATCTCCTGGCCTATAAGTTTCTGGACGACCAGGGTTTTACGGAAGTCCTCTGCGGCCTTTTTTATCTGGGGATCTTTATCCAGCCCCATAGAAGCAGCCTTTTGGTAAAAAAGATCCTGCTGGATAAAAGCTTGCAAAAAATTCTTTTTGTCGTCGAATGTCGTAATTTTCTGTTTTTCTGAAATCTGGTTGAAATTATCAATCCTGGATTTAAAATCTTCGAGGGTAATGACGGCTGACCCGACTTTGGCCAGGACAGTGCCTTCGACCTTTGTCTCTTCTTGTCTGGGGGCGGAGGGTTTTTTAATTAAATCGGCTATTTTGTCGCAGCCGGAACAAATAAACACTATTAAAAAGATTAGGAAAAGATATTTCTTCATTCTTTTATATGCCTCCTATTTTTTAATTGTATTATAAAAAAAATTATAAATCAATAGAAATATTTAGTTTATGACACTTTTTGTAAGTTCCTTCTAAGCCCTAGTTGCTTCGAAACCCTACAATCACTCTACTTGTTGAAGGGCGAAGAAGAACAGCCCCAACGAGATTTGAACTCGTGTTTAGAGCTTGAGAAGCTCGCGTCCTGGACCAGACTAGACGATGGGGCCAAATTAGTCTATTGGTATATTGATTAATATATCATATTTTCTGACGGGGTCAATAATTTATTAGGCAGGAAATTCCGGCGTGGTTTTTTTAAAACAGCGATTTAGATTATCGGCTATAGGCCTAGAAATTTTATTGCGACTGCGCAGATAATAATGGCGAATCCGGCTAAGGCGTGAGAGTATCTTTCCAGCCGCTGAAGCGGCAGCTTCATCAAGCCAAAAGATAAAACCAATACCAGGGTTAGCATGGTAGAAATGGTTGCTATGGCGAATACTGCTGTCACCATGGCTACGCCAACCATGTTGCCTTTTGCCGCAGGGTACATAAGTACAGGTATCAGCGGTTCGCAGGGGCCGAAAACAAATATTGTAAAAATTACCCAGGGAGTAATATCGGCCTTTTTTTCTAGCTCATGTATGTGCGCGTGTTCGCCTGAATGATTATGCGTATGTTCATGGCTGCTAATCAGCCTGTGATCGTGGGTGTGCCGGTGCGGCTTGTTGCGTATTGCCCTGTGCAGGCCCCAGACAAAATATGTAAAACCAAATGCCAATAAAAGCCAGGCCGCAACCTCGCCGCGCATCGACTCAAACGCCTGCAATTTAAAAACAGCGATGCCGGCAACAAGACCCAGGAAACCTAATATAACGGAACTAGCCACATGGACCAGCCCGCAGAGAAAAGTTATAAGCGTTGTCTTTACCAGGCTCCAGCGCCTGGCTTTTGCCATAACTATGAACGGCAAATAGTGGTCCGGCCCGACGAGGGTGTGGAAAAATCCGATACCCAAAGCTGTCCACATGAGGATAAGTGTATCATTAACCATAAACTTTACCTTTTCTCTACTTAGGTTATTTGGCTTCCGGTCGTAGCTGCCGCAAGGTTAGTATGTTTTATGCCTTTTAAAGATTTTAGTTTGATATAGAGGGCGTTTATATCGCCGGGCTTACCTTTAACTACGATAATCTCCAGGCAATTATTGTGATCTAAGTGTATGTGGCTGGTAGATATAATTATCCGGCCAAAATCATGCTGGACATCCGCGAGCAGGCTCAATAATTGTCTTTTATGATGGTCATAAACAAGGGTGAGCGCGCCGGCTACCTGCTTCTCGCCCAGCCAGAGTTTCCTGACGATCCGCTCCCTTATCAGGTCCCTGAAAGCCAGAGAACGATTCGGGCAATTTTCTTTTTTTATTAAGGCGTCGAATTTTTTTATCAGGGCCTCTTCTATGGAAACCCCGAAACGGACTAACTTTGCCATAAAGCTTACCTTCCTGGTGTTACCTTTTTTTAAAAAGATAGCACGGGATTTATATACTGTCAAGAAAAAAATGTCCACTGCGATAATTTTCTTCGCTGCTTTCATTAAACGAATAATCTATTGACAGCTTGATAGATATTAGAGTAGTATTATGTTAAACAAAAATCCAAAGCCCAAATACTACAAAATCCAAAATGAACTCAAAATCCCAAATTCAAAACTATGATAACGTGACGCATTTTGGGATTTACTTGGTAGTATTGGTAATATTGGATATTGGGATTTAATTTTTATTATGCCGACTAGAGTCGCAGTGGGGATCAACAAAGGGCCGGGGTCTCTCGAAGCAGGCAGAGACGCAGCATTTGAGGCTAAGGTAGCTCTCCAGAGCGACGAGATCATCCTGGCGATTTGTTTTTCATCGGTAAATTTCAACCTTGCGGATGTACTGCGCGGCGTAAAACGCGTAATAAAATCCGCTCCCTTGGTAGGAACAACCGGCGCTGGGATAATAACCGGCGCGGGCAGCCAGAAAAGGGCTGTTGCCGTAATGCTTATCGCGTCCAGCAATGTGAAATGCGGGGTAAGCGCAGTAGGCCCGATAACCGGTAAAGCAGAACGCGCAAGCGGAAGGCAGTTGGCGGCTGCTACAAGCCAGCAGACAAAACTTTTTAAACGCCACGCCTTTACTCTGTTCTGTGACCATCTGGTAAACAATCCCGCTGATTTTATCGCCGGACTGCAAGAGGTTTTAGGGGCGAGCTTCCCTATAACTGGAGGCTTTAGCGCTGATGACGGGCATTTCGCAAAGACATATCAATTTTACAACGAGCAAGCCCTTTCTTACTCTGCTACCGGCGTGCTTTGGGCGGGAGATTGTATTTGCGCAACCTCAACGGGTCACGGCTGGAAACCTTTAGGCCGCCCCTTGACTGTAACGGCTTCTGATACTAACCGCATAAAAACAATAGAAAATAAACCGGCAATAAAACTCTTTGAAGATTATTTCGGGGATAATATAAATGACCTTAAAGAGATGAAGCTCTCTAAGGTCGGGCTTCTGTACCCTCTGGGGTTTTATATCAACAAGGAAGACGGCTATATCCTGCGTAACGTTTTAAGCGTTGAAGAAGACGGCTCACTGGTATTCCAGGGCAATATACCGCAAGATTCCCAGGCGCACCTTATGATCGGGACAAAGGACTCTTTAATTCTAGCCGCAAATACGGCAGCCAGGCAGGTCAGGGACCAGATTACGAAAAAGGGCAAACAAATAAAACTGGCCCTGATTTCCGACTCTTTCAGCCGCTATAAGCTTTTAGGCCGCAGTTCTGACGCAGAAATTGAAGTAATAAAAGAAGGGCTTGGGCCGGATGTGCCGATTATCGGCTTTTATAGTTTCGGCGAATGCGCGCCGCTTTCTGCCTTAAACTATGTGGGTAAAAGCTACATCCTAAACGAATCGATAAACATACTGGGTATCGGAGAATAAATGAATCTTTTAAGCGCTAAAGCCCTGGAGATACTAATAAACGCTCTTGGGCTGTTCGGTTGGCTGGCAGTGATTATCCTCACAACTTCACTCCTTGATAAAAAAGAACGGCTAAAGAAAGCAACTGCCCGCCTTCAAAAAATTGAAAACGCCTTCGTGGGATTGGACGAACAAGCGAAATTAATCGTCAAGACCGACCTAGAGCTCAATAAAACCCAGGAAGAACTTGACAGAAAAATTGCCGGACTCTCTACATTGCAAAGGATATCCCGCACCATAAGCCGCACTTTTGACAAAGAAGAAATATTCTCGCGCCTGGACAAATCTTTCCTTGAGGACCTGGGCTTTGACAAGGTATTGATTTTTTCCTGGGAAACCAATTTTCTTAAATGCCGCATAGCTTTAAACTATGACGAAGAAGATGTGGCCGCGATTATCAGAGCCCTGGAAGGACAAAAAGGCAAAGATGCAATACTCTCGCGCCTACGGCAAGGCAAAACAATCTCTCTGACCAGAAGCCTGGTAAGCGGCAAGGCATTTGAAGACGAGGCGAAGAAAATATTCGGCCTTGAATCCTATATAATAAATCCCATACAGCTGAAAGAAAATACCGTGGGTTTTGTGTCAATAGGAAACGCTCAGGACGAGTACCCGATAACCGAAGGCGATACCGAGCTTATAAAAATTCTCTGCACGCAAATCGGCGAGGCCCTGGAAAACGCGCAATTGTTTGAAGAAACCTGGAAAGTAAAGCAGGAGCTGGAAACGAATGTCAAAATAAGGACAAAAGAATTGAGCGACGCCCTGCAAGAGATAAAATTAATCAGCAAAAGAAAATCTGACTTCATCAGCGCGGTATCCCATGAACTGCGCACGCCCCTTACCTCGATAAAAGGCTACGCCTCAATATTATTAACGGGCAAACTCGGGGAAATTCCCGCGCCGATTAAAGAGAGGTTGGAAAAAATAAACCACCACAGCGACGACCTGACAAAATTGATAAACGACCTTCTGGATATATCGCGCATCGAATCCGGCAAGGTGGAACTCAAACTCGAGCCGGTCAGGCTCTCCGAGCTTATTGATACGGTGCTAGACTTATTAAGCCCGCAGATTAAAGAAAAACAGCTAGAGACACGCGTCGAACTGGAAAAAGGATTACCGGAAATACAGGCTGACCTAAGGCAATTGGAACGCGTATTAATAAATCTTCTGGGAAATTCCATAAAATTCACAAAAGAAGGCGGCTCGATTTCTATTAAAGCCAAGCCTGCCGATAACGCGATACAGATAGATATATCCGATACAGGGATAGGGATCCCGGCAAAAGACCTGCCCCATGTATTCGAGGAATTTTACCGCGCCGACAACGTGGCCGCTAAAGGCACCGGCTTAGGGTTATCTTTGGTAAAATATATAATCGCGGCGCATAAAGGTAAAATCTGGGCCGACAGCGAACTTAACAAAGGCAGCACTTTCAGCTTTACATTACCCAGCTCTTAAAAACTCCAAGGACTCTATTCATGCCAAAGCCTAATATTTTAATAGTCGACGACGAACCGGATATACGCGACATCCTGAAAATCACTTTAAGCGATGATTACGACGTTATTGAAGCCTCTAACGGCCCCGAGGCGATCTCGATTGTAAAAACAAGGGCCCCGAATTTTGTCCTTTTAGATTACAAAATGCCGGGAATGACCGGCTTAGAGGTATGCCGGACGATAAAATCCGATATACTATTGCAACATATACCGGTAATAATGCTAACGGGTAAAGGCGAGCTCACTGATAAAGTCCAGGGCATAAACGCCGGAGCCGACGATTATATCGTGAAACCGTTTGCTCCGGAAGAACTCCTGGCAAGGATAAAAATGGTCCTAAGGCGCACGAAACGCGACCTCGACGCTAACGCCCTTACGAAATTACCCGGGAACATGTCCATAACCGAAGAATTCCAAAGGCAGGTGGACTTGGCAAAGGCAGACGAAAATTATTTGTTTGCGGTCTGCTACCTGGATATCGATAATTTTAAAAGCTTCAATGATAAATACGGCTTTGAAAGGGGCGATGAGGTGATAAAGGAAACTGCCCGTATAATGATCCGCGCCGTAAAAGAATCCGACCATCCTGACGACTTCATCGGCCATGTCGGCGGCGACGATTTTGTCATCGTAAGTTCTCCGGAAAGGTCAGAAAAACTCTGCCAGCGCATAATCGCCGATTTTAATAAAGTTATGCCCGGCCTGTATAATGAAGATGACCGCGTGGCAGGCTTCATAATCGCGCATAACCGCCAGAATCAGGAACAAAAATTCCCGATAATATCGATATCCATAGGCATTGTTACTAATGAGTCGCGTAAGATTGAGCATATAGCCCAGATAGGCGAGATTGGTGCGGAATTAAAAAAATATGCTAAAGGTTTTCAGGGGAGCAATTTCGTCAAAGACAAGCGTAAATAGAAAACTATATTTTATCTCCCTCCTTAGGTTTAATAAGCTCGCGTAATTCTTCCAAAGTTTTTGCCGCCAGGCTCACATGGTCCTCTATTTTGCTAAGCATGCTTTTCATAGACTCTTCTCTTTTTTCTTTTTCTTCCTGAGAAAGATTCTTATCTGACAACTCTTCCCTTGCTCCTCCGGCCATAACACTGATGTTATTCAGTTGGTTGAATACTGCGTGGAACAACTCCCGTATTTTTTCCATATAAATCCTTTCTTTTGCACCATCCTGCTAAATGCTTGCTAATTTCAGTGAAAAAATTTAGCGCACAGTAAAAAGAATATCAAACCGACAGTTACTGCCATGAATTTCCGCCGTTCCCATTGATAACGAACCTTAAGAAACCAAAGCGAAAAACCAAAAATCAAAGGCAGGGATACATATATACTAGCCGCAATTAAAGGCGCTAGTGCCAAACAACCAAAATCATCACAATGTATACTTTTAATTAGAATAAGTGAAAGCAGAAATGTTAGAACTGTTAAAGTCGATAACCAGAAGGCAATCGCTTCTTGCCTTAAATTAATGACCTTGTCACCATTCTTTTTCTCTTTAAAAAACAACACCCCTGAAATAAAAACAAAAGGCAGGGCCATGGCTATCGAAGGAATGAGCCCTTTATTAACGTAATGCTGAAAACAAGTATCGGGAATAACCCCGTAGCTGCGTTGAAGTATCTGAGCCGTATAAAGATATTCTTTACAACTACCTGCAGCGTGAAAATTAGCGATAAAAGAAAGGAGAGCAATTATCAGTAATGCGCAAGCCAAAATATAGGCTCTGGCAGGTGAAATATTATTGGCTGAATTAGGCTTTAGCGAGTTGATTTTCCCCTCCTGCCTGACGGCAGGAAAACTATTACTTTAAATTTAAAAATACTCCCTTAAGAATTTTAGGCCTTTTTGTGAGAGAAAATCGGTTTTAAAAGGCCGAGGACTGTCCGAGCCCAACATATTATGTAGGGCGAGTTCCGCAGGCCCCGATTTTCTTGAGACAAAAAGCCGACCCCGCAGTTTGGGGGAAAATTCTTAGGGTGCCCTTTTTCTTGGCTACTTCTTTTTGGGCACACAAAAAGAAGTAGCTCTAGGGGTCATAGGGGACGGAACAGTCCCCTAAATCTTATAATATAATGCGCGGGGTGGGGGTTGAACCCACACGGCCTCAACAGCCACATGCCCCTCAAACATGCGCGTATGCCAATTCCGCCACCCGCGCGAAAGTTCGCTTAAATATTGTATACACATCAATCAAATATATCAAGGTTTTTTAAACGCGCTAAGGCGTTTACAAATAAATCGTCGATTTCTGGACAGCCTTCAAGAATTATGCTATGCTTTTTCATATGATTGATTTAGGCGATATCCTATCCCGCTTTCCCGTGTTCTCGTCGCTACGTAGGCTTGAACTCGATGAGCTTGCATCATTGAGCTTTCTCTGGGAATATAAAAAGGGCCAGATCGTCTACAGGGAAAACACGCCTTCCGACTACCTCTACCTCGTAATCTCCGGCAGGATAAAAACCTATACCGAAAGTTCGGCAAAGGAAAGAAAAATCTTGGAAATCCTCTACCGGGGCACGTGTTTTGGAATAATCTCTCTTTTAACAAACCAGCCTCATTCCGTAACGGCTGAAGCCGCAAATGATTCCCTGGTAATAAAAATCCCCTCCGGTAAATTTAGCGACTTTTTAAATAAGAACCCGCTTCTGGCCATTGAATTTTCCAAAATGCTTTCCCGCCGCGTCAAAAAAGAAGCGGATAAAGAAAAAAATATTTTTGAAAGCCTGATAATCTCCGTATTTAGCCCCCGGAGAAGGATGGGTAATACCAGCTACAGCCTGGTCCTGGCAAAGGCATTACACGAAGAATCGCATAAAAAAGTAATCGCTATCGAAGTCAAAAGCACCAAGGAAGGATTTTTCATATCCACGCCGGACAAGGTTCTGGATTTACGCAAATTCAGCGAGGCAGCTTTTGAAAAATGTAAAGAAGCGCGTTTCGGCTTTGACGCTTTGAGCCTTTACTACAAAAGCGACTCTGCAGACGAACTAAGGACAATCCCCCTCTTCCTTAGTTTCCTCACTCAGGATTATAATTTTATAATCCTGGACTTACCTAGTAACCAGGATTCCATTATTTCCATGCTCCTGGTACAGGCTGACACAATACATCTTATTGAAAGCAAGGGCCCTTTTTATCTTGGCAAGATAGAGGAAACCATAGATTCTTTAAAAAATTCCTACCTCATTAAAGAAGATAAATTTAAGGTAATAGTCACCGGCGTGCCGGCAAAAGCGGCGAGCGAAGCGATCTATTTCGTGAAATCTGCCCTTAGCCTGCACCCCCACCAGGCAAAAAGTATTTATGCTACCTTGCCGCGTTTTGAAGAGAGAAATACTTCTCGGGTGATAGAGACATATCCATCTACCTACTACGCCAAGACCCTGCGCCGGATTGCCCGCGAGATTTCCGGTGTGCGCGTCGGAATTGCCTTCGGCAGCGGCGCGGCATTCGGGTTCGCCCATGTCGGAGTCTTAAAGGCCCTGGAAGAAAATAATCTGGATGTGGACATCGTTTCCGGCTCAAGCGTTGGGGCGATAATCGCCGCGCTATGGGGCTTAGGTTACAACTGGAAAGAAATAAGAGACCGCGTGCGACGTTTCAAGGATTTTCCTGTATTTTCGTTTTTAGACATCGGGTTTTTCAAAAAATCCTTTTTAAAGGGCCGGATATTCAAGGGAATTTTAAGAGAAATCTTCGGCAATAAAATGATGTATGAATTAAAAAGGCCGGTGCTCCTCGTATCATTTGACTTTTTAAAAAGAGAGGCGCATGTTTTTTCAAACGATAAGTCTACGATATTAGAGGCAGTCCTGGCAAGCTGCTCTATCCCGGGGATCTTTGAGCCTTTGGAAGGGAAGGAAACTTTATTTTTTGACGGAGGAATCCTGAACCCGCTTCCCGTGGGTTTTCTCATTGGAAACGGCGTAAAGAAAATCGTCTCGATAAATGTCACACCGAGCAAAGAAGAGATACGTAAAATATATGAAAGCCCGGATAATAAAAAGAAGCTCAATGTCTTTGATTTTATATTCGGCAGTATCGAGGCTATGCAGTTAAAATTTATCCAGGAGTCTGTCTCGCTATCTGACGTAGTGATACACCCGGAATTTAAAGACGCGGTCTGGACGGAATTCAAAAAAATTGATTATTTTATTGAAGAAGGCGAAAGAGCGGCTTTAAAACACATTGGGGAAATTAAACGCCTTGAAGAAAGTTGATATTAAAGGCTCTTTAAAACTTCTGAGAGGGTAGTTGAAATTAATTTTGCCGCGGATTTTACTTCTTTTGATAAGGAAGCGCCAAACTTGATGGTTTTGAATTGAATCGCGATAATAATGACCCGGCACTTAAGGGATATTTCCAGATAGTCGGCCAATATTTTTAACGGCAGCTGATGCGTAGAGAACGATACATTAGAAATCTTTTTTGGCTCTAAGAGCGTAACCTCCCCCGCCTTCTTTCCCATATCCGCAGAGTCAATTATCATAACATGGGTGGGTTTAAATTTTTTTATCTCTCCGGTAACGTTCTCCGGAGCAGTCTCGCCGAAGAAAACCTTTAAATCTAGCGCACGGCTCTTTTTCTCTAATCTCTTCTTTATGAGTTTTGCTGAGAGCATACCCGCGGCATCGTCAGCCCGTAGATCAGAGCCTACGCCAAGGACTGCGATTCTTTTGGCTTTCTTAATCTTCTCTAAGAGGAGCGTCTTTAGGGTCGGCATTAAAAATAACCTTGAGCTTTTTATTGTCGAGCTGGGCAAGCTCGACATCTCTTGTCGCTTCAAGTGCTTTTTTAGCACAGGAATCCACGCATTGCGCGCAGTATATGCATCTACCTAAATCAATCTCGGCCTCAAACTGTTTCTCGCCCTTTTTAACGATTGTTATGGCGCCCGTCGGGCAATCACGCATACACATCTTGCAACCGATGCATTTTTCAGGGTAAAATTTCAATTTGCCCCTGAATTTATCCGGCATGTCCAATCTTTCAGCCGGATACTTGGTGGTTGCCGGCCGCCTAAATATTGAGCGCATTACTTCTATGATCATCCTGCCGGGTTTTATCATAACAGGCCCGCCTTTAAAATAAGATTTACGACAATCTGTAGTAGCGCTAAGGGCGTTAAATACTTCCAGCAAAAAGATATCATCTGGTCAATGCGTAGCCTCGCCGCAACTGTGCGCGCGAGAGATAATAAGCAAACAATAAATAAAACTTTTACCAAAAATAAAATAAATCCTAAGGCCGGAGCGAGATTAAATCCGAAAGGCAAAAATACCGCTGAGAGGAGCGCCGAACCGACTATCATCTCTATATCTATGCCTAATCTTAAAAACGCCAACAGCCTGCCGGAATACTCCGTAAAGCTGCCGGCGACAATTTCCGTCTCAGCCTCTGGGATGTCAAATGGAGTTTTTTCAAGTTTGCCTAATAACGCCAACAAAGAAACTGCAAAACCTATAAGGTTAAATACCCAGTAATAAGGATGGGCGGAATAAAACTGCGTCATCTCTGATAAACTCCAGGTGTTTGCCAGGAGCGCGCTGGCCAAGATTCCCATAAATAGAGGAACCTCGTAAGTAAACAATTGGGTAATCGTGCGCACAGAGCCAATCCGGGCGAAGAGACTCGAGGAATACCAGCCGCCCACGAAAAATCCCAAAGTCGGTATTGTCAGCAGGTAGAGCACAACAATAACATCTCCGTTAAACGAAAAAAGCGCTTTCTCTTTCCAGAGCGGGATATAAAGAAATGCCGTGACGACAGATGCCAATACGAACACAGGCATGGTCTTAAAGATATTCTGGTTTGCCGCGGCTGGGATTATGTCTTCTTTCGCCGATAGTTTTATAAAATCCGCCAACGGCTGGAACCAGGGCGGGCCCACACGGTTTTGTAAACGGGCATAAAGCTTTCTATCAATAAATTCGGCGAACAAAGCGAAAAGGCTCAAAAACAAAAATCCCGGGAAAACCAGAATATAGAACAAATCTTTTAACATCAGCTTGTTTTAAATCCTTTTTTTAACTTTTTATTTAAGGCGCTGAAATCTATGCCGTGCTCCCGATGCCAACCGATGCTGTAGTCATGCAATGCCGGCCAGGTAATGACCTCTTTTCTTTTCTCGCCTGGTCGCGATATTTCTATTGCTCTGTCAGTGCAAGAAAAACAGGGGTCAATAGCAGCAATGACTATGGGCATATCAGCCAAAAACCTATCCTTTAACATATGTTTTACTGCCTGGACATTGGCTAAAGTCGGGGCCCTTATTTTTGCTCTTTCGGGTTTCTCGCCGCCGTTAGACTTTACAAAATGCACGTCTTCTCCGCGCGGGGCTTCATAACGGCTGATTGCTTCTCCGGCGGGAATTTTGCGCGGAGCCTTGATTACGATTGGGCCGGCCGGCAAATTGTGTAAGACCTGGCGGATTATCTTGAAGGACTCCAAAAGCTCTTTTAAACGTACGACAGTCCTGCCGTATACATCCGAGTGATCGTCTGTAATTATATCGAAAGAAACATCAGCGTATGCTGCATAGGGGTCATTTTTACGCACATCACGCTTGACGCCTGAGGCGCGGGCAGTCGGCCCGACAGCATCAAGCCTTATAGCGTCTTCATAAGAAAGCACGCCTACGCCGGATAATCTTTTTATTATAGTGACTTCACTGGTAGCAATCTCAATATAATACTTAGTCCTCTCTTCCAGGGTATCTACTGCCTTGAGCGCATCTTTTACCTGCGAGGCGTCGATATCCCGCCTTACTCCCCCGATGGTATTCAAGCCGTAATTTACGCGGTTACCCGTAAACTGCGCCAGGATATCCATTACTATCTCGCGGTCACGCCAAGTGTACATCAATAAGGTATCAAATCCTATCTCGTGTCCGGCCACGCCCAGCCAGAGCAGATGGCTATGCACCCTTTCCAGTTCCGCGATCAATGTCCTTAAATATTTTGCCCGCGCCGGAATTTCAAGGCCGGCGATCTCCTCAACTGCCTGCACAAAACATGTCGAATGCGAGTGCGAGCATATGCCGCATACGCGCTCCACCAGATATACGTCCTGTAAAAATGTCCTCTCTTCGCAGGCCTTTTCTATGCCCCGGTGATTATACCCGAGCCTTATATCTACGCCCATAATCTTCTCGCCTTTTAAGGCGACGCTGAAACTTTCCGGTTCTTTTAAAGCCGGATGCTGCGGCCCGATGGGAATTTTAAATTTATGTGAATCGTGCATAATATTCTCCTTTTATTTATTTTTCCAAAGACTTTGGATCCCAGTCTTTACGCAAAGGAAATTGATCCTTTGGCCAATCATCCGGCAAAGGATAGCGGTTGCCCTCGGGCAAACCCTCTACCTTCATCCCGAATAAATCCATTAATTCTCTTTCGTAAATCTCTGCGCCGGCATAATAATTGATTATGGTCTTTAAGACCGGCTTTTCTTTAGGTACGCTTGTTCTTATATTTAAAATATTGCCGTTATCCTGTGCCAGATGGTATATAAGCTCGAATTTTTCTATTTTATCTAATCCGGTGATGGTGCATAGATGCGGAAAACCTATTTTTTTAACGCAATAATCAAAGACCTCTCGGAATTCGGCCTGGTTAACCTCTAAAAATATACGCCTGGGCCGCTGGATTTTTATGCTATCCGCGATATTTGGAAATTTTTCCTTTAAATTATTTACTATTATCTCTTCCTGGCTCATATTGGCCCTCTTATTTTTCTTTCAGGCTACTCAAAAGTTTTACCACGCCGTCGATTATTGCCTTAGGGCTTGCCGGGCAACCCGGGATATACGCGGACACAGGAATAGCCTGGTCAATGCCTGACTTTACGTTGTAACAGCCCTTAAAAACTCCGCCGCTGCAAGAACAAGTACCGACGGCAATAACGAATTTTGGCGCGGGCATCTGTTCGTATATGCAGACTAACCGGCTCTCTATCTGGCGGGTAACCGGCCCGGAACAAACCAGGATATCAGCGTGCCGGGGCGTGCCTTTTAACTGAACGCCAAACCGCTCTAAGTCATAGCGTGGAGTAAGTGCTGCGATGATCTCGATGTCGCAGGCGTTGCATGCGCCGGTATTGAAGTGAAGTAGCCAGGGCGATTTAATCCTTGCCCAATTTATGGCAGATTTAACAATGCTCATAATATTAACTCCTTAATAGAATATACAATCCTAAGACGCTGGCCGCAACATAAAAAATCGCAAGGCCAAACGTTTCAACCGTCTGCATCGGGACAGTGGTCATAATAAGTGCCGCAACATGGGCAAGCGTAAAAAAGAATGCAAAAGGGAAGAATTCGCTGTAGTCAGGCTGGGCCATGTTATTATAATCAGGCTCGCCGCAGGCATATGATTTTCTTGAGCTCTCCGAGCCTTTCTCGGTCCTAAAAGAAATCCTGGACAGGATCTTAGAGAATATGAAGATGACAAAAAATAATATTAAAAAAGCAACCGGCGGCTCAAGAAGGAATTTTTGCATATATTTAACCTTTTAGATTTTTTAGTTTTCTTAAATCCAGGGAGCTATTATGGCTATGTATACCTAAAACTATGCCCATTGCCACGGCCATAACCACAACTTCAATAACTATCAAAGTAATTACCAGGGCCTGCGCCAATGCCAGGTTGTTAGAGATGTAGCCAGCCACGACCAGTAAAAGGGTAACTGCCTTAATCAAAAGCTCCAGGCCGATCAACGCCCTTACCAGATTAAACGTTGCCAGCACACAGTAGAGCCCGATTATAAAAAGCATGGATATGAATATGCCGAAGGGCCAGAATATCGCCAAAGCATCCGGATTCATCTCTTCTCTCCTTCTCTAAAGAGTATCACAACGCCAAAAACACCGCTTAACAATATTATCACCTGGCCTATCAAATCCAGCTGCCTTACGTCCCACAAAATAAAGCGCACAGTCTGCATTGTTTCGGTCACGGATAACTTAAAATCCAAAGGCATCTTCAGGAAACTTAAGGCTATGCCTGCTGCTACTATTACAAAAGGCAAATACCAGAAACGAACCAATCTCTGCCTCATGTGTTTAAGCGTCTCCTGTTGGCTCATCGGCTCGGTAAGGCTTATCGTACTGATAAATAGTACCGAAATTAGCCCAGAGCAGACAGATAATTCAAATACCGCTGCCAATGGCGAACCCAGCCTGAACATAATTATGGTTAGTATTATGCTCGTCAGCGCAAGGCCGAGTGCCGCGCGTAAAAGGCTTCTGGTCATAACCGTCCAGAGGCCGGATAAAATAAGGCATATAAGGATGATTATATTGATAAGCAATTTATACTCCTAAAAAATTCCAAAACGGCACCAAAAATGAGTTTATTATAAACGGAAAAACCAATCCTACCCCGACTATTATAAACGAAAGAATAAGGCTCGCAAAACCAAACCCAAAACCTGCTTCTCTTATGTTGCTTAATTCGCTGGTTAGTTTACCTAAGAAAATTTTTCTCTGCATTGTGAGTAGGTATGAAAGAGTCAAAACGCTTGCGAGTATTGCGATAATGGCGTAAGCGTGATAGCCCGAGATCCAGAGCGCGAGAATTATTAAGAATTTACTCCAAAAGCCGGCAAACGGCGGCACGCCGGCCGCGGATAGGGTTGCAATAACCGAGGTTGTGGCGGTCAGGGGCATTTTTTCGGCTAAGCCGCAAATTTTATCCATATCTCTAGTCTTTGCCTGCGACTCAACAGCGGCGGAGTTTACGAATAATAACGATTTAAAGATCGAATGGTTAAAAAGATGAAACACAGCTCCCGCAACTCCTAATAAACTGCCGCAACCTAAGCCGATTATAATATAACCCACCTGGCTGATGCTCGAATAGCTAAGCATGCGTTTAAAATCATTCTGGCCCAAGGCGGCTAATGCTCCGCCCACGATTGAAAGCGCGCCCAATGCAAGAAGGACATTCCTGGCAGCGCTGTCAAAACCAAACACCAGGCTAACCAGCCTTATTAACGTATATATGCCGACGGTCTTGGTGATGATGCCGGCGAGCATTATAGACACGGAGTTCGGCGCGGATGAATATGCGTCGACAAGCCAGCCGTGAAAAGGCATGACCCCGCCTTTAATAAAAAGCCCGCAGATAAAAATTCCCACCCCAAACATAATAATCAGGCTGTGTTGAGAATCTGCCAAGCCCGCCTTTATGGACATAAAACTTGTATCCCCGGCTATAAGCAAAAACAGCGCAATTGAAGCGAGCATAAACATCGTGGCCACCGCAGAAAGGACTATATATTTAAACGCTGCCTCAAAGGCGTCCCGGTCTTTATTAAAGGCGATCAATATAAACGATATAACCGAAATAATCTCTATGAACACATAAAGAGAAAAGATATCGGTTATGACGCAGACTGCATTCATGCCAGCCTGCAGCAATATTAAAAGGCTTAAGAAATTAAGCATCTTTTTTTCATCGCGGATGAGCTCTCTGGCTACCAGCAAAGCCGATAACAACACTATAGATATCGAAACAAGCATCACCAGGCTCAAACTATCGACCAGGAGATTAAACTTGAAGTTACTCGAGATTATTTCAAAACTGCTATTCCAGCGATAGAGCGGCAGGGTCATAACAGAATAGATTTGAGAAAGCGACAAGACAAGAGCTACCCAAAACCCGAGCTTAGAGAAAATCTTCCTTGGCGGAAGATTGATTATCATCACGCAGATTAAAGGTACCAAAATTAATAAACTTGACATAGGAACCCTTCTAAAATTTTAAGTTAAGTGCATTATGAATATTGTAGCCAAAACAGCTACGGTCGCAACCAACGACCAGGCTAGATACAGGACATAGCTACCTGTATGCAGCCTCCTTACCTTATTGGTAAAAGAGAATGTCAGCCCAACAATAATATTGTCGCTCAAGGCGTCTATTATTCTATCGACCCTGTACCCTAATTTAGATAATGTGTCTGTAATTTTTAAGCCGAAGTCATAGGGGTCGAATACCCTTCTTTCTGCTTTTTCATATATACCTGATAAAATCGGCGCATAATGTATATGGTCTACTGCCTTAAGGCCGCTGCCTTTAGCCCTCACTCCTAGGATATGATTAACTAAAGCTAGCAACAATACTGCCAAGGTAATCAAGACAAGTGTTGTATTTTCCGGCCATCCGTAAAAATTAACGCCTTCTGACAAATGCGTGCCTAGTATCGGCTGGATAAGAATTTTTAACGGCAGCCAATTGTATACTCCGAAAATTATACAGCCAAAGGCTATTAACACCATAGGAAGCAGCATGCTTATTGGCGCCTCTTTTACCTTCTTATTATCGTCGTTAATCTTTCCCAAAAACGCGGCATGCCCTAGTTTTAAGAAAGACGCAGCAGTAAAAAATGAACCTAAGGCCGCTGCGATATAAAAAATTATGTGCCTTTCCAAAGCTGCGTCATAAATAAGCTCTTTGGAAAAGAAGCCGTTAAACGGCGGCACGCCGGAAATAGAAACGGCGGTTATGGCAAAACAAATAAAGGTCAAAGGCATTTTTGAATAAAGCCCGCCGAGTTTTTCTAAGTTTGTCGACCCGGCCTGCTTTTCAACGGCGCCTCCGGTAAGAAATAGGCAGCTTTTATACATCGCGTTGTTAAGCATGTGGAACAGGCCGCCGACAATACCTATGGGTAAAGCCGTTCCTATACCTAAAATCATATAACCGACCTGGCTTATGGCATGATATGACAATAGCCTCTTATAATCCTTCTGGATAAGAGCCATCATTACCGCAAATATTATAGTTATTGAACCTATTATCATCATTAAAGTGCTTAACCAGGAAGCAGGATCGAGTTTAAACATATCTAAACTTATCCTGGCAAGAAAATAAATCCCCAAGAGTTTTTCCAGGCTTGCCGGTAAAATCGCCATAAACGGCAATGGCGCATCAACAGCCGCGTCTGGGATCCAGGAATGAAACGGCATTGAGCCGGCCTTAGAGATGGCGCCGATCATCAAAAGTATGAACGAGAGAGTGCCTAAGCCGCCCAGGGAAAGGCTTATCTTTGATATTGCCAAAGTCCCGGATAGGTGATTGGCAAGGATAATACCGGCCATAAACATAAGATCAGAAATCCCCACGATAATGAACGCCTTTGTGGCAGTCTTAAACGCGTTTTTATTTCCTATGGCAATGAACCCGAACTGGACAGCTAAAAGGCCTTCCCAGAAGAAAAGCATCAGTATCAGGTTATCGGATAGCGCGGCGGCGTTAACAAAGGCAATGGTTGCTAAAAAATAACAATAGAACTGGTTCGCGTATTGCTTCGCGCGCATGAAAGAAAGCGAATATAGACAGATTAAAAATCCGAAACAGGCTGTGGCTAGGACTGTGAAGTTAGAGAAATGATTTGCTTTCAAAGAGAAATCTATGCCAAACCCCAGCCAGGGAAAAGAAAAATTTAGCCTAGATTTAAATAAAAGAATTGCCAGGCAAAGATTTATAAGTGTGGCTAACAAAGAGATGATTTCTTTAAACCAGCGGAATTTCTTTGGAACGCACAAAACAAGCAAAGCGCTGATTAAAGGTATAAGTATAGGTAAAAGTAATGTGTTTGGGCTCATTCGCTCGCCTCTAACATTTGGCCGGCGCTAAATTGAGCAAGCCTGGCAGGATAGTGGACAAAAATACCGCCGCAAAGCGATAGGAACGCCAGTAATAATACGCAGGCAATCATAAGCCAGGATTTTTCCTTAGCCGGAATTTTCGCCTCGCCTAAAAACACCATATTGAATATTCGAAATAGATATATAATCGTCAGGAACGCTCCGGCCAGGAATATGAAGGCCATCAAGAATTGATTCGCGGAAAACGCAGCGCTAAACACCATATATTTAGAGAAGAATCCTCCCATGGGCGGCACGCCCATGACTGAAAAAGAACATAGTAAAAACGCTACGGCTGTCAAAGGCATTGTCTTTATAAGGCCGCCAAGTTTGGTGATATCTTTTGTCTTGGTGTTCTGTTCTATTATGCCGGCGCAAAGAAAAAGCCCGGCTTTTGCCAGGCCGTGCATAAGTATATACAAGAGGCTGCCGATTATTCCGATGGCATTACCTGTAGAAAGCCCGAAGAATATGAATCCTATCTGGCTTACGGTGGAATATGCGATTATCCTTTTTAAATCCGTCTCTAAAAGCGCGGCGCAGGCAGAAACCAACATGCTTATCGCGGCGATGATCGGGACAACTGTGTGCCAAATTTCCGGCAATGAAAATGTCGCGATAAAAAGCCGGGCAAAAACGTAGACGCCAATCTTGACTAAGACCGCGGCGTGAAGAAATGCCGTGACCGGAGCCGGCGCAATACCGGCATCAGGAAGCCAGGTGTGAAAAGGCAGTGTTGCTGATTTAGACAGGATTCCGGCGAGAATCAAACCTATTGCGATATTTGAAATTGGATTGATTTTCGCACTATTAGCTATCTGGCCCATATCAAATGAGCCTGTCTGTTGAAATATGCTGATAAAGCCCACAAGCATAAGAAGGGCGCCGAAAACAGTAGTTAAAAATGCCTTGTCCGCGCGCAAGAGATGAAGGTCTTCCCTGAAAAAGCCTATCAAACGCCAACTGGTTATGGCGGTAATTTCCCAAAATATATACAATAAGATTAGATTGGCGGAAAAAATCAACCCCATCATCGCGCCCAGGAAAAGAAGGGCTAAAAAATAATACTCATTCTGGTTTTTATAATGGCTGATGTAATCTATAGAGAAAAGAATTATTATCGCGCTTATTAAGGTAGAGACGCAGGCCATGAACACTGCCAGGCCGTCGGCAACAAAAGAAAACGTAAAATTAGGCAATACCTGTGTACTGGTTGATAGCGCCTCGCCGGCTAAAACCGGGCCGATAAGCTTTAAGGAGCATACCAGCGAACAGATTACCAGCCCAAGTGCAAAATAATTCCTTAAGGATAAGGAAAGACGCCCGGCAAGCGGCAAAACCAACGAGCCTAATGTAGGTATAAAAATCGCGCTTAATATGTAAATGTCATACTGCATAAAGAGTCCCTGTTCTTTAGTTAATCGTCTTTTAAAGGCTGATTAAGGCGGGTAAAAATCAAAAAATCACTCTATCAAAAGAGTGATTGACCGTATAATAATAACAAAAAATCCTATCTTGTTCAAGAAAAATCAACAAAATAGGATTTTCAGCAAGGCGCGATTTTTAGGCTTATTCCTTAACCGTCATCTGGAGCATTATAGCCAAATCTTTGTTTACCGGGTCATTAGAACTGAATAATATTTCCCTGATTACCTTACCGGGTTTTATAGAAGCATGGTGTAAATCAAAAACGATTTCCAGGCCCGCGCTTTTTCCCGGGGCTATTGCTAACTGGCTTAAAATACCTGAACCCTGATTCGAAAAATAAGGGCTCTTGTTTTCGCCCACATCTAAAGCAACGCTTACGCAACCACAGGAAGTCCTGAGATTATTAATGATCAGGTCAGAATTGCCCTTGTTTTCTATCTTAAAGACTTTTCTTAAAACGCCAAGTTTCTGGCTCACTGTGCCGAAATCAAAAACAGCTGTCTCAAGTAAAAGCTGGGGCCTCTTGTCGCCAGCCTCCTTAATTAATCTTTGTTCCAGGCTTGATTTCAACTTTTCATCAATTATGACTTTTAGAGAATACTTTTTGGCTATTTTGTAGAAGATATCGTCCTTACTGATTCCCGCATCCATCAGGGCATCGATATAGGCCTTCATTTCCTTTGCCTCAGCGCAGGTGCACTGGGCAAAAGATTCTTTGCATGGGCAGCATTTAAGCTTGGAATAAATCTCTGCTTTTTCCCGCTCAACGCTTAAATTGGTAACGGGATCCCGCCCTGCTGGCAAATCTGTTGGATTTTGCGCCAGAGAGACGCCGCTAAAAAACACTGCGCATAACAAGGTCAAAATTATCCTGCTTAGCCGATGATTAACTCTCATGTATCCTCCGATATAAATATTAATGTTGGTGGCCCTGATGCATTTCCTTATGAATTGCTGGCTCCGTCGCCTGGCTGGCTGCCGCTGCATTCTTTTGTTTAGCCTTTAATTCTTCGTCAACTTTCTTGATATATTTTGCCGGATCTTTCTTAAATTCATCTATACACATAGCACAGCAGAAATTATAGACTTTGCCTTTATATCCATAAGTAGCTTTTGTTTTTTCGTTTATTTTTTCGCCGCTTACAGGGCAAATTTGATTACCAGCATCTGTAACTTGTTGGCTGGCATGGCTGACTGCATCAGCTGCTTGCTTGTTATGCTCCATATGCCCGGTCTGGGCAAAGGATATTTTACTTATCCCGACGGCAAATAGACCGGCGATTATAACCATGAACGTTTTCTTAAACATGTTAGCCTCCTCTTTGTGTTTCGCTAAGTTGTGGCTTTATTTATTTAACCACTATTAAACTCGCGTGCATATCCATATGCCCGGAGCCGCAATAGACGCTACAGCGCGCGTGGAATGCCCCCTCTTTATCAGCAACAAATTCTACGCTGCTGGTTTTGTGCGGATTGATAGTTAAATCCACATCAAATTCCGGTATAGCCAGGCCATGCTGAACATCTAAACTTGTGGCTTTGATGCGGACTTTCTCTCCCAGCTTCACAACTATGGGGTCAGGAGAAAATTTATATTTAGCTGCGGTAAGCTCTATCACCCGCACGCCGTTCTCTAGGCTCCCCGAGAGATTTAAATTCTGGAGCGTATCTTGATTTTTATCTGCCTGCGCCAGGCAAATGAAATTTAGAGACAATAGAAAAACCGCAATTAGAATAAAAAAGTTAACCTTTTTCATCTTTAACTCCTTTTAGCCTGGCTTGGCCATAAACCAGACAAGCTGAAAAAATCATTTTTTGCTACAGCCAAATATAGAGCTAGCCCCAAAAGGCCAACATCCCTGATTTCGCCAAAATTAAGCAAAACTAAAATGCCCAGTAATTCTATAGCTGCAAGGCCGGCAAAGAAACGCCGGAAAACACCGGTTATTAAACACATTCCTATCACTACTTCTGAAACTCCGATTAAAACAATCGAAGCATCAACGCTCCAGGGGGCTTTAATAAAAAAATCCATGTGCCTGATCGTATGGACCCAGACGTCATTTTGAAATTTGCCAATGCCAAAAACAAGAAAAACAACTCCCAGGCCTATTCTCATAATTAAAAATGCTATTCTTTCTATCATAAGTCTTAATGCCTGCCTAGTTCAGGCATGGGTAATTTGCTGACGTCTACGCTGCCGTATTTCATTTCATAGCGCCATTTCCAGATAGCATATATCGGCGGATAAACCAATAACTCCAGGATAAAGCTTGTAAATACGCCGCCGATCATCGGAGCGGCAATGCGTTTCATCATATCCGCGCCTGTGCCCATAGAATACATTATCGGAATTAGGCCCATAAACATTGCCATTACTGTCATCATCTTGGGCCGAATACGTTTTACTGCCCCATGGATAATCGCCTCTTCTAAATCCGCGTAAGTTTTCATCCTGCCTTGTCTAGCCATGTCGTAGTAAGAGAGGTCCAGGAATAACAACATAAACACGCCGGTTTCCGCGTCTAGGCCCATAAGGGCAATCATACCTACCCAAACAGCGATAGAAATATTGTAGTTTAAAATATACAAAAACCAGATGGCGCCAATCAACGAAAACGGCACTGCCAACATAACAATGCCGGCTTTTACAGGCGATCTTGTGTTCATGTAAAGTAATACAAATATTATGAATATAGTGATGGGTATCACGAGCTTTAATCTTTCTCTGACTCTGAGCATATTCTCGTACTGTCCGCTCCAGACAATGGAATACCCTGTGGGCATTTTCAGCTCTTTTTGCACTTTTTCTTTAGCCTCGCTTACATAACTGCCTATATCGCGCCCTGTAATATCCACATACACGTAACCCGAAAGCATGCCGTTCTCATCCCTGATCATGGCCGGACCAAGTGCCAGCTTGATATCTGCCAATTCTTCCAGGGGTATCTGGGCCCCGGACATCGTAGGAACCAACACCCTGCGCAATTTCGGCAAGTCATCGCGCAGTTCCCGGGCGTAACGCACGTTGACAGTATAGCGCTCCCTGCCTTCAACAGTGGTGGTTATAGGTTCTCCCCCTATCGCCGACATTATCACCATTTCCACTTCTTTTATTGAGAGGCCATAGCGGCTAATCTGCTCGCGCTTAATGTTAAAATCTACAAAATATCCTCCGGTAACGCGCTCAGCGTAAACACTGCGCGTGCCCTTGATCCCCTTCATAATCATTTCCAAACGCGTGCCTATCTTTTCTATGTCTTTTAGATCCGCACCATAAATCTTTATCCCTACGGGCGTCCGGACTCCCGTAGATAACATATCTATTCTTGCTTTAATCGGCATAGTCCAGGCATTACTTACGCCGGGAAATTGCATTTTTTTGTCTAATTCATTTATTATATCTTCCCAGGTAATCCTATCGCGCCAAATAGGCCGAAATGGCGCCTGTAACCTCGAAGGCATCCAGGAATACCAGCGGTGCACCTTGCGCCATTCGCTTTCCGGTTTTAATACAATGGTCGTCTCCATCATCGAGAACGGCGCAGGATCTGTAGAAGTCTCTGCACGTCCGGCCTTACCGAATACTCGCTCAACCTCAGGCATAGTCTTAATGACCCTATCCATTGTCTGCAGTAATTTTTGCGTTTCGGTTACGGAAATCCCCGGCAATGTAGTAGGCATATAAAGGATTGTGCCTTCATTTAAAGGCGGCATGAACTCCGAGCCTAACTGAAAATAAATCGGCACAGTCAAAAGCATTAAAATTACAGCGCCGATTATCGTAGCTTTTTTATGTTTTAAAACAAACTTACAGGCGGGCTCATAGATTCTAAATAAAATCTTACTTACCGGATGTTTTTCTTCCGGATAATACTTACCTACTGTAATAGTATTGAATATGTTTGAGAGCCATCTCGGACGAAAATGCCTATAATCCATCCTCGTAAATAACATCCGCATAGCCGGGTCAAGGGTTATGGCTAATATCGCGGCAATTGCCATGGCAAAGTTCTTGCTAAACGCCAGGGGTTTAAATAGCCTTCCTTCCTGGTCAATCAAGGTAAATACAGGCAGAAACGCGACAGCAATAACCAAAAGCGAGAAGAACACACTAGGCCCGACTTCCTTAAGGGCATTAAGCCTGACCAGATGATAATCGCCTTTACGCCCCCCTGCTTCCCACAACTGTAATTTTTTGTAGGCATTTTCCACTTCCACAATCGCTCCGTCGACAAGCACGCCTATGGAAATCGCTATGCCGGAAAGAGACATAATATTTGAGGTTAATTTCAATCCAAACAGCGGAATAAACGACAACAGCACGGCTATGGGTATGGTCACGATTGGGATAATTGCTGAGGGAAAATGCCAGAGAAAAAGCAGGATTACAAAACTTACAATGATCATTTCTTCGATCAACTGATGCTTTAGAGTATCTATAGAACGTTTAATCAATTCTGAGCGATCGTAAGTGGTGACAATCTCAACTCCCGGCGGTAAAGACGGTTTTATTTCTTCCATTTTTTCTTTAACCCGGTTAATGACATTTAATGCATTTTCACCGTAACGCATTACCACTATGCCGCCTACCGTATCGCCTTCTCCGTCCAAATCCGCAACGCCGCGGCGTATTTCAGGACCGATGACAACCTGGGCTACATTTTTTATTAAAATCGGGGTACCGGACATATCGTTTCCTAAGCTGATATTTTCAATGTCTTTTACTGACTTTGCGTAACCCCGGCCCCTGACCATATATTCAGTCCCGGAAAATTCTACGAGCCTTCCGCCTACGTCATTGTTGCCGTCTCTAATTGCTTCCAAGACTTTTATCAATGGAATCTTATACGCTAACAAAGCATTAGGATTAACATTGACTTGATACTGCTTTTGGAATCCTCCTACCGAAGCTACTTCAGCCACGCCCGGAACGCTTTGCAGCCAATAACGCAAATACCAGTCCTGAAAGGTGCGAAGTTCGGCCAGATTATTTTTTCCTGTCTTATCAACAAGGGCGTATTGATAAACCCAGCCTACTCCGGTTGCGTCAGGCCCTATTTCCGTACGCACTCCCTCGGGTAACTTAGGTATAATCTTGCTCAAATATTCCAGGACCCGGCTACGCGCCCAATAAATATCAGTGCCGTCTTTAAAAATAATATATACGTAAGAAAACCCGAAATCCGAAAATCCGCGGATGGCTTTGACTTTTGGCGCGCCAAGCATTGCGGTTACTATCGGATAGGTCACCTGGTCTTCGATAATATCAGGAGAGCGATCCCAGCGGGAATAGATTATGACTTGCGTGTCGGATAGATCCGGAATAGCGTCCAGCGGTATATTCTTAATGCAATAAACCGCCGCTACCATTGCCACAATGGCCAAAATGATTATTATATATTTATTTTTTGCAGAAAATTCTATTATTCTCTGGATCATGTTTTTATTCCTGTTTGCGTTCCAGGCCTTGCAGGGCAGAGTTAAGCTTACTTTCAGAATCGATAAGGAAATTTCCGCTGGTCACGACGACGTCGCCTTCGCTAATCCCGCTTATTAACTCATAGTAGCCTTGGGCTTTCTGGCCAAGCTTAACTTCCCTGGGCTCTAAAATATCGCCCTGCTTAACAAGGTAGACAATTTTTCTCAAACCCGTATCCAAAACCGCTGTTTCCGGAACTGCTAATTTCTCGCCTAGATCCACTCCAATTTTCGCATTAACAAACATCTCTGGTTTAAGCTTATGGTCTGTGTTTTTAATCTCGGCCCTTACCCGAGCAGAACGCGTCTGGCTATCCAACACCGGCGTTATTGCCATGACCTTGCCCTTAAACACTTCGCCTGGAAATGCGATCGCATCCGCCTCAACCGGCAAACCTTCTTTAATCAAACCCATTTCGTATTCGTAAACCGAAATATAAACCCAGACCGTATCAGAATTCTGCGGAAAATAGAGATTTTCTTCAGGCTTACCTTTTTGAATCAAGTCCTCTATCTGTGACTTATTCATTCCTAAAAGCAAGAGCCGCTGCTCTGCTGCATTCAAGAGCCCTTGAATCTGCTCTTTTACAAGAGACATGGATGACTCATCCGTGGAATATACGGTTTTCAATGCCTGAAGATACTCCTGTTGCGCAATATACAAATCCGGGTCATAGGCGATCTTGCCGACACTGCGTATCTCATGAGTCAAATGCCTTTTGGAAATTGCTTCTTTTTTTACTCCGATGAGCTGTTGCTTTTCCTGGCTGATGTAAACGCCTGATCCTGTTGCGGCGTTAGCCTGTTCATAGACAGGAGTATAATCCATGCCCATCTCGTCTTTCATTGGAACAGGCGAGGTAACTTGCGGATTCATAGGATTGCGATAGTAGAGAATCTTAGGCTTTGAAGTAACCTTGCCTGGAGACATCTGTTGACTATCTTCTTTTTTTACTAAATTCATACCGCAAATCGGGCACTCGCCCGGCTTATCGGAAGTGTAATCAGGATGCATAGGGCAATAATATATACTTTTGTTTGTCTTTGTGGCTGTGGTTAAACCGCTGGTTTTATTAGCCAGGTATTTAACAACTAAAAAACCGCTGGTTGCAGCCAAAAGACCTATTATAAAAATAGTAATTAAAAATTTTATCTTGTTCATCCTTCGACTCCTTTTAGTCGCTCAGGATTCCCTGGGCATATCAAACCAGGGGTCATCTTAGCGGCCATCATTTCAAGTCCGCGCCAACAGCGCGCTCTAAATCTGCCAAATTCATATTGTATTCAACTAATGCCTTATAATAATCCATTTTTGTATCAACAAGCATCCTCTCGTTGTCTAATAACGCCATAAAATCTCCCTTGCCGGAAGCAAAACTTGCCAGGGAAGAATTAATAGAACCCTCGAGCATTGGTATCAAATTATTCTTATATAGGCCGATTTTATTTTTAGCTATCTCTATTTTTGTATATAAATCCTTGGTCTCTGCCAGCGCCTTATTTCTCATCGCCTCATACGCTGCCCGGGCTTCTTCTAGATTTGCGATTGCCTCTTTGACCTCATAGCGCTGCTTTGTCCAAAACCATAACGGCAGGCTGAACGAAAGCATTAAATCCCAGGGGCCGATAGTACCGGTGGTGAACCCCCGCTCAACTAACTGCGCGAAAAAATCCGGGAAGAAACTTCTCTTAGCCAGAGATTTAGCGTATTTATTTTTTTCTATTGCGAATGAAAAAATGAGCAAGGTCGGCTGGTTCTCCAGAGTCAGCTTATAGAGATTTGTAATGTCCTGGTCAAAATCGGCATCTTCTTCCAATACCGGTTCAGCTAATAAGCTCTCCGGATCCCGATTCAAAAGAGAATTGAGCTTGGATTGCTTAGAAAATTGTTCTTGTTTTAAATTTTCTATTATCGTATTAAGCTTGGCGATCTCGAGATTTATTTTAAAGAGCTCTTCCTGGCTTATTGCCCCCAGGCTATATTTTGCCTGGGCAGACTTGGCTACAACCAATAAAAGACTTAAGCTATGCTCGTTCAACTCGATTTCTTTATAGTTCATAAACAAATCAAAATAGGCGCTTTTGACTTCGTTGATAATTTCCAATTCCTTATCTTTAAACTCGAGCCCAAACATCTGCGATTCGACCAATGCGATTTTCCCCTTTAAAGGCAACTTGCCGAAAAATGGCAGGGCCTGGGAAATGGATAGCATCCTGTCTTCGGACATGGTTTTACTTAAGTTTACAGGGTTACGCGGTGTCTTTTCGAATTGAAGGCTTATCCAAGGGTCATCCAGGCTCTTTGCCTGCGGCACGCGGGCCTTGGCAGCTTCCCAGCGTTTCTTCGCGGCAAGGATCTCCGGATTATTTTCTCTGGCTTCTTTAATTATTGGCCCCAAATAGATTTTATCCGAAGCCTGGGCACCTATAGAGCTTAATAAAAATACGCCGATTAAAATTGTCAAAAAAATATTCTTTAGCATCTTAAGCAATTTTTTTGCACCTTGAAATCAGTTCGATTACCTCATTAATCTTCTTTTGTTTTTCTGACTCTGACTTACCTGCCAGAGCTCCGACCACGCAGCTATTAAGGTGTTTTGCGAATATCGAATTTTCAACCTTATTTAAGGCTCCCATTGCCGACTGAATCTGGGTAACGATATCTACGCAATACCTCTTTTCGTCAATCATCTTCTGGATTCCGCGGATCTGGCCTTCGATCCTTTTTAAAAGGACTAGTTGTTCATCGTGAACGGTCACATTTTTCATCTTCTTTCACCTCCTTCAATGAGCCCATAACTTACGGAACATTTTTGGTGACGTAAGTTATTTGGGCAAATTGAACCCCCCACCACTTTTTGATAAAACCTTTAAAAAAGATAAAACGCGCATCTTGTGTTATAACCATTTTCACTATTTCACAGGCATTTACAAAAAGTGGTGAGAGGGGTTAAATTCAGCTAACAAACTTATGTCGCTAATCGCTTCCATAAGTTTGAGCTTCATTTGAAGTATACCATACCCCCCTAGGGTATGTCAAGTAAAATTTGCCGGCTGGCGTTTAAATTTTACTTGATGTCGAAAAGGCTTTTTCGACCAAGCAAAAATTAGCAACAAAAAAAGCAACCCTCTAAAGTTTAGAGAGTTGCTTACCTTCTTAGATGGCTAAAACAACATAAACGCCCCTTTAGGCATCATTATATCTGACAGCGCCAGGATGTCAATTTCTAACTGGCGAGGCTTATTATTAAGGGCGGAACAATCGCTGGAACTTGCTTATTTCCCTCTTTACGTCCGGCCTTGCAACAACTGCGGATATGGCGCACAGCCCGTTTGCTCCGGCCCTAACAACCTCTCTGGCATTAATCAAATTTATGCCGCCGATGGCGATTATGGGTATTGCCACGCGTTTTCTTATCTCTTTTATTAATCTTATCCCCCGGGCCGGGCCTGCGTCTAATTTTGTTCTGGTAGGGAAAATCGGAGAAACAGCTATATAATTTGCCCCCAATCTTTCAGCCTCTCTTGCCTGGCTTAAGTTGTGCACAGTAACTCCGATGATCCTTTTCTTTCCCAACAATTTCCTGGCGACCCTGTAAGGCAAATCATCCTGGCCCAGGTGCACGCCGTCGGCATTAACGCTTAAGGCAATATCGACGTTGTCGTTAATAAGAAAAATCGCATTTTTGCAGAGCGACTTCAATTTCAATGCCTGGCTGTACAACTCCCGGGTCGGAGCAAATTTATCCCGATATTGGACTACTCTTACCTTGGCCTTCAGGGCCTGTTTCACATCGCTTAAATTGCCCCTGCGGCTTAAAGACGCGTCCGTAATAAAATAATAACCGATCATGATTCGATATTTTGCATTTTATCAATTGTCTTCTTGTCTAAGCTATAGATAAAGTTAAACAAATCCTCTTTGAATGTCCCTGGCCAGGAAGAGTTTTTAGCGGCCAATTCGGCAGCAATCTCGAAACATACAAGGCCGGCTGTACAAGCCAGGCTTAAGTCTTTCTCGACTGCGGCAAATGTGCCGATAACCGAAGCAGCCATGCACCCGGTTCCCACAATTTGGGCCATCAAGGGATGGCCGTTTTTTACAAGATAAACCCTGTACGCGTCGGCGACGATATCTTCCTTACCGGTGATAACAACTGTGCATTTGCGTTTTTTAGCCAGATTTTTAGCAAGTTCGATCAAGTCTTTTTCAACTTCCACTGCGTCAACGCCTTTGGTTTTGACGTCTTCGCCGCTGACCCTGGCGATTTCAGAGGAATTCCCTTTTATGATATCTATCTTAACCTCATCCAGTAATTCAAAACACTTCTCGTCGCGCAAACTCGTCGCACCTGCGCCGCAGCAATCAAGGACAACCGGGATATTCTTTTCATTGGCGCTCCTGGCGGCTATTTTCATTGCCTCGACAAAATCAACGGTTAATGTCCCGATGTTTAAAACAAGGCTGGAGGCAATTTTAGCCATCTCGCCAACCTCTTCTTTTGCGTGGGCCATGACCGGAGAGGCTCCCAGGACCTTGACGATATTTGCGCAATCGTAAATAGTAACCCAATTCGTCAAGTGGTGCACAACCGGCTTTGTTTCTCTGACTCTTTTTAATAAACTATAGGCGTCGATGTTAATTTTTTTCATACAAACTCCTAAGTCTTATTTAAACACGGGCTAATTCCGGCGATTTGCACGATATTTTTTCTTTAACCAGGGCCGCGATTTTTTTCCCGGAATAAAGCATCGCGCCGAAAGTCGGACCCATGCGCGCTATGCCATAGACGCTTGCTACCGCCATTCCGGTTACAAATAGATTTGGGAAAACTTCCCCGGTTTTTTCTACCACTGCGTCTTCAGACGTATTAATATCCATTGGTCCGAAACTTTCCAGTTTTAAAATATTCCTTCTTTCCAGGGCTTTGCACACCCAGGCATCATGTCCGGTTGCATCAATTACTGCTTTTGATTCCAGGGAAATCGGGTCAACGCAAGTTATAGCACGCGGCAAGGCTGAAACAGGCGTCCAATTAATAACCACGCCTTCTATCCTTTTATTACGCAATACCACATCGTCAAACTTGGTCATATTTAGTATTTTAACCCCTGCGTCGCATGCCGCAGAAATAAGTTTAGAACATGCGCTGGGACCGTCCGATACAAAAAGGCCGTCTTCAACTTCTTTGTAGGGTATTTTAAGCTCATCTAGAATTTTCTCAGAAGGCTGCCTAAATGTCAATGTATTCATAAGATATCCACCTATCCAGAACCCGCCGCCTAAATAATTATTGCTTTCAATCACTAGTGTCTTAAACCCCTGGTTTGCCAGGTCCCTTGCTGCTACCAGGCCGCTTGGCCCGGCCCCGACGATAATAACATCAGAAATAATATAATCCTGAAACCAATCGTTAAACTCTCCCACTATTGCCCGGCTTATCTGCGCCTCCGATACTCTTTTGAACATAACAGCCTCCTTTAAATGAGTCCGCCAAGGGCGGACGAGTTTATCCCTCGCCTTTTTAGGTATTAATAAAATGAGGGGTAATTAAAATCTATAGTAAAAACTGGTCTGAATATTTAAAAGGTGAGGGATTATTTCGGCCATACAATTTACGTTGCTATCGCTGCCGTAAATTGTGGCCTCAATAAAAAACCCCTATGCCAAAAGCATAAGGGTTATAGGTGTTACAACTATTTTCCCTACGCTGGCATTATCCAGATCAGGTTCTTCGGGTAATCTGCTTTATTTCGCAGAACTCTCAGGCCGCATAACGACCTCCCCATTGTTTAAATTAAAACATAATTAATTATGTATGTCAACTTTTTTATGAAGCTTCTCCCGGGCTAAATGCAATAAGAAAAGACTTCCCGGCTTACTTCTGCCTGATTGGCCAAATCCTCAAAACTGATATTATCGACTATTTTTGAAGTCGCGGTGGACACGTCGCGCAGGATCTTACGAAAAACGCATTTGTATATGTCATTGCAGCCCGCGTAGCTTTTTTCCAGGCAGTTAATCGGCTCTATGGGCCCATCGATAAATCTGATTACATCGCCTAATTTTATCTTGGAAGGGTGTTTTGCCAGAAAATAGCCTCCGACCTTGCCGCGCCGGCTCTCCACAAACCCGCCTTTTTTTAAATCTAAAAGCACCTGTTCCAGGAACTTTATCGGCGCGTCTGTGCGTTTGG
>Ga0082335_1000619_pt2 | contig 64051 bp, 79 predicted proteins | sample Subgrocontami58m_FD_72375 | JGI IMG/M metagenome (GOLD analysis project Ga0082335, IMG submission 72375) | Subsurface groundwater microbial communities from S. Glens Falls, New York, USA - GMW37 contaminated, 5.8 m (SPADES assembly) (version 2) ... | reverse complement strand
GGGAGCCAGAATTTGCAACATTGTTTTTTTCAAAATAGAAGGAAAAACAGTATCTTACAGGGGCCAGCATCAAGGTGGTAGAATAAGTCCGCATGAAGAAGAAAGACAAGTCTAAACATCCAGAATACCAGTATTTGGATTTATTAAAAGATATCCTAAAAAATGGGGTGGATAAGCCTGTTTTTAATAATCCGGGAGTTAAAATAAGATCTGTTTTTGGCAGGCAAATGCGGTTTGATTTATCAAAGGGGTTTCCCTTGCTGACCACTAAAAAAGTATATTTGCGGGCAATAATTCATGAACTTTTATGGTTTTTAAGAGGAGATTCCAATATCAAATATCTGGTTGATAATGGTGTCCACATTTGGGATGAATGGGCATTTAAAAAGTACCAAGGCAAGATGACACAGGAAGAATTTATAGAAAAAATAAAAAATGATGAGAAATTTGCCAAGAAGTGGGGGGAGTTGGGAAATGTTTATGGGGTGCAGTGGAGAAAATGGAAAACATCAGACGGGAGATTGATTGACCAGTTGGGCTGGGTTATTAAAGAGCTAAAATCCACCCCATTTAGAAAATCAATTCTTGTGTCTGCCTGGAATCCTGAATTTATTTATGAGATGGCTTTACCCGGAAAATCCATGGCCTTACCTCCTTGTCATACCCTTTTTCAATTTAATGTAAATAATGGAAAGCTTTCTTTACAGCTTTATCAGCGGTCGGCAGATTCATTTTTGGGAGTACCTTTTAATATTGCAAGTTATGCGCTTTTTACCATGATGATGGCACAAGTCGTGGGTTTGAAACCAGGAGAATTTGTCCATACTTTTGGTGATGTGCATATTTATAGTAATCACATGATTCAGGTAAAAGAGCAGCTCAAAAGAAAACCGCGGTCTTTTCCTAAAATGAAAATAAATCCAAAAGTGAAAAATATTGATAATTTTAAGCTGGAAGATTTTGAGCTTTTGGGATACAATTCCTATCCGCCAATAAAAGGTGAAGTAACAGTAGTAGGAGGATTTTAATGATTAGCATAATTGTTGCCATTGCCGGTAAAAAAAGAGTGATTGGGAAAAAGGGAGGGTTGCCCTGGTATATTCCACAGGAGCTAAAAAGATTCAAAGAAATTACCATGGGTCACCCGATTATTATGGGGAGGAAAACTCATGAATCTATAGGAAAAGTATTGCCCGGCAGAACCAATATAGTAGTGACAAGGGGAAAGGGGAAAGGGGAAAGGGAAGTAATTATTGTGAATTCTCTGGAAGATGCTGTGAGAAGAGCTAGGAAAAGTCCCGGATCAGAAGAAATTTTTATCATTGGGGGCGGACAGATTTATCAAGAAGCTATAAATCTGGCAGATAAATTATATTTAACTTATATAGATAAAGAAATAAAAGGAGATGTCTTTTTTCCGGATTATTCGGAATTTAAGAAAGTGGTATATAAATCCAATTGGCAAGAACATGAAGGTATAAGATATAAATTCCTGGAGCTTGAAAGATAATATATTCTTTGGTAGAATACTTTTATTACACACCCGTAGTATTTAAGTCTCTGGAACTACAGACTGCGGGGAGGATTAAGAGACTATGTACAAATTACCAACATTGGAGGAACTGCTGGAAGCAGGTGTTCATTTTGGACACCAGGTCCGCCGCGGCCATCCGCGGATGAAACCATATATTTACGGAGCCAAAGACGGCGTGCATATTATTGACCTGACAAAATCTGATCAGCTTTTAAAAGAGGCCTGTGAATATGTTTTTAATTTAGGTAAAGAGGGAAAAGTTTTGCTTTTTGTGGGTACAAAAAAACAGGCCAAGGATATTGTTGAGGAAGCGGCCAAATCTTTGCAAGCCCCATATCTTGTAGCCCGTTGGATGGGCGGATTTTTAACAAATTTTGAAGAAATTAAGAAAAATATCAAAAAACTTAAAGAATTTTTGGAGCAGAAAGAAAAAGGAGAACTTGATAAATACACCAAAAAAGAGCAGCTCTTAATAGAGCGGAAAATGGCCAAACTACAAAAGGATTTTGCCGGAGCAATGGATTTGCCCGGTTTGCCTGATGCCCTGTTTGTGGCAGATGCTGTTGCGGATAATATTGCAGTCAGAGAAGCAAAGAGAATAGGGATTAAAGTGGTGGCTATTGCCGATTCAAACTGTGATCCTACTCAAATTGATTATCTTATCCCGGGTAATGATGATGCCATTAAAAGTATTAAAATACTGGTGGAGACTATTGCTTCTGCTTATGGTGAAGGGAAGAAATCCTATTCTGCCAAGGCTACGCAGGATAAGGAAGATGCGGAAAAGAAAGTTTTGAAAGAGAAGGAAGAGATATTGCCCGAGGAATTAAAAGTAGAAGTAGCAGTAGCAGAGGAAATGGTAGAGAAAAAAGCAGTTAAGGAAGCAGAGAAAGTAGTCTAATGAATTTAGAAGATATTAAAAAATTAAGGGGGATAACGGGTGCGGGAATTGCCGATTGCAGGGAGGCTTTGGAGGAAACAAAGGGCAATATGGAAAAAGCTAAAGAGATTTTAAAGAAAAAAGGATTGGATAAGGCATCTCAAAAATCAGATAGAGAAGTTAAAGCTGGTTTAGTGGAGGTTTATTCCCACAATGGAAAAGTGGGGGTTTTGGTAGAACTTTTATGCGAAACTGATTTTGTGGCAAAAACAGAGGATTTTAAAGACTTGGCCCATGAGTTGAGTTTGCAAGTAGCTTCCATGAATCCTGAATCTTCAAAAGAATTATTAGCCCAAGAGTATATTAGAGATAATTCTATGACCATTGACCAATTAATAAAATCTGTTATTGGAAAATTGGGAGAAAATATTCAAGTGGGAAGATTTGAGAGAATTTCTTTAGGAGAATAATGGATCCAGTACTGACTCAGACAAACGAGAGAGTAGAAGTAGCTCTGCATCATTTTAAGATGGAAATTGCCGGAATCCGGGCCGGTAGGGCTAATCCTTCGTTGATAGAAAATATCCCTGTTGATGTTTATGGAAGTAAAATGAAACTGGTGGAGTTGGGTAATATTTCCGCTCCTCAACCAACTCTTTTAACAGTCCAGGTTTGGGATGCTTCTATTTTGGATAAGGTGATAAAAGCCATCCAGGAGGCTAATTTGGGACTTAATCCTTCAAATGAAGGCAGTTTAATCCGCTTACCAATTCCTCCTTTAACGACGGAGCGGAGAGAAGAATTTGTTAAACTTCTGCACCAAAAAATGGAAGAAGCACGGGTGGTTATAAGACAAATAAGGCATGATTTTAGAAATGAATGGAAAAAATTGGAAGAAAGCGGACAGTTTGGGGAAGATGAGTTTTTCAGAAGAGAAAAAATGCTGCAGGAGTTGGTGGATAAAAAGATATTGGAAGTGGAGGGATTGGGGAAAGCTAAGGAAGAAGAACTGATACAAATATAACAATTATAATGATTATAACTATTATAATTTTTATACTAACCCTACTGGTTTTAGTAGTTATCCATGAATTTGGGCATTTCCTGTTGGCTAAAAGATTTGGCATTTTAGTTAAAGAATTTGGTTTTGGCATTCCTCCAAGAATCTGGGGCAAAAAAATCGGCGAGACTATTTATTCCCTAAACTGGTTGCCTTTTGGAGGTTTTGTCAAACTTTTGGGGGAAGAGGATAGCCATGAGGGTTCCCCGGAGCGCAACTTTGCCAATAAGCCGGTTTGGCAGCGAATTACGGTGGTGGTTGCAGGGGTAGTGATGAATTTGATTTTGGCCTGGGTACTTTTTTACATTGTTATAGCCTCACAGAATTTTAGAGTTATTTCCCCAAGTATAGATCAGGGAGTTTATATCTCAAAAGTTGAGGAAAATTTTCCTGCCAAAGAGGCGGGGATTAAAACAGGAGATAGGCTTTTATCTGTTGATGGCAAAGCAGTTTCGGATTTTGATGAGGCCAAAAAATTTATCAAAGAAAAAGGAGCATCAGCTATTTTGCTAAAACTAAAAGATAACAAAGGCATGGAGCGGGAAGTTTCGCTTTTTACTAAAGAAGTTGATGGAAACAGATTAATTGGGGTGGTGTTTACTCCGTTTTTGATTAAAGAATTTAATACCCCAATAGAGAAAATATTTTCCGGTATAACTTATTCTTTTGATCTTATTGGGCTTACTTTTGCGGGACTGGGTAAAACAATAAGTCAGTTGGTGGCAGGTGATTTTGGCAGGGTTTCTCAATCTGTCAGCGGGCCGGTAGGTATTGCCGCCATGTCAGGTGAAATTTTGCAGGGCGGCTGGCAGGCAGCTGTGCCTTATCTGTGGTTTGTGGGGATAATATCACTGACGCTGGCCATTTTTAACATTTTCCCCATCCCGGCTCTGGATGGGGGGAGATTACTTTTTCTGTTAATAGAAGCAATTACCAAAAAGAAAGTTAAAGCAGAAATAGAAAACATTATTCATCAGGTGGGTTTTGCAGTCCTGATCACATTGGCACTTTTGGTGACATATTCAGACATCAAAAAATTCTTCCCCTAAATTTAATGTAGCTTGACAAAAGTAATGTAAAGTGGTATAATGTAATGTATGACATACATGGTATCAATTACCTCACAGGGGCAAATTAGTATTCCAATAAGATTCCGAAGGGAATTAAGTTTGGATAAACAAAAGAAAGCTGCTATTTCAAAAGAGGGTAACAAATTAGTTATAGAACCGGTTGACGATTTTTTGTCCTTGGCAGGCATATTTAAAACCAAAAAGAAAATTTCTTTCAAAAAAATAAGACGGGATTTTGAATATTATTTAGCCAAAGAGGCCGTTAAGGGTTTGAGATGAAAACCCTTGTTTTAGACACTAACGCCTTACTCCATTTTTTATTAGATGACATACCGCTACAAACAAAAGAGGTAAAAAGAAAAATAAAGTTGGCAGAGTCAGGTCAAATAAAATTAATTATACCCCAAATTGTTATTTTTGAAATCGTTTTTGCTCTTACCAAAGAATATGATTTTAAGATAGAAGGGGTAGCAGAAGTTTTGAGAAAAATACTACTTAATAGATATTTGCTGATCCAAGATAGGGATATTTTTGAACAGGCTTTGAAAATTTTTTCCAATAAATTGAGTTTAGCAGACTGTTTTATCTATTTCTTTGCCAAGGAAAATAAAGCAGAACTTTTTACTTTTGATAAGAGCTTGCAAAAATTAAGTGAATAAGGAGGTGCTTTTTTGATGGAAGGAAAAACAGTTTTCCAGGGTAAATCCGATAGCGGCAAAGAAATAATAATTAGATATCCTACAAAAGCGGATTTGAATGCTATGTGGGAATTTATCAACGCGCTTTCAAAAGAGAAAACATTTATCAGATTTCAGGGTGAAGAGATATCTTTGGAAGAAGAAGAAAAATTTCTAAATTCACATCTTAAAAAAATTGCCCAAAAAGAATCCGTGCAACTTTTAGTATTTTTCAAGGGAGAAATTATAGGCATATCGGATATTGTAATGAAAGATAAAATAGAAAAGCATCTGGGTGTTTTTGGAATTATTATTGCCAAAAATTTTAGAGGACAAGGAATAGGTAAAATACTTATGGAAAAAGTCATAGATGAGGCAAGGAAAAATCTTCCCCAACTTGAAATAATTAAGTTGAATGTATTTGCAAATAATGATTTGGCAAAAAGTATGTATAAAAAATTTGGATTTGTGGAATATGGACTATTGCCTCATGGAATAAAATTAGAAAATGGATATGCGGATGATGTATTGATGTATAAAGTTGTTAGAAACCGGTTATAAAACTAAAAAATTTGCAAAAATTGCGAGAATTAATCAAATGACAAAACAAACGATCGTCTAGGTTGTCATTATTGATTGCTTAATGTAAACTAAGGTCATGGGAGCGATTACCGAAGATATCCTTGAAGCATTGGTTGATCAAATTCTTCACCCGCATAAAGTTTTCTATGGACATTTCCCCAAAGAGTATTCCAGAAATAGTATTCAAGTGGCAGTCAGACGATTAGAGAAAAAAGGATTTATAGAAAAGGGAATTATGGAAGATGAATTGTGTTTGCGTTTGACGCAACTGGGGTCAGATTATTTAAGGAAGCAGCAGCAAAGAAAGAAAGAAAAAAGTATTTTGGAAATAAATCCAGAAAAGGTTAAATGGGATGGGAAATGGCGTGTTGTGGTTTTTGATATTCCGGAGAAGAATAGAAGAGTAAGACAAGCCCTTCGGATGGGTTTAAGGATGTTGGAGTTTAAACTTCTGCAAAAAAGTGTTTGGGTTTCAAAAGTTGATTGCACAAAAGAACTTCGTAAATATATTCGTGAGTTAAGTTTATCAGATTATGTTTTGGTATTCGAAACTAAAGATTTAGGAATTATGCAAAGATGACATAATAAACGATCGTCTAAAGTGTCATGTTGACAAATGAGAAAATTGTTGTTATGATATATTCACAATTTAAAAAAGCGTTTAAGTTTGGCATCCTACCAAACGAGCTGCATACCTAATAAGTATGACGGGAGCTAACCGTAGAAGTGTTGCAAAGTGTGTCGGTAACGGAGCACTAACAAGAAGTTTCTTGGCAAATCTCCACCGAAAGGTGGATTTTTAATGACAAGAAACTTGAAGCAAGGTGGTACCGCCTTTTGAAGGCCCTTGTTAGATCATCAAGAAATTGGTGGTTTAGCAAGGGCTTTTTTAATGCCCTGAAAGAAAAATATGATTAGAAAAGCAGGTATTAAAGATATTAAAAAAATTTATTCTCTTTTATTAGAGGGAGTAAATAGTGGAAAAGTTTTGAAGCGATCATTAAAAGAGCTTAAAAATGCAATTAAAAACTTCTATGTTTATGAAGAAAATAACAAAGTAGTTGGCTGTTGTAGTCTGGAAATTTATAGTCAGAAATTAGCTGAAATCCGCTCGTTAGTTGTTACTGTTGAGTATAGAAATAAAGGTATAGGTAGTGCATTAGTTAAAAATTGTCTTGATGAAGCTAAAAAGAAAGGCGTTTATCAAGTTTTATCTGTTACTGATAAATGTGACTTGTTTGAAAAATTTGGATTTAAGTCTGAAGTGGATGAGAAACAAGCTATGTTTGTACATTTGAAAAACTAACTATGAAAATTATAACTGTTGAATCACTAACTGAACTGTTAAAGCGTCATGGATTTGATAATTACATGATGAATTTAATGAAAGCTCTTAAAAGGGATTTCAAGAACTGGCATTCATTTACTAAAATGCCCCGTCCGTCTATGCATGTTCCGGGTGGTGTTTTGGAACTAATGCCTATTTGTGATAACAAAAAATATTATGCCTTTAAATATGTAAACTGTCATCCAAAAAATCCTTTGAGCGGGAAACAAACAATTGTTGCTACCGGTCAATTATCGCAAATTGATACAGGTTATCCGCTGATGTTTAGTGAGATGACTATACTTACAGCGCTTCGTACTGCTGCAAACTCGGCTCTCGCCACAGACTTAATGGCTCGTAAAAATGCCCATACTTTAGCTCTCATTGGCAATGGAGCTCAAAGCGAATTTCAAGTACTAGCCCTAAAATTAGTGCGTGATATTAGAGAGGTTAGATATTTTGACATAGATTCGAAAGCTATGGATAAATTTGAAAGGAATATGTGGGGTAAAAACCTAAAACTTGTAAGATGCAAAAATGCTAAAGAAGCTATCAAAGGGGCAGATATTATAACAGTTTGTACTGCCTGCAAAGCTCATGTTGATGTAATAAAAAATGAATGGGTAACGGCTGGCGTACACATCAATGCATTGGGCGGGGATACCATAGGTAAGACAGAATTAGAACTGGATATTTTACCTAGGTGTCGTATTGTAGTTGAATATTTTGATCAGTGTGTAATTGAAGGAGAAATTCAGCGTTTGAGTAAAGAAGAAGCACAAGAACTGGTATATGCCGAGCTTTATGAATTAGTAAATGGCTCAAAAAAAGGCCGCGAGGCCGATAAAGAAATAACACTTTTTGATTCTGTTGGTATTGCATTAGAAGATTATTCTGCACTTCGACTTACATACGAACTTGCTGAAAAATATAATATTGGGAATGAGAGTAATTTAATAACTGTATTAAAAGATCCTAAAGATCTAATATCTGCAATCAAAGAGGTATAATTAAAAGACTTATGATTAAAACGCAAATTATATATGAAGATTTTGAGAAGGTTGATATCCGGGTGGGGCGGATTGTCAAAGTTGAGGATTTTCCGGAAGCGCGTAAACCTGCATATAAATTATGGATAGATTTTGGAAAAGAAATCGGGGTAAAAACTTCCAGCGCGCAATTGGTTAAAAATCAGACCAAAGAGCAGTTACTAAATAAACAAGTGGCCTGCGTGGTTAATTTTGCTCCCCGGCAAATAGGGCCTTTTGTGTCGGAGGTGCTAACACTGGGACCTGATGACGGAACAGAAGATCCGGGCAATTGGGTTGCCTTAACTACTTTAAAGGATGTACCATTAGGAAGAGAGGTCAAATGAAATATTCAAAACTTTTTGGGAAAACAATTAAAGAAACTCCCAGAGATGCAACTTTAATTTCGCATAGATTGCTTTATCGTGCAGGGTATATCAGGGAATCAACTGCCGGTAGATATTATTTATTGCCGCTGGGTATGCGAGTCCAGCAAAAAATTCAAGCAATTATTAAAGAAGAAATGGATAAAGCAGGGGCGCAGGAAATGATTACCCCTGTTTTGCATCCTAAAGAGTTGTGGAAAGAAACTAACAGAACTAATTCCGTAGGCTTTGAACTGATGAGTATTAAAGACAGAAACGAATTTGAGTTTGTTTTGGGAGGAACTGCAGAAGAGATGTTGGTAGATTTGGTCAGAAAATTTCAAATATCTTACAAAGATCTTCCTTTTAATTTGTACCAATTTTCCACTAAATTCAGGGATGAATTGCGGGCCCGCGGAGGGCTTTTGCGGTTGCGGGAGTTTGTGATGAAAGACGCTTATTCTTTTCATACCAGTGAAGAGGATTTTAAGGAGGAATATGAAAAAATGAAAAAAACCTATACAGCTATTTTTAAAAGATTGGGCTTGGATACTGTTATTGTTGAATCGGACAATGGCTATATTGGCGGTGAATATTGCCATGAGTTTGTGGTGGAATCTCAAATTGGTGAAAGCAAATATTTAACTGATGGAGAGGGTTACTGTGCCCATGAAGATGTGGCCATTTTTGAGGTGGACAAGAAAAATTTAGAAGAAGAAACAAAAAAGATGGAAGAGGTGCAAGCAGTCCGGGGCAATACCATGGAAGATGGAGTTAAATTGCATAAATTGCCACTTTGGCAGCAAATGAAAGATTTGATGATGGTTGATGAAAATGGCAATTTTATTTTGGCAGTTATCAGGGGTGATTTGGAAGTTAATGAGGTGAAACTGGCTCACGCTGTCAAAGCATACAGATTAAGACATGCAACAGAGGAAGAAATTAGAAAATTAGGTTCTGAACCTGGATTTATTTCACCTGTGGGGTTGCAAAAAAGCCTGCCTGCCGGCAGGCAGGTAAAAGTAGTGGGAGATTATTCACTGCGGACAATAAAGAATGCCTATACGGGCGCTAATAAAAAACACAGAGATTTACTCAATGTTAATATTGATCGCGATTACAAGCTGGATGTGGAAGCAGATATTGCTTTGGCTAAAGGAGGATATTTATCCAAAAATGGCGTGCCTCTTTCTGAAAAAAAAGGAATTGAAGTGGGTAATGTTTTTCAACTGGGATTTCATTATTCATCTAAGATGAAAGGAGCTGAATTTACAGATCCCCAGGGTAATAAAAAACCTTATTACATGGGCTGTTATGGAATTGGTTTAGCCAGAACAATGGCGGCTATTGTGGAAGTTTTTAATGATGAGAAGGGGATTATTTGGCCGGAGGAGGTAGCGCCTTTTCAAGTGCATTTGGTGGGACTTGATGGATTGGGAGAAAAAGAATACAAATTATTACAAGCAGAAGAAGTTGAGACACTTTTTGACGATCGTCTAAATTTGTCAGCAGGGGAAAAATTTGCCGATTGTGATTTAATTGGGATTCCATATAGGGTGGTTGTATCCAAGAGAACAGGGGAAAAATTAGAGATCAAAAAAAGATCTGAAAAGCAAACCCAATTTTTAAGTTTAGAAAAATTCCTGGAACTTATCAGAGCATAATACTATGGAAAAAGAACCAAGGTTAAATGAAACTTGGACAATGCGTGTAGTTAGAAGAGAGGTCAAACTTATAGCACGCTTTGGTCATTCACTTTCTGCGTATGAAGTAGTAGCAAGATTACATGCTGTGATAGTTTTAATCGGTATCGTTCCAGCGTGACCGCGGAGATGTTAAGAAAAATAATCGAATGATGATTGATTTTCTATCTGTTTTCTGTTAAATTACACAAGATATGATTACTAAAAATATTAGCAAGTTGGCAAAGTCTTTAGTTGAAGTTACTATCACTGTTCCATGGACAGATCTGGAGCCCAAATGGAATGAAACTTTGCAAAGATTATCTGCTGATGTAGAGCTTCCTGGTTTTAGAAAAGGCGCTGCTCCTCTACCCATGGCTGAACAAAACCTTGGCTTTAAATTGCAGGATGAAGTTTTAAAGATAGCCTTCCCTAATTTCTTAATAGAAGCCTTAAAAGGCACGGATATTATCCCGATTGATTATCCAAAATATGATTTAATCTCTTTTGTGAAGGGACAAAACTTACAATTTAGGGCTACCATTACCAACAGACCTGCTGTGACTGTAGGAAATTATAAAGTTATTAAAGTAACAAGACCAACTCCAAAATCCGTGACAGAAGAAGAGATTCAAAAAGTAATTGATGATTTATATAAAAGATGGAAAGGGAAACAGTCGTCAGTCGCCAGCAATCAGTCGTCAGACAAAACACAAACAAGCGGTAATACAGGGTCAATTAGTTTTCAACCCCAATCAAATGGGCATGCACAGGTTCCTGATGACATTTTTGCCAAAGCCATGGGAGCAATGAATCTTGCAGATCTTAATGCCAAAATCCGAAAAGACCTGGAAGCTAATGTTACTTACAACAATGAACTGGATTATGAAGAGGCTATTTTGCAGGAGGTAGAAAAAATTACTCAAGTCGAAATGCCGGATATTTTAATTTCAGATGAGTTAAACAGAATGCTTGTCTCTTTGCAGCGGCGGGTGGCAGATATGGGTCTTTTATTGGAGGATTATTTAAAAACTCAGGGAAAAACCCTGGAGCAGCTTAAAAGGGAATGGACACCACAGGCCGAAAAAAATGTCCGGATGGAACTTGGTTTAGCTGAAATAGCAAGACTTGAAGGAGTACAGATTACAGATCAAGAACTTCAGGCGGAAATTGATAAAATTCAAGATAACAGGGTTAAGCAGCAATTTAGCGCTCAAGAACCAAGGTTACAACTGCGGCATAGTTTGCGGCAGGTAAGAACGCTGGATCTAATGAAAAAACTGGTAGGAGCATGAGCGGTTGTATCTTTTGTAAAATCATCAATAAAGAAATTCCCAAAGAATTTAGATTTGAGTCGGATGCCGTGGTGGCTTTTGACGATATTAGCCCTTCGGCAGACATTCATATTTTAATAGTACCGAAAGAGCATTTGGGAGGAATGAACAATATAAACAATAATTACGGGCATCTATTGGTTAAAATTTTTGATGTTATCAAAAAGCTGGTTCAGGAAAATAATCTGGAGAATAATTCTTACAGAGTGGTAGTAAACGGGGGGTTTGCACAGCATGTACCCCATTTACATTTTCATCTTTTAGGTGGACAATGGAAAAAGTATGTTTAAAGGAGGTGTATTTTTGACTAATGTCAATTATTGTAAAAGCAGGTCCAGGAGATTCAACGGATTCGGTTATTAGAAAATTTCAAAAAAGAGTTGTGGCTGAAGGGTTAGTTCAGGAAATCAGGGATAGGTCGGTTTACCGGAAACCCTCACAACTGCGCCAGGAATATTTGGCCGAAAGACGCCGCAAAATTATGCGGGCCAGAAGGTACAATGGATAAAGAAGTAATTATACAGGATCTAAAAAATGCCCAACTGGCTCGTGATGAAATTAAAGTTTCTACTTTGAGGTTGCTTCTTTCGGAGATTAAAAATGCGGAGATCTCAAAAGGGGAGGAACTAAAGATAGAGGAGATAATATCTATTATTCAGCGGGAAGTAAAAAAAAGAAAAGAGGCGGCGGAAGGGTTTAGAGGTGGAGGAAGAGAGCAGCAAGCCCAAAAAGAAGAAGCTGAGAGCAGGATACTGGAAGGCTATTTGCCAGCACAGTTAAATATTGAGGAATTGACTAAACTGGTAGAGGATACTATAAATGAATTGGGGGCAACTTCCATGCAGGATATAGGAAAAGTGATGGGAGCGGTGATGGGAAAAGTTCTTGGCCGGGCAGACGGAGGTATGGTAAGTCAACTTGTTAAAGAAAGACTAACTAAATAATTTATGATAAATATTATAGTTTCTTCTGATCCAAGATATTCTGTTAATAACAACGCTATCAGAATGGCTGTGGTAGATGCCCTGCGCAGACACAGGATTACAGGCAAAGTAGAGCTTGGAGTAAGTATCATTGGCGACCGGAAAATGCATGAGTTGAACCGGAAATTCAGAGGCATTGATTCAACCACGGACATTTTATCTTTTGCTCTGGAAGATACCAACCCTGTCAGCTTACAGCATGTTACCAGAATTGGTTTTGTAGCTTCTCCGGACCGCATTTTGCGCTTGGGAGACATTGTTATTTCATATCCCCAGATAGTGGAAGATGCCTCTTTGGAGGGTATTGCGGTTGAAGAAGAGATCAGGATTCTGGTTGAGCATGGTGTGAGTCATTTACTGGGAGTGCACCATTAATAATTATTAAACTTAAATTATGGCTTTTTATTTAAAATACAGACCGCAAAATCTTGATGAAATAACCGGACAGGATCAGGTAAAACAAATTTTATCATCAGCTTATCAAAATAATAAGTTGTCTCATGCCTATCTTTTTGTTGGGCCGCGGGGAACAGGGAAAACTTCTACTGCCCGGATTTTAGCCAAGATGGTTAACTGTGAAAAACAGTCGTTAGTCGTCAGTCGCCAGTCGTCAGAAAGTCTGAAAGCTGACAGCGTAGCGAGTCTGAAGACTGGTAGCTATCCGTGTAACAAATGCACAACATGTTTATCCATAACCGATGGTAGTAACCTTGATCTAATAGAAATAGATGCTGCATCCAACAGAGGTATTGAAGATATTAGATCTTTAAGAGAAAAAATCAAACTTACTCCGTCAACTTCCAAAAAGAAAGTTTATATTATTGACGAGGTTCATATGTTAACTACTGAAGCTTTTAATGCGCTGTTAAAAACTTTGGAAGAGCCCCCCGAACATGCTTTATTTATTTTGGCCACCACCGACGCTTCAAAAATCCCTGCCACTATTTTATCCCGGGTACAAAGACTGGATTTTAAAATGGCTGTTACAAAAGAACTTTTGCAAGTCCTTGAAAAAATTACCAAAGCGGAAAAAATTGATATAGAGGAAGCTGCCCTAAAACTTTTGGCTGGAAAAGCCGAAGGGTCTTTTAGAGACGGTGTGAAACTACTGGATCAGTTAAACAGCAACAGCGGAAAAATTACAGCAAAATCTTTGCAGGAAACTTTGAAAGCAACTCAATTTGATGATCTGTTGGATTTGCTGAAAAACTTTGGGAATCATAATACAAAAAATGCTTTACTAACTTTATCAAAACAAATAGATCAAGGAGTGGATATAAAAGATTTGGTGTTATCGTTAATGGATATTTTGAGGAATTTGGTTTTTATCAAAAATGAATTAGGTGAACAACTGGTAAAACCTAATTTAACAGAAGATAAATACGAGGATTTAGTTAAAATAGCAGAAAGTTTTAGTATTTCGGATTTGGTTGCTGATTTAGGTTTTTTGCAACAAGCAATAGAAAAATTAAAGTTTGCCTCAATTCCATCCTTGCCGCTTGAGTTGGCAGTGGTGGAGATGACACAAAGTGTCATCCTGAGCGAAGTCCCGCCGAAGGCGGACGAGTCGAAGGATCTCTCGCGGATGCTAAACTCAAACCAGTTGAGAGACTCTTCGCTAGTCGCTCAGAGTGACAAAAAAGAGGAACCAATTAATATTGACGATTCTCCGGATATTTTAAAAATTAAAGAAAAATGGACTTTTGTTTTGGAAACCATACGGCCGTTTAATTTTTCTCTGGAAGCATTACTTCGATCTACCAGTATTTCTTCCTGTAACGATTCCGAAGTGGTGATGGAAGTGCCGTATTCTTTTCACCAGCGGATTTTGGAAGCTCCCAAAAACAAGGATCTTTTGGAATCAATTTTTTCCGATGTTTTGGGAAGACAAGTTAAAGTAGCTACGATTTTGGGCAGTCGTCCATCAAAAAGAGAAGATATAGCTAATGTGGAGATGGCAGCAGATGATGAAATAATCAGAGTGGCCGCCGAAATCTTCGAATCAGAACCTGTTAATTAGGACTTGCCACGCAGGCAGTTGTGTTATAATTCCTACATCTTTATGGCATCAAAAGTTTTTAATTTAATTGCTGAAGAAGCTTATCGTCAAAAGTACGGTTTGGAAATGATACCTTCGGAAAATTATGTTTCCCCGGATGTTTTAAAAGCGCTAGGTTCAATTTTAACAAATAAATACTCTGAAGGATTTCCCGGAAGAAGATATTATGGTGGTAATGAAGTAATTGATAAAATAGAAAACTACGCCATAGATTTGGCAAAGAAATTATTTGGAGTGCCGGTTGCGCTAGTCCAACCCTATTCCGGATCCCCTGCAAATTTAATTATCACAATGGCTGTTTGTAATCCGGGAGATACGGTAATGGGATTATCTCTAGTATCCGGAGGGCATTTAACTCATGGAGCAAATTTAAGTTTCTCCAGTATTTTTTATAAAGCAGTAAATTACAATGTTGGTAAAGATTGGAAAATAGATTTTGAAGAATTGGAAGTATTGGCAAAAAAACACAAACCAAAATTAATTTGGGTAGGAACTACAGCTTATCCTTTTAAGCTGGATTATAAAAAGTTTAGAAAAATTGCAGATATGGTTGGGGCATATTTAGTTGCAGATTGTTCACATATCACAGGATTAATAATAGGAGGTGTTCACGAATCACCTGTTCCTTATGTTGATATAATCATGACAACTTCACATAAAACTTTAAGAGGCCCTAGGGGCGCAATAATTTTAGTAACAGAAAGAGGGCTTAAAAAAGACCCGGAATTAAAAGGGAAACTAGAAAGAGCGTTAATTCCCGGTACTCAAGGTGGACCTCATAACCACCAGACAGCAGCTATTGCTGTATCTTTGGAAGAAGCACTAAAACCTTCATTTAAGAAATATGCCATACAAATTGCAAAAAATGCCAAAATTTTAGCAGAAGAGCTAGGAACTGTTTCGGAAACTCACCTTATTCTTTTAAGTTTAACTAAGTATGGATATGGAATGGGATATCAAGGGCAATATGCTTTGGAAGAAGCAGGAATTACTGTTAATAAAAATACCATACCAGGAGAACCTGCTTCTGCTTTTTATCCTTCAGGGATAAGGTTGGGAACGCCGGCGCTAACTACTCGAGGCATGAAAGAAAAGGATATGGTAAAAATTGCAGGATGGATTAAAAGAGTTTTGGAAGAAATAAGAGGATTGGATTTGCCAAAGCAGCAGGATAAAAGAAAAGATTTCTTAAAAGAAGCAAAAGCTAAAATACGCCAAAATAAAAAACTAAAGGAGATTAGGAAAGAAGTTGAAAAATTTGCTGGAAAATTCCCCGTTCCCGGTATATAATGAATTATGGCAAAAGTTTCCGGCAAAGAAGTTGCAAATGCTATTCTCGAAAAATTAGAAAAAGAGATTAAGAAAAAAAACCTCAAGCCAAAATTGGCCATAATTTTAGCAGGTAATGACCCTTCATCCAGAATTTATGTTAAAAATAAAATAAAAAAAGCTCTGCAAATCGGCATTGATGTCAAACTTTTTGAATTTTCCAAAAACCAGTTTAATAAATGTTTACAAACTATCAAAAAATTAAACGCTGATAAAAAGACTCACGGAATAATTGTCCAGTATCCGGTTTTTGAGGGTTGGAATTTTGATAATTTAATTTCAAATATTAATTCACAAAAAGATGTAGACGGATTTTTAGAAGAATCTCCATTTGTGGGGGCAACCGCTCTGGCAGTTTGGGAAATGCTGACAGCTTTTGCCAAAAAAGAAGGCTTTAAAAATACCAAAAATTTCTTAAATAACAAAAAAATAGTGCTTTTGGGTAAAGGGAAGACTGCAGGAGGGCCAATCAGAGATTTATTAAAAAACAAGGGTATTAATTTTAGTTTGATAGATTCAAAAACCGAAAATCCCCATCAAATAATCAAAAAAGCCAATGTGGTGATTTCCGCCACCGGCATCAAGCATATTGTCAATGGAAAAAATATTAAAAAGGGAAGTTTTGTAATTGGGGTAGGAGTCGGCAAAGATAATGATAAGATATACGGAGATATAGAGGAGCAAGGAGTTGCAAAAATCGCCAAACTTTATTGTCCAACAATTGGTGGCATTGGGCCTTTAACAATTGCCTGTTTACTTCGTAATGTGGTAGAATCAGCGAAAGGAGGAATATCGTAAGATCGATTATCGTATATCGTAAAGCACATAAACGATTAACGATAAACCACAAACGATAAACTAATTAATGGGATTATTTGATAATTTAAAACAACTTGGGGACTTAAAAAAAATGCGGGATCAGGCCATGGAAGTGCAAAAACGCCTGGCCCAGATCAAAATTACCATTGAACATAAAGGTATAACTGTAGTAATGACAGGAGACCAAAAAGTACAGAGTATTTCAGGTGATATGGAACCCGGGAAAGTTACGGAAGCGATTAATGAAGCATTAAAGCAATCCCAAAAAGTAGCGGCTGATGAAATGAAAGGCCTCATGGGCGGCATGGGAATGCCTGGAGCGTAAGAATAGTATATTGTATAGAGTATAAAGTATAATGGGTTTTCAAGCGCGGGATTTGATGGATTTAATTAATCCGGTTAATAATTTATCAACCATCACTGTTTGTTCTGCAATCTTATTAAAAACTTCCTTATTAATGTAACCAATGTCTCTACTTAAAAGTAATTGATTCTGCAGCTCGGTTAGCGATCCCTTTGAAGTGTAATAAAATTGGATTTTTTCTTTTTTGCTTTGTCTGGAAAATCCTTCGGCAATATTTGAACTAATTGATACTGCGGCACGCCGCATCTGATCGATTAAAGAATATTTCTCATTTAATGGAAAATCATTTGTGCATTTATAAATTAATAAAGCCAATCTATGAGCTTCTTTCCAGGCATTTAAATCAGTAAAAGATCTTATTTTAATAGGTTCCATTTTTTGTATCCCTCTATACACTATACATGATACTCTATACTTGGTAAAATCCATTCATCATGCAAGTTCCAAAGAGTATACAAAATTTAATTGAAGCTTTTGAGAGGTTACCCGGTATTGGGCCAAAAACCGCCCAGAGATTAACTTATTATTTACTTCATGCTCCTAAAGAAGAAGCCAAAGCTCTGGCAGATGCTGCAATCGGCATGAAAGAAAAAACCAAAATCTGTTCTATTTGTTTTAATATCGGGGAAGAAGAGTTTTGTCAGATTTGTTCGGATACATCCCGCGATACATCAATTATTGCCATTGTGGAAGATCCGTTGGATGTTTTGGCATTGGAAAAATCAAACTACAAGGGGTTGTATCATGTTTTGCACGGAGTGATTTCCCCTTTGGAAAATATCGGGCCTGATGAAATTCATATCAGGGAAATTTTAAGCCGTCTTAAGGATGGAAAAATCAAGGAAATTATTTTGGCTACTAATCCAACCATGGAAGGTGAGGCAACTGCCATGTATATCCAAAGATTAATTTCTTCCTTGGGCCTGCCTGCCGGCAGGCAGGTAAAAATTACCAGAATTGCCCGGGGATTGCCGGTTGGATCTGATTTGGAATATGCAGACGAGACAACACTGTCCCGGGCGCTGGAAGGCAGAAAAGAATATTAGTATACTTAAGATATGAGTAATACAAATGTGATTGGACAATTTCAAGATGAAATAGAGCAAACATCAAATGAAGTTACGGAAGATGCAAAAGATTCTGTAGGTGAGGCAATCGAACAAGGAGTTCAATCTATAGTAGGGCCTCAACTTACTCCGCAACAACAGCAAGAAAAACAACAGCAAGATCAAAAGAAAGAAATAGACAGACAAAAACAGTTGTCTTATACCAGAAAATGGCTTGGGGATCTGCAAAAGGCACAGGAAAAAGTAAGGGCAGAAAATAAACAAAAGGAGCAGCAAAGATTGCAAGCCCAGCAAGAGGAAGAACAAGTTACTGAAACGAAAAAGGAAGAAAAGAAAAAAAAGCAAATTACGGATGAAGCAAGAGCCAGGACTATGGCAGAAACAAAAGTAGGTAAAGGGGTAGGTGGCTGATGAGAATTTATAATACATTAACTAGAAAAATAGAAGATTTTATTCCAATAAATCCACCTTATGTTGGTATGTATACCTGCGGCCCGACTGTTTATGACTATACTCATATCGGACATCTCCGTACATATGTGGGAAATGACATTTTAAGAAGAGTTTTGGAAGCATCCGGATATGAGGTAAAGCTTGTAATGAATATTACTGATGTGGGGCACTTAACTTCTGATGAAGACCAGGGGGATGACAAGCTGGAAAAAGGGGCCAGGGAAAAGGGTCAAACTGTCTGGGAGGTGGCTAAATTTTTTGAGAACCACTTTTTCAAATCCACAGATGCGGTCAATGTTAAAAGGCCAAATATTGTGGCCAAAGCCACAGATCATATAGAAGAACAAATTAAATTAATCCATAAATTAAAAAAAAACGGTTTTATCTATATTACCCCTCAAGCTATTTATTTTGATATTTCCAAATTTCCCAGCTATACAAAGCTTTCCGGACAAAAACTGGAAGAAGAAAAAGTGGGAGCAAGGAAAGATGTAGTGGTAGATTCTAATAAAAAAAATCCCCAGGATTTTGCTTTGTGGTTTTTTACAGTTGGAAGATTTGTTGGCCATACCATGAGATGGCCCGCCCCATGGGGCGAGGGTTTTCCCGGCTGGCATATCGAATGTTCTGCCATGGCTATGGAATATCTGGGGGATACTATCGATATCCATACTGGCGGGATTGATCATGTAAAAATTCACCATACTAATGAGATTGCACAATCAGAGGCCGCAACAGGCAAGCCATTTGTAAAATATTGGGTACATCATAATTGGTTAATTATAGACGGGGAAAAAATGAGCAAGTCAAAAAAGAATTTTTATAGAATTGAAGAAATTCAAGAGAAAGACCTGCCTGCCGGCAGGCAGGGTTTTGACCCGCTGGCTTTGCGCTATTTATTTTTAACAGCCCATTACCGGGATAAATTAAATTTTACCTGGGAGTCGCTGCAGGCTTCCCAAAATGCTTTAAATAATTTAAGAGAAATTATTAGAGATTGGGATGTACACCCCGCAGGTGAAGAAAATGCAATTACACCTGCGGGGTGGAGTGAGGCTATAAATAATGATTTTAATATGCCTCAAGCATTGGCAATCATGTGGGAAATGGTGAAAAATAACCCATCGCCTGAAAGTTTATTGAAAATGGATAAAATTTTGGGGTTGGGATTGGAAGATTATTTGGGAAAACCAATTGAGGTGCCGGCAGAAGTTATGGAACTTGTTAAAAAAAGGGAAAAGATAAGAAAATCCGGTGATTTTAAAGAGGCAGATAAAATCAGAAAACAAATTAAAAAATTAGGTTTTGCAGTAGAAGATACACCAGACGGAGCGAAACTGAAAAAATGATAGAGATTATAACTATTGATGGGCCGACATCAAGCGGCAAAAATAGTGTCGGATTTTTACTGGCTCAAAAATTGGGCTATATTTATATTGATACCGGTATGATTTACCGTGCCGGGGCTTTTAAAATATTAAAGGCAGGAGTTTCTTTAGAAGAAAAGGAAAAAATACTGGATATTTTTAAGGAATTGGATGTTAGATTTGAAATGGATGGAAAATGGAAAATGTTTCTGGACGAAAAAGATGTGACAAATGCTTTGCATGATCCGCAAACTTCTGAAATTACCTCAAGAGTTTCTGCTATTCCGGAAGTCCGGGAGATTATGAAAAGTCTTCAGAGAAAGTTGGCGAGTAATGGACAAGTTATCATGAGTGGGCGGGATATTGGTTCTGAAATATTCCCAGATACCAAGCATAAATTTTTCCTGACCGCATCTATGGAAGTAAGGGCCAAACGCCGTTTTAAGCAGCTTGTAGAAAAAGATCCGTCTGTAAAATATGAAGATGTTCTCTCAAGTATGATGGAAAGAGATAAAAGAGATGAGACAAGGGAAGCATCGCCTATGAGAGTGCCTAAAGACGCAGAAGTGATTGATAATTCCAATTTAACTGTTGAGCAAACAGTGGAAGAAATGTTAAAACACATCAATGCATAAAATAACTTCTTTACCAAACGGACTAACTCTAATTACCATAGACCGCCCGCATCTTGATTCTGTAACTACCTTGTTGGAAGTGGGAGTAGGATCGAGGTATGAAACAAAAAATATAAACGGCATTTCACATTTTTTAGAGCACATGTTTTTTAAAGGTAGTAAAAAATACCCGTCTGCCGAGCAAATTTCCACTCTGATAGACGGGTTGGGGGCTGTTAATAATGCTTTTACCCACAAGGAATTTACCGGATACTGGATTAAATCATCAAGTAAGCATATAGAGTTGGCTGCAGATGTAGTTTCTTCAATGATAAAAGAATCACTTCTTGCAGGAGAAGAAATTGAACGGGAAAAAGGAGTGATTGTGGAGGAGCTGCGGATGGTCCGGGATGATCCATCCCGTTTTATCTGGGATCTTTACGAAAGGTTGCAGTTTGGGGATCAGCCTTTGGGTTGGGATCTTGGCGGAGATGAAAAAACCATAAATTCTTTCAAACGCAAGGACTTTGTAAAATATGTGGAATCGCTTTATTCGCCAAAAAATATGGTGCTGGTTTTTGCCGGAAAATTACCCAAAAATATTGATAGTTTGGCCAAAAAGTATTTTTCCGATTTACCGCAGCGAAAAATGCATTTGTTTAAACCCTTTCAAAAAATCAAACAAAAAAGCCCAAAAATTAACATATTCTTTAAAAAAACCGACCAGGCCAATATTGTGTTGGGAATGGAAGGGTATTCCAGATATGACAAAAAAAAATATGCAGCCAGGGTTTTGTCTGCTATTTTAGGGGAAGGAATGTCATCACGGCTTTTTATTCAGGTTCGGGAAAGGCGGGGTTTGGCCTATCACATAAGCTGTGATCATAGCTCGTATCAGGATACAGGGTCTTTTACAGTATCTGCAGGTTTAAAACTGGAAAAAGTTACAGACGGTTTGGAGGTTATTTTAGCAGAGTTAAAAAAGGTGGTTGCGGAAAAAGTAACAGACGATGAATTGAAAAAAGCCAAAGAAATGATCAGGGGAAGGTTGGCAATAAGGAGTGAATCTACAAACTTTTTGGCAGAATACTTTGGTTTTAATTTTGTTTTGGATAGAAAAATTGAAACTTTTGAGGAGTATTTGGAAAATATAGATAGGGTTTCTGTTGAAGATATTCTGGAAGTTGCCAAAGAACTTATACAGCCGGAAAGGTTTAATCTGCAAGTGGTTGGGCCTTTTAAAGAAAAAACCGTTTTTGAAAAAATTTTAAAATAATTTTGGCTGAAATAGCAGATAAAAAGCCCACTATTGCCCCCCCCAAAATATCAATAGGATAGTGAACCCCAACATACACCCTTGAAACTCCCACCCAGAGCATTAACACGGTAAAAAATATTGCCCATTTTGATCGGGAAATTACATAGCTAAAGGCAAAAGCAGCCATTAAAGACGCGTGTCTGGAAGGAAAAGATGCGCCTGCCTCATAAGCCCCAAATGGCCTTGGCGTAAGAATAAACAGATGAATAATTTTAATTAAAATTATAGCAACGGGAATAGCAAATACTGCTAAAATCAAAGCCTTTTTTTCTTTAGGACTGGATTTAAAAGCTAAAACAAATAACAAAATAATGGTGAGATAGATGACATATTCCGCACCAAAAATCATCAGGTTATCCATAAGGAAGATAAGGCAAAAAGATAATTACTCCAATTGCGGCAGCAGTCAGGGCAGCAACCAAAACTGCTCCGGCTGAAATATCTTTAGCCAGTTTTGCCCCTGGATGTTGTTTGTCAATGAAGGCATCAACAACTACCTCAATAGCAGTATTGGTCAGCTCCACGGAAATGACAAAACCGATCAAAAAAATAATTACTATCCAGTCTTCTTTGGAAATTTTTAAAACAAAAGATAAAATTAAAACCAAGATTCCTGCCAGAAAATGAAATTTTAAATTCGGCTCCTGCTTTAAGGCAGCCACCACTCCCGCAAAAGCATATTTAAAACTTAGAACATGAATATTCTTCTGATCCATGATTTTAGTATACCATGTATGAAATTCCTTAACCAAAAAATTCTCACTGTGTAGATAAACTCTGGTAATTTCCTCCCAAAAGTCATAAATTTAGAGTTTTGGAGGTGGGGGAATTTTGGTAGTTGATTTATGAAATCTGATGTAGTATCATATTAATGAGGCGAAGGGCTTTGACCCTGACCCCATTATTGCATCTGCATAAAGTGGAAGACGCCTCACAAAACTATCATTACTGAATAGAAAAACTTCTCTCCCTGCATAGTTTTTGAACGAACCACAACTTTAATTTTTCTTCCGCCTAGATATCCGACAAAAGCAAAGTAATGTCCTAAATGATCTTTTCTGTGTTCCTGAAAAGTTTGGGCTTCTTCCAGTAGATTTATTGTAGCATTTAATTAAAAAATGAGATTTAGGATTTGATATACTTGACTTCAGGGCTTGATTTGGTTATATTATGGTATGGGAATACAAATAAGAGAAAAATGCGGGATATTTGGAGTATACGGCAAGGGATTTGAGGCAGCCCGTTTAGTTCACCCGGGTCTTTGGGCCCTGCAACACCGCGGCCAGGAATCTTCAGGAATTGCTTCATCAGACGGCAAAAAAATCTATCTTCATAAAGATATGGGATTGGTGGCCCATGTTTTTGGGGAAGAAAATTTGCAAAAATTAAAAGGCCATTTGGCCATTGGCCATAACCGTTATTCCACTTCCGGCGATTCAATAGTTTCTCATGCTCAACCTATTTTAGAAAAGATTGACAAAAATCATTTTATTGCTCTAGTTCATAATGGCAATTTACCGTCTGCCAAAAAACTGGAAGAATTTTTAAAACAGAAAAAAATCGAAACCAAGGGCTGCAATGATTCGGAAATGATTGCCAAAGCAATTGCTTTTTATATGTCAAAAGATTTCTCTATAGAAGAAGCAATTAAAAAAGCATACCCGTTATTTACAGGGGTTTTTTGTTTGCTGGTTATGGATGAGAAAAAAATTGTTGCTGTCAGGGATAGTTTTGGAATAAGACCTCTTTCAATAGGAAAATTAAATGGAGGTTTTGTTTTTGCCTCGGAAACTTGCGCTTTGGATATTATTGGCGCCAAGTTTTTAAGAGAAGTTAAACCGGGAGAAATGGTGGTGGTAGATAGTAGCGGTTTAAAAAGTTTCCAGATTGAAAAAGGTACTCAAAAACTGGATATTTTTGAATTTATATATTTTGCAAGGCCGGATAGCTATATATTGGGACAAAGCGTTGATGGTGTCAGACAAAACTTGGGAAAGCAGTTAGCTAGGGAAAATCACATTAAAGCAGACATTGTAATTCCCGTACCTGATTCTGCTATTTCTGCGGCCATCGGATTTGCCAAAGCCTCTGGTATTCCTTTTGAAATGGGGCTGATTAAAAACCGCTATATTCATAGGACTTTTATTTCTCCGGAAGAGCATTCCCGCCAAAAAATTGTCCAGCTAAAACTTAATCCAATGAAACATGTTCTGGCCGGCAAAAAAGTAGCGGTGATTGACGATTCAATTGTCCGTGGCACTACTTCAAAACAAATTATCAAAATGATCAGAGACGCGGGAGCAAAAGAAGTTCATTTGTTTGTTTCTTGCCCGCCTTATTGTTTCCCTGATTTTTATGGAATTGACACCCCTAAACAAGCCGAACTTATTGCCGCCACTAAAACTGTTAAGGAAATTGCCAAACAGTTGGGAGTTGACTCTTTGCACTATTTATCCTACAAAGGTTTAATTGCGGCTACGGGTTTACCCGAGGATCTATTTTGTACATCTTGTTTTACAGGCATTTATCCGTTGGATATAGGAGATCGAATGAAAGAAGTAAACTATGAAAAAACTGGCAGTACTAATTTCTAACAAAGGAACTGGTACAAATCTTCAAGCAATAATTGACGGGGTGAACTCTGGCAAAATTCAGGCCCAAATAATTACAGTTATTTCAGATACAGAAGATGCTTTAGGATTAAGTAGAGCTAGAAAACACAAACTTCCTATAAAAATAGTTCCTAAAAAAGAAAAACTTCTTTCAGTTTTGAAAAAAATTAATCCTGATTATATTTGTCTGGCCGGATGGAAACAAATAATTTTGGATGAAGTAATTGATAACTTTTCCAACAGAATTTTAAATACTCATCCCGGAATTATCCCTGACACAATGGATGGAATAGTTAAAAACCCTGATGGGACTAATGGTTTATGGAATAAAGGCAAAATGACAGAAAAGGCCATGCAAAATTTTCTGGACAGAAAAGCAACATACGGCGGCTGCACCAATCATTTTTTAAGCCATGAATTTGACTTTGGCCCTGTTCTTGGGAGATGTTTTGAAAAAATCAAAAAAGGGGACACAGTCGATTCTCTTTATACAAGATTAAAAATCAAAGAAAATAAATTATATGTTGATGTTTTAGCTAAACTCTGCTCGCCTCGCGAAGCGGGTAAAGAGGAAGGACTTAACATTTTAGTCATTGGTTCAAATGGCAGGGAGCATGCGCTGGCTGTGTCTTATGCCAAAAGTAAAAGGGTGAAAAAAGTAATCATGACTCCGGGCAATGGATTGACGGATTTTGTAAACAAAAAAATTAAAAATTATCCAAATGTTTCCATGATGGATTTTGAAAGAATTGTTGATGTTTGCAAAAAAGAAAAAATAGATTTTATTGATGTGGCGCAGGATGATATTATTGCCGCTGGTTTCGTTGATAAGTTTAATAAATTGGGAATAGCCGCTTTTGGCCCATCGCAAAAAGCGGCGCAAATTGAGTGGGATAAGGAATGGGCAAGAAATTTCATGAAGAAATATCAGTTGCCTATCCCTAAATTTAGAACTTTTAATGACAAAAAAGAAGCCATAAAATATGTCGAATCTCTCCCCCCGCAAGTGCTGTATGTTAAAGCCTCCGGTCTGGCCGCAGGAAAAGGGGCGATACGGGCGGAAAATAAAAAACAGGCGATAGAGGCAATTGATTCAATGTCGCAATTTGGAAAATCAGGAGAAACTTTTCTAATTGAAGAGGCTTTAGTCGGTGAAGAATTTTCTCTTTTTGCCATTTGCGACGGAGGAGATTATAAAATTGTCAGTTGGGCGCAGGACCATAAAACTGTTTTTGACAATGATCGCGGACCAAATACTGGAGGCATGGGATGTGTGGCGCCGGCAAGTGTAGTTAATAAAAAAGTTCTGAAAGAATCAGAAGAAAAAATTCTTAAGCCATTTGTAAAAGGTATGCAAAAAGAAGGAAGAATGTACTGCGGGGTTATTTATTTTGGAGGGATGCTTACTCAAAATGGTGTAAAAATTATTGAATTTAATGCCCGCTGGGGAGACCCGGAGGCGGAAGTTATTTTGCCGGGAATAAAAACAGACTTTCTTAATATTGTAGAAGCAGTGCTATTGGGAAAATTAAAAAAACTTAAAGTTGAGTTGGATAAAAAGATTAGGATAAGCGTGGCTGGATGTTCCAGAGGATACCCCGGCGATTATTCAAAAGTTAAAGGAAAAGAAATTTTTGGATTACCAAAGGCCATGAAATTGTCGGGTATTACCATTTTTGGCGCTGGTATCAAAAGAAAAGACGGGCGGTTTTTTGCAAATGGGGGCAGGATTTTCCATCTGGTGGCAGAAGGAAAAGATATAATTGAGGCAAGAAAAAAAGCATACCAAGCTATGAAGTTAATTAGTATTGAAGGAGATAACTTGCATTATAGAAAAGACATTGGCTGGAGGGACATGGAGAGATTATGATACAGACAGTCAGAGTTAAAAATAATGATGATTCCCAAATGGCAAAAGTTTATCGGCTGGAAGGAATCAGTGAAAAGCAGGCCAAAATTTTGGCGGAAAAATTATTCTGTGAAGACATAAATCAAACTTATACTATTAATCAGCCCATTCTCATCCACCCCAGGGGAGTCCGTTCGGCCACCCCTGGGGTGTTGCGAAGCATTGAAATTGCATACAAACCCGGAGTGATGAATCCGGAAGTGGCTTCGATTATCAAAGCCGCTAAAGATTTAGGGATTAATCTTTTGGCTTGTGATTCATCAAGAGAATATTTAAGTAAAGCGCCTGTTTTTAATCCATTGATTGAACACATTGTTAAAAAAGAACCGGTCACTCTTTTGATCAAAGGAACTGTTGCTAAAACAAAAATTATTCCTCTTCGCCGATTAGATGATGAGGAATTGATGAAGCTTTCAAAAGATACATTATTTTTAAATCTTCAGGAAATGACAGCCATTCAAAATTATTTTCAAAAAATAAAGCGTGATCCGACTGATTGCGAGCTGGAAACCCTGGCCCAAACCTGGAGCGAACATTCCGGGCATAAAACTTTTAAAGCAAGTTTAATTGTTGATGGCAAGAAAAAAGAGCCATTAATTGAAAGAATAAAAAAAGAAGCTTTGAAACATAAGAAAAATATTGTGTCGGCTTTTGTGGACAATTCCGGAGTGATGGATTTTTATGAGGGCTTTGCCATTTGCGGCAAAGGGGAAACCCATAATGCCCCCTCTGCTATTGAACCATATGGCGGAGCAATGACAGGATCGGGTGGAGTGTTTAGAGATATTGCCGGAACAGGCCAGGGGGCAAAAAATGTTATTTCACAGGATGTTTTCTGTTTTGCTCCGCCTGATTATCCTACGGAAAAATTGCCGCAGGGTACCTTACCACCAAAATATTTATTAAAAAGAGTGGTTGAAGGAGTCCGTGATTATGGTAACAGAATGGGTATTCCTACCAACAATGGTTCAATACATTTCCATCCGGATTTCCGGGCCAGGCCAACTGTTTTTGTCGGCGCCTATGGAATAATGCCAAAAAAATATGCCAAAAAAGGTGAGCCAAAATTGGGAGATTTAATTGTGGTGGTGGGGGGCAGAACCGGTAGAGACGGGATACATGGAGCAACATTTTCCTCTGGTGAAATGACCGAGCGGACTATTAATGTTAATTCTCAAGCTGTGCAGATCGGCAATGCTATTGAAGAAAAACGGATGTTTGATGCCCTTTTGGAAGCGCGTGATCAAAATTTAATCCGTGCCATGCAGGATGTAGGAGGCGGAGGTTTTTCCTCGGCCATTGGGGAAATAGGAGAAGAACTTGGAGTAACTGTTAATTTGGAAAAAGCCCCTCTTAAATATCAGGGTCTGGCTCCTTGGGAAATTTGGATGTCAGAGTCACAGGAGCGGATGATTGTAGTTTTGCAAAATAAATCCTTGAAAAAATTTGAAAAGATTTGTAAAAAATATAATGTGGAGGAAACTGTTTTAGGTAAGTTTGACGGAAGTAAAAGATTAAATGTGAATTTTGGCAAAGAGCAAATTTGCAACTTGGATATGCTGTTTTTGCATCATGGGATACCAAAAAGAGTTTTGCAAGCAAAAAGACCAATTCACCTCCGAGGAGCCTATTCAGTCACCTCGGAGGTGGCCGAAGGACTCCTCCGAGGTGGGCCAAAAGCGGAAAAAGAATGGATAGGCATTCTTGAAAAAGTTTTATCTTCTGGCGATGTTTGTTCCAAAGAGCCGATTGTGCGGATGTATGATCATACGGTTCAGGGGACTTCGGCTCTGCCGCCCTTTACCGGTGTGGCAATGGACGGGCCAAATGATGCGGTGGTAATAAAACCCCTTCTTGATAAACCTTTTGGCATGATTGTTGCTCACGGATTAAATCCGGTACTTAATAATTTAGATCCGTACTGGGGAAGTATTTGGGCGGCCACAGAAGCAATATCAAATTATGTGGCTGTTGGAGGAAATTACAAAGAGGCATCTTTGATTAATAATTATATCTGGCCTTTTCCGGATGAGGAAAGTTTATGGTCGCTGGACCAATCTGTGACGGCAGTAGTTAATTTTATGAAGACTTTGAAAATTCCTGTTATTTCCGGCAAAGACAGTCTGTCATCAACTTATCGCGGGTCTGATGGAGTGGTCATTAAAATTCCGCCGGTTCTGATTATATCGGTTTTTGGCAAAATTCCTGATGTTAGAAAAACCGTTTCCTCGGATTTTAAAAAAGTCGGGTCTGTGATTGCGTTGGTTGGCAAGCAAGATTTAAAAGTTGATTTAAAGGTTTTACCAAAAGTTTTGGATACCATTTATAAATCGATTCAAACTGGTAAGATTTTGGCTTGTCATGATATATCAGAAGGCGGATTAATAACTGCTCTTTTTGAAATGTGTTTGGGTGGAGGAATAGGAGCAATTATAAACACCTCGAAGGACTTCTTGTTTAACGAAACCGCAGGTTGTTTTATTGTGGAAGTGGAAAATGAAACAGCAGTCAAAAAATTATTTGCCAATGTTCCTTATGCAATTCTTGGCAAAACCCAAAAACAAAATAACATTAAAGTAAGTAAACTTTTTGAAGTTTCTGTTGACCAACTTGCCAAAGCCTGGAAAAAACCAATGGAGGAGATTTTCTCATGATGCCAGCTTTTTTACAAACAACCGAATATGGTAAGTTTGCCAAAGAAATTTTAGATTTTTTTGTTCCTCTGGCGCTACAACTGCCCAAACTTCGCGAAGAGCCATCTTTTATGACAGCAACAGTAAAAGCTATAGGAGCAAGTGGCGTTCAAGATGTTGTTACTAAAGCAGATAAATTTATGCAAAAGAGGTTAAAAGAAGAAGTATCAAAACTTTATCCAGACTGGCAATTTTGGGGAGAAGAGGGAGAAGATAATATTTTTTCCTTTGACAGCTCCAAATCATTTCTTTTTATTACAGACCCTATTGAAGGAACTAACAATTTCAGGGCAAGGAAAGACAATGATTGGGGTTCTGTTGTTGCTCTGGTTGATATTAAAAAAGGAGAGCCGGTTATAGGAATTGTTGCTCATCCCATGACGAAAAAATTCTATGTTGGGATAAAAGGTCAAGGAGCATATTTGCTTCGGTATAATGAGGATGGTCAAATTGTTTCTGTTAATCCAATGAACAATAAACCGGAAGATGAACGGTTTACCTATAACAATAGTCCCCAATTTAGCGATCAATGCAGAAAAGACGCAGAGAGATTTGTATCATTAGGAGAAGTTCAACCAGATCAAGTAGGTGCTACCCCACTGGATAAATCAAGAAAAGTTGTTAGCATAAAAGACGCAAATGGTAAATCAGAATTATTTATTGATTTAGAAAGTGGTGTATTGGAAGTTATAAGAAATAAAGGAACAATTTATTTTCATACAAGCAATGAGATGGCTGCTGTGTTTGTTATTCTAAAAGAGATCGGTGGTATTGTAACAGATGGGAACGGAAAGCCATGGTCTTTGGGAATTAATTCCTTAATTTCAGCCAGAAACAAAGAAGATTATGATTATTTAAAAAGTTTATCAGATCAGGCGAGAGGAGTTACAAAATGACAAAACCAAGAGTTTGTATTTTAAGAGCGGATGGGACTAATTGTGATGTGGAGCTTTTTTATGCCTTTGAGAAATATGGCGGCGCGCCGGAATATGTCCAGATGAACGAGCTGCGGACTAAAGAAAAAAAGCTGCAGGATTATCAGATCCTGGCTTTGCCCGGCGGATTTGCTTACGGTGATGATATTGCCTCCGGCAAAATTTGGGCAGTGGAACTGGTCAGTTTTTTCAAGGAGGAGCTGGAAAAGTTTCGAGAAAAAGGGGGACTGATTATTGGCATCTGCAATGGTTTTCAAGTACTTATCCGGACAGGACTTCTTCCTTTTGGAAATCTAGGCAAAATGGATGCCACTTTAACTCCCAATAACAGCGGGCATTTTGAATGCAGATGGGTTAGGGTGAGAAATGAAAAAAGTAAGCGAATCTTTTGGATGTCTGTTAATCATGGGGAAGGGAAGTTTTTTGCAAACGCAAAAACACTAAAAAAAATAGAGGCACAAAAATTAGTAATGTTTAGATATGTTGATAATCCCAATGGATCTCTCAATGATATTGCCGGAGTCTGCGACCCCACTGGTCGAGTCATTGGCCTAATGCCTCATCCGGAAAAGTTCGTTGATGAAACACAGTTTGCAAATTGGCGTCGTGATAAAATAATTAAGCCGCATGGTGCGTTTATATTTGAAGAGATGATAAAGTATGTAAAGAAAGGATAAAATATATGATTATTTTAGTTGATTTTGGAGGGCAAACAGCCCATTTAATTGCCAGAAGAATAAGAGAGCTTGGAGTAGAAGTTGAAATATTAAATCCTGAAGAAGCATTAATAAAAGCTAAAAATGCAGATGGAATAATTTTTTCCGGAGGCCCGGCATCTGTTTATGCAAAAGATGCGCCAACTATAGATAAAAAGATTTTTGAACTGGGAATTCCTATTTTGGGAATTTGTTATGGGGAGCAGTTAATGTGTCATTTATTGGGCGGGGAAGTAAAGCCGGGTTTTAAAAAAGAATATGGACCGGCAGAGTTAAGGTTACAGGTAACAGGTTACAGTGGACAGTTGTTGGAAAATATTCCAGAAGAATTTAATGTCTGGATGAGTCATGGTGATGAAGTGGTTAAAATCCCGCAGGGCTTTGAAACTTATGGAACTACCCAAACAATTCCTCATGCAGTCATAGCAGATGAAAAAAGAAAAATTTATGGAATTCAGTTTCATCCCGAAGTAATCCATACACAGTTTGGTGAACAGATTTTAAGTAACTTTCTGCGGATCTGCGGACTTAAGATAAGCAAACAAGAGATAGATAAAGAGTTTGTGGAAAATATTATCAAAGATATTAAGGATTCTATAGGGAATGAAAAAACAATTTGCGCGCTCTCCGGCGGGGTTGATTCTTCAGTTGCAGCTTTACTGGTTCACAAAGCAATTAATAAAAATTTAATATCAATTTATGTTGACTCCGGGTTAATGAGAGAAGGAGAAACTAAATCTTTGCAAGAGGTTTTCCAGAATCATTACAAAATGAATGTTGTTATTATTGATGCAAAGCAGGAATTCCTGAAAGCATTAAAAGGAATTACTGACCCGGAACAAAAAAGAAAACTTATTGGCCGGGTTTTTATTGAAGTTTTTGAAAAAGAGGCCAAAGCCGCAGGAGCCAAATTTTTAGTGCAGGGGACAATTTATCCGGATGTGATAGAAAGCGCCGGCAGCAAACTATCCCAAAAAATTAAGTCTCACCATAATGTTGGGGGTCTGCCGGAAAATATGAAACTTGTTTTAGTTGAGCCTTTGCGGAATTTTTATAAAGATCAGGTAAAGATAATTGGCCGGATTTTGGGATTGCCAAATGAGATAATAAACAGGCAACCTTTCCCGGGGCCGGGACTAGCAGTCCGGATTATTGGGGAAGTGACAAATGAGAAGTTGGAAATTTTGCGGAAAGCTGATGCAATTGTTCAAGAAGAGTTAAAAGATGTTGATCTTTGGCAGGCATTTGCAGTTTTTACAGGAATAAAAACAACAGGAGTAAGGGGAGATGAAGGAGTTTATGGGGAGACTATAGCTATTAGGGCAATTGAAGCCAAAGATGCCATGTCTGCCAATTTTGCCAAACTTCCATATGAACTTTTGGAAAAAATTTCCACCAGGATTGTCAATGAAGTGAAAGAGGTAAACCGCGTGGTTTACGACATCACCACCAAACCCCCAGCCACTATGGAGTGGGAGTAAGGAGATTGATAAAAAAGTAAGGATATGCTATAATTATTTATATGAATTTAACTACCACTCTTACTTCTAAAGCCCAAATTACCATTCCTAAACTCGTTAGAGAAGAATTAGGCCTAAAAATAGGTACAAAAATTGATATTTTCCCCATTCCGGATGGTACTTTTGTAGGCAGGCCAAAACGAAAATCCAATATTATGCAGTTTGCAGGAGCTTTAGCTCATTTGGATGACGGTAAATCATGGAAGGAAATCCGGGAAGAAACTGAAAAAATAGCTGCGCAAGAATTAGCTTACAGTTATGAAAAATTGACCCGAAATAAGGCCGCTAAACTGTATCGCACAAAATTTAAGTAAATGAAAATTATTGCCATTGATACAAATGTCCTGTTGGATTTCCTGTTAAAAAGGCATCCTAGATTTAATGAAGTTAAAAGATTATTTGAGGATTGTGCAGAGAGAAAGATAGAAATTTTTGTTCCTCAAGTAGTATTTCCGGAAATTGAATGGGTTTTAAGATCACATTATAAAGAATCTAAAGAAAAAGTAGTTAGGTTTTTAGAGGAACTTTTGGCAATGGATGGAATAATACTTGAAAATAAACCGGAAATTCAAAAAGCAGTGAGTATCTATAAATATGCCAATATTAAGTTTACCGATTCAGTTATCGCAGCACAGATACAGAGAATTAAACCTGATGAGTTTTTAACTTTTGATGAAGATCTGCATAAATTCTATCAAAAAATGGATTGGGAATAATTAAATTTTTATATATTCTTCTCTTTGAGGGCCTACTGAAATAAGAGAAATTTTAACATTTAAGAATTTTTCTATGAATCTTAAATATTCCTGGCAGTTTTTGGGAAGGTCTTTAAAATTTTTGATTTTCATTATATCTTCTTCCCATCCTGGAAATTCTTTATATTCGGGAGTAAGTTTTGCAAGTTCCTGATAACCGCAGCTTGAGTAGGGAATGGATTTATTATTAAGTTTGTAACCTATACAAACTTTTATATTTTTAAGCCCTGATAAAACATCAATTTTGGTAATTACCAAATCTGTAACTCCGGAAACTTCACAAGCAAATTTAGTAGCTTCCAAATCCAACCAGCCAATTCTTCTGGGTCTTCCGGTGGTTGTGCCATATTCCTTGCCTTTTTCCCTGATTTCATCACCTAATTTATCTGTTAATTCTGTTGGCAGCGGTCCTCCACCGACCCGGGAAGTATAAGCCTTAACCACTCCCAAAACTTTCGAGATTTCTTGCACAGGTATTCCTGCTCCTGTATTAACTGCTCCGGGAATAGTATTTGAAGCGGTAGAAAATGGATAAGGGGAAAAATCAACATCAATCATCACTGCCTGTGCGCCTTCCATTAAAATATTCTTTTTTTGGAAGAGGGCATTTTGCAGTAAAAGAAAAGTATCTGTCACAAATGGCAAAACTATTTTTCTAAATTTTGATATTTTTTCTAATTCTTTTTTGATATTAATTTCCTTGATTCCAAATGTTTTTAATATTTTATTTTTTATGTTAGCCTGAAAAGTAAATTTTTCCACAAATAAATTCCAGTCTTTTAATTCATAAATTCTAATGCCGTTATAACTTACTTTATCGCTGTAAGCAGGACCAATTCCTCTGGTGGTTGTACCAAGTTTTTGACTGCCTCTTGCATTTTCGTAAGCTTGATCCAGCGCTTTATGATAAGGTAAGATCAAATGGCATCTGTCGGAAATAAAAAGCCTGCCTCTTACATCAAACATTTTTATTTCCTCTGCTAAAACTTCCAAGTCTATGACCACTCCATTGGCAATGACGCATTTTGTTTTGGGATTTAATATGCCGGAAGGGATTAAATGCAAAGGGTATTTTTTGTTATTTACCACAATTGTATGTCCGGCATTATTTCCGCCGTGAAACCTGACAACATAATCCGCATTGCTTGATAGCAAATCCACAATTTTGCCCTTGCCCTCATCACCCCATTGAGTTCCGAGAATAACAGAAACATTGCTCATTTTATTCTTTTGTCATTCTGAGCGATTAGCGAAGAATCTCTAGAGATCCTTCACTTCGTTCAGGATGACAATGGAGAGTGTAGCATAATGTTTTGACTTTTGGTAGTCTATTTAGTATAATGAATTATGGGAAATAAAAATTACACAATTGTAACTTTAGGTTCTCACTCGGCCCTGCAAATCCTCAAAGGGGCAAAAGACGAGGATTTTGAAACTGCGGTTGTGGCAACTCCTGATAGAATTTCACTTTATCGCTCTTACTCCAATTTCATTGACAAAGTTTTTGAAATAAGCTCATGGGATGAATTTCCCAAACTGGAAAAAGATCTTCTGGCAAGAAATTGCATAATTATTCCGCATGGTTCTTTTGTAGCCTATTTAGGTATGGAAGAAAACAAAAAAATGAAAGTTCCTTATTTTGGAAATAAGCATGTGTTGGATTGGGAAGAAAACAGGAAAATGCAAAGGGAGTGGATGGAAAAATCAGGGATTAAAGTTCCTCATAGGTTTAGAAAAGGGGATAAAATTGACAGGCAGGTGATTGTTAAATCTTATGGAGCCTCGGGAGGCAAAGGTTATTTTGTTGCAAGAAATCAGAAAGAACTTGATGACAAATTAAAAAATTACAGCGAGGAGAGATTTATTGTCCAGGAATATGTCATTGGGGTGCCGGTTTATTTTCACTTTTTTTATTCTCCCTTAACTAAAAAGGTAGAGGTAATGAGTATTGATAAAAGATATGAAACCAATGTTGACTCACTTGGTAGAATTCCGGCCAAAAACCAAAAGGGCTTAAATATAGAGCCGACTTTTGAAGTGGTGGCCAATATTCCCATGGCAGTCAGGGAATCAATGCTGGCGGAAGCTGTTTCAATGGCAGAAAGGGTGATTGAAACATCCCAAAAATTAATCCCTCCCAAGGGACTGTTTGGCCCGTTTTGTCTTGAAACAATTATTACCTCAAGTGAGGAAATTTATATTATTGAAATATCAGCCAGGATTGTGGCCGGAACAAATTGTTTTATTAACGGTTCGCCTTATACATATCTAAATTATGATGAGCCAATGTCAACAGGCAGAAGAATTGCCAGAGAGATTAAGAATGCCATAAAACAAAATAGACTGAAGGAGGTTTTAGATTAATGAGTAAACAATATACAATTGCAGTTTTGGGTTCTCACTCTGCCTTGGATGTTTGCAGGGGGGCAAAGGATTTGGGGTTTAAAACTTTGGTAATTTGCCAAAAAGGCAGGGAAAAAACTTATCAAAAATATTATGAAAATATAGTTGATGAAGTTTTGGTTTTAGATAAATTTGCGGATATTGTGACCACCAAGACACAAAATGAACTGAAAAAAAGAAATTGCATTTTCATCCCCCATCGCTCTTTTGAAGTTTACATTAATGACTACAATGCTATTGAGAAAAAATTCAAAGTGCCAATGTTTGGAAATAGATTTTTGTTAAAGGTTGAAGAACGGGGAGTAAAACCTAATCAATATGATCTTTTGGATAAAGCAGGGATCAGATATCCAAAACAATATGGCGATCCTAAAAAAATAGACAGACTTTGTATTGTTAAAGTTTTGGAAAAAGAAAGGGGTTTTGAGCGGGCATTTTTCTTTGCCGAATCTTTTGAAGAATATAAAGTAGGCGTTGCTCATGGATTGGGATTAGGTAAATTTACCGAAGCGCAAATAAAATCAGCAGTTATTGAAGAATTTATTGTGGGAGTGCAAGTTAACTTTAATTTTTTCTACTCACCTGTTAAAAAAAGATTGGAACTGATTGGGACTGATACCAGGCGACAAACTAATATAGAAGGTTTAACAAAATTGCCATCTATTTATGAAGAAGAAGTAATGAAAAAAGTAGGCATAAAGTACGAAGAAGCAGGGCATATTGCAGTGACGGTTTTGGAGTCCCTTTTGGAAGATGCATTTGTATTGGGTGAAAAATTTGTGGAAGCCTCTCAAAAATTAATGCCTCCCGGGGTAATTGGCCCGTTTGCTTTGCAAACAGTTATTACGCCAGGTCCTCCTAAAAAAGAAATTATTGTTTTTGATGTTTCTCCAAGAATGCCGGGAAGCCCCGGAATTTTTGCTACTCCATATAGTGGATATTTATATGGAGAAAATTTATCCATGGGAAAAAGAGTGGCCATGGAAATTAGAGAAGCCATTGGGAAGGGAGTGTTGGATAAAATTTTAACATGAAAAAATATGCGCTTTTATCTGTGTATGACAAAACCGGCATTGTTGATTTGGCTAAGGAGTTAATAAAGCAAGATTATGAAATTATTTCTACAGGAGGTACTGACAAGGTACTGACAGGATCAGGAATAAAAGTTACCCCGATTGAAAAAATTACAGGTAATCCAAGGCAGTCTTTTGACGGTCGGATGAAAACAATTAGTTTTCAGATAGAATCCGGAATTTTATTTGACAGAAAAAATCCAAAACATGTGGAAGAGGCTAAAAAATTAAACATTCCTCAAATTGATGTGGTGGTCTGCAACCTTTATCCGGTAGAAAATATTGATGTTGGCGGACCAACTATGATTAGGGCTGCTGCCAAAAATTGGGAGAATGTTTTGGTCATTGTTGACCCAAAAGACTACGGGAAAATAAATGGAAAAATAACTGATAAGTTAAAGAAAGAACTGGCAGCCAAAGCTTTTTATCATTTATCACTTTATGATTCCCAAATAGGGAATTTTTTTTCTACGGAAAAGTTTCCTGAAGAACTGATAATTCCCTTGCAAAAAATAAAAGATTTGCGTTACGGAGAAAATCCGCATCAAGAGGGAGCTCTGTATCTTATACCAAACACAAATTCACCTCTTGCTAATTTAACCCATCTTTGGGGAAGACATTTGTCAGGAACAAATATTGGAGATATGCATGCGGGGATAGAGACTGTCAGACAATTTAAGGAACCGGCTGCCTGCGTCATTAAACATCTCTCGCCTTGTGGTATTGCCTTGGGTCAGGATGCGAAAGAAGCGCTCTCAAGAGCAGTAGACGCTGATCCAGTGTCTGCTTTTGGGGGAGTGGTGGTGTTAAATACCAGGATGGATGAGGAAGCTGCGCAGGTAATTGGTCATATGGATATAGTCGCTTGTCCGGAAATTTCTGATGAGGCTTTGGAGATTTTGAAAAGGATGAGAAAGAGTATGGGTATTTATACTTTTGGTAAAATTCCTGGTCAAAGAAGTGAAAGATGGGATATGAGATGGTTTGCCGGAGCCATGTTGCTGCAGGATTTTGATGATAATATAGAAGCAAGTTTTAAGGATTGGGAAATGGTGACAAAGAAAAAACCAACTATGAAACAAATGGAACAAATGAAATTTGGTTTCAAAGCGGTTAAAGCAGTAAGATCTAATGCAGTAATTGTGGTTGACAGCAATATCCCCATGACCCGTGGAATTGGGTCCGGGCAAACATCAAGAATTGGGGCTACAAAAATTGCCGTTGAGCAGGCTGGTGATTTTTCAAAAAGTGGTATTCTAATAAGTGACAGTTTTTTTCCGTTTGACGATTCTGTTAGACTGGCAGCAGAATATGGGATTACTGCGATTTTAGAGCAGGGTGGATCTTTGAATGATAAAATGTCAATAGAAGCAGCAGATGAGTTGGGAATAGCAATGGTATTTAGCAAAAGGAGGGCATTTAGACATTAGTTATGAATAACAACACACTTACAAATTATACAAGTCCCTTTAGTTGGAGATATGGATCAGAGGAAATGCGTAGGATTTTTTCCGAGGAAAATAAATATAGACTCTGGAGGAAAATTTGGGTGGAGTTGGCAAGGGCAGAGTCAAAAAATGGACTGGTTGGAAAAGAAGAACTAGAAGACTTGGAAAAGCATCAAGATGAAATAGATATTGAACGGATTTGGGAAATTGAAAAAGACACTTGTCATGATGTGGTAGCAGCCATCAAAGAGTTTGCTGAAAAAGCCAAAATCGGAGGGGGAAAAATCCATCTTGGGGCCACCAGTATGGATATTGTTGACAATGCCGAGACAGTAAGAATTACAGAGGCCATGGGCGTAGTCGAAAAAAGACTCGTAGTTTTGCTACTCGCGCTTTCTTCGAAAGTAGAAAAATATGCTGAATATGTGTGTATGGGATATACCCATTTGCAGCCGGCAGAACCAACAACGTTAGGTTACAGGTTTGCTTTTTATGCTCAAGATCTTTTAATGGATCTGGAACTCTTACAATTTGTCAAAAAAAATCTTAAAAGCAAAGGAATAAAAGGGGCTGTTGGGACTTCTGCCAGTTTTGTTAATCTGATGGGTTTAGAAAAAGCAGAGGAGATGGAACAAAATATAATGGGAGAGTTGGGACTTAAAGAAATAGAAATTGCCAGTCAAACTGCCCCGAGGAAAATAGAATTTTTTGTATCCTCTTTGCTTTCCTCAATTGCCCAAAGTCTTTATAAATTTGCATTTGATTTAAGGATCATGCAATCCCCGGGATTTGGGGAGTGGCAAGAGCCTTTTGGTAAATCTCAAGTTGGTTCATCTGCCATGCCGTTTAAGAAAAATCCCATTAAAGCGGAACAGATTTGTTCGTTGACAAGACTTGTTGTGGGTTTATCAAGAATTTCCTGGGATAATGCTGCCCACATGCTGCTGGAGCGGACTCTTGATGATTCGGCCAATAGAAGAGTAGCCATACCGGAAATGTTTTTAGCTCTTGATGAGATGTTAACATCAACTACAAACATAATTGATGGTTTAACGATAAACGATAAACGAATAACGAAAAACCTGGATACATATTGGCCTTTTTCAGCAAGCGAGACAATAATTATTGAAGCAGTTAAAAAAGGAGCAGACAGACAAAAAATACATGAGGTCTTAAGGGAGATTTCTATGAAAGCTTGGGAAAGCATACAGGAAGGGGAGGTAAATCCAATGGAAGATTTACTGGAAAGTAATCCGGAAATAAATAAATATTTAAGCCCGGCGGAAATTGATAAATTATTAAATGCCAAAAATTATGTTGGCAATGCTCCCCAAAAATCCTTGGAGATTTCAAGAGTAATCTCAAAAATATGATAGAAGCAGTTATTTGGGATATAGATGGGGTGGTACTTGATTCTGAACAAATTCATGCTGAAACAGAAGCTGAAGTTGCTGGAAACTTTGGGATTATAATTAGTCCAATTGAAGTTATTAAATTATATTCAGGTGTATATATAGATCAAGAATTTGAGGATATGGCAAGAAGATTTGATAGGAATATTCTTCTTCAAGAAGCCCTAGCTATTCGTAGACAAATTTTAGCTCGACATGTTGAGGAAGGGATACCAACGATACCAGGTGCATCAGAGGTGCTAAATTCAATATCAGAAAGGTATAAATTGGGGCTTGTTACTAGTTCAGAAAGAAATTTTATAGAACCAGCCCTAAATAAATTAGGTCTTTTAGATTTATTTCAAGCAAGAATTTATGCGGGAGAGGTGAAGCACCCCAAACCACATCCAGAACCCTTTTTAAAAGCAGCAGAAATTTTAAATATTCAGCCAAATCAAGCTGTTGTAGTAGAAGATTCAGTGAGTGGATTTGAAGCAGCGAGAGCTGCTGGTATGTTACTGATTGCCAGAAGAGCAGAACATAACAGACACATAGATTTTTCTTTGGCGGATTATGTAATTGAAGATTTAAGAGAAATCCCCAAGGTGCTTGAACAATTTAAGCAATAGTGTTAAAAATGAATATATCTAAACTATGAAAAATACAAAAGTTCTTATTATATCCGCTTCTGAATCTGATTTATCAGTCATGAATAACGCCGGAAAAATTTTAGAGGAATTTGGAGTGGAGTATGAAATGGTTGTTTCTTCCGCTCACAGGACACCGGAGCGGACTGTAGATCTGGTGAAAAAATTTCATAACGGAGGCGGCAAAGTCATTATTGCCGGAGCAGGATTGGCTGCACATTTGGCAGGAGCAGTAGCAGCGCGTTTTCCTCTACCTGTGATTGGAGTTCCGCTTTCCAGTGGAGTACTTGAAGGCACTGATGCGCTTTTAGCTACCATGCAAATGCCTCCCGGAGTGCCGGTTGCAACAGTTGCTATTAATGGGGCAAAAAATGCCGGGATTTTGGCTGTGCAAATTTTAGCAACTTCGGACAGTAATTTAGAAGAAAAATTAATTGAATATAAACAAAAATTAGCAAAACAATAATGCAACGGCCGTATCAATAATGTTATGTTAGACATAATAAAGACTGTTAATTTAAAAGGTTTTGGGAAAAAACATAGCGGTAAGGTTAGGGATTATTATATAGCTGGGAAAAAAAGGATTTTAATCACCACAGACAGAATTTCCGCATTTGATATTAATTTGGGGTATATCCCACAAAAAGGTGCAGTGTTAAACCTTTTGGCTGCTTTCTGGTTTGAAAAAACAAAAGATATTATAGACAATCACCTAATTTCTGTTCCGGACCCCAATGTTAGCCTGGTTAAAAATGCCAAACTTATTCCCATAGAGATGGTGGTTAGAGGATATATCACAGGTGTCACAAATACTTCTATCTGGGGTTCTTATGAGGTTGGGGAAAGATTAATTTACGGAGTTAGGTTTCCGGAAGGTTTACGGAAAAATCAAAAATTGCCAAAACCCGTGATAACTCCTACTACTAAAGCTGAAATTGGTCATGATGAAAGATTAACAGAAAAAGAAATAATTGCAAAAAAAATAGTTTCTCCTAAAATCTGGCAGGAGATGAAAAAAGCTGCCTTGGGGTTGTTTGATAGAGGAACAAAGATTTGTGAAAAAGCAGGAATAATTTTGGTTGATACCAAATATGAATTCGGGTTACTAAATGGCAAACTAATTTTAATCGATGAAATCCATACTCCGGATTCATCCCGTTTTTGGATTAAGAAAACTTATCCGGAAAGATTTAAAAAAGGATTGGAACCGGAAAATTTTGACAAAGAGATTTTGCGTCTCTGGTGTGCAAAAAAGGGTTACAAGGGGGATGGGAAACCGCCAGAAATGAGTAAAAAATTAATCACGGATTTATCCCAAAGATATATTGCCATATATGAAAAAATCACGGGTAAAAAGTTTATTCCGGATAAAAGCAAAAATATTACCAAAAGAATTCAAGATCATATTCATGGTATAATCTAAAAGCTTATGCAAAGTAATGGTTTTGTACTTTTGACAGGAACTGCCAATGTAAAACTGGCCAAAGATGTTGCTAAAATTTTGGGTAAAAATGTTGATGAAACTGTTACTACTTTTGCCGACGGAGAAAAAAGAATTATTATCCCGGAAAATTTGCGCAAACGGGATGTTTTTATAATCCAGCCAACCTGTCCTCCTGTTGATTCCAACATTATGGAACTTCTCTTAATGATCGATGCTGCCAGAAGATCTTCAGCATCGGAAATTACAGCTGTTATCCCTTATTTTGGATATTCCAGACAGGATAGAAAAGATAGGCCCCGGGTACCGGTTTCCGCGGCACTGGTAGCAGGGTTAATTGAATATGCGGGGGCAGACAGAATTGTCACTATAGATATCCACTCCGAGCAGGAAGTGGGTTTTTCAAAAATCCCCTGGGATGTATTATATGCAAGCTATAATTTACTGCAGGTTTTAAAAAAAGAATTCAAAGGGGAAAATCTGGTGGTGGTATCACCCGACAAGGGCGGGGTGCCGAAAGCCACATTTTTTGCAGAACTTCTGGATGCAGATGGTATTGCCATAGTTTTTAAGGAAAGAGATGTTTACAGAGAAAATGTTTCCGAAACTTTGGATATGATGGGGGATGTTAAGGGAAAAGATGTGCTTTTGGTTGATGATATGATTGATACGGCCGGAACAATAGTTGGAGCAGCCAATCTACTTAAGAAAAGGGGAGCAAAAAGTATTTCCGTGGCGGCAACTCATGGGATCTTTTCTCCTCCTGCCATGGAGCGAATTGACAAATCTTCTCTGGACAAAGTTTTTATTACGGACAGTGTGCCGCTTAAAAAAGAAATATTAAACAGTTCCAAAGTTAGGGTTGTATCTGTTTCCCCACTTTTGGCAGAAGCAATTAAGTTTATTTATAATGGTGATTCCATATCGGGAAAACTGATCCCTAAATCCCACGGCCACGAACGCTAGCGCAGATCCAAAGTACTGCCTTCAAAGATTATATTTTTTGACTTGATGATTACTTTTCTTTCTCCTTCTTCTATATATCCGCCGTCAAGAGATTCAAAACCATTTTGAGATATAATGCTTTGGGCTTTTTCAACATCCTCTGCTGATAAAAATATGGCATGATCCTGCCCCATGTTAAAAGTTTCATACATTTCATAATCATCTAGTCTTGCCTCTTTTTGTATAAATTTAAAAACTTCCTGCGGATCAAATAATTTTTCTATAATATAAGTAAAGTTTCTTTTAGATCTCATTATTTTTCTAAGTCCATGGCCGGTGATATTGGAAATATAGTGAATGTTAATACTTCCATCCAGCAGATCCTGAATTAACTTGGCATAGATATTGGTTTTGGTTAAAATTTCTTTTCCTCTGCCGGGAAGTTTGTGCATTAGCGCTCTGGCCAGCGATATCCCATTGGCATTTAGACCATTGCTTTTAAGAAGTATTATTCGATCACCGGGTGTTAATTTTTTGTCTGTGATTAATCTTTTTTCAGAGGTGATTATTCCCACTGCAGAACCTCCCAAGTCAACAGTGCCCGGAACAACAACTCCTTTTAGTGTTGGAGTTTCTCCGCCTCCCCAGGAAACGCCAGCCAAATTGCAGGCACTTTTCCAGCCCTCAATTAAATCCTGCATCCGCTCGCTGTCTTGCAGCCAGCTATTATCTTCAATAGCCCAGTATGCGTGAATAACCAGAGGTTTGGCGCCTACTGTGATAAGATCATTAATGATTGTGGCAACAGTATCGTGGCCTACTACATCATAATAGGTTTTGCCTGTTATTTTTCTCATTTCATCTGCCACTAAATTTTTTGTTCCCAGACCTTCAACAACAGAGGCCATGTAAATGTCACCCTGTTTCCAAACATATGCTGATTCACCTCTGGTGTCGCTTACTTCTTCAGAACCATTTTGGAGATTTTTAGCAGTTTCCAAAGCAGCAGTTTGAGCTAATTTTTTAATCGGGTCCTTGGTGGAATAGTCATCACCAACTTGTGAATAAGTAATTTTATTTTTTCCCATGGCCTAAATATATCACAACTGTCCCCTTTTTAATACAAAAATTATCTCCATCCCCAGAAAAGAAAGGATTTTATTTTTCATACTTTTGGACAGTGAATCCGCTAAACTTTTTTTCTTCAATTAGTTTTCCATTTTTACTGACCCATGTTTTTCCTAAATTTTTATAAACTTCCGGGATTCTTGGGGTTTCGGAAATGATCATAAAAATAATTTTTTCTTGTTTTTTTGAGCTTGGCAAAAGATCATAAGGATGAAGTTGATCTCCACCCAACCAGCCGGGGATATAACCGTATTTTTCCCTGCCGTACCAGTTATAAAGATAAGCCCAAAGTCCATTATAGTAAAGGGGGTAGGTGACGGCATTGATGGCAAACGGTTCGCCTTTTGATTTTTGGTAGGTATAATCAACTACCTGGATTTGATAATCAAGATGGGAGGTTGAATCGTAAATATTGTCAAACAGCTGATAAGCGGGTTGGGGTCGCTGCAGTATTATTGCGGAGTTACTGCCTATGATAAATAAAATTGCTGGCAGGATTAAAAATAAACTTTTTAACTTTGAGATTGTGTATCCTGAAATTAAGGCAATGGCCGGAGGAAGCGCTATTAAAAACCAGGGTTTGTCGTGATAACCTAAAATAAGCATGACAGCCGGAGAAAATAGATAAAGAAGCAAAAAGCAAATGCCGTATTTTTCTTGTTTTGGTGTTTTCTTTGAGAAAAAATAAAAAAGCGTGATTAGAATAATTAAAATCCCTAAATAAATTCCCAAGTCTTGTCTTTGGGGAAATAAATTATTGGAAAAATTTTTAAAAAAATCTTCCTGAAAAAGACTAATTCTTTGAACAAAGGATAACCTGGTTGCCTCATCAAAAGTTTGGGAGAAATTAAGTAAAGTTTTTATCCCGGAAAAATTTAATTTTATTTCAGTCAGAATTAATGTAGAAATGGTAATAATAAATACTAGGGAAGAAAAAAATAATAAATTAAGAGATGGCAATTTAGGTCTAAAAATAACCCAAAAAATCAAAAATACCGGAATAAGATATAAAAATGAGAGGTCAGCCTGCAAGGATAGACCTAAGCTAACTGCAGAAAGTGCAAGCCCCCATTTTTTGTTTTGATAAATTGCCCAAAGCCCAAGATAAAAAAGAGGAACCGTAAAAATAGATACCGTATCAATAGTCAGCCAATTTGAAAACCTAATAATTTCAAAAGAACAGGTAATAATAAGGGCAGAAATTAATGCAGGCAAGTTTTTATGAAAAATAAATTTAGATAGAGTAAAAATGATTAAGGCGGTCGCCGCATTAAAAAATATATTCCAATAAGTGCTGACAAAAAAGTTTCCGGAAGAAATTAAAAAAGGAATTAAATTATAGTAATAATAAAATACCCCATGGTGAATTCTGGGATCACCATAAACAGCCCGGCCAATAATTACAGGGTCATGATCAACCGCCAGCTTGTAAGTATAAAACTGATCTTCAATTTGATCAAAGTCAAAAATAATGTTGGCATCCCGGGTATAGATTAGTCGCAGACTGATGCCAGCAATGAGGATGAATAAAAGAGCCAATTTTATCATAGTTTATTATAGCTTATTTATAAGAGCTGGTGCATAAAATCCGCAGGTGCCATCTCATCCCACTCCAAGGGTGGAAGTTTAGGGTGGAAATTACCCACAAAAAAGTGTAAAATTTGTCAGATTAGCATATTGCAGATTGTTTTGGGAAAGTGAAAGGAGATGTATTAACTGTCCGTTTCACATATCGGAGTAACAGCATCCGCATAATTGGAGCCGGTTACTGGAGAAAGGGAAAAAATATCTATGAAAAACAAAATAAACCGTAGGACTATTTCCTTACAGGAAATTAAATACAGCAATGAACCGATTGAAGCGAGAGTGGTAAGCGACTTTTTACCAAGTCCTGAAAATTTAATTCTAAAGGAGAAGAAGAAAAGGGTTACTTTAACGCTTACTCAAAATAGTCTTGATTTTTTTAAAGACTCTGCAAGAAAGCACAAAGCTTCTTATCAGGGGATGATCCGTCGTTTGATTGATTACTATGTTATCAATTAGCAAGCATAAATGATTTTCTTCTTTCTTCTTGGCCTAAAAAATGGTAAAGAAATCCTTAGGTGTAGCTACAATGCCACCCCTAGGGTGGAAACTAGAAACTCACTCATTTGGGGGATTTTGGTATAATCTATTCGTGAAAACAAAAGCACTTTTTATTATCGATGTTCAAAAAGGATTTCTAAATAAATTCACCAAGGATTTACCAATAAAGATTGCTCACTTTTTGGAAAAGAAGAAAGAGGCTTTTGATTATATATTCTTTTTTAAGTTCATAAATAAACAGAATTCAAACTGGACTAATCAACTTAATTGGTATGCTATGTTTAATCCTCCAGATACAGATATTGCTATAGAGCTTGAAAAGTTCACAATAAATGACAATGTATTTAACAAACGAGCATTTTTTTCAGCTATTAAAGCAGATAATTTTTTAGACTTTTTAAAAAGCAAAAATATTTCTGAAATATATATTTGTGGAATGGATACTCATGCTTGTATCCTAATTACCACAATGGAAGCTTTTGAAATGGGGTACAATGTGAAAGTTATAGAAGACCTTTGTTTTTCTTCTCACGGCAGAAAATATCATAAAAATGCAATAGATATATTAAAAAGAAATTTAGGTAAAGCTATTATTATAAAATCATCAGAACTGTAAATTTACTTAAATTGTACCGAAAGAGATGCGTCGAGAACTGCAGCCAGTCTTTTGAGAAAAGACAGGGAAGGGGTGGATTGGCCACTTTCCACTCTGGAAATTACAGACTGTCTGGTTTTAAGCTTTTTAGCAAGTTGGGTTTGCGTTAATCTTTTCTCTATTCTTGCACGAATTAATGCGTAGGATATTTCGCGTTCAAGCCTGTTTTCTTCCCAGATTTTCTTAAATTCAGGGTCTTTCATTAATATTTTTCTGTGTTTTTCCCAGTTCATCATATTTTTAATAATATCACAATATTATGATATTTTCAAGTGCCAGTTTTTAGACGCATTTCGTAATCAGTTAGCCTATTAATGGCGGTTTTTATTTCCCTTGTATCTGTTTTTTGTTTCTTTTTTTGGAAGCCGTGGAGTAGTAAAAATCTTCGGTTAATAATTGCCACATAAAAGATTCTGATGTTGTCGCTTCCTAAAATCCTTAGTTCCCAGAGGGGTGTACCTGTTAGTTTTTTCGAGTGAGGATAACCTAATAAGATACCATGTTCTTCAAGCAAATCTAATACATCTGCTATCTTATTTTGTACTTTTACATTTAAGCTTTGAATGAATTCAAAAATAGGAGAGTTACCTTGAGAGGTCTCATAATAGATAATTTCCCATTTCTGATCCATAACTTAACCTTAGCAGATTTTAATTAAATACATTGGGGAAATTTTGGTATACTTCAAGTATGAAAGTTTTAATATTTGGTCCTTCCGGATCCGGAAAAACTTATATTTCATCTTACTTAAGAAAATTAGGTATAAACGCAGTTGATGCAGATAAAATAGAGGATTTATCTTCTTATTATGACGGACAAGGAAATAAGGTTGAATATTCGGAAGATGCTGGTAAGGAATTTTTGGATAATCATTCTTTTCTTTGGGACAGAATTTTTTTAGAAGATTATTTAAGAAAAAATCCTGATATTTTTTTATTTGGGGCATCTGGAAATATTTTTGATATGCTAGATTTTTTTGATAAAGTTTATTTTTTAAAAATTGATCCGGATTTACAAAAAGAAAGATTAATTCACGAGTCAAGAGAAAATCCCATGGGTAATACAGAGTATCAAAGGGAAAATGCTGTCAGATGGGGTCAGCAATTAGAACAAAAAGCTAAAACATTGGGAATTAAGTTTATTGATGCAACACTTAGTCCAAAAAAAATTCTTTATGAAATTCAAAATTAATCCAAAGATATTTGAAGATTTTGATAAGCCTTTGATTGGGGTAATTATTGCAACAGGGATAAATAATCAAAATGATCATCCGCAAATTCAAAAACTACTGCGGGAGGCAGAAGTAACTTTAAGAGAAAAATTAAATAATGTAGAAATTTCCCTTCATCCCCATATTGCTCCCTGGAGAGAAACTTACAGAAAATTTGGATCAAAACCAAGAGATTTTAGATGCAGCGCTGAAGCGCTAACCAGAGTAGTTTTGCGGGGTTCGGAAATCAAGAAGATTAGTCCTCTGGTTGACTTGTATAATTTAATATCCATCAAATATATTCTTCCTGTTGGGGCTGAAGATCTGGATAAAATGCAGGGAGATTTAGAACTCACTTTTGCAAATGGAGATGAGGATTATACTCCTTTGGGGGAGCAGGAAAATGACCCGCCGCAAAAAGGGGAAGTTATTTATAGAGATGATTTTGGGGTAATTTGCAGGAGATGGAATTGGCGGGAGGGGGATAGAACCAAAATTACCAAAACTACCAAAAACGCAGTGGTGGTTTTGGAAAGTGTAGCCTCTATACCGATTAAGGAAGCAGTAGAAAAGTTGGCAGAGCTAATTAAAAAATATTGCGGAGGACAGATCTCTATTTATTATCTGGATCACAATTCCCCAGAAGTTGATATAATTCTCGTATGAGTTTAAAAGTTGGAATAGTTGGATTGCCAAATGTGGGGAAGTCGACATTGTTTAATGCCCTTTTGAAAAAAAGGGTAGCTTTATCTGCCAATTACCCATTTGCTACGGTTGAACCAAATGTGGGGGTTGTTTCAGTTTTAGACGATCGTCTAAAAATGTTATCGGAATTAGTAAGACAGGAAGAAAAGATGGAAAATGCTCCGCCAATTATTCCTGCGGCTGTTGAATTTGTGGATATTGCAGGGTTGGTCAAGGGGGCATCAACAGGTGAGGGTTTGGGAAACCAGTTCTTATCCCATATCCGGGAAGTTGATGCCATTGTCCATGTTTTGCGGGATTTTGAGGATTCGAATGTTATAAGGGTAGGAGGTTCAGTTAATCCTAAAGAAGATAAAGAATTAATAGAAACAGAGTTAGCTTTGGCTGATATAGACAAAGCAGATAAGCTCTCCATCAAACCGGTTCTGTATGTTTTAAATGTTGATGATGAGTCAAGCGATGGTAGTGAGTTTTTAAGAATAAATGCCAAACTGGAAGAAGAGTTAGCAGATTTTAGTGAAGAAGAAAGGCTGGAATATTTAAAAACATTGGGTTTAGGGCAGACCGGTTTGGAAAGATTAATTACGGCAGCGTATAAATTACTGGGTTTAATTTCTTTTTTAACAGCAGGGAAAAAAGAAGTCCGGGCCTGGACTCTTAAAACCGGAACAAATGCAAAAGAAGCTTCTGGGGTAATTCATACAGACTTTATAAAAAACTTTATCAGGGCGCAAGTTATAGAATATGAAAAATTGATAGAAGCAGGAAGTTACGGTGAAGCTAAAAAAAGAGGCTGGATCAGGACAGAAGGTAGGGATTATGTGGTAAAAGACGGGGATGTGATTGAATTTTTAATAGGTAGTTGATATTCACTATAGGTTTTGGTAGAATGACTAACTATGTTAGAGAGGGTATCTTCAGGAGTAATAAATTTTTTTGCAGGGCGGGCGATTAATAATTTAGTTATTATTAATTCAACGGCAGCTGTAGAGGGGAGCTTTCAACAATTAGTAGCAGATGGTGGAATTCCTCTTGTTTATGCAAATCATCAGGGTCATGCTGATGGCCTAGCAATGGCGAAAGCAACAGAGCATTTAAGAGATCTTACTTTACAAGATGGTCAATATCTTTTGAGGGGGCTTGCTGTTATATTGGCAAAATCAATGGTTTCAGGTCATCAAAGTAAAGAGTTAACAAGCACTTATGATTTGGTGATAGGTGCTTGCCGGCAAAGAGGGGTAGTGCCTGTTCCTGTAACAAGAAAAAAAGATCAAGGAACATACGGCATGAGCAGGAGGCAAATAGCTGCAGAGATAATACCCTTAATAAGTAGTTTACGTGAAGGATATGGGATGGCATTTTTCCCGGAAGGTTCTGTACAAGGAGGGAGACATCAGAAAGGTAGCAATTTAGGAGATATCTATGGGATGCAAGAACCAGATAATAACAATTTAATTGATTTTGTTAAGCTAATGAGTAGAGCAGGTAAAAAACCTTTTTTTATGCCAATAGGACTTCATGGTAGCTATAGAATAATGCAAAGCGAAGAAGGTGATGAACCAAGATTAACCCGCAGAGGAAAGTGGTCTTTAATTGCAGCAGCTTTAGGTATGCCTATTGGTGTTTTAAAGATAGAAGCCAATTTATTAATGCCTTTTACAGGGGAAGATATCGTAAATGAAATGGGTTTTGAATGGATGGAAAATGGCCCATGTTTTAATAGATATGCAATGAGGAAATTATTGCCAGGTATTCCTTCTGTTGCGCATGGAGTTTTTAAGAGAGAGACCGTTTAGGATACCAACCTATTGAATTAGCAAAGCATTATTAGTACAATACCTAACATGAATAATTATTATTTAACTTTAGTTTTAAAGCCTGATTTGGAGGAGAAAGAGAGAAAAGAGCTTTTGGAAAGGTTAAAGAAAAAATTTGATAATGTTGTTAAGGAAGATTTGTGGGGAGTAAAGGATTTGGCCTATCCAATTAAAAAACAAACTAAAGGATTTTATGTTCATTTTGAACTGGAAGCAGATCCAAAAAATGCCAAAGGTCTTGACAAAATCTTAAAATTAGAAGAAGATATTTTAAGATATTTGATAATTAGAAGATAGATAACGGAAAGCAGAAGATAGAAAATGTCAAGCAGAAGCTGGAATAGAGTAGAACTAATAGGAAATTTAACCAGGGATCCTGAACTTCGGTATACCCCTAATGGAGCTGCAGTTTGTACTTTTGGATTGGCTACCAACCGCACTTATGTAACAGAAGGCGAAAGAAAGGAAGAAGTAGATTTTCACCGGCTGGTGGCCTGGAATAAACTGGCAGAACTTTGTAATCAGTTGCTTAAAAAAGGGAATAAGGCCTTTATTTCAGGGAGACTTCAAACAAGATCATGGGAAGGTAATGATGGCCAAACCAGACAGACCACTGAAATTGTGGTGGAGGATATGATTGTACTTACTCCCAGATCAAATGGAGACATGGAAACTCCGCCGCCTCCAAAAGAGGAAGAGGCAGTTACTGTTAAAGATGAAAAAGTTGAAGAGAAAGAAGTGTTAAAAGATGAACCTAAGAAGTCAAAAGAGACTGCAGTAGCAGAAGAAGTTAGTGAAGATCTGCCTTTTTAATTTATGGTCAAAAAGATTATTACTCAAAAAAAAGAAACAACTGAAGTTGAAATTGAAGTTGAAACAAAAGCTTTTTTAAGGAGCAAAAAATGCCAATTTTGTCAAAACAAATCAACACCTTCTTACACAGATACGGCAAACTTAAGACGGCTTTTAACTGATAGAGCCAAGATCACTCCAAGATTAAAAAACGGCCTTTGTAGCAAACACCAGCGCTTTGCCACCAGAGAAATAAAATATGCCAGGCATTTAGGCCTACTTCCTTTCACCCCCAAAATTTAGTAAACTTAAAGCTATGTCTGTCCAAAATGGACTCTTTGATAGTTTTGATAATCTTGATCAAATTGCGGTTTTAGATATTGCCCGCTGGCTTAAAAATGCTCCCAATGAAGTAGTTTTGGAAAATTATCTGGCTAATAAAATTTTATACCCTCAAACTTTACCTTTAACCAAGGAGGATGCTGAACTTGATTTGGCCATTTTGCGTGAGGCTCTGCGGGCAAACGGCCCTAAAAATTTAGCAAAAACAGGTTCTTTTCTGGGAGATAATACTTTTTTAAATGTTACGCTCCGGAAAATACTAATTCCCTCGAGGTTCCTGCGCTTTGTTCCCAGTCTTACAGCTTTAATCTGGGCTTTTATTGACGCTTTTTTACTGGAGAGAGAAAGAAAGGATTTTTTTGAGGATCTTTGGACAATTACTTTAACAGGTGAAATAGATGAAGTGGTCGGTTCTATACTTCTTCCCCAATTTAGCGACCGGAGCGGTATGTTGGAGCTTAAACAAGGGAGCCAATCTTATAAAATCCGCTTTGGTAGCTTGATGATTATTCCCTGTCCTTTAAACCGGTGCCAAATTGTTTATAAATTTAACAAAGGTAAAATTTTAGGTAAGCAGGAAAGCGCAGTTGAAGTATATGGGGGAAGAGTAGGACTTTTTATAGATGCCAGGGATAAAAAAAAATAAACATGAAAACCTTAAAAAGATTACGGATAGAAAAAGACATTGTTACCAGAGTGCATAGAACCTTGAAAGCTAGAGGCCAGCTGAATATCTCGCTTGGTCAGGAAGTCGCTCCTGATGATATTATTGGCAGCTGTTGGGTTTCTTCCGGCTTTAGGATTTTAAATTTATCACAGACTTTATCTGTTTCACCCGGAGAAGCTAAAAAATATCTCAAAAGAGAGATCGGTCAGAAAATCTACAAAGGAGAACTGCTGGCTTATAAAAACCAGTGGTTATTAGGAGGTAAAAAAATGGTTATTTCGCCTTCTGATGGGATTTTGGAGTATTTAAACGAACAAACAGGGGAGTTGAGACTAAATTTTTTACCCAAAAAAATTGATCTGCCAGCGGCAGTTTATGGAGTAGTAGAAGAGATTGATATACCCCGCGGCGATATTATTATTAGAACAGAGGTCAGTAGAATTTACGGCATGTTTGGTACAGGTAAAAACAGAGAAGGCACTTTAAGTATTATTTGCTCGAGAGATGAATTGCTGGGGGAATTAAAAATAACTGCTGAAAATTCCGATCAGATTTTAGTAGGAGGAAGCTTAATCCGTAAAGAGGCAATTTCTCAAGCTATTTCTTCCGGGGTTTGCGGTATTATCGCAGGGGGAATTAATGCAGGAGATTATAAAGCCATAGCCGGAGGAAGGTTAATTTTTCCCAAGAAACTGGAAAACGACATTGGAGTATCTGTAGTTATTTGTGAAGGTTTTGGCGTACAGTCTCTTGGCGAGGATATTTACGGGGTTTTGCAAAAATATAACGGGAAGTTTGTTTTGTTGGATGGCAATCATGCTATAATAAATCTTCCTTCATTTGAATCAAATTGTATGAGGAGAGTGAGAAGTATTGCATTACCCAAGCAGCAGAATACAATTGTTGAAGTTAATGAACTTAAGCTGCAGGATATTAAAATTGGTTCTATGGTTAGGGTAGTAGGTAATTCTTATTCTGCGGAGCAAGGTAAAATTTTGTCTATTGATAAAATAGAAACAGTTTTACCCTCGGGCGTTCCGGCATTTTTATTAACAGTGGAGACCAAAAGGAGAAAAATCAAAATTCCATATGATAATATAGAATTGATATGAAACAAATTTTCTTCAGAATTAATTTAAGAGTTATACTTATAGTAATATTGGCATTTGTCATAGGCTGGAAAGTGGGGCAGACACAAATTCCCCCTCCAAAAAATAACAATGCTGATTTTAAATTATTTTGGGATACGCAGAATCTTTTAAAAAGGGATTATCTGGATAAAAGCGCTCTTGATCAAAATAAATTATATTACGGCGCTATTTCCGGCATGGTGTCTGCAGTTGGGGATCCGTACACATTCTTTTTACCGCCGGAAGCTCAAAAATCTTCCAAAGAAGAATTAAACGGCAGTTTTGAAGGAGTAGGCATACAACTTGGTTTTAATTCAGATAAAAGACTGGCAATAATTGCTCCTTTAGAAGGCACACCTGCCAAAGCCGCAGGAGTAAAGCCTTTGGATATGATAATTAAAATTGATGATAAAGATACTACTGGTTTAAGTTTAGTCGAGGCTGTTAAGCTAATAAGAGGTACCAAGGGTACAAAAGTAACGCTGGAAATTTTGCGCGAGGGGGAAGAAGAAACAAGAACATTTACGCTTATAAGAGATAAAATAGTTGTTAAAAGCGTGGAGCTTGCATACAAAAAAACCAAATCCAATAAAACCGTGGCCTGGATAAAATTGTCCCGTTTTTCAGATCAAACAAGATCGGATTGGGAAGCCGCGGTAAAAGATATTATCTCAAAAAATCCCAAAGGAGTTATTTTGGATGTCCGCAATAACCCGGGTGGATATCTTGACGGAGCGGTTTTTGTCTCATCTGAGTTTTTAGATGGCGGGGATGTGGTTTTACAGGAAGATGGTCAAGGCAAAAAACAGGCATTTAAAGTTGATAGGGAAGGTAACCTGTTTACCATGCCTTTGGTAGTTTTAATTAATAAAGGTTCTGCTTCGGCTTCGGAAATTGTGGCAGGAGCGCTGCAGGACCGGGAAAGAGCAAAACTGGTGGGAGAGCAGTCTTTTGGCAAAGGGACTATTCAGGAAGCAGAGGATCTGGAAAAAGGAGCAGGCATACATATTACTGTGGCCAGATGGCTCACGCCCAATGGAAGATGGGTTAATGATACAAAAGGGCTGAAGCCCGATGTTATAATAGAAATGCCTAAGGATTTGAAAAAAGATCAGGATCCGCAATTGGATAAAGCATTGGAATTATTAGAATAATGGATCAAACAAATTTTAAATTACCAAAGCCATCTTTAAGCAGCATAATGATAGCTGTGGCACTGGGAGTAGTTGTGGCTGTTTTAGTTTATCAGGCTCAAGTGCGGGGATTTCTTTCCGGCAAGGGTATTGAACTTCCCAAGCCTCCTGAAGAAACAAGAACAATTCTTAAAGAAGAAAATGCTGTTATTTCCGCTGTGGAGAAAACTCCTTCTTCATTTGTGGTATCGGACAAAGGTATTACTGAAGGAGCGCAAAACATCGGCTTTGCCATTCCTATCAATTCTGTAAAGGCTATAGAAGTTACTTTATCAGAACTGCCTGCAGAGTAGTAATTATTGGTTCAAGGTTTCCATCCAAGATTTCTTCCAGATTGTGCCAGGATTTGCCAATCCTGTGATCAGTGATCCTGTTTTGAGGAAAATTATAGGTTCTGATTTTTTCCGCCCGGTCACCAGTGCCTATTTGCGAAGCTCTATTGCCGGAAACTTCTTTGTGTTTTTTTTCTTCTTCCATCTGCCAAATTCTGGATCGAAGTAAATCCATGGCGATTTCCCGATTCTGGGCCTGGAACCGTTCTGTTTGCGCAGTTACTACAATTCCGGTTGGAATATGCTTGAGCCTTACGGCTGTTGAAACTTTATTGACATTTTGTCCGCCGTGGCCTCCCGACCTGAAAGCTTCAAATGTAATATCGCCGAGATTAATGGAAACTTCTCTGGCAGTAACTTCTGGTAAAACTGCCACTGTGGCAGTGGAAGTATGAATTCTGCCAGAGGATTCGGTAACGGGTACTCTTTGTACCCGGTGAACGCCGGACTCATACATTAACATGCTGTAACAACCTTTTCCCCTAATTTTGAGTACAAACTTATCAAGTGTCTCTACTTTCCACCCCTGATTTTGAACAAATTTAGTATACATTCGAAGTAAATCTCCGGCAAAAATTCCCGCTTCATCTCCGCCTGCAGCAGATCTTATTTCTATTATGGCTATGTCATTGCGAGGAGTCTCCGACGAAGCAATCTGGCTGGGAGATTGCCACGCCTCGCTTCGCGGGCTCGCAATGACAGAATCCTCAAGGTCTTGTTTTTGTTTTTCCAATTCTGCAATTTCCGCCTTAGCCAATTGAGCTAGATCCGGATCAGAAAGAAGCTCCTTACTTTGGGAAATTTTTTTATCTATTGCATCAATTTGCTGGCGAATATAATCCATCTAACTTACCATTTGTTTTCTGGCCTGCATCAGAAGATCTTTTAAGGAGGGACGGTCTTTTTTAGTTTCTTCTTTTTTATTTTTTCTGGCTTCCAAAATTCTAATTCTTTCTTCCTTTTTAACTTTGGATACTTCTGTTTTCTTTACAAATCTGTCAACTTGTCCTAATGTGTCAACAAATCTTTGCTGACCGGTAAAAAGAGGATGGCAGGCAGAGCATATTTCTACGCGGATTTCCGTTAAAACAGAACCTGTGGTAAAAGTATTGCCACAGGCACAAGTAACTTTGGTATCCGCGTGCCAGCTAGGATGTAAATTAGCTTTCATAACAAGTACAGTATAACATAATATTGCGAAAACTTGACTTATACACTCTATTGTGATACAGTAGGATACAATAATATGGGTAAATTAAGACATGAATAGAATAGAAGGATTTTTGAACAGATTTAGAAATCCTACCCTAGCACAAGAGGTGGAGCCAAGCGCAGAGCCCAATCCGTTAAAAGATGTTCTCAATTTAATCGGCAGCGATGATCCTAATCTATACATGAAGTTGGGACATGCGCTTTTAGATTTGAGCAAAGCATTATTACCAACACTCGGCAAAGATATTGAAAAGTTTAGAAGGGCTTGGGAACAGAGTCCACATGAGCATAGTAGAGAAATGTTAGATCTACCAGCATTCTTTCCCTTTCGGCAACCTCCTAGGATTGATCCATATATGGTTACTTCATTTGTAGAACAGTTAGAGCCTCTAGCCAAATTAAGGAAACCGTTGGTGTCTCCTGGCGTCTGGTCTCATTCTCCAGCAAACTTTCAGCTTCCTTTTGACGAAGGCGGAAAGACCTTTTTGCAAAATTCGGTCATATTAAATCATCCGCTCCAAATAAACTTTTCCATAGACGGTAGGGGTGTCAAAAGAGCAAACTTGGATTGGGTAGATAAAAGACACCCTCGTCCATCTTACCCAACAATTAAAGCAAAATTTGCACAACTGCAGCAAGGATTATAGTATTTCTTTAATTCGCCGCCCTGACAATATTTTGGCCACGGGGGCAGGAGTAAATTTTTAAGTAAAATTCTTGGGCAAATCTGGTTAGCCAAAACATCCGCTGGTAACCGCCAGGTTGATTAAGAAAATCACTAAATTCCGTTTGCCCTGGGTCGTATCTTTTGTGTATCCTTTCACTCATAGGCTCTAATGTTCCTGGTAAGAAAAGAGGACTCTTTACGGTACGCAAGGCCAGAACTTTTGTGTTTGGAGTAACAACAACAATTGCTGGCGGTACATCTTTCGGGGGCAGCGTTTCCAAAAGACGCCTGAAATCGTCAGGAGAAAAAGGTATATCGTGGGGGTGACTATGAATAACAACAGCCATTTTAATATCCGGATCTTGATCATAAATACTGCTTGCGGGGTTTCCTACAAATACTTCATCACCCGAAACAAGCTCTGTTGATAAACGACCTTTACTCCTGTCAAAATAGACCCGATCGGGACTTCCTACGCTATGCTCATCACCCTCGCTACGAATTTTGACTAGACGACCTGTCTTTCTATCAATATAGACTATAGATCCGTATTCTATCTTTCGAGGGTGTTTTAGGGTTAACCGTATCAAATCCTCTGCCTCATGGCCAATCTTTCCAAGATCAAACTCCTTTGGTTGAGTTTCCAGGGCATAAGGCTCATTTCCTGCCGCTTTCAATAAGTAGTCCGCAAGTGAAGCCGCGGGAGACTTTTCTCTTTCTCTCCCGATCGAGCCTATCAATGAACGAAGCTTTGTCCGCCAACTTCCATGTTGTGGCTCTGGACGAGAACCTTCTGTACCTTCCATACTAACTTTATTATATCAAACCTGCGGGCTTTATTTTGGTATAATGTTTGTATATGCCAGAAGTTGTTGTATCGGAAAAACCCCTGATAACAGAATTATCTCCACAGAGACCATTTGACAGAATGCAGGATTTCTTAAAAAAATATGGTAGGCAGGTATATCTAACATTAGAAGATACTTTAGGAGCGGAGGTAGAAATAATGCTCTTGCGGAAACATAATGTTCAGCCTTTAGCCGTAGATTTCTTGTCTGCAATTAAAAGCGGTGTTTTTATGAGTAAAATACCCGAAGGCTACGAGATTGATCTTATGATAACCCAAAGGAAACCGGTTGCTCCAGATGCTGTCCCAGCCGACATAACAGGCCAGTTTATAATTGTTAATCAACAAGAGAAACCGAAAACTTCAGAAAAAACGGCAAAGACTTCTGTGGAGGGGACAGAAATATTGAGTTTTAGATTAAGCGGGGATCCGCAAGAACAGAGGCAAGCTACGCTGGCCACAAAAGATTGGCATCATGCAAAAATATTTTTAAATCTTTCAAAAACTTTATGGCAAAAACATGGAGACGAGCTTTACTGGACTGAATCCCAAAGAGAAATTGAAAAGATCGTCTATGGAATACCGACGACTCCCGAACTTCCGGAAAGTCCAAATCTCCGCAAACTGCTTAAATTCGCAGCCATGGCTACGGGAGCAACCATGATTGGCCTATTGCCCGATGCAAAGATAATGGATCTGAAAACATTGATAGAAAAAAGGTTCGGCGTTCAACTTCGGACCATAACAGAACTCCATCAAGAATTCCCGGAAATATACCAAGAGTACATGAATATGGGTGTAACCTTTCCCCCGGGCAAAGAACATCTGCGTTGGAATGATCGCAGTTTAAACTCGCTGCAAAAAGCATTATCGCTTTTACCAAATCACTTTTACAAACCCGATAATCAAGGAAGACCGGTCTTGATAGTTTCCGCAGAGCAAAGTGGCGAATGCGTATGTGGTAACTTAGATCATCCATATCCACATGCAATCATGCTAAACCTAGGACAAGGAAAGGACACTAATGTCGATACGCTAGTACACGAACTAACTCATCTCCTAACATTAGGCTACATCCCAAATAAAGAAAGCGCACATAGGTGGTATCTGCTGGAGCAGTACGACAAAATTAATGAAATACTTGGAGTAAAATTTGAAGAAATTAGCCGTCAACTAAGAGTTCTAACCAGTAAAAAATTTAGTCCTTTAGTTAATGCCGACGATGCCTCTAAAGCTAGTTTAGAGTCTTTGCCGGTTAGCATAACCGTGTGGAGCCCCAAAAAAGGGTTAACCCCCCAAGAACTAGAAAAATTCGAATTTTATAAAACTTTTCTTCATAGCGTAGGTCCTCAAAGTGGACCTACGGGTTTTGAGGAACCCAGACCTACTGAATTTATAGCTAATTTGGCACAACATTTTGTTCATGGAAAAGATTATTTTAAAAAGCACTACGGTGAGTTTTTTGAACCAGAAATAGTAGAAAGGCTATATGGTTTTGTAAAAGACGACATTTTTAGAGGCAGGGAGTATTGATTGAAATGAAAATGTCCACCTGGAAGGTGGGATAGATTGGCACCTTCTCTTTTTTAGTCAATACGGTAAAAAGGTAAGGTTCTGAAGAGAGCGAAGCAGGTTTTTATATCCTATGTGCCTTGTGATGTCTATGATAAGCTTCTTTGGCAAAAGTGCCAAGAAATACCCCAACTGCTATTAAAACTGCTCCTATGGCAAAATCAACAGAGAGTTTTTCAGAAAGAATAAAAACAGCCAAAACAGTAGCCACAAAAGGCTCAATGTACTGGAATAAATTGGCTATGATGACAGAAGTCTTGGCCAGCCCCCATTCAAATAGAAAATAGGCGGAAACAGATGAAAGCATGGTCATATATAAAAGGCCCAGAAGTCCAACCAGGGTGACCCGGCTTGTCCAAGCGGGGTTTTCAATGTATTCTAAAGCAGCCGGAATAAAAAAAGTTACCACGGCAATCAAAAAAGCAAAGGCCACAACTGTTAGAGAGGAGTATTTTTGCAGCATCTGGCGGGATATGATTGCTCCCGCAACCCAAACTATAGATGCCAGAATAATCAAAAAATTGCCGGTTAAGGATTGAGAGGATGTTTCTCCAAAAAGGGCCCTAGGTACTCCCACAATGATTAAGGCTCCGGTAAGCCCTGCAAAAATCCCGGCCAGATTGATTAAATAGACTTTTTCTTTTAAAAACCACCAGCCTGAAAGTACAGACAGCATAGGTATGACCAGGGTTAAAACAGAAGCGTTGATGGCAGTGGTTTTTTGAATGCCTGTAAAGAAAAAAGTAATGTTTAAAGTAATCATTAAAACTCCAATCAGGGTTAATTTTGGGATGTCCTTCTTGTCAATTTTAACCTGCCTGCCGGCAGGCAGGTTTTTGCTGGTTTCGGCAAAGAAAAAGGGGGCCAAAAATAAAGAAGCCAGGGAAAAACGGAGAAATGCCAAAGTGTAAGTGGGGAACTCCTGCAAGGTCACTTTGGCTACCACAAAATTACCTCCCCAAATCATGTGGGCTAAAATTAAAGCTAAATAAGGCCAGGGCTTTTTGAAAATAGCAGAAGTCATACTATTTTAAGGATAGAGGATTTCCAGCAGCCGATCAAGTCCAAAAGAGAAGCCCACAGCAGGGATATCTTTTTTAGCAAAGGAACCTATTAAATTATCATATCTGCCTCCACCGCCTACTGATCCGCCACCATATTCTTCAATTTCTGCCTCTAATATCATGCCGGTGTAATAATCCAGACCCCTGGCCAGAGTGGGAGAGAACTCATATTTATCTTTTGAAATACCCAAATTCTCAAGTTCCTGAAATATATTTTGTAAATTTTCCGTTGGTCCGTTAGATTCAATAGTTTGCAACTCCTTTTCCGAATAACCTGCTTTAATCAATTCATTAACCACTTCATCGCGACCAATTTTTTTGATTTTGTCAATTATTCGAATAACCGAAGGAGGCAGGCCGGCAAAAATACTTCTGTCATTTATCAGGATCTTAAATTTTTTAATCCCCAAAACCTCCAAAGATTTAACTGCTGAAGCAATAATCAGAGCATCTTCTTTAGGATCTTCAGATCCCACAGAGTCAAAATCAAACTGGGTAAATTCACGAAAGCGGCCTTTTTGGGGGTTTTCTCCACGGAAAACCTGGCCAATTTGATATCTGCGAAATGGCAGGGGAGGATTATAAGTGGCCACATATCTGGCCAGAGGCACTGTTAAATCATATCGTAGGGCCAGTTTTCTGTCTCCTCGATCCGTAAACTCATAAATTAATTTTTCTTCTTCGCCGTATTTTCCTTTAAGAGTTTCGGCAAATTCAATAGTAGGAGTTTCAATAGGCACAAAGCCATATTCTTCCAAAACGCTGACAATCTTGTTTATTACCTCGCGTTTAACCTTAGCCGTTTCCGGCTTTATGTCCCTAAATCCTTTTGGTGTTGGCAATGTTTTAATCACTTGACATTCCTCCTTTTTTCTAGTATACTGCTTTTTGCAGTCGAAAGATTGTCGTGAGCGCCCCCGTCAGGGGGCTTTTTTTACGACAAAATCGCAATCTCTTAAATCTATAAATGTATCAGCTTCTTTTCTTAGTTCTCTAGCAGTCCGCCATTGAGGGGAAATCACCGTTGAAGTAATACCCCTTCTTTTAAGTTGAGATACCAGATAAACAAAGTCTGAATCTCCTGAAAAAAGCACCAAAGCATTATATTTACCAATACTCATTGCCGCATCGAAAGTAATTTCAACATCAAAATTAGCTTTATTTTGTGATTTTTTGTTACGCTTCTTGATAATCTTGACATTTTTGGTAACAATTTTAAAGCCTAAATTTTTTATAAAAGAGAAAAAACGATTTTGTCCTCTGGTTTTAAATGCCGGACTATAGTACCGTAATATTACCAGTGTTCCTTCTTTTTTAAACTCTTGCAAAAGTTTTCTATAGTCTGCTTTTAGTCCGTTTTGTTTAAGACTTATTTCAAAATTAGCAGCATCAATAAAAATGGCTATTTTCTTTTTTGGGCCTTTTGGTGTCGGCAATGCTTTAATCATATGCTCTTTTTCACTTTACTTCTTTTGCTTAATTCTTTCAAGATATCAGCAAGCTTAATGTTAAAAGAACTTAATATAACTAACAAATGGAAGGTTAAATCCGCCACCTCTGAAATAATTCTTTTTTTACTTTCATTTTTGGCAGCAATTATCACCTCTGTAGCTTCTTCTCCAACTTTTTGGATGATTTTATCCCTGCCTTCTCTAAATAAAAAGGCTACATAAGAATTTTTTGGCATTTTCTTTTTTCTATTTTCAATTATTTTATAAAGCTTATTGAGTGTCATATTATCTCCTTTTGGAAACAGGTTTTATTTCCTGTGTGACAAACACTCTTTCCAACTAATTCAACTTTTATTAAAAGTGCATCTTTATCACAATCTAAAAAAATCTTTTTTAATTTTAATTTATTTCCCGACTCTTCGCCTTTCATCCATAATCTTTTCCTGCTTCTGCTCCAAAAATATACCCACCCTGTATCTTTGGTTTTTTGTAAGGCTTTTTTATTTAAATAGCCCAGCATTAATACATCTTGAGTTTTATAATCCTGAATAATAGTAGGAGTTAATGTCATAGCAGACTCCTTACAGGAATATCCCTTTCATTTAAATAATCTTTAACTTCTTTGATAGTTAATTCTTTAAAGTGAAATAAAGAAGCAGCAAGTGCGGCATCAGCAAATCCTTTATTAAAAATTTCTACAAAGTCTTCCAGTTTTCCGGCACCGCCGGATGCTATGACAGGAATAGAAACTGCTTGTGATACTTTTCTTGTTAGCTCAACATTAAATCCTTTTTTTGTTCCATCAGTATCGATGCTTGTTAAAAGTATTTCGCCTGCTCCAAGTTCAGTTGCTTTTTTTGCCCATTCTACCGCAGGCATTCCAGTATCAGATCTTCCCCCATTGATGAATACATTCCAGTCTTTTCCAACTTTTTTAGCATCCAATGATAAAACTACACACTGACTACCAAATTCTTTGGCGCAATCTGAAATAAGTTGAGGATTTTTAAAAGCGCCGGTATTTACTGATACTTTATCTGCGCCTGTTCTTAAAATCATTCGCATATCTTCAACTGTTCTTATTCCACCGCCAACTGAAAAGGGGATAGTTACAACTTCTGCGGTTCTCCTGACAACATCAAGCAGAATATTCCTGTTTTCAACAGTTGCAGTAATATCTAAGAATACCAGTTCATCCGCGCCTTGTTTATCATATTCTTTTGCCAATTTCACTGGATCTCCTGCATCGCGAAAATTTACAAACTGTATGCCCTTAACAACTTTTCCTTGCGTCATATCAAGACAGGGAATAATTCTTTTAGCTAACATATTTTCCTTTCACATAATAATTCATGAAATTTCTTAATAATTTAAAACCAATTTTCCCGCTTTTTTCCGGGTGAAATTGAACCCCTAATACATTATCTTTTGCAACAATACTGGCGAAATTCTCCCCATAACTTGTTACTCCTGCTATTACTTTTTTATCTTTAGGTAAACAATAAAAACTGTTTACAAAATAAAAATAATTATTATCAGAAATACCACTAAAAAGATTCGACTTTTGTTTTATTTCCACTTGGTTCCAACCGATTTGCGGAATTTTTCTCATCCTCTTAAATCTTTTAACTTGTCCTTTTAAAATCCCAAGACAATTAACATTATCTTCTTCGCTTTTTTCAAACAAAAGCTGCATACCTAAACAAATTCCTAAGAAAGGTTTGCCTTTTTCTATTTCTTCAATAATAACTCTATCAAGACCCATGCTTTTTAAATTTTTCATACCTTGTCCGGCTGCTCCAACACCGGGAAGAATTAATGCTTGCGCTTTTTTTATCACAGAAAAATCACTCGAAATCTTATTTTTAATCCCAAGTTTATCTAAAGCGTTTTTAACGCTTGCCAAATTACCCAATCCATAATCAATAATCACTATCATAGAGCCCCCTTTGTTGAAGGAACTTGATTTCTTTCTCTTTTATCAATCGCGCATGCCATACGAATAGCGCGGGCTGTTGTCTTAAATATGGCTTCAATTTTGTGGTGATCATTTTCTCCATATTCAACTTTAATAAATAAGTTTGCTTTGGCATTTTGAGCAAAGCCGTCCCAAAAATGTTTTACAAGCTCTGTAGATAAATCACCTACCTTTTCTCTTATAAAAGGACACTCAAATCTAAATGAGTATCTGCCTGCAAAATCTATAGCAACAGTGGCCAAAGCTTCATCCATAGGCAGGATGAAAAAGCCATAACGGCTTATACCCTTTTTATTATCAAGGGCTTTTGCGAAAGCTTCTCCTAAAACAATTCCTAGATCTTCCACTGTGTGGTGCTTATCTATATAGGTATCTCCGGTTGCTTTAATTTCTAAATCAAATAATCCATGTTTGGAAAATAAATCCAGCATGTGGTTTAAAAATCCTACAGGAGTATTAATCTTTCTTTCTCCAGTACCGTCAATATTTAAAGAAACTTTTATATCCGTCTCATTTGTTTTTCTCTCTATTATTGCTTTGCGTTTCATAAAATTATCCCTCCTTGCACAAGAGCTTTGAGAAAGTTTCCATTAGTCCGCATAGAGATAAATTTAATTCCAATATTCTTTGCAAAGAGCTTGTCAGTTACTCTATCTCCGCATACGAACGAGTTATTTTTATCGATCTGATTTTCTTTAAGAATTTTTTTAACAAGAGTGGTTTTAGGTTTTGTGCAGATATATATCTTTTTAAGCTTAATCCCATTTTCTTTGAAAATCCTGAGCATTTTATTTTGAGGGGCTT
>Ga0082335_1001033_pt1 | contig 64052 bp, 65 predicted proteins | sample Subgrocontami58m_FD_72375 | JGI IMG/M metagenome (GOLD analysis project Ga0082335, IMG submission 72375) | Subsurface groundwater microbial communities from S. Glens Falls, New York, USA - GMW37 contaminated, 5.8 m (SPADES assembly) (version 2) ... | reverse complement strand
ACTTCGCGGACGCGCAGTTCCTTGGTCTCGCCGACGGCGGCGGAGAAGGCCTTCCAGAATTCGCGCAGCACCTGGCGCCAGTCGATCTTGCCGCCCGAGATGTCGTCGAGCTCTTCCTCGAGATGGGCGGTGAAGTCGTATTCGACGTAGCGCGGGAAATAGGTCTGCAGGAAGGCCGTGACGATGCGGCCGCGGTCCTCGGGCACGAAGCGCTTGCGGTCGATCTTCACGTAGTTGCGGCGCTGCAGGACCTCGATGATGCTGGCGTAGGTCGAGGGCCGGCCGATGCCGAGCTCCTCCAGCTTCTTCACGAGGCTCGCTTCCGAATAGCGCGGCGGCGGCTCGGTGAAATGCTGTTCCGGCACGACGTCGCGGCGTTCCAGCGCCTCGTTCTCGGCCACGTCGGGCAGGATGGAGTTGCCGTCCTCGTCCTCGCTCTTTTCGTCCTGGCCTTCGTCGTAGAGCGTGAGGAAGCCGTTGAATTTCACCACCGAGCCCGACGCGCGCAGCTGGACGTTCTTGTCGCCGCTGGCGATGTCGACCGTCACCTGGTCGAGCAAGGCGCTTTCCATCTGGCTCGCCACGGTGCGCTTCCAGATCAGCTCGTAGAGGCCGAGCTGGTCCTTGTCCAGGTGGGCGGCGACATCCTGCGGCGTGCGGAAGAGGTCGGTGGGGCGGATCGCCTCGTGCGCTTCCTGGGCGTTCTTGGCCTTCGACGTGTAGACGCGCGGCTTTTCCGGCACGTAGCTCTGGCCGTACCTGGTCTCGATCAGGCGCCGCGTCTGGCCGATCGCCTCGGGGGCGAGCTGGACGCCGTCGGTACGCATATAGGTGATGAGGCCCACGGTCTCGCCGCCGATGTCGACGCCCTCGTAGAGGCGCTGGGCGATGCGCATCGCGGTGGCGGCGCCAACGCCCAGCTTGCGCGAGGCTTCCTGCTGCAGGGTCGAGGTGATGAAGGGCGGCGGCGGGTTGCGCCGCACCTGGCGCCGGTCGATCGAGGCCACCGAGAAGGCGCGGCGCTCGATCTCGCGCTTGGCGGCCTGCGCGCGCTCCTCGTTGTCGAGGTCGAATTTCTCGAGCTTGCGGCCGTCGAGATGGGTGAGTCGGGCCTTCAATGCCTGTTTCTTGGCGGTGCCGAAGACCGCGTCGACCGTCCAGTATTCGCGGCTCTTGAAGACCTCGATCTCGGCCTCGCGCTCGCAGATCAGGCGCAGCGCCACCGACTGTACGCGGCCGGCGGAACGGCTGCCGGGCAGCTTGCGCCACAGCACGGGCGAGAGCGTGAAGCCCACGAGATAGTCCAGGGCCCGGCGCGCCATGTAGGCGTCGATCAGTGGCTGGTCGAGCTCGCGCGGGTGGGCGACGGCATCGAGGACCGACTGTTTGGTGATGGAGTTGAAGGTGACGCGCTTCACGTCGACCCCGTCGAGCGCCTTCTTGCGCCCGAGGATGTCCTTGACGTGCCAGGAGATCGCCTCGCCCTCGCGATCCGGGTCGGTCGCGAGGTAGAGCCTGCCGCCCTTGGTCACCGCCTTGGCGATGGCGTCGAGGCGCTTCTGCGACTGGGGATCGATCTCCCAGTCCATGGCGAAATCCTCGTCGGGGCGGACCGAACCGTCCTTGGAAGGCAGGTCGCGGACATGACCATAGGAGGCCAGCACGGTGTAACCGGGGCCAAGGTACTTTCCAATGGTCTTAGCCTTGGCCGGGGACTCGACGACCAGCACGTCCATCGGCGAAACATGCTCCAGTGATACATAAGGATCCGGAGCTAAATCGCTGATTTACATCAGAGATACGCGGTTACCCCGGTGCCTCTCCAGGCGGCCCTCCAGCTCGAGCGCCAGGAGGACCTCCGCCACGGAGGCGGCGGACACTTGGCACCGGCGCACCAGTTCGTCAACCGCGGTGGGCACCGCCCCCAAGGCCTCGAGCACCTTTGCAGTGTCACCGGCGGGCCGTTTTTGCCCTTTGTGCTCAAAGGGTTGAGGGGCAACCGACGGGCGGCCCAAGACTTCCAGAATATCGTTGGCGTCGCGCACCAATATGGCCCCATCACGAATAAGGCTATTCGATCCGGCGTAGCGCGGGTCCAAGGGCGAGCCTGGAACGACGAACACCTCGCGCCCCTGTTCGGCGGCCCGCTGGGCGGTGATCAGGGAGCCGGAACGGGCCGCCGCCTCGATCACGATCACGCCCGCCGACAGGCCACTTACGATGCGGTTGCGGCGGGGGAAGGCGCGGGCGATCGGCGGCGTGCCCAGGGAAGACTCGCTCAGGAGCAGGCCTTGGGCGGCGATCCGGGCGTGCAGGGCGGCATTTTGCGGCGGGTAGATCTGGTCGATGCCGCCCGCCAGGACGGCCACGGTGCCGGTGGTGAGCGCGGCTTCGTGGGCGGCAGCGTCTATGCCGCGCGCCAGGCCCGAGGCGATGACGAAGCCCGCGGCCCCCAGGGTTGCCGCCAGTTCGCCGGCGAAGCGCCGGCCGGCCAACGAGGCATCACGCGCGCCCACCAGCGCCAGGGTCGGCCGGCCGAGCAATTCCAGATCGCCGACCGCCGACAGGACCGGCGGCGCGCCGGGCACGGCGGCCAGGGTGGCGGGGTAAGCCGCATCGCCCACCACCAGGAAGCGCCCGCCGGCCTGGGCGAGGCGCGCCTCCTCGCGGTCGATGTCCGCATCGGAGCAGGAGGCGAGCCGGGCGCATGCGGCGCGGGCCGAGCCGAAATGGGCGAGCGCGTCGTGGAAGGTCACGGGGCCGATGCGGGGGCTGCGCGCCAGCCGCAGCCGTGCCCGGCGTTCCAGGGGATCGAGCTCGGAAGTGTGCGGTCCGTCGAACATGCCGCGACAATAGGCGAGAACAATATGAGTGTAAAACAACCAAAAGTAGTATTCAGCGCAATCGCGGATTGAGCGCGTCGCGCAACCAGTCGCCCAGCAGGTTCACAGACAGCGACAGGATCACCAGCGCCAGCGCCGGGAAGATCACGATCCACCACTCACCCGAGAACAGGAAGGCGTTGCCGATGCGGATCAGCGTGCCGAGCGAGGGCTGAGTGGCCGGCATGCCGACGCCGAGATAGGACAGCGACGCCTCGGCGATGACCGCCAGCGCGAGCTCGATGGTGGCGATCACCAGCACGGGGCCCCAGGCATTGGGCAGCACATGGGCGAGCGCGATGCGCGCGCCCGGCACGCCGATGATGCGGGCGGCGTTCACGTAATCCTTGTTCTTTTCGGCGAGCGTCGTGGCCCGCGTGACGCGCGCGAACTGCGGCCAGTAGGCGAAGCCGATCGACAGCACCAGCACCCAGATGGCGACGCTGTCGTGCACGCCCTTGGGCAGCACGACGCGCGCCACGCCGTCCAGCGTCAGCGCGATCAGGATGGCGGGCACGGTGAGCTGGATGTCGGCCAGCCGCATGATCACCGCCTCGACCCAGCCGCCGCGGAAGCCCGCGAGCAGGCCCAGCAGCACGCCGGTCGTCACCGACAGCACGATCGCCGCCAGGCCGATCATCAGCGACACGCGGCAGCCGTAGAGGATGGCCGACAGCATGTCGCGGCCCTGGTTGTCGGTGCCCAGCGGATGCCTGGCCGTGCCGCCCTCGTTCCAGGCCGGTGGCGTGAAGGCGTCCATCAGATTGAGCGCCTTCACGTCGAACGGATCGAACGGTGCCACCCAGGGCGCGAAGGCGGCACCCACGAAATAGACCAGCGTGACCAGGGCGGCGGCCACGGTGAGGGGCGAGCGGCGGAAGCTCCACCACATGTCGCTGTCGCGAAAGCGTGCGAAGGCCGAGCGGCTGTCGCTCATGACGCGGCCGTCCGCCGGCTGATCAGGGCGCCGATCGCCCCCAGCAGCGCCAGCGTCGCCGCCAGCGGACCGAAACCTTCGAAGCCCACCCAGCCGATCATGGCGGCGCCCAGCCCGGCCGCGCCGATCCAGCCGACGCTGGCCGAGGTGCCGTTCAGGCCCAGCACGGTGCCGCGCACATCCTCGGGCACCGCCGCCAGCGCCGCCATGAAGGACGGGCGGCCGAGTGCATTCAGCAGGACGTAGACGAAGCCCAGCGCCACCGAAGCGGCCGGCCCCGGATGCCACATGAAGAGGACGAGGGCGGCGATCCCCGACAGCGCCATGGCGACGGCGAAGGTCATCAGGCGGTCGCGCAGGCGGTCGGCGAGCTGGCCGCCCAGGATCGTGCCGGCGACGTTGCCGAGCGCGAACACGGCCAGCGGAATGGCGAGGTCGGCCAGCGACAGGCGATAGGTCGCCTGCAGGAAGGTGGCGAAATAGACAGCGGCCAGCCCGTAGCAGATGCGCTCGGCGATGCCGGTCGTGAGCAGGCCCAGCACGCGCGGCGACAGCGCGCTCCGCAGCGACGGCCGTACCGTCGGGCGCGCATGGCCGGCAGCGCCGCGTCCGACGGTGAAGAACAGGCAGAGGCACGCGGCCATCGCCAGGCCCGCGACGCAGATCAGCCAGCCGCGCCAACCGATCAGGGCGCCGATACCGGCCGCCAGCGGTACGCCCAGGACAAGAGTGAGCGACTGGCCGCTCATCACCCAACCCAGCGCCCGGCCGCGCTGGCTGTCGTGCACGCGACCGGAAACCTCGGCGAAGACCACGCCGGTGAAGGCGCCGGCGCAGCCGCCGCCGACGGCGGCCCACACCGCCACCCAGAAGAACGACCCCGCCCAGGCCTGGGCGACCAGGGAAAGTGCCAGCGCGAAGGGGGCGGCGATCAGCAGCGGCCGGCGGCCGATGCGGTCGGACGCCCAGCCGCCCAGCGCCGAGGTGATGCCCCAGGCCGTCGCCGTCAGCGACACCAGGTTGGCGACCAGCGGCATGCTGACGTCGAGGTCGTGCGACATTTCCAGCAGGAACGGTGCGCGCGTGGTGCCGCTCGAGGTGGCGGCGAAGGAGCCGAGGCAGGCCGCCCCGATCAGCGCCCACGGAAGCATGGGAGGAAGCGCCGAGGGCAGCGCGCGCGAAGCGGTCATGGTCATCCGCCGGCCGTGCCGAGCCGGGCGCGATCGAGCCGCAGCCTGGGATCGATGGCGGCATAGAGCAGGTCGACGAAGAAATTGATCGCCACGAAGATGAACGAGACCATGACGAGATAGGCCGCCATCACCGGAATGTCGGCGAACTGCACCGACTGGATGAAGAGCTGGCCCATGCCCGGCCATTGGAACACCGTCTCGGTGATGATCGAAAACGCGATCAGGCCACCGATCTGGATGCCGATCACGGTGATCACCGGCAGCAGCGTGTTCTTGAGCGCGTGACGGAAGTGCACGGCGCGGTCGGTGAGGCCGCGGGCGCGCGCGAACTTGATGTAGTCGGTGCGCAGCACTTCCAGCATCTGCGAGCGCACGAGACGCAGCACCAGGGTCATCTGGAACAGCGACAGGGTGAAGGCCGGCAGCACGATCGCCTTGAGGCCCGACGCGGTGAGCAGACCGGTGTTCCACCAGCCGAGCTTCACCGTCTCGCCGCGTCCGAAGGACGGGAAGCACCAGTCCGAGGGCAGTCCGAGGCCCGGCGCCCAGGATTTGCACTCCACCGAGAAGACGTAGATCAGCAGGATGCCGATCACGAAGGTGGGCATGGCCACGCCCGCGAGCGAGAAGGTCATGATCGCGCCGCTGTCGATGCTGTCGCGGCGGAGCGCCGTCAGGACGCCCAGGGGGATTCCCATGGCCAGCGCCAGCAGGGCCGCCACCGCCACCAGCTCCAGCGTCGCCGGCATGCGCTCGACAATCAGGTCGGCGACCGGCCGGGCGAGGCGATAGCTCTTGCCGAAGTTGCCGGTCATGGCGTTGCCGAGGAAGCGTGCGAACTGCACCACCACTGAATCCTCCAGGCCGAGCTCGCGGCGCATCTCAGCGCGCTCCGCCGGGCTCGCTTCCTGGCCGACCATGTTGTTCACCGGGTCGCCCACGAAATTGAACAGCGTGAAGCACAGGAACGAGACCGCCAGCATGACCGCCAGCGACTGCAGGAGACGTGATACGATGAAAGCCAGCATGGCGCCGGCTTTCCTGCTGTTTCAGTCCGGCCCTACTTGATCTTCGCGTATTTGAAGTTGGGCGAATCGTTGGCGAAGATCGGGATCGTCACCTTGTCGCTCATCGACCACACGATCAGCTGGTGGTGCAGCGGCAGGTACGGCATGTCGGCCACCGCCAGCGCCCAGGCGTCGGCGATCATCCTGTCGCGCTTGGCCTGGTCGACCTCCCTCAGCATCGCGCTGGTGAGTTCGTCCATCTTGGCGTTGCTGTAGCCGGTGAAGTTCCAGCCGCCCACCTTCTTGGCCGCCTCGTTGGTCTGGTAGAGGAAGGTGAAGACGTAGTGCGAATCGAGAGTCGGCACGCCCCAGCCCAGCAGGAAGAAGCTGGTGTCCTTCTTCTGCAGCTTGGGAAAATGCAAGGTCTTGGAGCGCGCCTGCAGGTCGACCTTGATGCCGATCTGCGCCAGCATGCCGGTGACCGCTTGGCAGATCTGCTCGTCGTTGTTGTAGCGGTCGTTGGGGCAGTCGAGGGTGACGCTGAAGCCGTTCGGATAGCCTGCCTCGGCCATCAGCTTCTTGGCCGCGGCTACGTCGTACTTCAGCCGCTGGTCGAGCGCCGCGGTGTGGCCGTGCACGCCGGGCGAGGTGACGAGGCCGGCGGGCGCCGAGAAATTGCGCATCACCTTGGCCTTGATCGCGTTGATGTCGATCGCCTGGTACATCGCCTGGCGCACGCGCTTGTCGGCGAAGGGATTTTTGCCCTTGACGTCCGAGTACTTCAGCTCGGCCGAGCCCATGTCGAGGCCGAGGAAGATCGAGCGAACCTGCGCGGTCTCCTCGGTCTTGAGGCCCGCCGTCTGCCGGATGCGCGCGATGTCCTGCAGCGGCGCGTCGAGCACGAAGTCGACCTGGCCGGAAATCAGCGCGGCGACGCGGGTCGCCGGCTCCTTGACCGGCGTATAGACCAGTTCGTCGGGGTAGTCGGGGAACTGCTTGGCGCCCCAGTAGGTCGGGCTCTTCGACAGCACGGTGCGCACGTCGGGATCGCGCTGCTTCACGGTGTAGGGGCCGGTGCCCATGGCGTTGCGCACCGCGTAGGTCTCTTCCTTGTCCTTGAAACTCTGCGGCTTGGTGACGTTGTGCTTCTCCGCCCACGCCCTGGACATGATCATGATGCTGGTCGTGTAGTCGGGCAGGATCGGGTTGGGGCCATTGGTGACGATGTGCACGGTCAGCGGGTCGACGGCCTTCACCTCCTTCACGCTCGAGATGTAGGCACGGAAATCGGACGTCGGCGCCTGGGCGCGCTGGTAACTGAACACCACGTCGTCGGCGGTGAGGGGCGTGCCATCGCTGAACTTGACGTCGGGCCGGAGCTTGAATTCCCAGGTGTCGGGCGCGATCGGCTTCCACGACAGCGCCAGGTTCGGCACCTTCGCGAGCTTCGGGTCACGCGAGATCAGGGGATCGTAAATGTGCTGGTTCATCGCCGTGGTCGGGCCCTCGTTCTGCGAATGCGGATCGAGGGTAAGGGCGTCGCCCTGGCTCGCCCAGCGTAGCGTCTTGGCATGGGCAACGGATACGACGCATAGGGCGGCCGCAGCGAGAGCGGCCAGTCGAGCAACGAGCATGGCCATTGCCTCCTGAAGTTGTTGTGCGCCGACCCTAACGGCCGGCTCGCAGTCGATCAATGGCGCGTCGTGCCGTAGAAGGGCCGAGGAGAGCAGACGATGAAGCCGTGGATCATGGGCGAGCAGAGCGTGCAGCGCGCCGCGTGATGGACTTCGCCTCGAGCCGCTGGCCAACGAACTCTACGCCTCGTTCGTGAGCCAGATCGCCACGGCGGGAATCGCCGAAGCGATGATCAAGAACGACTTCGCTTGGGCCTCGGCCAACCGCACCCGCATCCTGGAAGAATGGGCGCGCCGCTACGACGGCAAGGCGGCGAAGCAGAACTGACCGCGCAGTGGCCATCCTAAGCGAAGCGAAGAATCTACCTAATCGGCGGACCGCCATTGTGTCCGGGCGGGGGCGGTCGGTCGGGTGCGGGCGATGCGCCGGGCTGCTTCTGTCCGATCTTGGGCTCGGTGCCGGCGAGGAGGCGACGGATGTTCTCGTGATGACGTACCCACACGAGCGGCACCAGCAGCGTGATCAGCATCGCCGCCCTGGGATCTGTCAGCAGCCAGGCGGCGATCGCCGCCGCCACGACGGCGAGCAGCGCGGCCAGCGAGGAGTAGCGGAAAACTGCGGCGAACAGCAGCCACGCGGCGCAGGCGATCGCGCCCACCGGCCACGCGAGGCCCCACGTCACGCCCAGCATCGTTGCCACGCCCTTGCCGCCCTTGAACGACAGCCAGACCGGAAACATGTGGCCCAGCACCGCGCCCGCCGCTGCACCGACGGCGGCCAGCTGGCTCACCTGATCGGCAATCAGCACGGCTGCCACTCCCTTGAGGGCATCGAGCAGCAACGTGGCTGCGGCCAGGCCCTTGCGGCCGGTGCGCAACACATTGGTGGCACCGATATTGCCCGAGCCGACGTTGCGGATGTCGCCGAGACCGGCCGCGCGGGTCAGCAGCAATCCGAAAGGGATCGATCCCAGCAGGTAACCCAGGAGGAACGGCGCGAAGAGCAGGATCAGCGTCGAGACCATGCCGGCCGGCTTACGGGCTCACGACGCGGCAGTTGGTGGAGTCGATGTAGGCGGTCGTCGGGGGGCCGACCAGATCGGTGCTGATCTGCTCGCCCGGCTGGATCGTCACCGGACCGAAGTAGACATCCTCGATCGGACGGCCGGCATTCATGAAGGTGCACTGGGCCTGGGTCTCGAGCGGGCGCGGCGTATTCGAGGTCAGGGTGATCGACACCTGCCAGTAGCGCGAGTCGCCGTAGGTCAGGTTGGAGGCACCCAGCACCACCAGCGGCTGTGGTGTCGCCGAATACGGGATGGGCCGTGCGCCGGTCCGGCGGACGGCCGGGCGCGGCTTGGGCTGCAGGCCCTCGGGGGGGCGTACCTGGGTCGCGGTGCGCGGATCGAAGGCGGCGTTGGGATCCTGCGGCTGGCTGGGTGGACTCGGCTGCGATTGCGTGCCGCCGCCCAGGGTCGCGACGCCGCCGCCGGGCACGCCGAGCGGCTGCGGGGCGAGCGGCGCGGTGCCGATCGACGAACCCGTCGAGGGCGCCGCCGCGCCGCCGGTCTGCAGCGGCGTCGGCGTCGGCGCGGGAGCAGCCGCGGCCGGCGTCGCGCTTCCCTGGACGCCGCCGACCTGGGTTTGCAGCCGGTCGTAGCAGGCCAGCTTGGCCTGCTGCTCCGTAATCTCGCCGCAAATCTGGATGTGGCGGGTGAGCGCGTCGAGCAGGTCGTCGCGCGACTGGCCGCGCGTCTGGGCGTGAGCCGCACCGGCGAATGCCGCCAGCGCAGCTCCAAGAATTACCGTCTGTCGAAGCATCGTCGATTGCCCTGATCCGTGAGAACGCCGCGACAATACCAGACGATGTGGCGGTTTCGAGGCGTGAATTCGCCGTCGTCCCGGCCGCTAGGCCGCGGCAACGGCGGTCACGAAATTGTCGTCACGGTAGATCGTGCGGCCGCCGACGATGGTGGCCATGACGCGTCCCTGCACCGGCCGCTCGTCGAACGGCGTGTTCTTGGTCTTGCTCCACAGGTCGGCGCGGTCGATCTTCCAGGCGAAGTCGGCGTCGAACACCACGAGGTCGGCCGGCGCGCCCTTGGCCAGGCGCCCGCCCGGCAGGCCGAACAGGCGGGCCGGCGTGCTCGAAAGCCGCTGGAAGAGCTGCGGCAGGGTGAGATGGCCGTTGTGCACCAGCTCGAGCGAGATCGGCAGCAGGGTTTCGAGGCCGATGCCGCCCGGCAACGCCTGGGCAAAGGGCACGCGCTTGCTGTCCTGGTCCTGAGGCCGGTGATCCGAGACGATGGCGTCGATCACGCCACTCTTCAGCCCCTCGACGATGGCCACGCGATCCTTCTCGGCGCGCAGCGGTGGCACCAGCTTGCCGAAGGTGCGGTAGTCGCCGACCGCGAGATCGTTCAGCGCAAAGTAAGGCGCCGCGGTATCGCAGGTGATCCTGAGCCCGCGTCCCTTGGCGGCGGCGATCGCCGCCACCGACTCGGCGGTCGATATCTTGGCCAGATGCATCTTCCCGCCGGTCATCTCGACCAGGCGGATGTCGCGCTCGACCATCATCACCTCGGCGAGCGGCGGATTGCCCGACAGGCCGAGCCGCGTCGCCATCTCGCCGCTGTTCATGTGACCGCCCGACAGGGTCGGTTCCTGCGGCAGGTGGACGATCAGCGCGTCGAAGGCCTTGGCGTAGTAAAGGGCGCGGCGCATCACCTGGGCGTTGCCGACGGCATGGTCGGCGTCGGTGAAGGCCACGGCCCCGGCCTCGGCCAGCAGGCCGATCTCGGCCAGTTCCCTGCCTTCGAGGCCGACGGTGAGTGCGCCGTAGGCGTACATGTTCACCAGCTTGATCAGCCGGGCGCGGCGGGCCACGAACTCGATCAGCGAGGCGTCGTCGAACGGCGGCTCGTTGTCGGGCAGCAGTACCAGCGAGGTGATGCCGCCCACCGCCGCGGCGGCGCCGGCGCTCTCCAGCGTTTCCTTGTGCTCCTCGCCCGGCTCGCCGGTGTGCACGCGGGCGTCGACCAGGCCGGGGGCGAGAATGAGGCCGCGGCAATCGATCGACTCGATGCCGTAGGGCGCGCCCGAGGCGAACAGGTTGGGGCCGAAGTCGGCGATCTTGCCGTCGCTGATCAGCACGGCGCCGCGATACTCGCTGCCGCCCGTGGGATCGACAATGCGGGCGTTGATATAGGCGGTCGAGCCGGCGTGCGGCGGCGCCGTCTTGTGGATGCTGCCGCTCATGGCCGGGGGCGCGCCCCCGGCGCTCGCGTGCCGTGGAAATTTGCGCACCTCATGCCACGGCTCCAACCAGGGCGTTGCGCCGCCCGCCGATCAGCGCCTCCAGGCAGGCCATGCGTACGGCCACGCCCATCTCGACCTGCTCGTGGATGACGCTGCGGTCGAGATCGTCGGCCACCTCGGAGTCGATCTCGACACCGCGGTTCATCGGGCCGGGATGCATGATCAGGGCATCGGGCTTGGCATATTCCAGCTTGGCGTGGTCGAGGCCGAAGAAGTGGAAGTACTCGCTGATCGAGGGCACGAAGGTGCCCTGCATGCGCTCGGTCTGCAGGCGCAGCATCATCACGATGTCGACGTCGGCCAGGCCGGATTTCATGTTGTAGTGGACTTCGACGCCCATCTTGTCGATGTCGGTCGGCATCAGGGTGGGCGGCCCGACGACGCGCACGCGGGCGCCCATGATCTGCAGCAGGTGGATGTTCGAGCGGGCCACGCGGCTGTGCATGATGTCGCCGCAGATCGCCACCAGCAGCCCCTGCAGGCTGCCGCGTCGTCGTCGGATGGTGAGCGCGTCCAGCAGCGCCTGGGTCGGGTGCTCGTGCTGGCCGTCGCCGGCGTTGATGACGGCGCAATTGACCTTTTGCGACAGCAGGTTCACCGCGCCCGACTCGTGGTGGCGCACGACGATCGCGTCGGGCCGCATGGCGTTCAGCGTCATCGCCGTGTCGAGCAGCGTCTCGCCCTTGCGCACCGAGGAGGTGGCGACATCCATGTTGATGACGTCGGAGCCCAGCCGCTTGGCCGCGACCTCGAAGCTGGTGCGCGTGCGCGTCGAATTCTCGAAGAACAGGTTGATGACGGTGCGGCCGGCGAGCATGTCGCGCCGCTTGTCGATCGATCTGTTCTGGTCGATGTAATTTTCGGAAAGGTCGAGCAATCCCGAAATCGTCTCGGGAGCAAGTCCCTCGATGCCGAGGAGGTGGGGCAGCCTCGGCAGGCCCATGCGTTTCTTTGTCACTAAAGCGCGACGTTAAGCATGCGGGCGCCGGTCCGGCAAGGCGGCGTTTTGGTGGATAACGTCCGAGACGGAACAGACCACGGCCGGTCCGCGCGGCGCGATGAAGTTCGCCCAGATCGCATTGTGATGCGCGATGATCTTCTCCGCCGGCAGATGAACCCTGTTCGACGTGGTGTGGCCATCGGAAGGCACGATGGTCGGATAGCCGCGGGCCAGGGCGCTTCGAACCGTCGTGTCGACGCAGTAGTCGGTCGCCCAGCCGGTGATGATCAGCCGCGAGATGGCGTTTGAGCGCAGGAACTTGTCGAGAGAAGTTTCCAGGAAGGCGTCGCAGCATTTCTTGCGGATGACGGTGTCGGCGGGGCGCGGTGCGAGGTCGTCGAGAAGCTTCCAGCCCGGCAGGTCCGGGTGGAAGGGGTCCCCCGGCGGCCCATCGTGCTGGATGAAGACGACTGCGCCGTTCTGGTTGCGCACCGCGTCGGCCAGCGCGTTCAGGCGGCCGATCAGCTCCGATGCATCGTGCTTCGGCTCCGCGCCGACGAACGCGCCCTGCTGCATGTCGATGATGATCAGGGCATCGGTCATAGGATGGGGCCTCAGCTTCCGGGTCGCGGACCTGTATAGCGGGCGCGCGGCCGGATCAATGCTCCGTGGGCGGCCTGTTCGAGCGCGTGCGCGATCCAGCCGACAGTGCGGCCGAGCAGGAACAACGCCAGCGCCGAATCCTTGGGCAGGCCGAGCACGCGCTCGACCGTCACGTTGGCGAAATCGACATTGGGCTTGCGGTCAATCAGGCGCTCGACCGCCGCCGCCAGCCGCCCGGCGAACGCCAGTTCCGGCGAGTCCGGCATCGTCTCGCGCAGCATCGCCATCAGCGTGGCCGCGCGGATATCGCCGTCGGGGTAGAGCTGATGGCCGAAACCCGGGATGTAGACGCGGGCACGCAGCATGCGGCCGAGGTCGGCATCGAGGTCCGTGGTGCCCTTGAGTTCGTCGAACATTGCCGCGACCCGTCGCGTGGCGCCGCCGTGGCGCGGGCCGTTGAGCGCCGCCAGGCCCGCCATGGTCGCGCCGTAGAGGTTGGCGCCGGTCGAGGCCACGACGCGGGCGGCGAAGGCCGAGGCGTTGAATTCGTGGTCGGCCAGCAGCACCAGCACGGCCCGCAGCACCGGCATGCGGTCGGCCGGCACGCGCCATGCCGCAGCGAGCTGCTCGTGGACGGGAAGGGGCGAGAGCGGGCGCGCCGTCACCGCCGCCGTCAGCAGGCGCAGCACGCGTACGCCGGTCTCCAGCATGGCCGCGCGGTCCTCGACCCAGCTCGGGTGGTCGAGTGCCGCCGCGGCGGGCAGCAGAACCAGGCCGCGATCAGGCGGCGACAGGGTGGCGGCGGCGATCCAGGCGCGGCGCAGCGCGGTGGTAAGCGGCGGCAAGTTGTCTGCCGCGAACGGCTTGTCGTCGCAATTCCACAACAGGCGTGCCGCGTCCTCCAGCGATGCCGTGCGCGCCAGCCGGGCGGCGTCGACGCCGCGATAATAAAGACGGCCGTCCTGGATCAGGGTCAGCGCCGACTCGAGAACCGGCGTGCCGAAGTCCATCGCATGGTTGGCGATCGACTCGGCCTTGCGGCCGACATCGCGGCGGCGCTTCAGGCGCATGACGTCGTCGGCACGGTAGCGGCGCTCGCGGCTGCCGCCGACCGGCTCCGAGCGCAGCAGGCCGCGGCTGACATAGGCGTAGAGCGTCGCCGCCGACACGCCGAGCCGTTTGGCCGCCTCGCGGGAATTCAGCAACTCTATGGTCATTTTCATATATTGATCAATGCAATCAAGATTGACAATATATTTATGCAGATCGACTTTCGGAGGGAAGCAACCAAGAGGAAGACGATGCTGCAGACACGGGTGAACAGTGGCCTCGAGGGCGTGATCGTGGCCGACACGGGGATGAGCGAGGTCGACGGCGAGGCGGGCCGGTTGATCGTGCGCGGCCATGCGGTCGAGGAACTCGTCGCGACCCGTGGCTTCGAGGGCGTCGCCGCTCTCCTGTGGACGGGTTTCGCCGCCAATGACCAAGGCGGCGGCGACGAGGTCGCGGTCCGCCAGGGGCTCGCCGCTGCCCGCGTCCGCGCCTTCGACGAGGTCCCGAAGCTGATCGCCGCGACGAAAGGACTGAACCCCATCGAGGCGTTGCGCGTCGGCCTCGGGTTGCTGGGCGACTCGGAACCGATGCCTCACCACTATCTCGTCTGCGGGGCCTTCCCGGTCTTCCTCGCGGCCTTGCTGCGCGCCGCCGACGGCAAGTCGCCGCTGGCGCCCGATCCGGAACTTACGACGGCCCAGGATCTCCTGCGCACGATCCGCGGCCAGCGGGCGGACGCGGCGTTCGAGAAGGCGCTCGACACCTACCTCGCCACCATCACCGACCACGGCTTCAACGCTTCGACCTTCACCGCCCGCGTCGTCGCTTCGACGCGGGCCGGCCTCATATCCTCCGTGTTGGCGGCGCTCTGCGCTTTGAAGGGTCCGCTGCACGGCGGTGCGCCGGGGCCGGTGCTCGACATGTTCGACGAGATCGGCACGCCGGAACGGGCGGGAGCCTGGCTCGACGACGCCTTCGCCAGGGGCACGCGGCTGATGGGCTTCGGCCACCGCATCTACAAGGTGCGGGACCCGCGCGCCGACGTCCTGAAGAACACGGTGGCCACCCTGCCGCAAACCGCCGGACGCCTGGCATTCGCCGTCGAGGTCGAGAAAAGCGCCATCGCGGCACTGCGCAAGCACAAGCCCGGCCAGCGCCTCGACACCAACGTGGAGTACTACACCGCGCTCCTGCTGGAAGCCCTCGAGGTGCCGCGCAGCGCCTTCACGGCGCTGTTCGCGGTCGGCCGAGCCGCGGGCTGGTGTGCGCACATCTTCGAGCAGGAGAAGGGCGGCCGCATCATCCGCCCACAGTCCAACTACGTCGGGCCGCGCCCCTAGCCCCCCCTAGTTTCGACGCACGGCCGAGCCGCGCCAGGTCCGCGCGCGCGTGCCTGCGGCGTCGAACACCCAGGCGATCATGTCGGCGCCGCCCGGCGTGAAGCGGGCGGTGAAGTGGCGCCGCCAGAAGGTGCCGTCGGCGTGGACGAACAGCGCCTCGGTGCCGAAATAGTCGGGCCGTACCGTGAGCGTGGCGGAGCGCGGCGAAGGCCGAGCGTCGGCCGAGGCGAGCAGGGCGAAGCCGTCGATCAGCGCGCCGAAGCGCAGCGTCTCGCCGTCGATGGCGGTCTGCATCGGCCCGCCGTCGATGCGCAACCAGATCACGCCGACACCGTCGACGGCGCTTGCGGCGAACTGCGCGCCGAACGGGGCGCGGTCGTCGAGGTCGACATGCGGGTTGCGGGGCGGCGGGTAGATGTCTTCGAGCGGGATCGAGCGGTGGAAGCGCATCGCGCCGGCATAGCGGCCGAGCCAGTCCGGCCATTGCGGATACTGCGCGTGCGCGGCGGGGGCGAGCAGCAGCGCGGCGCCGCCGGCGCCCAGGGCACGCCGGCGGAGCCTCATCGCGGCCGGCCGGCGACCACGGTGATATCCACCGTCACCTCGTCGGCGACCTGGCCGGTTCCCGCCCATTCGTTCCGTCCGACACCGTAGTCGAGACGCTTGAGGACGATGCGACCGCGCGCCGTTGCACGCAGCGTGCCGGGCTGTGAAGGCTCGTCGGCGATCGCCAGGCTGAACGGCAGCACCGCATCACGCGTGACGTCGCGGAGAGTGAGTTTGCCTTGCGCCTCGTAGCGGCCGCCGCCCTTGGCGACGACGGAGGTCGCGACGAAGCGCGCCTCGGGGAACTTCTGCACGTCGAGGAAGTTGGGGCCCTTCATCAGCGAATCGACGTCGCGGTTGTTGGTGCTGGCCTCGCTCATCCGGATACGGATGTCGATGCGGGCCGCGGCGAGCGAACCGGGATCGAGCACGATGCCGGCGGTCCAAGCCGGAAAGCGGCCGCTCACGATCGAGCCGACCTGCGTCGCGCCGAAGGTGATCGAGCTGCTGCGCGGGTCGACTGTCCAGGGATCCTGCGGCCCGGCGAGCGCGGGCCGGGCGAGCAGGAGGGCGGCGAGGACCAGCCATCGGCGCATCAGGTTTCTCCAAAAGGCCACATGCGGCGGAAAATGCCGTCGCGTCGAAGGACGTCATGATGCAGCACCGCAACGACGTGCAGCGCCACGACGACGATCAGGGCGCGCGACAGCAGGAAGTGCAGGGTGCGCAGGGTTTCGAAGAGATCGGGGTTGCGCGGCACCAGATCGGGCAGGGGCAGAACGCCGAACCAGACCACGGCGACGCCCGCGGCCGAACTCATCAGCCAGCCGCTCGCAGGCATGGCGACCAGGAGGAACAGCAGGGCCCAATGGCCGACCGGCGCGAGTGCGCGCTCCCAGCGCGTCACCGTGCCGGGCAGCGGCGGCGGCGGGTGCCGCCATCGCCAAAGCAGGCGGAGCGCCGTCAGCACCAGAACGACGAGGCCGATCCATTTGTGCCAAGCATAGACCTGGAGCTTCAGCAGGCTGATCGGCAGGCCGGTCATCCACAGGCCGACTCCGAGCAGGCCGAAAACCGCCAGGGCCGTGAGCCAGTGCAGCGTCTTCGCGGCGGCGTTATAGCGCGGAGACCGCACCTTCCGTTCTCAGCGCCAGGCGTCGGCGTTGATGGAGATCTCGACGTTGTCGCCCACGACGTCGACGAACTTGGTCATGCCGAATTCCGAACGCTTGATCGTTCCCTTGGCGCGGAAGCCGGCATAGCGCGTGCCCGGTGCGGCGTTCGGCCGGCGGTCGGTCACCGCCACGTCGAGCACCATCGGTCGCGTGATGCCGCGCAACGTGATGTCACCGTCGACGCGCAGCGTCGAATCGCCGGTCCGCTCGATGTGGGTCGACCGGAAGGTCATTTCGGGGAACTTCTCGACATCGAAGAAGTCGGAATCCTTCAGCATCGCGGTCTGCTGGTTGTCCAGCATTTGGACGCTGCCGGTGCGGACGATCACCTCGACCCTGCTGCGCGGCACGTCGTCGTCGTTGACATGCACAATGCCTTGCCAATCCTTGAAGCCGCCGGTGGTGCGGAAGATCCTGGAATCGCCAATGGCGAAGTCGATCGTCCCGCGGTTGCCGCTGATTTTCAGTCGCTCGGTGGCTTGCGCCGCAGGCCCCGCCATGACGACGCCTGCGGCCCCGATCGCGAGGAATGCTCTGCGCGCGAGTTTAGTTGGCATGGGTGGTGCGCTCCTCATGGGTCTCGAAGAAGTGCCGGCCGGCGCCGCGCTGGTTCTCGTAGATCGAGCCCTGATGATCGGCGGCGGGCAAGGGCATGCGGACCGGCGCGGCGCGGACGCGCGGCTCGATGTTGGGCTCGCCGAGCACCAGGCGACTGTTGAACTCGTCGAAGTCGGCTATTCCCATCAGGGGCCAGGCATCGGCCGCGGTGTACTCGTGCAACAGCAGACGGCGTGGGCGGTTGGATGTGTTGAGGGCCGAGCCGTGCACCAGGCGGGCGTGATGGATGGTCATCGAACCCGCCGGGCCGGTCAGCGGGATGGCCTTGGTGAAGTCGAGATCGCAGGCCCCGGGGTCCATGGCGCCGCAGAAGCGGCCGGCGGCATGATGGCTGTAGGTCGGGCCGAGATGCGTGCCGGGCAGCACCAGCAGGGGGCCGTTCCCGAGATCGCAGTCGTCGAGATAGATGCCGGTGGCCAGCACGTCGTCGTTGGTGTGCGGATAGAAGGCCCAGTCCTGGTGCCATTCCACAGGCGAGCCGTAGCCTGCCGACTTCATGTTGAGCTTTCCGCCATATTGACGGATCGCGGGTCCGATCAGCTGGGCGAGGATGGCCGTGATCTTGGGGTCGCGGACGAGATCGTGGAAGAACCTGTACCGCTTGAAGATCGCAGGCTTCAACCGCCGCACCCGGGGAAGGGCGGCACTGTGACTGGGCTCGAGATCGTAAAGCTCGTCGTTGGCCGCCACGCCGCGGGCTTCCGCGACGATGCAGTCGGTCAGCGCGCGCAACTCGGCGAGCTGCTCGCCCTCGATCAGGCGCGGAATCACCAGATAGCCGTCGCGCCGGTAGGCCTCGATTTGCATTTCGGTAAGCATGCGAAACAATAGCACGATCGACCGGGTTGGCAGATAATTACGGTATGGTGATCCGTGCCCTATTCCCGACACTAATCCTCCACGAGTCCCTGGTCCGGCCGGGATGGCCCGCTTTCAACCAGAGTTTGGTTGATGAGTGCGCCTCCCTTGCCGTCTCCGACGCGGCGGGCGGCCGCTGGTCGGCGCAGCACTACCTGGGGGGCTATACCTCCTACGGGTCGCTCGACCGCCTGCACCTCGTCTCGTCGCTGTTCGATCGTCTGCGCCGTCGCATAGACCTGGTCGTGAAGCGCTTCGCCCGCAGCCTGCACTACGATCTCGGCGGCCGCACCGTGGCCATGACCGATTGCTGGGCGAACGTCATGCCGGCAGGCGTGGTGCATTCGATGCACCTGCACCCGACGTCGTTCATCAGCGGCACCTACTACGCCGCCGTGCCGAAAGGCGCCGGCGCGTTGAAATTCGAGGATCCGAGGCTGTCGCGCCACATGGCGGCGCCGCCCCGGCGCACCGACGCGCCTGAACGTTTTCGCGCCTTCGTCGGCGTGCCGGCGAAGCCGGGCGACCTGGTGCTGTTCGAGAGTTGGCTACGCCACGAGGTGCCGCCGGCGCGCTTCTCCGGCGAGCGCATCTCGATTAGTTTCAACTACGCTTGGACCACCAAGACCCGTCGCTGATGGAGCATCGCATGCGCATTGGGCTTGCCTGCCTGATACTGGTCGCGGCGGCCGGAGTGGCTCGCGCCGACCAGGAACTGCCGATCTTCGACGCACACATGCACTATAGCCACGACGCCTGGGCGGTCGTGCCGCCCAAGGAGGTCGTCGAGATCCTGAAGAAGGCGGGCGTGAAGCGCGCCCTGGTGTCGAGTTCGAACAACGAGGGCACCAGGATGCTGCAGGAAGCGGCGCCGGGCGTGATCGTGCCAGAGCTCAGGCCCTATCGCTCGCGCGGCGAGCTCTCGACCTGGGCGAAGGATCCGACGCTCCTTCCGTTCCTCGAGGACCTTCTCGCCAGGCGCAAATATGTCGCCATCGGGGAGTTCCACGTCTACGGCGCCGATGCCGACCTGCCGAACGTGCGCGGCGTCGTCCAGCTCGCGAAGAAGTACGGCCTGTTCCTGCATTCGCATTCCGACGCCGACGCCGTCGTGCGTCATTTCCAGCAGGATCCGGGCGCCAAGGTGCTGTGGGCCCATTCCGGCTTCGAGCGCCCTGACAAGGTGCGGGAGATGCTGCGCCGCTATCCCCGGCTCTATTGCGACCTGGCATTTCTCACGTCGCATGCCACCAACGGCAAGGTGGCGCCGGGCTGGCGCGAGGCGTTCCTGGAATTTCCCGACCGGTTCGTGGTCGGCACCGACACCTTCACCCCGGAGCGCTGGCACTACGTGGTCGAACACGCGCGCTGGTCGCGCGCCTGGCTCGCCGACCTGCCGCCCGATGTCGCCCGCAAGATCGCCTACGAGAACGGGGATCGATTGTTCGGTGGCGCCCAATGAGGCTGCTCGCAGCGCTGTTTGTCGTTCTGTTCGCTAATGCCGCATGGGCCGACTGTCCGCTCGATCTGGGACGCGGAACCGGATGGGTGATCTTCTCCGATCACTACATGATCGCCTTCCGGCCCGAGCCGATGCAGATGGAGGTCGGCCAGCCGTTCTCCCTGCTGTTCAACGTATGCACCAAGTCGAACAGTCCGGCCGAGCTTCTGGCGGTCGATGCCCAGATGCCGGAACACAGGCACGGCATGAACTACCGGCCGACCATCGTGGCAGGAACGGACGGGCGCTATCGCGTCGACGGCCTGGTCTTTCATATGCCGGGACGCTGGGAACTCTCCATCGACGTGCGCGCGGGCGAGGAAAGCGAGCGCCTGACACACGATTTCATCCTCAAGTGAGGCGACTTCTTCTGTCGCTGGTTCTGCTGGCGGCGTTCGCACGGCCGACCATGGCGCAGGAACTGCTCGACTGGTCGGCCGACGAGGTTCGCGCGATCGGCCGCCACGGGCCGTGGCCGCCGTCCCCGGTGCGCGACCCTTCCAACCGGGTTTCCGGCACGCCGGCCGGGATCGTGCTCGGCGAACATCTCTTCAACGACCCGCGGGTGTCCGCGAACGGCCGGATGAGCTGCGCCACCTGTCACCAGGCCGGACGCGACTGGAGCGACGGTCGGGCGAAAGGATTTGGCACGGTCGAACTGGACCGGCGCACGCCATCGCTGTGGAACGTCGGCCATGCCCACTGGTTCGGCTGGGACGGGGCGGGGGATTCGCTCTGGGCCCAGGCCATTCGGCCGATCCTCGATCCGCGAGAGATGGGCGGCAGCGCGGCTCGGGTCGGCCGCTTGGTGCGCAACGACAAGCTGCTCGCTTGCGGCTACGAGCGGGCGTTCGGCACCAGGGCCGGCGACGACGACGAGCGGTTGCTGGTCGATTCGGCGAAGGCATTGGCTGCCTTTCAGGCCACCCTGGTCAGCCCGCGCACCCGGTTCGACGCCTTCCGCGACGCGCTGGTGACCGGCGATCGCGCCGCCGCGGCGCGCTATCCGTTGCCCGAGCAGCGCGGGCTGAGACTCTTCATCGGTGTCGGCAACTGCGACACCTGCCATTTCGGGCCACGTTTCACCAACGGCGAGTTCGGCGACATCGGCATCGCCTTCTTCGTACGGCCCGGTGAAGTCGATTCCGGGCGCCTCGGCGGGCTGGCCAGGTTGGCCAGCAGTCCCTTCAACCTTCTCGGTCGCTACAACGACGATGCGTCGGGCGCGAGCGCTCAGCGCACGCGTCACGTTCAGCGCCTGCATGCCAACTTCGGCGAGTTTCGAGTGCCCAGCCTCCGCCAGGTCGGCCGCGCCGCGGCCTACATGCACGACGGCAGCCTCGCCACGCTGGAGGAGGTCGTGGGCCACTATTCGGGAGTGGACCCGGACCGTCTGCACAGCGATGGTACGCCGTTGGTCCGGCCGCTTGGCCTGTCGCCGCAAGAGCGGACCGACCTGGTGGCCTTCCTGCGTTCGCTCGATGTCGATCCGCCGCCGCGTCCGCCGCCGCCGCCGCTTTGCCCTTAGTCCTTTTCCGGGCGCAGCCGCGCCAAGGCAGATTCCAGGATCCACGCCGCGGCCGCGGCATCGACCCGCTCGGCGCGCTTGGCCCGGCTCATGTCGTAATCGTCGATCATGCCGCGCGTGACGGCGGCGGTGCTCAGCCGCTCGTCCTGGAGCACCACGGGCAGCGCAGCGAGCGGTGCCGGCGCATGGGCGGTGATGTTGGCGGCGAACTGGCGGATCGACTGGCAGCGCGGACCCTCAGTGCCGTCCATGTTGAGCGGCAGTCCGATCGCCAGCGCCTTGATGTCGTGCTTCTTCACCAGATCAGCCAACGCCGCCAGATCGGCGGCGAGCTTGCTGCGCCTGATCGTGGTGAGGGGCGTCGCGAGCATGCGCAGCGCATCCGACGTGGCGATGCCGATGGTCTTGCTGCCGACGTCGAGCGCCATCAGCCGTCCGTCGCGGACCAGCAAGGCCTTCAAGTCGGAGAATTCCACGATCGCCACTAGCTGGAGCCCTTCATGCCCTTGGCGTCGAGCCAGGCCAGGGTATCGGCCGCGATCCGGTCCCAGCCGGGCTGTCCCGGCACCCAGTGTCCCTGGCCAGGATACTCGCGATAGTCCGCCACGGGTGCGAACCGACGGGCCGCGCGGCGAACGACGCCGGGCGGAGTGAGCTTGTCCTTTTCCGCCGCCACGAACAGCAGCGGCACGGTCACGCGCCGCGGGTCGACCGTCGTCGCCTTGGCGCGATCGAGCCAGGGCAAGGCGATCTCGAACAGGGCGCGGCCCGAATCGTGCACGAAGGTGGCATGCAGTTCCGTGCCGTCGCGCGGGTCGGTGGTGTTGAAGGTGTGCGACAGCGCCTCGGCGAGCGTCGCCCGGTGCGGCTTGCGCCACCAGCCCCAGGTCATCTGGATACGCGCGAAGGCCAGCAGGTTGGCCGGCCTGAGCGCGATCACGCTCGCCGGCGGCGCGGGCGTGAGCAGCACGCCGGCGCTCGCCAGCCCGCGGGCACAGAGCAGCAGGGCGATCAGCCCGCCCATCGAGTGTCCGACGACGACGGGCTTTTCCGGAAGCGAACGCAGGCAGGCCTCGAGATCGGCGACGTAGTCGAGCAGGCTGGTCGTGCCCAGCGCCGGTGGCGGCTCGAGAGGAGGAACGTCGTGGTGACGGAGCGCCGGTGCCATGGTTCGCCAACCGCACGCCTCGGCGAAGGCGCGCCAGTTCCGCCACACGTCCGGCGTACCCCACATGCCGTGAATGAAGACTGCCATGCCGGCCATTGCCGAGGTTATAAGGCGGGAGCCGGCCCGGGTCGACACGGGTCGTAGCCGGAGTAAATTCGTCAAGTGACAGACACGATCTACGCCCTGCTGGCGATCGCGATGGTGCTGACCGTGGTCAGCCTGCTGGTGCCGGTGGCCGAGAGGTTCCGCCTGCCGCATACCGTGCTGCTGGCCATCGCGGGCATGAGTATGGGGTTTCTCGGGTCCTGGATGATCGCGGGCGATTTCAAGTTCGGGGCGCTGGGCGACGCCTTCATCGGCCTCGACAAGCTCGAGGTCGGCACCGACGTGTTCCTGCCGTTGTTTCTGCCTCCGCTGCTGTTCACGGCCGGCCTGACGATCGACGTCCGGCGCCTGCTTGACGAGGTATCGGCGGTGCTGCTGCTGGCAATCGTGGCGGTGCTGGTCTGCATCGCAGCCGTGGCCGGCGTCGTGCACCTGGCGACCGGCATCGACATCGTCGTCTGCCTCCTGCTGGGCGCCGTCGTGTCGACCACCGACCCGGCGGCGGTCATCGGCATATTCCGCGATGTCGGTGCCCCCAAGCGGCTGTCGATCCTGGCCGAGGGCGAATCGCTTCTGAACGACGCCGTCGCCATCGCCGCCTTCGGCCTGTTCATGGGGATCCTGGTATCGAGAACGGTGGCCGATCCCCTGGCGGCCGAGATCGCCGGCGACCCGGCCGGCGCGGTCATGGTGTTTCTTCGCGAGTTCGCGGGCGGGCTGCTGTTCGGGTTCGTCATGGCCCGACTGGCGATGGTGGTTCTGCCGCGGCTCGGAGAATCGGACGCGGCGATCGCATCGGTCACCGTCAGCCTCTGTTACCTGAGTTTCGTGCTGGCTGACCGCTATCTTCACGTTTCGGGTGTCGTGTCGGTGGTCATGGCGGCCCTCGCGGTGGCCGCCTACGGGCCGACACACCTCCATCCGCGGCAGTGGACGGCATTGCGCCAGCTTTGGGCGCAGCTCGAGTTCTGGGCCAACTGCCTGATCTTCGTGCTGGCCTCGATGCTGGCGGCCGACGTGCTGCTGAAGATCACCTGGCTTTATGTCTGGGGAGTGGGCGCCGTGGCCGTGGGCGCCTTCACGGCGCGCGCGCTCGTCGTGTTCGGCATGCTGCCCATGCTCGAGGCCACGAAACTCGTCCAGCCGGTCGACACGCGGTACAAGGCGATCCTCGTCTGGGGCGGCCTGCGCGGCGCGGTGACCATCGTGCTGGCGATGGTCGCGGCCGGCGACCAGAGGCTGCCGGAAGGGGTGCGCGAGTTCATCGCAATCTCCGCCGTGCTGTTCGTGCTGTTCACCCTGTTCGTGAATGCCACGACGCTCGGCCTCGTCATGCATCTGCTCGGACTGGACAAGCTGAGCCGCCTCGAGCTGGCGCTGCGCGACCGCGTGCTCGCGCTGTCGCGGGTCAACGTCGCCCGCCATCTGCAGCAGATCATGCGGCAGCACAACGCGCGAACCGGGGGCATCGACGTCGATCCGGCATCGGCCGGCGCAGCCGAGGTCGAGTCCGTGCCCGAGGATCTCGCGCTCGATTTCGACGAGCGCGTCAAGATCGGCCTCGTGACCTTGTGCACGCGCGAGCGGGAACTCTACCTCGAACTCTTCGAGCAGCAGATACTGTCCCGGCGAATGGTGGCTGTGCTCGCCGCGCGTGCCGACCGGCTGATCGACACGGTCCGAGACCGCGGGGTGAAGGGCTACGAGGAGTGGCTGGAGGAGATCTCCCGTCCCGATCTGGGCTTCCGTCTCGCCTTGTGGCTGCATCGGCGCCTTGGTCTCGAACGGATGGTGACGGAACGCCTGGCCGACCGCTTCGAGATCCTCATGGTCTCGCAAAGCGTTCTCGGCGAACTGGCGGCCTTCAACGTCAGTTCGATCGCCGACCTGCTCGGATCGGATGCGGAGGCGCCCCTGGCGACCCTGATCGGCAACCGCCAGACAGCGGTCGACAGCGCGTTGCGCGCCCTGTCGCTTCAGTATCCAGGCTATGCGGAGTCGATCGAGGCTCGGCAGCTCGAGCGGGCGGCGATCCGCTTCGAATCGGCCGAGTATACCCGGCGCCTGCGCGAGGGCATCATCAGCCGCGAGGTCTACAACGATCTCCGTGACAAGCTCGCCGAGCGCCGCAGTGCCATCGGCCAGCGTCCCCCTCTCGACCTCGGCCTCGAACTGGCCGCCATGATCGGCCGCGTGTCCCTTTTCTCGGCACTCGACCGCGAGACCATCGTCGAGGTCGGCAAGCGCCTGCGCGCCCTCGTGGCGCTGCCGGGGGAGAAGATCATCAGGGTCGGCGGCCCACCCGACGCCATGTACTTCGTCGCGGCCGGGGAGGTCACGGTACACACCCGCACCGTGACGGTGACATTGAAGGAAGGGGATTTCTTCGGCGAGATGGGCCTGCTGAGCTCGCAGCCGCGCGTCGCCGACGTCGTCGCCAACGGCTACTGTCACCTGCTGGTTCTCTACAGGAGGGATTTCAACAAGCTGCTGGGCAGCCGTCCCGAAGTGCGCGCCGCAGTTGAAGAGGTGGCGGCGCGCCGCGTCGCCGAGAACGAAGCCCAGGTCGCTTCCTAGTCCGGTTGCTAGGGCAGGGCAAAACGGCTACCAACCGCGCCGAATAAGCGGTTTTCGGAGTGCTGGAATGTCGCTCGACAAGGACACTGTGGCGCGCATCGCGCGGCTTGCCCGTCTGAAGGTCCCGGAGGAGGAGCTTGCGCCGCTGGCTGGCGAGCTGTCGGGAATCTTCGCCTGGATCGAGCAGTTGAACGAGGTCGACACCAGGAACGTCGAGCCGCTGTCGAGCGTCTCCGACGTGACCTTGCCGATGCGCGCCGACAAGGTGACCGACGGCGGCATCGCGGCCAAGGTCCTGGCCAACGCGCCGGGCGGCGCGGTCTACATCGACCCGTCCGACAGGAATGCCGGCGGCTTCTTCACCGTGCCCAAGGTGGTGGAGTAGGCCATGGCTTCCCTGACCGACCTCACCATCGCCCAGCTCGGCGCCACGCTCGCGAAGAAAGAGGCGAGCGCCGTCGAGGTCGCCGACGCCCACTTGAAGAAGCTCGACGAGCATCGTGCGCTCAACGCCTTCATCACCGAGACGCCCGAGAAGGCGCGCGCCATGGCCGCGGCCTCCGATGCGCGCCGCGCCAAGGGCGAGGCGGGCCTCCTCGAAGGCATCCCGCTCGCGATAAAGGACCTGTTCTGCACCGAGGGTGTGCAGACCACCGCCGCGTCACACATCCTCGAAGGCTTCGTGCCGCAGTACGAGAGCACGGTGACCACCAATCTCTGGAAGTCGGGCGCGGTGATGGTTGGCAAGACCAACCTCGACGAATTCGCCATGGGCTCGTCGAACATGACCAGCCATTTCGGCGGCGTGGAGAATCCGTGGAAGCGCAGGGGCGACAACCGCAAGCTGGTGCCCGGCGGCTCGTCCGGCGGCTCCGCGGCGGCGGTCGCGGCCTACATGGTGCCGGGTAGCACCGGTACCGATACCGGCGGTTCGATCCGCCAGCCGGCGTCGTTCTGCGGGATCGTCGGCCTGAAGCCGACCTACGGCCGCTGTTCGCGCTGGGGCGTCGTGGCCTTCGCCAGCTCGCTCGACCAGCCGGGTCCGTTCGCGCGCACTGTCGAGGATTCGGCGCTGATGCTGCAGGCGATGGCCGGTCACGATCCGAAGGATTCGACCTCGGCGCCGCTTGCCGTGCCGGACTTCGCCGCCGCCGCGCGCAACCCGGACGTCAAGGGGCTCAAGGTCGGCATTCCCCGCGAGTACCGTGTCGACGGCACCTCGCCCGAAATCGTGGCACTGTGGTCCAAGGGCATCGATATGCTGAAGGCGGCCGGCGCCGAGCCGGTCGAGGTGTCGCTGCCGCACACCAAGTACGCACTGCCCGCTTATTATATCGTGGCGCCGGCAGAATGTTCATCGAACCTGGCGCGCTACGACGGCGTGCGCTTCGGGTTGCGCGTGCCGGGCAGGGGCCTGGCCGAGATGTACGAGAACACGCGCGGCGCAGGCTTCGGCAAGGAAGTGCGCCGGCGCATCCTGATCGGCACCTATGTGCTGTCGGCCGGCTACTACGACGCCTACTACAAGAAGGCGCAGCAGATCCGCTCGCTCATCGCCGGCGACTTCAGGCAGGCGTTCGAGAAGTGCGACGTGCTGCTGACGCCGACTGCGCCCACCGCCGCCTTTGCCGCCGGCGACAAAATGGATGATCCGGTAACCATGTATCTCAACGACATGTTCACCATCCCGGCCTCGATGGCGGGCCTGCCGGGCATCTCGGTGCCGGCCGGCCTCGACAAGGACGGCCTGCCGCTCGGCCTGCAGCTCATCGGCCGCGCCTTCGACGAAGAGACCCTGCTGCGTGCGGCGGCGGCGCTGGAGAAGGCGGCGGCCTTCGACGCGCGGCCGGCAGGGTACTGACCGGCCATCCCCGCGACGGCAAAGTGCGGGCGCTGGCCGGCACTGATCCGGGCATTCTGGCCGGTCTGCAAGGCGAGGTCGTGCGTGACGGCAACATCTCCATGGAGTGAGACGGGGACGATTGCTACGATGCTGCTGCCGGGAAACGTCGGCGTCTATTTGGAGTGATGGGGACGATGACCGGGCCACAGCGCTTTCGCGACCGCGAGGTCGTCTTCGCCAACGGTGTGTGCGGCGAGACGATCGACGTTCCAAGCGCCAGCCCGCTGAACTACTGGCAGGCGATCAGCGACCCCGACGCCATGCCGCGGGTCACGGTCGACGGCAAACTGTTCCTTCCCAAGGTGGCGGCCGGCCGGCTGCCGGTGGTCGTCGTCGTGCCGGGGAGCCTGAGCATCGCCGCGTCGCATCTCAGGCATGCCGAGACGCTGGTCGACATGGGCATTGCGGCTTTCGTGCTCGATCCCTTCGGGGCGCGGGGCGTCACCTCGACCGTCTCCAACCAGACGCAGTTCTCGTTCGCCGCCTCCGCCTACGACGTCGCCGCGGCAGTCGGCGTCCTGGCCGAGCATCCCGCCCTCGACCGCACGCGCATCGGCCTGCAGGGCCATAGCCGCGGCGGTGCGGCGGTGCTGACCGGCGTGACGCGGCTCTTCTGCGAGTCGGTTCACGATCGCGCGCTCGGCGTGCGGTCGGTCCTGGCGGCCTACCCCTGGTGCGGCCATCAATTCCTCGATCCCGATGTCGGCGCCACCGAAGTGCGCGTCATCGTCGGTGACCAGGACGACTGGGTATCGCCGCAGCAGGCGCAGGGCTATGTGCAGGCGCTTCGCCTTCGGGGTGTCGAAGCCACGATCCGCATCGTCGCCGGCGCCGAGCACAGTTTCGATCGCGAGGAAGCGATCCAGTACATCGCCGAGGCGTCGGTCTCGCCGGCTGCTCCGACCGGCTACCTGGCGGATGACGGTGCCTTGGTGCATCCGACCGTCGGCCGGCCGGACCCCAAACTCACCGACCGTGACCTGGCGGTCTATGCCCTCAAGGCGGGTTACGGCGTGCGTGGCGCCACGATCGGTTCACAAGGCGATCAGCCGGCGTTGTTTCGCGAGGAAATGACCGGGTTTTTCCGCCGGACGCTTTTTTCATAGGAGGTCGCCTTGGCGCTCGATCTCTACGCCGCCTATCTCGTTGCCTGTCTGGTTATTGTCATCGTGCCGGGGCCGACCGTGACGCTGATCATCGCCAACAGCGTTCGACACGGCACGCGCGCCGGGCTGATGAATGCATTGGGCACGCAGATCGGCCTCGCCACCATGATCGGCATCGCCGGCATCGGTCTCACGTCATTGATCGAGGCGATTGGGCACTGGTTCGATTGGCTGAGGCTCGCCGGCGCGGCCTATCTCGTGTGGCTCGGCTGGAAGATGATCCACTCGAGCGGTGCCGGGGAGACCGCGGCGTCCGGGCCGCGCGGCGGGTTCCTGATGCAGGGCGCACTGGTGGCGCTCAGCAATCCCAAGACGCTGCTCTTCTTCGGCGCCTTCTTTCCGCAATTCATCGACCCCGCGCGCGACCACGGCCTGCAGATCCTGATCATGGGGCTGACGGCAATGCTGTTCGCTGCCGCCTCCGACAGCGCCTATGCGCTCGCCTCCAGCCGGGCCGGCCGCGCGCTTTCCGCCGGCCGTGTTCGGTTGCTCTCGCGCGTCAGCGGCGGCTTCTTGATCGGCGGCGGAGCCTGGCTGGCGTTCTCGCGCCGCTAACGTACTGTTCCGCCACCACTCAGCCCGCCCTGAGGTTGTTGTCCTTGATGACCTTGCCCCAGAGCTCCTGCTCCTTCTTGATGTAGGTGGCGAAGGCCTCGGGAGAGTTGAGCACGACCTCCATGTCGAACTGGTCGACGAACTTCTTGGTGACGTCGTCGGTGCGCACCGCCTTGGAGATCGCCGCGTGCATCTTGTCGATGATCGGCTTGGGTGTTCCGGTCGGCGCATACACGCCCCACCAGGAGAACGAGGGCAGTGCCTTGACGCCCTGTTGCACGAGAGTGGGCGTGTCGGGTGCAAGCTTGCTGCGCTGCTCGCCGGTAACGCCGACCAGCTTCAGTTTGCCGGCCCTGACGTGCGGCATCATGTTGGCAAGGCTCGTGACCGACAGGTCGGTGACGCCGGCAAGCGCATCCTGGTAGAGCGGCCCACCCCCCTTGTAGGGGATGTAGTTGATCTGGAAGCCGTTCTCTTTCTGCAGGAAGGCGATGAAGATCTGGGCGAGGCTGGAGCCGAGAGATCCGATGCTGATCTTGCCGGGCTCGGCCCTGGCCGCCTTGATGGCCTCGGCGAAGGTGTTGTACGGCCGCGTCGGATGAGCCGCGATGCCCTGCGCGCTGCGGCCGATCTGCATGACGGGCGTGAGTTCGCCGTCATTGTACGGCAGATTGTCGTTCAGGAGCGAATTGAGGATGTGGTTGTCGAACACGATCAGCCAGGTGTTGCCGTCGGGCGGCGCCTTGGCCGCGATGGCCGCTCCCACGACGCCGCTTCCGCCCGGCTTGTTCTCGACGATGATGTTCCAGCCGGTTTGCTCGATGATCTTCGCCTGAATGATGCGGGCGATCGGGTCGGTCGAGCCGCCCGGCGGGAACGGCACGAGGAACTTGACTGGGCCCTTCGGCCAGTCGGCCTGGGCCCGGGCGATGGTGGGCGCGCCTAAGGTCGTGGCGACAGTGCCGGCCAATACGGCGCGGCGACGCAATACAAACATTTTAGCCTCCCAGATACGTCTTTGTTATCCGGGAAGCTTATTCTTCAGATACCGCACTGCAAGACATTTTGGGGTGCGAACCGGCGTTCTGCTATTCGGGCTTAAGGTTGTTGTCGCGGATCACCTTGCCCCAGAACTCCTGCTCCTTGCTCTGGAACGCGGCGAACTGCTCTGGCGAACTCAGCACGATGTCCATATCGAACTGATCGACGAACTTCTTGGTCACGTCCGGCGAGCGCACGGCCTTGGTGATCTCGGCGTGCATGCGGTCGACGATCGGCTTGGGCGTGCCGGTCGGCGCATAGACGCCCCACCAGGAATAGGACGGCGCGGCCTTGATGCCCTGTTCGCTGACGGTGGGCATGTCCGGGACGGCCTTGCTACGCTTGTCGCCGGTGACTGCGATCAGGCGCAGTTTGCCCGAGCGCACATGGGGCATCATGACGGCGAGGCTTGAGACGGCGAGATCGGTGACGCCGGCGATGCCATCCTGCAGCAGGGGCCCGCCGCCCTTGTAGGGGATCGTGTTCACCTCGAAACCGTTCTCCTTCTGCATGAAAGCGAACATGACCTGCGCCAGGCTGGCGGCCAGCACCGCGACGCTGATCTTGCCGGGCTGGGCCTTCGCGGCCTTCACGACGTCGGCGAAGCTCTGGTAGGGCCGCGACGGGTGGCAGGCGATGCCCTGCGCGCTACGGCCGATCTGCATGACCGGATATAGATCACTGTCCTTGTAGGGCAGGTTGGGCGTCCAGATCGGGTTGAGGATGTGGTTGTCGAACACGAACAGCCAGCTGTTACCGTCGGGCGGCGACTTGGCCACGATCGAAGCGCCGACCACGCCGGTGCCGCCGGGCTTGTTGTCGACCACGATGTTCCATCCGGTGTTTTCAATCAGCTTGGCCTGGATCACGCGGGTGATGGGGTCGGTCGAGCCGCCCGGCGGGAAGGGGACGACGAACTTGATCGGGCCCTTCGGCCAGTCTGCCTGTGCGCTGGCGAGGCCGGGCGCGGCCAAGGTGGCGGCCGCGCCGGCAATCAGCGAGCGGCGTTGAAACTTCCTCATACATGTCCTCCCGGAACGATATTGCGGTCGGACCTACCTCATCGCCGGCCGGAAATCGAGAAGGGATTGCCCTGGGTGTGCCGGCCGCAGGCCATCGAACGTTTTTTTTGCCAAGACCGGCCAAATTCCCTATTTACCCGGCATGTCCCTGATCAAAGATCAAACCGGCGACTGGGAAATCGTCCTCGGGCTGGAAGTCCATGCCCAGGTCATTTCCGAGGCCAAGCTCTTCTCCGGCGCTCCGACCGCGTTCGGCGCCGATCCCAACACCCAGGTGTCGCTGGTCGACGCCGCCATGCCCGGCATGCTGCCCGTGATCAACGAGCGCTGCGTCGAACAGGCGGTCCGCACCGGCCTCGGGCTCAACGCGCAGATCAACCTGCGCTCGGTGTTTGACCGCAAGAACTACTTCTATGCGGACCTGCCGGCCGGCTACCAGATCTCCCAGTACAAGGACCCGATCGTGGGCGAAGGCGCGGTCGAGATCGATCTGGCCGACGGAACCACCAAGACCATCGGGATCGAGCGCCTGCATCTGGAGCAGGACGCCGGCAAGAGTCTGCACGACCAGCACCCGAGCCAGACCTATGTCGACCTGAACAGGTCAGGCGTGGCGCTGATGGAAATCGTCAGCCGGCCCGACATGCGCAACGCCGACGAGGCGGCGGCGTACCTGACCAAGCTGCGCTCGATCGTGCGCTATCTCGGCACCTGCGATGGCAACATGGACGAAGGCTCGATGCGTTGCGACGTCAACGTCTCGGTGCGCAAGCCGGGCACCGACCTGGGCACGCGCTGCGAGATCAAGAACGTGAACTCGATCCGCTACGTCAGGCAGGCCATCGACTATGAAGCGCGCCGCCAGGTCGAGATCATCGAAGGTGGCGGCAAGATCGTGCAGGAGACACGGCTGTTCGATCCGGGTCGCGGCGAGACCCGTTCCATGCGCTCCAAGGAGGATGCGCACGATTACCGCTACTTCCCCGATCCCGACCTGCTGCCGCTGGTCTTCACCCAGGAATATGTCGACAAGATCCGAGCCGGCCTGCCGGAGCTCCCGGACGCGCGAAAGAACCGCTTCATCAAGAATTACGGGCTGACACCCTACGACGCCGGCGTGCTGGTGGCCGAAAAGGACACGGCGGAGTTCTTCGAGGCTGTTGCCAAGGGCCGCGACGCCAAGCAGGCGACCAACTGGGTCACCGGCGACTTTTTCGCCATGCTCAACCGCCGCGGTGTCGGCATCGCCGAGTCGCCGGTGAGCGCTACATCGCTCGGCAAGCTGCTCGACCTGATCGCCGACGGCACGATCTCGGGCCGCATCGCCAAGGACCTCTTTATCGCCATGGAAGAGACGGGCAAGGACCCGGCTGCCCTGGTCGAGGAACGCGGGCTGAGGCAGGTGACCGACACCGGCGCCATCGAGGCCGCCATCAAGGCGGTGATCGACGCCAACCCGGGCCAGGTCACGGCCTACAAGGCCAAGCCCACGCTGATGGGCTGGTTCGTCGGCCAGGTGATGAAAGCGACCGGCGGCAAGGCCAATCCCAAGATCGTCAACGAGCTGCTGAAGAAGGCGCTCGACGCCTCCTGACCTTCAGGGACTGGCGTAGCGCACGACCCGCGCGGTCAGGCCATCGTCTGACCAGATGAGAGCCGCGATCTGGCCCTCGGGCGTGCGCGCGATATCGCTGGCGTTCACCGGCGGGCTCTGCCAGCGCACCTGCCCGTCGGTCCGACCACTCACGATGTAGCAGGGTGGGCCGTCCATCGTGTCGCAGACGATAGCGGCGAACCCTTCGCCATCGGCAATCATGCGGCGCGTTTGCCCGTAACGCCACGGCGCGCGGCTGGCGACGTTGCCGGTTTCGTCGAGTCGCACGATCTCGGGCGGGCGCGATGTGTCGAAGCGGCTGAGCGCCGACACCCACCCGCCGGGCAGCAGCGCGAACGACGTGCCCTGCGTGTTGAACGGCGTGCGACCCTGCGGCGTGCCGTCGGCGGCAAAGCGCGCGATGTACCACTGGCTGAGCGCCATGACGCGCTGGATCTCCTGCACCGCGGCCGACACGCTGCCGTCGGGCTTCACGGCGAGGCCGTAAACGTCTTCCGGATAACCGGGACCAGGACCCGCCTGCCATATGCGCTGTCCCTCGGCATTGAACTTGCCGATCCACCAATTGAACGGGCCGGGGCCGAATCCGCCGCCGACGAGCAGGCCGTCGTCGATGGTCGGGAGGTAGAACCTGGTCTGATAGTAGGAAGCCGGGTTGCCCGGCGTCGCCGGCGGCACGGCAGTGGTGCGCCTCACCTCGCCATCGGCGGCGATGCGATAGATCGAGGTCACCGAACGCTCTTGCTGCGGCGCGGCCATTGCCTGGTTTGAGCTGCTGAGAAAGACCATCGTCTCGCCTGACGGCATGACGGCGACACCCAGCGAGGAGGCATTGAACCCGCGCGGACCGATACCGGCTTGCACGGGCAGCATGGTGCGGAACTTGGGGCTGCCGTCGCGCAGATAGGCCAGCAGCTCGACGCGGGCGCTGGAGGCGACCGCGATGCCGTCGGGTGAGGGACGGAAGCTACTCAACAATACATAATGCGTCCCATCCGACCCGACCGCCAAGCGACCAGGCGGTCCGAAATCGGAAAGACGATGATCCACCGGCGGCGGCAGGGGGATATCGAAAGCGACGCGCGGTTGCGGCTGGGCAAGTGCCGGACCGCAGAGCAAGGCAAGGAGAAGGGCCGGCAGATGACGCATGGCGCGAATCATATGTGCTAGGCTCTCCGGATGAAAGAGCGGGAGAAACGATGACCGCGAAACTCTACGCCTTGACGTGCGGCCGTCTGGTCGGCCGCCTGAAGGACATGATCGTGGGCGAGGACGGCCAGGTGGTCCTTCCCATCCCGTCCTACCTGATCGAGCATCCCAAGGGGCGCGCCCTGTTCGACACTGGAATGCATCCGCAATGCCGGACCGACGCCGCCGGCCGGTTGGGCGAGCGCGTGGCGCGGATCTTCGGCTTCGAGCACTACGGCGCCAAGGACGACGTGAAATCACGTCTGGAGTCGATCGACCGCGATGCCGGCAAGGTCGACTACATCGTGAATTCGCACCTGCACTTCGACCATGCCGGCGGCAACGAACTGGTGCCCAACGCCACCATGGTGGTGCAGAAGCGCGAATGGCAGGCGGCTCAAGACGCCGAGACGGCGGCCAAGGTCGGCTTCTTCAAAGCCGATTTCGACCACGGCCATCCGGTGAAGCAGGTCGAGGGCGAGCACGATCTGTTTGGCGACGGCAGCGTGGTCTGCATCCCCACCTACGGGCACACGCCCGGCCATCAATCCCTCAAGGTTCGCACCGAGAGAGGCGAGATCGTCCTGACCGGCGATGCCTGCTATTTCTGCCGCACGCTGCGCGAGCGCCGGTTGCCGCGCTTCGTCTTCGACCGCGAGCAGATGCTGGCGTCGCTCGACCGCCTCGAGGCGCTGGAGCGGGGCGGGGCCAAGCTGTTCTTCGGCCACGACCCCGAGTTCTGGAAGGACGTGCCCCAGGCGCCGGTCCCTGCTTTCTAGGACCGGCCCTCCGGAACGCTCCGTCCCTCGCTATTCGGACACAGCCTGGCCGGAACCGCCCAGTTCGGCCGGGAAATCCTTCAACTTCGGCAGCCCGTCTTTCATCCGCAGCACCGTTTCGGCGTAGTTCACGTGGACGACGGGCGTGAAGGTGACGCTCGGAATGGTTGCGGCATAGACGTCGGTCAGGCCGAGAGGCGGATGGTCGGTCATGAGATGGCCGCCGCATTTCGTGCAGAACTGGCGGTTGCTCGTTTCCGTCTTATTGAAGCGGCCGAGGAACTGCGCGCCCTTCGTGACCTTCACGTTCCCGGGCTTCCACAGCGTGAAGGCATTCACCGGTCCGGCCGACCAGGATCGGCAGGAACTGCAATGGCAGTAGCCCATGGCCTCGGGCGCGCCCGTTACCTCGATCTCCACCGCGCCGCAGAAGCAGGCGCCGGTATGCGTGTCGGTCATGTCATCCCTCGTTGTCGCCGCTTGTCGTCGGACTCAATGAATCGTGATGCGCAGGATATGGACGGATCGGGAGAACTCCTTTACTTGCCGCGTCGGCCCAGAGGCGGGACGCCCCGATGTGCAGGGGAGATATCGTTGACGAATGAGCATCCGACAATGACCGAGACGCCGCCGTCCTTCGCCGATACACCGGCACGCGCGCCTGCGCCGCCGGAGGCCGACATGCTGTCCGAAATGCTGCGCGCGGTGCGTCTGACCGGCGCGATCTTTCTCAGCGCACGCCTCACCGCGCCGTTCGGCCTGGTCTCGCCGAAGCGTTACGATGAACGAATGGCGATGGCTCATCTGCGCCACATCAGCGTCTTTCATCTGGTGGCCGAGGGCGACTGCATGATCGAGACCGCCAGCGGCACACAGCGAGAGGTTGTGGCCGGCGACCTGGTTCTTCTGCCGTTCGCCGATCGCCACAGGCTCAGCAAGGGCACCGCACCGGACATGGTTTTCGATCCGAGCCTCGGCCGCCGCGGTCCGCGAGAGGGGATCTGGACCGTCAATCACGGCGGCGGCGGCGCGGAGACGCGGATCGTGTGCGGCTTCATCGAGTCGGCGGAGGTCCTGTCTGCGCCGATGTTCCGCTCGCTGCCCGAATTGGTCGTCGAGCGAGCCGGCGACTGTGCGGTCGGCGCAAGGCTCGCCGCCACCGTCCACGAAATGCTCACCCTGGTGGAGGTGGCGACGCCGGGCACACAGGCCATTCTCGGCCGGATGATGGAGCTGCTGTTCGTCGATGTGCTGCGCCGCCATGCCAGCCGGATGCCGGCGGGGAGCAGGGGGCTACTGGCGGCGCTCAGGGACCCGCTCGTCGGGCGCGCACTGCAACTCGTGCATGCCGACCCGGCGCGGCGATGGACCGTGGACACTCTCGCCCGGGAAGTCGGATCGTCGCGAACCATCCTCGGCGAGCGCTTCAACACGCTGCTCGGGCGGCCGCCGATCGAATACCTGTTGGGCTGGCGCATCCAGCTCGCCGCCGACCGGCTGCGCAATGGCAAAGACGGGATCTCGAGGATCGCCGCCGATATCGGCTACGAGTCCGAGACCGCCTTCAGCCGCGCGTTCAAGCGCGTGACCGGCATGACGCCGGGCCGGTGGCGGGAAGGGGCGGGCGACAGCCCCGACCTCATGCCACTGGAGTACAAGAAGCCGGTGATCACCGGCCCCTCGTAGCGGCGCGCCGTCAGGTCTGCGGCATGAACTCGAGCATCAGGCCGCCCGACTGTTCGGGTGCCACCAGCACGCGGTCGCCGTCGGTGAGCTGGAAGGCCACGTTGTTGGCGCGCAGCAGCGCCTGCAGCGGCCGCGAGCGTTCGACGGCGATGGCGGCGCCGACGATGGCCGGAAGCTCCTGCGGCGGCATGATTTCAAGCGCCTTGTATTCGAGCTGGTAGGCGAGCGGCGACCAGATCAGCAGCTCCACCGAGCCCACCCTGATCATCATGCAGCCGTCGAAAATCTCCTCGGTCTGCCCGCCCCAGGCGGCCTTGAGCGCCTTGGCCGTCTCCTTCGGGTTCTCGGCCACGGCGTGGATCGCCATCAGGCCGAGCGCGCCGTTGGGATGGACGATCCATTCCGGTTCCATGAAAGCGTCGGGAGTCTCGTGCTTCACTGCGAACCACGGCAGCGGTCCGCCCGTTTCGCCGATCACGACGCCGGCGTCGACTTCGAAACCGTCCTCGGTTTCCCAGGCGTGAGTACGTTCCTCGCCTTCGAGCTCTTCCACGTTCATCGCCAGGGCCAGGTGCGTGGCCTCGCCCGGCACCAGCTCGATGTAGTTGGGAACGTCGTCGCGGTCGGGCTGGAAGCAGATGCAGCGCGGTTCCACCCCCTCCGGCGTCAAGTTGAAGCCGAGCTGCTGCAGCTTGGCTGCGGCGCTGTCCGGGTCAGAGTGGCAGACCGAGAGATGATCGATGTCGCGAGCCGAAATTTTCATGCCCGGTCATACAGGCTTAACCACCTCACGCTCAAGTGCGATGCTTGTCAGCAGGCGGCGTGCTAATGCCGCGCCGTTCACGGTTCCATTGGAGGAAAACATGTCGAAAATGACGCTTTACGGCATTTGGCTGAGCGGCCCGACCTACAAGGCGGGCCTCGCCCTGTCGCTGATGGGCCAGCCCTTCGCCTACAAGCACGTCGATCTGCGGGCCGGCGCCCACAAGCAACCCGAGTATCTGGCGGTCAACCGCTACGGCCAGGTGCCGGCGCTGGTCGACGGCGATCTGAAACTCTGCCAGTCGGGCTCGATCCTGCTCTATCTCGCCGACAAGTTCGGCAAGATGGGCGGCAAGACCGCCGAGGAGAAGGCGCGCGTGCGCGAGTGGCTGTTCTGGGAATTCGACCGCCTGGCGCCCAACGTCTATCGCCCGCGCGCCATCAAGAAGGGCTTCATGAAGGCCGAGGACAACGTCCTGCAGCTCTACACGGGCCTTGCCAACGACGCGCTCAAGGTGCTCGACGCCTCGCTCGCCAAGTCGGCCTTCCTGGTCGGCGACGAGGCGACCATCGCCGACGTCGCGGTCTACGGCGACGTCGCCTACGCGGAGGAGGGCGCCATCGATCTCGCGCCCTACGCCAACGTGAAGGCCTGGATGGGCCGGGTCGAGAAGCTGCCGGGCTTCAAGAAGTACGCCGACCTGCTGCCGCAGCAGGACGCGGCGTAGCGCACGGATCGGATCAGGCTTCCAGCGTCCTCTTGATGACGCCGGTCGCCTGATCCACCATCCCGCCGACCGCCGGGGCGAGTTCGTCCGGCAGGAGATCGATCGTCCACACCAGCCGGCTCCGCCCGTCGCCTTCGGAGAAGACCTGGACCGCGGCGTTGTAGTGGCTCGCCCGGCCTTCGACGACGGCATAGACCAGGCGGCAGGCCTCGTCGTCGGTAGTGACGAGTCGTTCGCGCGCCACCAGTCCGTTGAAGAACGTGACGATGCGATCGCCCTTATCCATTTCGAGCGCGGTCAGGAAACCCGGTGCGACACGGGTGTGGACCTGGCCGAAATCGCGGACTGCGGACCATATGTTGGCGGCCCCAGCGGCGATGGCAATTTCTCTTCGTAGTGTCGCCATGACTTGCAGCTCCTCGTTGCGTCGCAGGAAGATGGCGCGTCAGGGGGCTGCGGTCTGGCGATTTTCGGACGCCGTCACCCGGCCTCCATCACCTGCTTCCAGCTGTCCTCGACGGCTTCGCGGTCGAGGTCCCGGGTGATGAACACCAGCCGCGACCGCCGCTCGGCGTCTGGCCAGCGGGCGAGCAGGGTCGGCGGATGGAAGGTGCGGTGAACGCCGTGGATGACCAGCGGCTGGCTTTCGCCTGCAATGTCGAGCACGCCCTTCACGCGCAGCAGCCGGTCGCCCCATGAGGCGCGCACCGCCATCAGCCAGCGGTTGAAGCGGTCCCACTCCAGCGGCGTGTCGAAGGTCAGGCAGAACGAGCCGATATGGGCGTCGTGACGGGACCGGTCGACATGGTGATGCCCATGGTGATCCTGATGGGCCTCGGCGCGGAGCCAGCCGCGGACCCGGTCGCTCTTGCCGGCCGGATCGAACGGCCCGGAATCGAAGAGCAGCGCGGGGTCGATGTCGCCCTGCACGATCTCGTAGAGGGCCGCCCCCGGATTGAGATCCTCCAGGCGCGCCCGCAGCCGCGCGTTGGTCGAGCTGTCGGCGAGGTCGGTCTTGCTGACGATGAGCCGGTCGGCGACCGCCACCTGCTTCACCGCCTCGGGATGCTCGTCGAGCTGGCGCGCGCCGTTCACGGCATCGACGGCCGTGACCACGCCGTCGAGGCGATAGTCGTGGCTGATCATCGGATGGTTGAGCAGGAGCTGCAGGATCGGAGCCGGATCGGCGAGGCCCGTCGTCTCCAGCAGCACGCGGTCGAACGGCGGCATCTCGGCGGCTGCGCGGCGGCGGGCGATGTCGCGCAGGGTGCGGTCGAGGTCGCCCTGGATGGTGCAGCAGACGCAGCCGGATTGCAGCAGCACCATGTCGCCGCCGACCTGCTGCACGAACAGGTGATCCAGTCCCACTTCGCCGAACTCGTTCACCAGAACCAGGCTGTGGGCCATGCGCGGATCGCCCAGAACGCGATTGAGCAGGGTGGTCTTGCCGCTGCCGAGAAAGCCGGTGATCAGGGCCACCGGCAGGCGCTCGGTCGACTTATCGCTATCGAACAGGCTCATGGGGCAAAACCTAGCATTTTTGCATATGTAACAATGTTGCTTTGCGAGTTTGGCTTGACGCTAAATCGCCATGGCGAGACGCTTTTCAAATTAACAAAAGCGAAGGAGGAGCGTCCATGGACTCGAGGTACCTTCAGGACAAGGAAGAACTCAAGCAGTCGGCGCAAAGCGTCGACGAGGATCGTCGTGCATTTCTCACCGCCGGCCTCGTCGGCGGCGCGGTCGCGGCCGGCACGCTGGTCGCGGGCGCGGCGCATGCGCAGCAGGTCGCCCAGGCGCCGGCACTCAGCGACAAGCCGTGGTGGCCGCATCCCAAGTGGGGCAAGGACGACATGGCGGGTGCGTCGAACCTGATGACGCCGGTCAAGGTTCTCGACACGGTGAAGTGGATCAGGGATGGCAAGGTCTACCGCATTGGCCGCATCTATGAAGCCGGCATGCCCAAGTTCGGCGAACGTGCCTTCACCATGCGGATCCCGGGATCTCCGACGGGCGGCCCCTTCGGCTCCAACAAGTTGATCTATCACGACGAATTCCTCGCCACCGAGATCGGCCAGACCGGCACGCAGTTCGACGGGCTCGGCCATATCGGCATCCAGATGGGCAAGGACGGGGACAAGAACGAGATGCGCTACTACAACGGTGTGACCGAGCAGGAGATGGCCACCGCCTACGGCCTGACCAAGCTCGGCGTCGAGCACGTCAAGCCGTTCTTCACCCGCGGCCATCTGTTCGACGTCGAGGCGGTCAAGGGCAAGATGATGGAAGCCGGCGAGGAGATCAAAGTCGCCGACCTGCGCGCGGCGATGCAGAAGCAGGGCATGAACGAGGCCGACGTGAAGGAGGGCGACGCCGTCTTCTTCAACACCGGCTGGGGCAAGCTGTGGATGAAGAACAACGACAAGTTCAACGGCGGCGAACCTGGCATTGGGCTAGAAGTGGCCAAGTGGTGCATCGACAAGAACGTCTGTCTCACCGGCGCCGATACCTGGGCGACCGAAGTGGTGCCCAACCCGGACAAGAACCTGGCGTTCGCCGTGCACGGCGAACTGATCACCAAGAACGGCATTTTCAACCACGAGAATCTCGACTTCACGGGGTTGATCGCCGACAAGAAATACCAGTTCGCCTATATCTTCTCGCCGGCCCCGATCAGGGGCGCCACGGGATCGAATGGCGGCCCCATCGCGGTGACCTGACCGCACGGCGGCTCGCGGCCCGAAACGCCCTCGCGCAAGCGGGGGCGTTTTGCTTTGATGGCGCCCCTGGAGATCGGGAGGAAAGATCATGTCGATGTTCCGTATGGCCGCAGCGGCGGTGCTTGTGCTCGGCATGGCGCTGCCCATGGCTCGACCGGCGGGTGCGCAGGGGATACCCAAGGTGCAGTCACCTGAGGAAGTCGGCTTCCTGTCGACCCGCCTCAAGCAGCTGAGCGACCGCCTCAACGAGGGCGTGAAGAACAACGAGCTGCCGGGCGCCGTGGTGCTGATCGTGCGCAACGGCAAGATCGTCATGTTCGACTCGTTCGGCTTCCGCGACAAGGAAGCCAAGGTGCCGATGACCAACGACACCATTTTCCGCATCGCCTCGATGACCAAGCCGATCGTCACGGTGGCGGCGATGATCCTGATGGAGGAGGGCAAGATCACCCTGGCCGACCCTGTCTCGCGCTTCATCCCCGCCTTCGCCGAAACCAAGGTCGCGGTGTCCAGGAAGAAGGACGACGGCACGGTCGAGATCACGCTCGAGCCGCAGACCCGGCCGATGACGGTGCAGGACCTGATGCGGCACACCTCGGGCCTGACCTACGGCGCGGTCGGCAGCAATCCGGTGAAGCAGTCCTATCCCGACATGAAGGTGGCCGACCGCGGCCAGACCAATGCCGACATGGCCGACAAGCTCGCCAAGCTCGCCCTGCTCTACCAGCCCGGCACGACCTGGGAGTATTCGATGTCGACCGACCTGCTGGGCCGCGTTGTCGAGGTCGCCTCCGGCATGCCGCTCGACAAGTTCATCGAGGAGCGCATCACCAAGCCGCTGAAGATGGGCGACACCGGCTTCGAGGTTTCTGCCGACAAGAAGGCGCGCGGCGCCAGGCCGATGAAGGAAGGGCCGAAGAACGAGCTGCCATCGATTCCCGACGTCACCGAGAAATTCGCCTGGAGGTCGGGCGGCGGCGGCATGGTCTCTACCGCGGCCGACTATGCGCGCTTCCTGCAGATGCTCGCCAACGGCGGCCAGCTCGACGGCGTGCGGCTGATCTCGCGCAAGACCATCGACCTGATGACGGCCAACGCGCTGCCGCCGGATGTCAAGATGGGCGCCGACATGTACCGCTTCGCGGCGCTCGAGCCCAGCGCCCGCATGGGCCAGGGCTTCGGCCTGGGCTTCGCCGTGCGTACCGATGTCGGCCGCAATCCACTGCCGGGAACGCCCGGTGACTATTATTGGGGCGGCGCCTACGGCACCTATTTCTGGCACGATCCGCGCGAGCGCCTGTTCGTCGTCTACATGATGCAGTCGCCGGTCGCCCGCTTGCGCTACCGCTACCTGATGCGCGATCTGGTCTACCAGGCGATGGTGAACTGACTAGGCCGCTACCGCCGGCGTCGACATTCCCTCGACGGCGCGCTTCAGAGCCGCCCGCGCCAGCAGGCGCGTCGAGTCGAGCGTCGGCAGCGGTGAATTGGCATCGCTCAGGATCAGCGGAATCTCGGTGCAACCGAGCACGACCGCATCGCAGCCCTGGTCCTTCATCCGGCTGATCATCCGCTGGAAGTAGGCGACAGACTCGGGCTTGAAGGTGCTGCAGACCAGCTCGTCCATGATGATGCGGTTGCACTCGTCGCGCTCGACGGTGCCTGGGCGGACATATTTCAGGCCGCGAGCCGCGAGCTTCTCCGGATAGACGTCGCTGTCGACCAGCCAGCGCGTCCCGGTGATGCCGATGGTGCGGAAGCCGCGTACGACGGCATGCTGGGCGGCGACTTCGGCGATGTGGAGCCAGGGAAGCGGCGAGTGCGGCACGACGTGGGGCATGGCCTGGTGGATGGTATTGTCCGGGCAGACCAGGAAATCGGCGCCGGCCCTGGCGAGCTTGTCGGCGGAGGCCAGCACCAGCTCACCCACGCCCTGCCAGTCGTCGCGATAGATGCGCTCCATGTAATCGGCGAGCGAAGGGGTGTGCATCGAGACTTCGGGATGCGCGTGCGGGCCGAGCAGCCCGGCCCCTTCGACGCAAATCGTCCGGTAGCAAAGGGCCGCCCCTTCGGCGGAGCAGGCGACGATACCGATGTGCATCGGCTTGCTTGGCGCGGCCGTCATGTCTTCAGGCGCATCCTGCCCAGGAAGTCGCGCTTCCCGAGCGGCACGCCCTTCGACCGCAGGATGTCGTAGGCGGTGGTGGCGTGAAAATAGAAATTCGGCAGGGAGAAGGACTGGATGAAGCCCTCCGCGGTGAACGGTATCCTGGTGTCGCGGATCTGGAACACGACATCCTTGCCTTCGAGTGCGTCCACGTCGGCGGGCGCCAGTTGCTCCAGCGCTTCGCGCGTCTCGACGATTTCGTCGGGATCGATCTTGTTTTCCTGGAAGTGGGCGAGCTCGCGACCCAGGAAGCCCTCCATGCCGCCCAGCGTCTGCAGATAATTCGTCACGCTCAGGTCGTAGAGTGAAGTGGCCATGATGAAAGGCCCTCCCGGCAAATATTCCCACCGGCGACCGGGGCGAGGCAACCATTTCCTCATGAGGGCATTAGCGCTTCGCCGTTTCGCGCAATGCGCTGGATGGTCTAGTCTCCGCGCCAATTCAATTCCCTTCGGGAGAGACCGGAATGATCGACCTCTATTATTGGCCGACGCCGAACGGCTGGAAGATTTCCATCATGCTCGAGGAATGCGGCCTGCCGTACAAGTTGGCGCCGGTGAACATCGGCACGGGCGAGCAGTTCAAGCCCGAGTTCCTCAAGATCAGCCCCAACAACCGCATGCCCGCCATCGTCGACGACGATCCGCCGGGTGGCGGCACACCGGTCGCGGTCTTCGAGTCGGGCGCGATCCTGCAGTACCTCGCCGAGAAGGCGGGCAAGTTCCTGCCCAAGGACCTGCGCGGCAAATACGAGGTTCTGCAATGGGTCAACTGGCAGATGGGCGGCCTGGGGCCGATGGCGGGACAGGCGAACCACTTCAACAGGTATGCGCCGCAGTTCAATCCGCCCGAGCAGCTCGCCTACGGCCAGGCCCGCTACAGCAACGAGGTCAACCGACTGTTCGGCGTGCTGAACAAGCGGCTGGCCGACCGGCCGTTCGTCGCCGGCGAATACTCGATCGCCGACATGGCGATCTGGCCGTGGGTGGTGGGTTACAAGAATTTCGGACAGAAACTCGAGGACTTTCCGAACCTTCAGAAGTGGTTCAAGGAAACCGGTAAGCGTCCCGCCGTTGTGAAGGGCCAGGCCGTGGGTGCCGAACTGCGCCAGACGCCGGGCATCAACACCGAGGAACAGCGCAAGATCCTGTTTGGCCAGACGGCCTCCGTCGTGCTGTGACGTCCGACCCTTGACGCTCCGCCAGCGGACAACCACGTTGGCGGAGCCCCTACATGGTAGGGAGGGGTGGGAGGCACTGTCATGCAAAGCCAGGAACGCGACCTTATTTCCGGCCTGTTCGGTCGGATTCAGCAATTCGAATCGCAGCCGCGCGATCCCGAGGCCGAAGCCCTGATTTCGAGCTCGGTCGCGCGCCAACCGGCCGCGCCCTATCTGCTGGTCCAGACCGTGCTGGTCCAGGAGCAGGCTCTGAAGGCGGCGCAGGAGCGCATCGCTGAACTCGAGGCAAAGGTGAAGGCGGCACCTGCCGCCGCGACGAGTTTCCTGGGCAGCGCACCGAAGATCAGCCCGTGGGGCTCGCAAGTTGGCGGGACACCAGCCAGCGGGTCCCAGCCCGCACCAACCTCGGCTCCCTCGACCCGCTCGCCCCTGCAGGCGGCGGTGGCTCCAGCGGCTGCACCTGCGGGTGGCAGTTTCCTGCGTACGGCCATGGCGACGGCGGCCGGTGTCGCCGGCGGCGCGCTTCTGTTCGAAGGCATCCGCAGCATGATGGGCCACAATCCCGGCCCGTTCGGCCAGGCCGCGGCGGCGTCCCCGCCCGCCCCCGCCGCCACGCCCGATGCGCAGCAGCAGGCAATGTTGGCCGACGACAACCAGGTGGCGGAAGAAGAGACGGTCGAGGACTACGACACCGCCTCCTACGACTCGGATCTCGGCGGAGGTGACGACGACAGCCTCGCCTGATCTGCCTGCAATGTATTCGCAATGAACGGGGAAATTCGGAAATGATCGAACTCCACACCTGGGGCACGCCCAACGGCCGCAAGGTTTCCATCATGCTCGAAGAGTGCGGGCTGCCCTACAGCGTCCACAGGGTCGACATTTCCAAGGGCGAGCAGTTCAGGCCGGAATTCCTGCGCATCAGCCCCAACAACCGCATTCCCGCGATCGTCGATCCCGACGGTCCGGGCGGCAAGCCCTACAGCCTGTTCGAGTCGGGCGCGATCCTCATCTATCTCGCCGACAAGACGAGGAAGTTCATGCCGGCCGACGCCGCCAAGCGCTACGACGCGCTGCAGTGGCTGATGTGGCAGATGGGCGGCTTCGGCCCGATGCTGGGTCAGGCGCACCATTTCCTGCGCGCCGCGCCCGCCAAGATCGAGTACGGCATCAAGCGCTACGTCGACGAGGCCAAGCGCCTCTATGGCGTGCTCGACAAGCAGCTCGCGGGTAACGCCTTCGTCGCCGGCGAGGAATACACCATCGCCGACATGTCGATCTTCCCATGGGCGGCACGGCACGAGTGGCACACGGTAAACCTCGCCGACTTCCCCAACGTCAAGCGCTGGTACGACATCGTCAACGCCCGCCCTGCGGTGACCAAGGGCATGTCGGTGCCGTATTTGAACTGATGGCCCACGCATCGTTGTCATCCCGAGCCGCAGGCGAGGGATCCTTGCCGAGGCGTCGCGGAAGATCCCTCACTGCGTTCGGGATGACAGTATTCGCGCTGCTGCTCACCGCCGGCATGCAAGCCAGCGCGCAGTCGCCGCCCCTGGTGGCGGCCTGCACGGCGCCGCTCAAGCCGGCCCTCGAGATCGACCTCTATTTCGGGCGCGACATAGAGGGCGGCGGCGAGGTGAGCGAGGACCAGTGGGCCGAGTTCGTGGCCGCCGAGGTGACGCCGCGCTTTCCCGAGGGGCTGAGCGTCCTCAACGTCGCCGGACAGTCGCGCAACGCCAAGAACCAGACGCTGCGGGAGCGCACCAAGCTGCTGGTCGTCGTCGTGTTCGACGCACCAGCGCATCGGGCGAAGGTCCAGGCGATCGTCGAGGCCTACAACAGGCGCTTTGGCCAGCACGGTGTCTTCCGCACCGAACACACCGTCTGCGCCGGCGTCTAGCCGGCCGTGCTCCTAGCCAGCCGTGCTCGGGCGGAAACGCTTCAGGGCGAGAAGGGTCAATCCGACGATGACGACCAGGATGATGGCCTGCGCCGTCAGGAACGGCGGTTCGGACTGCGTCGGCGCCAGCGGCTTCAGGAAGGCTAGCTTCTGGAAGGCCTGCACGACTCCAACGATTGAATTGAGATAGAGCGCGAAGGCGGCACCGGCGATGTAGGTCCAGCGCCACGGCCCGGCCAGATGGTAGCGATAAAGCGCCAGCAGAACCGGCGTCAGCACGACGAGAGAGACGATACCGAAGATGACGGGCGGCCCGATCTTGAGGTTGGGAAAGAAAAAGCCGGTCACGCTCGTGGCGACCGTGGTCAGAAGAAAGGTCGCCGTCAATCCGGCGGGGACCCGTGAGCCCAGCATGGCGAAAAGGCAGACGACACCAGTTGCGATTCCGATCAGGCTCAACACGACGTGCAGGGTCGTGAAGGTCGAAAGCGACATTCCCAGGATCATGGCGACGCCTCCTGCTTTCAGATCCGCTTCACCATGGTCGGCGTAAGGCTTTTCACCGAGGGAGCGCCGAGCTGCGCCATGGTGGCGCGGGTTTCCTGAAGCAACAAGCCCAGCACGCGTTCGACACCCGCTTGTCCGAAGGCGCCCAGTCCCCAGAGATAGGGACGGCCGATACAGACGCCGCGCGCGCCCATTGCCAACGCCTTCGCAATGTCCGTGCCACGTCTGAAGCCGCTGTCGATCAATACGGGAATGCGGCCATCGACCACTTCCAGTATCTCGGGCAGGACCTCGATCGTCGAGCTGCCATTGTCCTCGGCGCGGCCGCCGTGATTGGACACGACGATGCCGTCGAGTCCGTTGTCGACCGCCAGAAGGGCGTCCTCTGGCGTCAGGAGTCCCTTTACGACGATCTTGCCCTTCACGGTGTCGCGCAGCCGCTTCAGGAATTCCCAGGTAAGGTTGGTGGCGCCGGTGCTGTTGATGCCGGAGAGATCGATGCCGCTGAAGTTCGGCTTGCGTTCGACGTAGCTGCGGAGGCCGAGGCCATGACACAAGGCGCAAGTGCGGGTGTCGGTGCGCCACAACCGGGTCAGCGTTTCCCAGTTCTGCCGCGCCAGCACGTCGACCGTCACCACGATGGTCTCGACGCCGGCCTTCTCGGCGCGCCGCGCGAGTGCCTCGCCCACCTCCCACTTGTTGGTAGGATAGAGCTGGAACCAGAGCGGCTGGCCGCGCGCTGCGATCGCATCCTCGATGGAGGTCGTGGCCACGGTGGAGAGCATCTGCAGGTGGTTGCCGCTCCGCGCGGCATAGGCCACGGCAAGCTCGCCGTCTTCGTGGAAGGCGCGGTTGGACGCCGTCGGTGCGATCACGATCGGGCTCGCATAGGTGCGGCCGAACAGTTCCATGCGCAGATCGAGGGTGCTGACGTCGACCAAGCGCCGGGGCCGGAGCTGGAATTTCTGGAAGCCCTCGCGGTTGGCGCGAAGCGTCACCTCGTCGTCGCTGCCGGTCTTCATGTAGCCGAAGTGCGCCGGCGGCACGGTCTTCTGCATCGCCGGCTCGAAGTCGAACACACTGAGCGCTTCCTGGGGCGAGGAGATCGTCTTGGCCGAGACGCGCGGCGCCTGCGCCCACGTCTCGCCCGCGGCCAGCAGCGGGCTAGCGGCGAGGAATTCCAGGAAGCGCCGGCGCGTGGCGCGATGACGGGAGAAGGGCGGACGGCTCATGGGAAGGATCGGGCGGCACGTTATGCCCGGCGTCAAGCTTGACGAACTGATCGGCTGAAAAGCGGAAACAAGCGAGAGAGAACGATGAGAAAAAGCCAGTGTCTTCAGGCATTGGCGCACTCGATAGGAAGCAGAGGGGCGTCGGCCTGAAATGTCGCGGGCAACCGGAAAGGCGGAGTCCACTCGGCGGCGATCGCGGTCCGCTACTGCCGCTCCGCCCAGCCGATCATCTTGCCCATGAAGGCGTCGCAGGCTTCCATCTGCGACCGGGCGACGAACTCGTCGGGCTGATGCGCCTGGGAGATGTCGCCGGGACCGCAGATCACGGTCGGGATGCCGTGGCCACGGAAGATGCCAGCCTCGGTGCCGTAGGGCACGGCGTAGGTGCGGTTGCCGCCGGTCCACTGCAGGGCGAGCTTGGCCGCCTCTTCGTTCTCCTCAGGGTTTAGCCCGGGCACGAACGAGCGGCGCTCCAGGGTGATGTTGGCGTCGGGGTGCTTGGCCTTCATCTTGGGCAGCAGCAGCTCGGCGACATACTTTTCAGCGCGGCGCTGCACCTCCCAGGCGTCGTCGCCGGGTAGCGTGCGGTAACCCCAGCGCAGCGTACATTCGCGGGCCAGGATGTTGCCGGCCGTGCCGCCCTTCACGACGCCGACATTGATCGTGGTGTGGCCAGGCACGGTGTCGATGTCGGTGCGCTTGCGTCCGGCGAGTTCGACCTGCAGCTTGTTCAGCCAATGGATGAAGTCACCGGCGAATTGGATGGCGCTGACGCCGAGATGGGTCATGGAGGAATGGGCTTCGACTCCGGTGAAAGTGGCGACGTGGCCGCCGCCGGCGTTCTGGGCATTGACCACGCCCATCATGGTGGGCTCGCCCACGATCACCGCCTGCGGGCGCGGCACGTTGCCGATCAGCTTCTCGGCCAGCGCGTGGGCGCCCAGGCAGCCAACCTCCTCGTCGTAGCTGAAGGCGAAGTGCGTCGGCACCTTGAGCTTCGCTCGCTGCAGGGCAGGGACGTGGGAAAGGCACGTCGCGATGAATCCCTTCATGTCGCAGGTGCCGCGGCCGTAGAGGTTGCCGTCGGGCTTCTCGGTCAGGGTCCACGGATCGGTCGTCCAGGCCTGGCCGTCGACCGGCACCACGTCGGTGTGGCCCGACATCACGATGCCGCCGGGTGCGGCGGGGCCGATCGAGGCGTAGAGGTTGGCTTTGGTGCCCTGGTCGTTGGGCACCAGAGTGCTCTCGACGCCGTGCTCGGCGAGGTAGCCCTGGATGTACTGGATCAGCTCCAGGTTCGAGTTGCGCGAGGTGGTGTCGAACGCCACCAGGCGCTGGAGCATGTCGATGGAATTGGGGGCTGGAGAACGCATGACGGCACCGTCGCACATTGCGTGCCGAGAGGCCAAGAGCCTGATATCGCTTGCGAAATTGCGGGGTTGTTTGACACTCCCCGAGCCCCCCGCTAGAACCGCCGCGCATCCGTCGTGGATATTTCGATCGCCGGGGTCTTAACGGGCTGCGGAGAGGTGGCCGAGCGGTCGAAGGCGGCGGTTTGCTAAACCGTTATAGGGGGTAAACCCCTATCGAGGGTTCGAATCCCTTCCTCTCCGCCATTATCTCGGGCTAGCCTGCCGAAATCCCGAAGCTCATCTTGATCGCGATGGCGAGGGTGGTCACCAGCGATGCTGGCGAGGATCAGGCCGAAGACGCGACTCACGATCTCGATGCCGGGCCGACCGAGCACGCGGAAGATCGCCGCCGACAGCGCGAACAGGACGAACAAGATCGTCAGGCAGAGCAGCAGGATGCCGGTGGTCGTGGCCTGCTCGACGAACGAACGGACCTTGTTGTCGGTCAGCATGACCACCGTCAGCATCGCGCCGGCGCCGGCAATGCCGGGAACGGCGAGGGGATAGATCGCGCGGTCGAGCAGGCCGGCGCTCGTCCCGGCACCTGCGGCTTCCTCCGTCACCTTGCCCAGCACCATCTTGAGGCCGAACAGCAGCAGCACGGTTCGTCGAGCAGGTCCGCCCGCTGGTGGCCGGAGGCGCCGAGGTCGTCATTCCCGCGGGCGGCCTGCCGATGCTGCTGTTCGCCCGCGAATGCCCGTTCGTGATCGACGGCGCGGTCGTACTGAACGGCATCGCCACGGTCGCCAAGGCGGCGGAGATGGCGCTCGCCCTTCGCCGTCTGACCGGCGCTTCGGTCAGCCGGCGAGGTACCTATGCCAAGGCCTCGGCCGACTGTGTGAACGAGTTCCTCGGCGCGCGCTGGTGATGTGATAGCCTGCGCCTGAGCAAGCAGGGGAAGGCGGGGCGATGAGGTCTGTCGGGGCTGTTCTCTCTATTCTTTGGATCGTCGGCATCGGCATTCTCACATGGCTCTTGGTGACCGAAGACCCCGCGAGCCAGTCCTGGCTCGTGCGGTTCGTTGTCGTTGCGCCACGTCAGGATCCCAATCTCGTGGGACTGGGCGGGTTTGGCTTGGTTTACCAGCTCGTCGAGCCGGTCCGGCTCTTCATCGTCATGCTCGGGCCGATAGTTGTAATATGGCTCGGCCTCATCCTGTGGAGAGGGCTGTTTGACGCCAGGCGTCGCGACAGGATCAGGTGAGAGGACCGGAAATGGCACCCAGCACCGGGCGGACTATCGCCGTTGGCGCCATCGGGAACGTGCTCGAATGGTATGATTTCGCCGTTTACGGCTATTTCGCCGCCGCGATCGGCCGCACCTTCTTTCCCCGCGAGGATCCCGTGGCCCAGGTACTGGCAGCCTTCGGCATCTTCGCCGTGGGCTTCCTCATGCGCCCGGTGGGCGGCGCGGTGATCGGTCATATCGGCGACAGGTTCGGCCGCCGCGCCGCGCTCACCTTCTCGGTGGCGGCGATGGCGATCCCGACGTTCCTGGTCGGTGTCCTGCCGGGCTACCAGGTGCTGGGTGTTGCGGCGCCGATCCTGCTCACCCTGCTGCGCATGATCCAGGGCCTGTCGGTGGGCGGCGAATACACCACCTCGATCGTGTTCATGGTCGAGCGCGCGCCGCCGGGCCGTCGTGGCCTGATCGGCGCCATGGCCGGCTGCGGCGCGGTCGGCGGCATCCTGCTCGGCTCCGCGACCGGCACGCTGCTGGCCGAGACAATGTCGGCGGAGGCCCTGGAGTCCTGGGGCTGGCGTATCCCCTTCCTGGCCGGTCTTCTGGTCGGCCTCGCGGGCTTTGTTCTGCGGCGCCATGTCCAGGCAACATCCAAGGTGCACCAGGCGGTACGCTCGCCGCTGCTCGAGACGATGCGCAATCACGGCCCGCTGCTGGCGCGCCTGGCGGCGCTCTCGGTCTTCAACTCTGTCGGCTTCTACTTGATGTTCGTCTACATCGTGAGCTGGCTCGAACTCGTCGACGGCATGGCGCCGGCGCGCGCGCTTGGGATCAACACCATCAGCATGGCGGCACTGTTGCCTCTCATGGTCGCGATGGGCTGGGCGACGGACCGCTTCGGCCGCAAGCCGGTGATGCTCGGTGCCCTCGTGTTCGGGTTTGTCGGCGCCTTGCCGTTCTTCTGGCTGATGCACCACGTAGATCCCGCGCTTGTGCTTCTGGGGCAGATGGGTTTCGTCGTCGCCGTCGGCACCTTCGTCGGCACCCAGCCCGTCATCATGGTCGAGGCAGCCCCCGTTGCGGTGCGCTGCACCGCCATCGCGCTGGGCTACAACGTTACCCTGGGCGTCGTGGGTGGCCTCAGTCCGCTGGCGGCGACCTGGCTGGTCGCCCGCACGGCCAACGATTACAGCCCGGCCTTCATGATCATGGTGGCCGCGGCGATCTCCTTCGCCGCCCTGCTGCGCTTCAAGGAAAGCTACAGGTCGCCGCTCGAGGTGGCCTAAACGTCCGCCGCGACCTGGAGGCTAGAGCAGCTCGGGAACCACCCACAGCGCCGGCTCGCCCCGAGCCACCCGCTGGACGTTGTCGAAGCCGTTGCGCAGGCGGGTGACGTTGCTCTCGAAGGTCGGGCCGGCGAGATGGGCCGTCAGCACGACATTGTCGAGCTTGAGCAGCGGATTGTCGGCCGGCGTCGGCTCCTCGTCGAATACGTCGAGGCCGGCGCCGAACAGCCTGCCGGCGGAGAGAGCCGCGGTCATCGCCTTCTCGTCGATCACCGGTCCGCGCGAGGTGTTCACGATGATCGCCGACTTCTTCATCAGCGCGAGTTCATCCGCGCCGATCATGTGGCGTGTCGAGGCGTTCAGCGGCACATGCAGCGACAGGATGTCGGAACCGCGCAGGATCTCGGGCAGCAGGCGGAAGCGCACGCCGAGCGCGTCCTCCTCTTCCTCCCTGAGGCGGGCGATGTCGTAGTAGTGGACGGTCATGCCGAAGGCGAGCGCCAGGCGGGCGACCTTCTTGCCGATCGTGCCGAGGCCGACGATGCCCAGCACCTTGTTGCGCACTTCGTGGACGGTGGGCGGTGCATTGCCGTGCCAGCGCCCGGCGGTGACGTTGGAATGCTGCGTGATCAGCCGGCGCGACACCGCCAGCATCAGCAGCAGGGCGTGTTCGGAGACGGCGACTGAATTGGCGCCGCCGTTGGCGCACAGCGGCACCTTGCTCTTGGCCGCGGCGGCGAGATCGGCACGGTCGTAGCCGGCGCTCAGCATCTGGACCAGCTTGAGATGCGGTGCGTCCTCGTAGAGTTGCTCGGTCACGTATTGCTGCACGAAGCCGACGAAGTAGTGGGTCCCCGGCAGGGCCGCCTTCTGTTCGGGCGAGTTGTGCAACGCCTTGACGATCTCGAAGCCGGAGGGCGCGACGTCGTCGACCATCGCCAGGCAGTCCTTCGGACCCACCACCAGAACACGCTCGACCATCACAATACCTCCGCCGCCACTCGATGACCCTTCAACAGACCGGGCAGGCGCCCGGGCTCGGTGCGGCCCCAGCCGCATTCGGCCGACAGGCCGAAATCGTCCGCGAACCGCCGCGCCACGGCGATACGGGCCTTGTCGCCGGCATCGTCGTCGTAGTGCAGAAGTCCGAGATAGAGACTGGTTCCCGTTGGTCTCCGCCACGCCTCGAGCGGAGCATAGTAGGCTTCGTCGGTGCGGCCCTTGGGAACGGGAATATGCAGGAAGTCGATGCGCCGCCCAGTGGCGGCGGCGATGCCGTTCATCATCTCGACCAGGACGGCGGCATCCCTGGGCTGCACCAGGTGCTCGTCGCGGGGCGAGCCGTAGCAGAGGTGGTAGCCCATCTCGACGCCGCCGGGCACGGCGTTGCCCAGCCGGCCGAGCATGTCGAAGACCTGCGCCTTGTAATGCGTCGGCCGGTCTTTGAAATAGTTCTCGAAGGCCAGCACTTCCTGGCAGACGTCCCACTGGATCGAGAGGTCGTCGGCCGGGATGGCCTCTACGATGTTGGCGAGCGCCCTCTTCAGCGCGCGCTCGTAGACGCCGAAATAGGTCTCGCGTGCCGGGCCGCTCACATAGAGATAGCCGCTGGCCTGCGGCGTCGGCAGGCAGACTTGGAAACGCATGTGCCCGGGGATGGCGCCCGCTGCCCGGAGCCGCTTGAAAATCTCCCACGAGGCCAGCGCCGCCTTGTCGTAGCCGGTCTCGAACACCACCGTGGCGGGATCGACGCCCGGCTTGAAGCGCACCTGCTCGACTTCGCGCACGACCTTGCCGTCCCACTGGATGAACTTGTAGGGCGGCACGGTGGGATCGATCTCCATCGCCGGATGGTCGAGCAGCATCTGGCGCTGGAAATAGACCCAGCGCGACCGCTCGCCGGTCTCGCCGTCAGGCATGCGGCTGAGGAACGGGCCGAGCTCGCCCGCCAGCGTGCGGAAGACCTGCTCGCTGCTGTCGAGCGGGACAGATCCGATCAGATGCAGCCGGCCGCCGGTCGTCATGACGCCCTCATCATGGCATCCGAGATTTTCTCGGCCGTCATCAGGGTCGGAAAATTCGTGTTGGCGCAAGGCACGACCGGGAACACCGAGGCATCGACGACGCGCAGGCCCTGCACGCCGCGCACGCGGCCCTGCGTGTCGACCACGGCCATCGGATCGTCGTCGCGGCCCATGCGGCAGGTACAGGAGGCGTGCCAGACGCCGATCGCGGCCTTGCGCACGAAGGCCTCGAGCGCCTCATCGTCGCTCATGACCTGGTCGAAGGTGAAGCCCTCGACGACGAAATTGTCGATCATGTAGCGTCGGAGCGCCGCGGGGCCGTCGAGCAGGGCGGCCACCGCCCGGGTCAGCCACTTGTTCTTCGTGTTGACCACGCCGATCTGGCGCACCCTGTCGCTGTAGGAGGCGGGGAAGGGGACGTCCGTCACCTTCCGCAGCGCGTCCGTCATCTGGACCGCGGCCATCAGCTTGAAGCCGCTCATCAGCCGGTCGAGGTCGCGCTTGTCGGAGAGCAGGTTGAATTCCACGATCGGCTCACGCTGCCAGTCGCGCGAGGCGAGCTTCACCTGGCCGGTCTCGGAGTAGGTCTTGTTGATGAAGGTGAGCAGCGAGGCGATCTGCTCGCCCACGGCGTGCCAGGCCGACTTCGAGACCACGGCCACGAACATGTCGCCTTTGGGAATGCCGGGCAGATTCGACGAATAGCGCAGGCCGACATGGATGTGGCGCCGCGTATGCTCCTTGAGGCGTGCGCCGCGCCTGATGAACGACGAGAGCGCGATCGAGGGATGGTCCATCAGCCGCTGGCCGACGCCGGGAAGGGCCGAGACCACGGGAATGCCGAGCTCGGCGAGCTGGCCCACCGGTCCGATGCCGGCCCGCATCAGGTGGGCCGGCGAATGGATCGCGCCGCTGGAGAGGATGATTTCGCGGGCCCGGAACTCCTGTTCCTTGCCGCCGACCATGGCGGTGACGCCGACGCAGCGCGTGCCTTCGAACAGCAGCGACTTCACCTGCGTGCCGGTAGAGATCGTGAGGTTGGAGCGCTTGCGGGTCTCGGTGTCGAGATAACCCATCGCCGCCGACACGCGCCGCTCCTCGGCGTTGGAGTGGGTGACGGGGAAGTAGCCTTCGACGAACTCGCCGTTCTGGTCGGGCAGGAACTTGAAGCCCTTCTCCTCGAACGCCTTGCCGACCGCCTGGGCGTGGCCGGCCCAGTGTTCGCGCGGGATGCGCCGCACAGGAATGCGGCCTTCCTTGCCGTGCAGCGGCCCGTCGAAGTCGAGGTCGCGTTCGACCTTCTTGAAATAGGGCAGCACGTCGTTCCAGCCCCAGCCGGCGGCGCCACGGTTCACCCATTCTTCGTAGTCCGTCGGCGCCCCCCTGTTCGCCATCTGGCCGTTGATCGACGAACCGCCGCCCAGCACGCGGGCCTGCTCGTACTTGCGCAGCGGCGGGCGGTTCTCCTGCGGATTGTTGTGGCTCACGACCTGGGTGTGGACCTTGAGTTCGGTCCAGTGAAACCGCGGATCGAAATAGGCAGTGCCGGAATAGCTGTCGGCAATCTCCTTGGGTTCCTTGCCCGGTGGTGTGTCCTGGCCCGCCTCGCACAGCAGCACTCTGTTGGCGCTCCTGGCCGAGAGCCGGTTGGCCATGACGGAGCCGGCCGAGCCGCCGCCCACGATGATGTAGTCGTACAAGGGCATTTCCTCCAGAGCGTTGCTGCTCTCTTGTTGTTGCAACGCTAGCACGATTTGCAGCCTTGAGGAGGACGACGTTTGTTCCCATGCTGCGACAAACGACGGGAGGAAACGGAATGGCCCTGGATCTGCTGATCCGCAACGGCGCGGTGGTCGACGGCTCCGGCCAGCCGCGTTTCGGTGCCGATATCGCCGTCGCCGGCGGGAAGATCGTGGGCATCGGCCGCATTCGGGAGCCGGCCGACCGCACCATCGACGCCGACGGGTTGATCGTCTCGCCGGGTTTCATCGATGGCCACACCCACATGGACGCGCAGGTCGCGTGGGATCCACTGGGCAGCTGCTCATGCTGGCACGGCGTCACCTCGGTGGTGATGGGTAACTGCGGCTTCGCGCTGGCGCCGTGCAAGCCGGAGGATCGCGACTGGTACGCGCGCTGCCTCTCGGCAGTCGAGGACATCCCGACCGCAGCGATGGCCGCCGGCATCGACTGGACCTGGGAGACCTTTCCCGAATATCTCGCGACCGTCGAACGCCTGCCCAAGGCGATCAACTACGGCATGTACATCGGCCACTCAGCGCTGCGCATGTATGTCATGGGCAGGCGCGCGCTCTCCGAACGGGCCACGGAAGACGACATGGCCCGCATGTCTGCGGCCGTGCAGGAGGCGCTTTGCGCCGGCGCCATGGGCTTCTCGAGTTCGCGCGCCTCGACCCATGTCACGCCCGACAACACCCCGGTGGCTAGCCGCATCGCCGAGTGGGAGGAGATCGATCGCATCGTGGCCGCCATGGCCGAACTCGACGCCGGCATCTTCCAGGTCGGCCCCGACATCGGCAGCGGCCCCATCCATCGCGCTTTCCTGGCGCGCCTGCGCCAGGTGGCGCTCGCATCGAAGCGGCCGATCATGTTCGGCGTGCTGGCGACCAAGCAGGGCGACGATCCCAACCCGTGGGACTACCAGACCAGATACATCGACGACACGGTGGCGGCTGGCGGCCGCATGTTCGGTCAGGGTACGACGCGCTCGATCAACGCCATCTTCTCGCTGAAGTCCTACCTGCCGTTCGACGTGCTGCCGGCGTGGCGCAAGGTCCGCGAGTTGCCGATGGACGAGCAGAAGCGGCGTCTCGCCGATCCGGCGGTGCGGCGCGAGCTGGTGGCGGCCGAGGCCAGCATGAAGCCGCGCGACAAGGCGGTGCAGGGCGGCGGTGCGGCGACGACCGATCCGCGCAAGCCCGACTACGGCAACCTGTTCGCGATGAAGGGCGTCGACTGGGACGACCCGACGGTGGCCGAACTCGCGCGCGCGAGCGGCCGGCATCCGGTCGAGGTCATGATCGACCTGTCGCTGGCCAACGAGAACCAGGTCTATGTCCAGCCGATCGTGAACGAGTCGCCCGACGACGTGCTGGGCATCCTGAGGCATCCGCGCACGCTCGCGACCTTCTCCGATTCCGGCGCCCATGTCGCCCAGGAGATGGGCTCGTCGCTGCAGACGCATCTGCTCAGCTACTGGGTGCGCAAGCGCGGTGCCTTCACGCTCGAGGAAGCGGTGAAGAAGATCACCCACGACAATGCCAGGGCCTGGGAGCTCGACGACCGCGGCCTGGTTCGCGAGGGTTTCAGGGCCGACCTCGTGCTGTTCGAGGAGAACGGCATCCGGCCGTGCCTGCCGACCGTCGAAAAGGACCTGCCCGGCGGCGCCCGCCGCCTGGTGCAGAAGGCCGAAGGCATCGTGGCGACGCTGGTGAACGGCGCCGTGGCCTTCGAGAACGGCGAGGCGACCGGCGCCTATGCCGGCACCGTACTCAAGGGCAAGCTGGCGTCATGATGCGCGTTGTCATTGCCGGTGTCCTGATTGCCCTTGCCGGGCCGGCGGTCGCGCAGACCAGGACCAACCTGGCGAATGCAGCGGGAGCCGCCGACACGAAGGTCCGTCTCCAGGCACTGGGCTATAAGGGCGTCCACGACTTGCGGCGCGGCCCCGATGGCCAATGGACCGGCAAGGCGACGCGAGGCAACATCGAGAAGTCGGTGACGGCCTATCCCGGCGGCAGCGTGATCGCGCGTTAGCCGAGTTCCTTCCGCACGATCGCCGCGCCTGCCGCCAGCGCCTTCAGCTTTCCGAAAGCCGTGGCGCGCGGCAGGTATTTCATGCCGCAGTCCGGCGCCGGCAGCAGCTTGTCGGGCGACAGGTATTTCAGGCCGGCGCGGATGCGCTCGGCGACCTTTTCCGGTGTCTCGATGGCGGGATCGTTGAGGTCGATGACACCCAGCATGACCTTCTTGGGCGCGAGATCCTTCAGCACACCCAGATCGATCTTGGGCTGGGCCGATTCGATCGAGATCTGCTGGGCGATGGTGTCGGCGAGCTGGGGCAGGAACGAATAACCGGTGGGCTTGCTGAGGCCGGGGACGACGGCGGCATAGCCGAAGCAGAGATGGACGACCGTGGGCACGGTGATGCCCTGGAGCGCGCGATTGATCACCTTCACGGCGTAGCGCTTGGCTTCCTCCGGATTGTTGCGCAGCCAGGGCTCGTCGAGCTGGATCACGTCGGCTCCGGCCCTGACAAGGTCGTGCGCCTCCTCGTTCACCGCGGCGGCATAGTCCATGCACATCGCCTCGGCGTCCTTGTAGAACTCGTCCTTTACCTGCTGCCCCATAGTGAAGGGGCCGGGCAGGGTGATCTTGGCCCGACGGTCGGTGTTGGTGCGCAGGAACTGCATGTCACGCACCTCGACCGGCCGCGTACGCATGAGCTTGCCGACGACGCGCGGCACCGGAGTCTTCTGACCCGACCGCGTCATCACCTCGCCGGGATTCTCCTGGTCGATACCCTCGAGGGCGGTGGCGAAGTGGTTGGAGTAGCTTTCGCGGCGCATCTCGCCGTCGGTGATGATGCCGATGCCGGCCCGTTCCATGTCACGGATGGCAAGCAGCGTGGCGTCGTCCTGCGCCTGTTGCAGGTAAGGCTCCGCCACCCGCCATATCTCTCTTAGGCGCGTGCGCGGCACAACCTTGGACAGCATCTCGCGGTTCACCAGCCAGTCGGGCTGCGGGTAGGAGCCGACGACGGTGGTCTGCAGCAATACTTCGGACATCACTTCTCCTACTGAATCTTGATGCCGGCCTTCTTGACCAGCTCCGCATTCTCGATCAGTTCGCGCGCGATGATCTTGTCGAAGTCGGCCGGTGCCATCGGCGGGGAGGCGTCGGCGCCGAGCGCACCCAAACGGTCCTTGACCTCGGGTGAGGCCAGTGCCGCCCGGACTTCGGCGTTCAGCCGCGCGACCACGGCCGGCGGCGTGCCGGCGGGCGCCAGCATGCCCACCCAGAAATCGTAGGCGCTGCCGGGGTAGCCCGCTTCCTCGGTGGTCGGGACGTTGGGCAGCACCGACGAGCGTGTCTTGCTGCCGACGGCGAGCGCCGTCAGCCGGTTGTCCCGCACCATGCCGAGGCCGGCGATGACGGGGGCGAAGAAGAAGTCGACGCGGCCGTTCATGGTGTCGCTCAGCGCTTCGGGCGTACCCTTGTAGGGAATATGCAGGGCATCGAAGCCGGCACTGAGGCGGAATTTCTCGGCGTTCATGTGGGTGCCGCTGCCGGTGCCGGCGGAGGCATAGGTGATCTTGCCGGGCTGGGCCTTGGCCGCCGCGACGAGATCGTTGGCAGTCTTCCAGCCTTTTGGGGGCGCGGCGACCAGGATGTTGGGCTGCTGCGCAAGTTGGCTGATGCCGATCAGGTCCTTGCCCGTGTCGTACGTGAGGTTGGGATAGATCGCGGGATTAACGGTGTGGGCCGAGGAATTGACCAGCAGCGTATAGCCGTCGGGCGCCGATTTCGCGACCTGCGCCGCACCGATGGTACCGCCGGCGCCCGGCTTGTTCTCGACCAGCACCGTTTGGCCCATCTTGGTCGACATGGCCTGGGCCACCGCGCGAGCCACCACGTCGGTGGCGCTGCCTGCCGTGAAGGGCACGATGATGTGAATGGGCTTGTCGGGAAAGGTCTGGGCTTGGGCGGCCGTGGCGGCCAGTACGGCGACCGCGGTCAAGATGGAACGACGCAGCATGGTTTCCTCCTGTTTATCTGCTTCCCTATTGAGCCGCGACTTGCCGGCTGACGCTGGGAACCTTGAGTTGGTCGAGCATGCGCTCGCCGGATGCGGCGAGTCTCGCGCGAATGTTGGCGATGTCGGAGTGCAGGAGCTTGCCGTCGCGCTTGGCGAAGCGCCCGGCCACCAGCACGTCGCGCATCCGCGCGCCCGAGCCCTGCATGACCAGCGTGGCGACGGGGTCGTGCACCGGCCACATGGCGAGCGGGCCGAGCGACATCACCGCGATATCGGCTTGCTTGCCCGGCGCGAGACTGCCGATGCGGTGGCCCTTGCCCAGCATCGCGGCACCCCGCGTGGTGATCCAGTCGAACGCCTCGGCGGCCGGCACGGTCGAGGTCGCGGGAATGCCGCCGCTCTTCGTTCGTTCGGCCGCGTTGTCGAGCGCGCGCTGCGAGGCGAGTGCCATGCGCGCCACGGTGAACATGTCGCCGCTGATCGCCGATTCGAGATCGACCCCGACCGACGGCGCCGAGCCCAATGCGCGCAGGCGGCCGGTGATGAGGTGGCCGTGGCCCTGCGCCATCTCGTTCTCCGGCGTTATCGAGAAGCTCACCCCCAGATCGACGAAGGCCTTGAGCTGAGCATCGGTGAGGTTGTTGCCGTGGACGATGTTGATGTGTGGGCCGACCAGACCACGCGTCATCAAGGTCTCCCAGCCGCCCGGCGTCTTGGCCTCGCCGCCGCCCTGGTGCATCGATGCGACCATGCCCATCTCGCGGGCGAGAGCGAAATCGTGGGCGCTGACCTCGAGCGTGGAATAGTGCGGCCCCAGCACCGCCATGCCGAGCGTCACCAAGGCGTTTCGGTCAGCGAGCGAACCTTTGAGCAGCCGCTCGATCTCGCGGCGCGGATGAGGGACCTCCGAGAAATGCGGCTCGCCAGGCTTGGGATCGGGCTTGGGTGAGCCGTGGAAGAAGGCGGCGCGGATGCCGCTCTCCTTGAGTCCCGCGATGCCGGCGTCGGTGTGCTCGGGTGTCGGGTTGTTGTGGCACCAGTCGACCAGGGTGGTGACGCCATGATCGAGTTGATTGAGCGCCCCGGCCAGCGTCGCGATATGGATATCCTCGGGCGTGAACACGGTGGCAAGGCCAGCGTGCACGTGTCGGAAATATTCCAGCAGCGTCCAGTTGGCCGCAACCGAGCGCAGCGCCGTCTGCCAGGTGTGCATGTGGGCGTTGACCAGGCCCGGCATCACGAAATGACCGGCGCAATCCACGGTCTCGGCGTCAACGGCCGCAAGCGACGGCGCGACGGCGGCAATGCGGCCGTCTTCCACGAGCACGTCGCCGGTCGGTAGGACGCCCAACGCCGTGTCCTGGGTGACGACGATGCCGGATTTCAGCAGCAGCCGGGCCATGACTATTTCAGTCCGTCGCTCACTTCGACGTTCTCAGACTTCAGCGTCATGCCGGCAGCGCGCGCGAGCTCGAGCAGCAGCACGGAGAAGTCGATGTCGCCGGGATGCTGATGTGACAGCGACAGTATCGAGTCGCGCGTAATCGACGCGGTCGGCATCATCACGCCCAGGCTCTTGGCGGCACCCATGCCCAGCTCCATGTCCTTCAGCAGCAGCTTGGGCGTGAAGGTGGTGGTGAAGTCGAGGTTCACCAGCGCCGGCGTCTTGTATCGGGTGTACATCGAGCCGAGGACGCTCTGGTTGATCGATTCCAGGAAGACATGGCGCGGGATACCGGCCTTCTCCGCCAGCAGCGTGATCTCGCACAACGACTGGATGATGACGCCGAACATGGTATTGTGCGCGATCTTCCAGATGCGCGAGAGTTCGCCCTCGCCGACGTACATCGCCGAGCGGCCCAGGGCGGCGAGCAGGGGCTGTACGGCGTCGTATTCGGCCCTGGGGCCGGAAGCCACGACCAGCAACTTGCCAGCCTTGGCGACCTTGGCGTTGCCTGACACCGGCGCGCTGAGATAGCCGACGCCGGCTGCGGTCAGTTCCTTGCGGATCTCGGCGGAGCCGGAATCCGAGATCGACGACATGTCGACCACGCGTTTGGGCCGCGCGTCGCCTGCCAGCACGCCGTCCTTGCCGAACAGGATGTCCTTCAGATCGTCCGTGGTCGACACCATGGTGAAGACGGTGGCGCAGTGGGCCATCGCCATCTTGTCGGTGACGACCTCGGCGCCGATGTGGGCCAGCGGGTCGGCTTTGGAGGCGGTGCGGTTCCACACTGAGACGCCGTGGCCGGCCTTGACCAGACGGGCTGCCATGGCTTCACCCATGCGGCCGAGGCCGATCCAGCCGATCGAATGCGATGCCTTGCTGCTCATATCGGCTATCCCTTCACCGGATCGATCGGCATCACGATGCCCTCGGCCGCCTCGATCACCTCGCCGGCGTCGAGGCAGAGATCCTCGCGGTTGCGCATCGACATGATCTGGACGCCGGTGCGCAGCTTGCCGTGGCTGCCGACCGGCACGGCGAGGCCGGGCAGGCCGAGCAGCGGGGCGAGCAGGGCGGGACGCATCGCGTTCAGCACCATCTCCTGGCCGTCCTTGGTGAGGTCGGCCACCTGCTTGGGCGGCAAGTCGGAAAGCGTCGGCAGGATGACCAGCGGCCACTGCTGCATGAAGCTCATCCAGCGGAACAGCAGGCCTTCGCGCTCGGTCATCGCCGCGACATAGGTCGCGAGATCGACCGGCTTGTGCAGCTCGAGCCAAGCCCGCATGGAGGCGATGCCGTCGGGATCGCCCATCTTCTGCATCGTCGGCCACAGGCCTCCGAAGACGTCGATGACGCAGATCTGGTGCCACAGCTCGACGCCGCGCTCGACGTCGGGCGGCAGCACTTCCTCGACGACGTAACCCGCGGCCTGCAGGTGCTTGCCGGCCTGGCGCACCGCTGCGACCTGCGCGGGATGATTGTAGCCGCCCGGCATCTCGGGGACGATCGCGACCTTGATCGGCCGCGCCGGCGGCGGGCCCTGCATGGGTACGTCGTTCCAGCGCCAGTCGCGCCGATCGCCGCGCGCCATCGCCTCGAGCGCCAGCCTGGCATCGCGCACTGTGCGGGTGTGCGGGCCCTGCACCGCCATCAGCACGGCGCCGATCGGGCGTCCCGCCGTCGCAGCGGTGGGGTTGAGGGACGGGATGCGGGCAAAGCCCGTGCGCAGGCCGACCACGCCGTTGCAGTAGGCGGGAATGCGCACCGAGCCGCCGATGTCGTTGCCGTGGGCGATCGGGCCGATGCCGGTGGCGACGGCGGCGCCCGCGCCACCGCTCGAGCCGCCCGGCGTCACCGAGGGATCGCGCGGGTTGAGCGTGCGGCCGTGCAGCGCGTTATCGGTGAAGATGCGCATGGAAAATGCCGGCGCATTGGTGCGGCCGACGATGATGGCGCCGGCATGCTTCAGGTTGGCGACGACCGGGCTGTCTTCCTTGGCGATGAAATCCTTGAGCGGAATGACGCCGTTGTCGGTCGGCAGACCCGCCTGATCGACGTTGATCTTGGTCGTGACCGGCACGCCGTGCAGTGGCGGCAGGGCATGGCCGCGGGCGCGGGCGGCATCGGCCGTCTCGGCCTGGGCGCGGGCTTCCGCCTCCAGTACACGCACCACGGCATTGATCGCGGGATTGACCTTGTTCATGCGGGCCAGCACCGAATCGACGGCTTCGCGGGCCGAGGCCTGCCCGGTGCGGATGAGGCGCGCCAGGTCGGTCGCGTCGTACTGCCAGAGTTCCATGAAAGCTTCTCCTTGGGACGCCGCAGCGTCCGGGAGAAGCAGTCTATTTGCAAGTATGCTGGTGTCGCGTCAGTTCCCGCGCATGCGCGTGCAATCCCACGGGCAGGGTTGCGGCTCGCCGCAGGCGGCCAACGGCATCAGGAACAGAGCCATCAAGAAGAGCCTCAATGTCATCCGATCCTCCACGGTCGGCCGCAGGCCCCGAGGGGTGGAACTCTTACAAACCGCTACGTGCAATGAAGTCGAAAGGCTACCTTGTGAAGTCACAATTCAGAGAGGCAACCGCGATGAACTGGCAGGACCGTCGTCTGCTCGACCTGTTCGGCATCGAGCACCCCATAGTGCAGGCGCCGATGGCGGGCGTGACCTCGCCGCAGATGGCGATCGCGACCTCGGAGGCAGGTGCGCTGGGCTCCATCGCCGGTGCCATGCTGACAACGGAGGGCACTCGCCTGGAACTCCAGATGGTTAAGCAGGGGACGGCCCGGCCGTTCAACATCAACTTCTTTGTACACAAGCCGCCCGTGGCGGATGCCGCGCGCGACGCGCGCTGGCGGCAGAGGCTTGCGCCATATTACAGCGAACTTGGAATCGCGCCCGACGCCAAGGGACCATCGCGTGCCGCGTTCGACGCCTCCATGTGCGATCTCATGCTGGAATTCGCGCCGAAGGTGGCGAGCTTCCATTTCGGCTTGCCCGACCGCGCCCTGGTGAAGCGCCTGAAGGCCGCGAAGATCCTGCTCCTGAGTTCGGCGACCACGGCCGAGGAGGCGCGCTGGCTGGAAGGCGAAGGCGTCGATGCGGTGATCGCCCAGGGTTACGAGGCAGGGGGACATCGCGGCATGTTCCTGGTCGACGATACCGCCCGTCAGGCGGGGACCATGGCGCTGGTGCCTCAGGTCGTCGATGCGGTGAAGGTCCCGGTGATCGCCGCGGGCGGAATTGGAGATGGTCGGGGAATCGCGGCGGCACTGGCGCTGGGCGCGGCCGGGGTGCAGATCGGCACCGCGTTCATGTTGACACCCGAGGCCAAGACGGCGCCGCTGCATCGCGCGGCGCTCAAGCAGGCCAACGACAACAGCACGACGCTCACCAACGTGTTCACCGGCCGTCCGGCCCGCGGCATCGTGAACCGTATCGTACGCGAGGTCGGACCGATGAGCACCGACGCGCCGGCCTTTCCGCTCGCGGCGGAGGCGACCCAACCGCTGCGTGGCCCCGCCGAGACCAAGGGTTCGACCGACTTCACGCCGCTGTGGAGCGGGCAGGCATCGACACTGGCGCGCGAGATGCCGGCGGGCGAGCTGGTCGCGGCGATGGTGCGAGAGACGGAAGCAGCGCTCAGGCGGACGCTAGCCTAGAGCATTTTCCCCGAAAAGAGAGTCGGCAGGGATTCCCAAGATTGGGGAGGCGTGATTCGATTCGTCGACCAAGGTCGGAGGAATCGATGGGAAAGCCGTACAGCCAGGATCTGCGGGAGCGGGTT